>Ga0210407_10000261_pt1 | contig 63652 bp, 43 predicted proteins | sample IncBWC27MmetaG_FD_150860 | JGI IMG/M metagenome (GOLD analysis project Ga0210407, IMG submission 150860) | Forest soil microbial communities from Barre Woods Harvard Forest LTER site, Petersham, Massachusetts, United States - Inc-BW-C-27-M | ecosystem: Environmental > Terrestrial > Soil >...
GCGACAAAACTCGAGACCTTCGTTTCGTCTTCGACCAGCAGGATGCGCATCAAGTCTCCCGACGCATAGTATATTGCCATTTCAAGATGAAGCCTAAACAAAGCGAGGATGAAAAGTTATTCAGAATCAGCCGAGATTCTTATCATTTTGTCCGTGGAGTGCCGGGCGTCCCGCCCGGCTGGATGTAGTGGACGGGCGAGGGGCCGTCCCTCCATCGTGTAACTCATCACCAGTCTGAACAAAGTTTCATTTGGCCTTCATTGGACCTTAATGTTGCAGGATGACCATCGGTGACCACAATGCTCAAGAGAAATTTTGCCGCTCTGTTGCTCTTTGCCTGCTCCCTCGCCAACGCTCAAACACCGTCGTCGGACCACTGGATTGCAATCCGCGCCGGCCGGCTTTTTGATACGAAGTCCGCCAAGCTAGTAAGCAATCAGGTTGTGCTGATCCACGGGGACCGCATCACCGAGGTTGGCCCGGCCGAGCGCGTGAAACTCCCCGCCGGCGCCGAGGTACTAGACTTAAGCCAAGCCACCATACTTCCCGGTCTGATCGACGCACACACCCACGTTTTTGGAAACGGACCAGATCTGGAAGAGCAATTCTTGCGCGATTCCTACCAATACCGCACCCTGACCGCGTTCGCGAACGCGCAAAAAGACTTGATGGTGGGCTTCACAACGCTTCGCGATCTGAAGACGCTGGGCGCAATGTACAGCGATGTGGATCTGCGTAACGCCATCGACCGCGGCGTCGTGCCGGGTCCGCGCATGCAGGTCTCGACCCGTGGGCTTCAGGCAACCGGTGGCTTCATCATGAACGGTTACTCGGAGGAGTTGGCTCTTCCGGTCGCGCTCCAGGTCGTAGATTCTCCCTGGGCCGCTCGTCAAGCGGTGCGCGAGCAGATCGCACATGGCGCAGATTGGATCAAGTTGTACGCGGCCTACCAGTTTCATTTCACCGAAGACGGAAAAATGATTGTCCCACCCACGTTCACGGCGGAAGAAGTCAATGCAATCGTGGACGAGGCTCACAGGAGAGGCCACAAAGTTTCTTGTCACGCTTTCGGTGGCGAGGGTCTCCATAACTGCATCAACGCAGGTGTCGAATCGATCGAACATGGCGTAGACCTTGATGACGGCGAGATCAAGCAGATGATCCAGAAAGGCATTTATCTGGTACCGACGCTATATCACTATCAACTCGATCGTGAGGAGGACGAGAAGAAGCGCCATGGCCACAGTGTTGCGGAAGTCTCGGAACACAGTTTCCCTAAAGCCGTCGCGGCAGGCGTGAAGATTGCGTTCGGCTCCGGGGCCGGCCCGTTCCCCCATGGAAGCCAAACGAAAGAGTTCGAGTACATGGTGAAGTTCGGAATGACTCCGGTCCAGGCAATCCTTGCCGCAACCACCGGAGCTGCGCAGTTAATGGGATGGCAGGATCGCATCGGCTCCCTGGAAGCAGGTAAATTCGCAGACGTCGTCGCAGTGTCAGGCGATCCAACCGCCGACATCACAGAACTTGAGCGGGTGAAGTTCGTGATGAAGGGCGGTCAGATATATAAGAACGAGCTAAAGTAATAGCTAGAGCTAAAGCAGGGCGATTCGAGGAAACTTGAAGAATTACAAAATCGCAGTGATCGAAGGCGACGGCATCGGCCGCGAAGTGGTCCCCGAAGGGATTCGCGTGCTCGAAGCGGCAGCGCGCCGTTTTGATCTTTCCTTGTCATGGCAACATTTCAACTGGAGTTGCGAGACCTATATCAAGACCGGGCGGATGATGCCAGAGGACGGGTTAGAACAGTTACGCCCGTTCGATGCAATCTTTCTTGGAGCAGTGGGTTATCCGGGCGTCCCCGATCACACTTCACTTTGGGGCTTGCTGATTCCCATCCGCCGGGCATTCCGACAGTACGTGAACTTGCGCCCTATTCGGCTATTAGAAGGAATTAAGAGCCCGCTCAGTAATCGCAAAGCGGGAGAAATCGATTTCTGTATCGTCCGCGAGAACAACGAAGGCGAATACTCCGCCGTCGGCGGCCGTCTCCACCAAAACACAGATCTAGAGATGGCGATTCAGGAGACCGTGTTCACGCGCCAAGGTTGCGATCGGATCATGACCTATGCCTTCGAATTAGCCCGCACCCGCAAGAATCATGTAACCTCAGCCACAAAATCGAATGGCATTGTCTACACCATGCCTTTCTGGGATGAACGCTTCGCCGCGATTTCAAAGAAATATCCGCAAGTCAAAACCGATCAATACCACATCGATATTTTGACGGCGCACTTCGTGAGCCATCCTGACTGGTTTGATGTAGTGGTGGGATCGAATCTCTTCGGGGACATTCTGTCCGATCTCGGAGCAGCCGTCGTCGGATCGATGGGGCTGGCTCCGTCTGCCAATCTAAATCCCGAGCGTGAGTTCCCTTCTATGTTCGAGCCGGTCCACGGATCGGCTCCCGATATTGCCGGAAAAAAGATTGCCAATCCGGTGGCGCAAATCTGGTCGGGCGCCATGATGTTGGACCATCTGGGCGAGAAGGAAGCCGCTCGCGCGGTCGAGGAAGCTATCTTCAAGGTTCTCGCCCGACGCGATCCTCTCACTCCGGACATTGGCGGGCGTGCCGGCACCGAGGACATGGGAAAGGCCATTGCAGCAGAAGTTTCGCTGGTGCCCGCACAAGTCTGATCTGTCTGGAAAGAAAGCGGACGCTCTTCCGCTGATCGCTAATCTGATCACTGATTAAAAGAGCATCCGCTTTGATGTATTCGGTCCAACGAAGTTGCCACATTCCAACCAGATTTAAGGAAGCACGTTGTAAACGCGTATTTCGGCTGTCTGTTTCTCGTGGTGTGGAACCCCCAAGTAGAAGTGATTCAACTCCGGAACCAGAATTGCCGTCTTGGCTCGAAACGAAGTCGGAACGTGACCGACTTGGACATAGTGATCGGGGTCGCTTTGCTGAAACACGTCGATAAATAGCGTTCCGGCAAAGAAGAGGCGCTTGCGCTGAGGATCGTAAGCCATGTCATCGACCATTGCTGCCGCCGGCATGCTGCTCACAACCTTGCCGGAATCGGAATCCAGCACAATCAGTTTTCCGGGATCGCGCGTGCCGATAAACAGCCTGTGCGCCTCCTCATCGAATGCTATGGCGGTAGGCTTCTTGCCCTCCGTTGCAATCGACCAGGTCGCACTTAAGGTGAGCTTGGTTCGGTCAAACACCTCGACTGAGTTGTTACCCCTGACAACGACGAAGACACGCGGCCCCGATTTCTCTATGGCCATGCCTTCCACATCGTTGGAGTCGATCTTGATCTCGCCCGCAGCCTTCGCGGTGGAGGTATCGACGACGGTGATGTAGGCGTTGGGGAGTTTGGCGTCCTTGCCGCCGTTCACGACATACAGGTACTTAGTCGAAGGATCATAAGCGCTGGCATCCGCACCCTCCTTCACCTTTATGCTTCCGACGGGCTTGTAGGAATCCGTCTCGTAAATCTTGATCTCACCCAGGTCGCCATCGACCACAAAAAGCTTCTTCAGGTCGGCCCGGTAGAGTAACGAATGCGGCGCCTTGAGATCGCTAATGGTATGGATCAGCTTGTTGGTCTTGAGATCAAGAACCAGGACTTTCGAGTTCTCTTCCGCGGTGGAGAATAGCCGGTCTCCCGCAACATCCGCAGTGAAATGGTCGAAATCGCCATCTTTGAGCTCAGGCAATGGAATAGTTTGTAAAGGCTCCAGAACCGGTTTCTGTTGAGCCCAAACTCCGGCTACAAGCGCTAAGAACACAACTGACAAAATCATTACTCGCGTTTTATTCACCTTTACCTCCAGTATTGAGAAACAAGACCGTTGTCACAGAAAAACTCGTCACAGAAAAACTCATGGAATGCGCTACTCACATTAATCAGGATGAACATGAAATGCGCATTAAGCGAACATTAAAAACAATTCGCGTTGATTGAGCAACATGCTAAGCAGTGTCCGAAACATCGCGCCGGCCTCCGGCGCCAACCGCGAGCATCAGCATACCCGACATAATAAGACTACCCACCAGGTACCAGAGCCCGGCGCTGAAGTTATGAGTGCGGCCAACCAGATAACCCATCACCAGAGGTCCAACAAAGCCGCCAAGATTACCGACTGAATTGATCAGCCCGATTGAGGCTGCCGCGGCCGACTCACTGAGAAAAAGCGTAGGCACAGCCCAAAAGCAAGGTTGAAAGCCATAAAACGAACCTCCCACGAGAATGAACAGCGCAATGGATACCAAAGGCCTCGAGCTATTCAGCACAGCGAGCGAGAGGGCGAGCGCGCACAGAAAAACAGGGATAGCCGCGTGCCACCGGCGCTCTCCAGTTCGATCCGAATGCCAGCCATTCAATTGTTGGGTGACGAAAGCCGCGACGTACGGCAAAGCAGCCAGCAGGGTCACCTTTAGATCGCTTTGTCCTGAGAGGCGTTTCAGAATGGTGGGGAGCCAAAAAGCGATGCCGTAACTTCCGGTCATGGCGCAGAAATAGCACAGTGTCAGCAGGATTACATCGCGGTTGCGCAGAGCTCCCCAAATACTCAACGAATGATGACGATTTTTCTTGGCTTGTTTTTCGCGCTGTAATTGTTCGATGATCCAGGACCGCTCATCCGCGGGCAGCCAACGAGCCTGTGCAGGCCAGTCCGTCAGATAGAAGATCGTGATTACGCCGAACACGATCGCCGGGATGCCTTCCAGAATGAACAGCCATCTCCAGCCCCTCAGACCAAGCCACGAGATCCCGAGCAGCAAGCCAGCGATCGGAGAGCCAATCACGTAGGAAAGAGGATTGGCGGCATAAAAGAACGCGACTGCCTTGCCGCGGTCCTCGTATCGGAACCAATGAGTCAGGTAGACGATGACGCCAGGCAAGAATCCCGCTTCAGCGGCGCCCAGAAAGAAACGCACCAGATAAAATTGCCGGGACGTGTGAATGAAGGCCATCAACACTGTCACAAGTCCCCAGGAGATCATGATACGCGCGATCCATCGGCGCGCACTCCATCGCTCCACAATCAAAGCGCCGGGAATTTCCAGCAGGAGGTAGCCGAGGAAGAAAATGCCCGCGCCCATGCCCACCACACGATCGCTGAACCCAAGGTCGTGGGGCATTTGGAGGGCAGCGGCCCCGATGTTCATCCGGTCCAGGAAAGCGATCACATACAGGACAAACAGGAAGGGCAGAAGACGCCGCGCGATACGATGCCTGGCGCGCCTACCGACCTCGGCGTCCGGGGCGGAAGAATCGACATGTTCTGCTTCCGGCGAAACCGCAGCGTGTTCGGCCATAATCCGTATCTTTACTTTGTATCTTCACTCCGTCTCAGGCCCCACAGTCTTACTGCAGAACCAACGTTTTTATTCGTTTGGGCACTTCCCCCACCGGGATGCGAGCGACTTCTTTGAGAGTCTGTGCGTCAATAACCGATACCAATCGAGCCGCGGAGTCCGAAACATAGACCAGTTTGCTGTCAGGCGTGAACGCAATCCACTCGGGTATCGCCCCAGTTGGCGCATGTCCCAGCGGATGAACTTCGGGCAGCGCCGAATGTCCGATCAACCTGAGATCAGGGAGCGAGTATTTAAAGACAGCATTGGAGAGCGTACTGTTGACCCACAACGATTTTCCGTCCGGAGTCACCCCGATTCCGTGAGACGGCACGCCTCCTCGTCCCTCCGCAATTCCGAAACCGCCGGGCTGATCGGGCAGCTTGATCCTGTCGACCTCCGCCCGTTTCGCGAAGTCGACTACGGCGAATCCGTGAAAAGTTGAAAGCTGAACAAAAATGCGGCGAGTCGAGCCGTCGGGATTTGTCTCGAAGGCCATAGGCCGTACCGGACGGTTGAATTTGACTTCCCAGACCATCTGCTGGCTGTGGAGATCAATCACCGTTGCGGCTTTATTTTCGATCGAACCACTGACCGCATACTTACCATCGGGGGTGACGTACACGTTGTGTACCGCGCCGTCCACTGGAATGCTCTTAATCTTCTGGAGCGAGGTAGTGTCGATGACATCGACGACGCCAGGTTGCCTCCGGATGCCAACCAGCACCTGACTTCCATCTTTGCTGATGGCGAGATTGTTCGGCCGATCGCTGAGCGGTACCTTGTTTAGAATCTCCCCGCTCTTTCGATCCACCACATCGAGCACGCTCTCCGCTTCATTGCTGACGTAAATGCGCGCTCCGTCCGGAGAAAAAGCGATGCCATGCGGCAGTTCGATGCCGCGTATTACTTGCACGACTTTATTCGTCGCGGGGTCAATAACGTCGATGGTGTCGCTGGCGCTGTTCGTGACATAGATCCGCGTTAGAGGTTGCGGCGCAGATTCGGAAATTTCCGCGCGAACTCCGCGCACCCACTCCGCTATAACAAGCCAGTCGGGGTCATTCTGAGACGCAAACTGCCTGCCTCCGGAATGAAAGGGATCTCCTCCGGCCTCAGGCGAAAGAGGATGGAGTAAGAGCTTGCTGGATGCGGGGTCGCCGGGAACGACCACCTCTAGCGCGCTCTGATAGTTTCGCTGGGATTGCTCGTCGCTCCAGTCCGTGCTCCCCGGCGATAACGGCTCGAGACGAAAAATCCTGTTCGACAAAATGTGACAACCGTAGCAGCGGGCGTGCTCCGCGCGGTTCTTCAAGAAGATGGGTTGGACCTTAGTCTTGAAGAATTCAAAACTGAGTGCGCCGGCCTGCGTAGAACTTGAAGCCGCTTGCTCAGCCTGAGGAACCGTGGTGCCCAATTCTTTTGTTCCGGAATGCAAGCTGCTCGTCGTGGCTGCCCAGAACATCAGCAGCAGCGTCGCTCTCGTGGTCCCCATCATCCTGACGCATCCTTAGCAGCGCGAATCGTTGCGCCGCATCCATTTCACTGTTTGCGATGTTCAATTTTGGAATCACCCTGAAGCAAGGGGCGAAGCTCTCGCACGTCCTTCACCGCATCGAGTGCCAGCACGCGCTCGATCAAGTTCGAGCAGGTTGCGGGTCCGAGTACGGGTGCCATCAACTCGCGCGCCTTCGCGACCACCTCATCGCGAGTCATCGGATTTTCAGGAGTTCCGCGCACATGCTCGACACGCTCTGTGAGGCGCGTACCGTCGTTTAGGGTAACTTCGACGATGGCCACTCGCACCGGTATCAACTTTTCAAGTTCCTCGTCGGGGACGAGCTGCACCTTGGCACGCTCCCGAAGTATCGCGGGGTCCTGCATGCGTGCCTTATCATGTGCCGCCCGAAAGGAGACTGCCTTGTCGACAAGCATCACCGCGACTAGGTGCTGAAGACAAATATCCGGCATATCGCGATTGTTTACGGTGTAAGCCGCGCTAGTGGCCGCGCGCACAACCACCTGCTTCACCTGATCCGCCGCGAAGGGTTGCCGCTTACGCAGATTCTCCAGCGCGTCCAGCGGCGCCTGGATTGGCCCTCCCGTAGTCCACTTCTTGAGAGTCGTCTGCACTACTCCGTAGCGTTCGCCGAGTTGCTCGATCATCCCCGCAGGATCGGCCTTGGGATTGTAGGACTCCACGAAATTGTTAGGGCCGGAGAGAATATCGTTGACGCCCGTCCAGCCGGAATGAACCACCAGGGCAGCATTGACCCCGTTGCGCGCACCCATGGCGCCGAATACGAAAGCCTTCTCGATATGTTCGGTGTCGCGCCGCCACGCGCCGATGCCGGCGCCAGCCTGCTGCGCGGCATAATCCAACAGCCAGCGCATCTGCTGGGCATTGAGACTGGCAGCGCAACCCGCGGCCGCCGTCGCGCCCATGGTTCCAACCAGATTGTGTGTTTCCTTCATCCCCGGGCCGACAGTCATCATGGCCCGCATGCCGATGTCATAGCCGAGCGCCACCGCGCGCACGAAATGCGTCCCACCGACGCCAAACTGCTCCGCCGAAGCCAGCGCCGCAGGAACCACCGCGCAACCGGGATGCGCTCCTCCGGTGGTGAAGTCGTCGTCGGTTTCATCGGAGTGAGCCAGCATTCCGTTGGCGAATGCCGCCTCGATCGGTCCGCAGAGGACATGCGATGCGACTACGGTGGCAATCTTCTCGCCGCCATAGGCGCGTGCGAACTCGATCGCCATGTGTCCGGGAGCCAGTTCGGATCCCGAAACCATCGCGGCGATTGTGTCGAGAATGTGGTGCGTGGTTTCTTGCACCACATTGTCCGGCAGCGCGCGATTCCGGGCCTCGGCCATGTACGCGCTGAGCTTCTCCATCACTGGACTGATGACAGGACTGGCGTCTTGAGCGGCGGCCCATGCAATCTGGGGGAGGGCTGCGGCCGTCGAAATCCATGCCGCTCGCTGAAGCCAGCTGCGCCGGGTCAAGCCCAGCGGAACGGTTTTGTGCCACACAACTGCGCTGTGATCTTCGCTTGCCACTCGACTATCCTCTCCTTACCTTGCGAACATTGGCTAGAAGATCACCTTGACCGCGAACTGGATTTCGCGGGCCGTTGTGGTGGTCTTGGTTATCTGGCCGGCTACGCCCGACAGTGTGCCGGTTCCATCGAAAATGTCCGTATTGTTCGGGGTGGATGGCGGCGCGAAGTTGGCGTGATTAAGAATGTTGAATAGTTCAGCGCGGAACTGGATATTGAACTTCTCCGAAACGCTCTTAATGTAGTTGTTCTTAAACATCGAGAAGTCCAGTTCGGTGACGCCGGGACTGATAATGATGTTGCGACCGGCATTGCCGCGCAGGTTGAAGCATCGCAGATCTCCGGGAGCCAGTGGACCGCCAAGGCTTGGAGGCGCTGGGTCACAGTTTGCGTTGAAAAAGGCCTGGCTTGGTGCGACCGGGACCGCGAAGCAATCTGTCTTGATGTAATTTGTCGGGTGGCCCGGATTGGACAAGGTCTTGCATCCGGATCCACCCAAGCGGTCCGGAAAGGCCCAGTCATCGCTGCTAAGAGTGTTAGCTGGATCAGAACCAGTTCCCCAACTCGGAGTTACGGGCACGCCATCACTTGCAGTGAAGATAAGCCCCAGCTCCCACCCTCCCAGGGCGTGTTGAGCAATAGCCGAAGAGGACCAAGGGGTTGGTACTTCCCACGTTCCATTCACGACAAAAGTCCGGCCGACGTTGAAATCGGAAAGTCCGCGATTCAGTCGGAAATCATAAAAATGCAAACTGGAGATCGAGTTTCCGAATGAGTCTCCCGCGATCGTCGCGGAGCCGGTATCGATACTCTTGCTCCAGGTGAAAGTGCCCTGTACCTGGACCCCGCGACTCATCCGCTTTGCTAATTGGGCTTCAAGGGCGTTGTAGTACGAACGTCCCTCATAGATCATGGCGCGAATTGAGCTGTAGTTCGTGTTGATCGGGTTAGGCGGGTTGCATGTCGGCGGACCCGGATCGCCAGGATTGGCATTGGGATCCGTCTGTATGCAATTATTGGCTGGGTCCCAGATGTTTCCCACAACGTCAACTTTTGGAAACAGGTAGCCAGCAGGCGTTTTGGTCGGAAGAACGAGGTTGATCTCATCGGCACGGAACGGCTGATGCACGCCGCGAGATCCGACATACGCAACCATGGCTGCCAATGTAGGCGTGAGTTGCTGCTGGATGTTGAGGTTCCACTGTCCCACATAATTTCGCTTGGGATCGTGCTGGACGTATGTGGATCGCGGTTGCGCATTCAGAGGAGCGCCGGTGTAGAACGTGCCACTGCCGGGTTTGTTAGCCGAGATGTAGGTAAAGAAGGGCGCTGCCTGATTGGTTAGCAGGATGTACTGATAAATCAGAGGCAGCACGTCAAACAGCCCAGCTCCGCCGCGAATCGCAGTCTTACCATTGTGGAAGGGATCCCAGGCGAAACCAACGCGAGGCTCAAAATTCTTTAGCGTCGGATTGTTGAAGAAGGAGCCGGTGCCGGAACATCCTCCCGTCGTTGGCACCTTGCCACAAATCGGCAACGCGTCTTTCATGTTTAGAAGGTTGGCAATCTTGCCGGCGGTTTCCGTTGGTACCGTCGCCATCTCATAGCGAAGTCCCAAGTTCAGCGTCAGGTTCGGTCGAAAATGCCAGTCGTCCTGCACATAGACTCCAAAGATCGACTGCCGCAAATTGCGTGGCGAAAGTGTACTGGCTTCCCCTCCCTGAAACTTGGTGGGGTTGTTTTGAAGGAAGGTGCTTATTAATCTTTTTCCGGTGGGGTCGGTGGGGTCAACTTGGGCCAACGGTCCAAACCTCCATATCCCGTTCGGATCGGTATCGGCCACCTGGTTGAGCATCATGCGTTCGAATGCGATACCGAACCGGATGGAGTGTGTTCCCTTTGTGTAGAAAGCATCATCGTAAAGCTGGGCTGAGTTCCAGTGATAAAGATACGTAGGACTTCCACCCACTCCTCCAGTAAAGTCCGAGAGTCCGGAGACGAGCACTTGGGGCGCGGCCCTCCCCGCGAACGAGCCGAGATCCAGCCTGGCCGCGTCTGGATTGATCGCTTTGACGCTCTTGTTATTGTCCACCGGTTCGTGGTTCCAACCCAGGCGCACGGAGTTCACAAAGCTCGGACTGAACGAGTGGGTCTCCTCCGTGGCAAAGATTTGCCGCGTCGTCTTCGTATCAAATTGAACATTGTTCAAACCATCGGGAGATGAATACGGCGTTCGATCGTACAGGTATGTGCCGAAGAGCTCATCTTTGTCCGAGAACCTATGATCGACGCGCGTGGTCAGGAAGTTCTCGTTGACCACTTGCTGAGCGGCGAAGGTGTATGTCCCTATGTCGCCGTTCTCAATAGTGCTAGTGTTCGGGTCGGGCAGGTGGTAGAAGGTGAAAAACTTCGCGGCATTCAAGTCAACGCCATTTGCGTTTGTGTTTGGTCCCGGTAGCAGTTGGTAGGTGGAACACGTGCCGTCGGTGGGAGTGGAACACAACAGACCATTGCGTGCGTTCTGCGAAGGCACAAACGTTAAGTTAGAAATGCCTTTCGATTGCCGGATTCCTTCGTAGTCGGCAAAGAAGAACGTTCGGTTTTTGATGATCGGCCCGCCGATCGCTCCGCCAAACTGGTTGCGCTTGAAGGGCGGAATTCCACCCAGATCGAAGTAGTTCCGTGCGTCCAGGGCGTTATTCCGGATGAATTCATAGACGCTACCATGAAACTGATTTGTTCCCGAACGCGTAATAGCGTTCACAACGCCGCCCGACGTCTTGCCATATTCGGCTGAGTAGTTGCTGGTTAGAACGGAAAACTCCTGAATCGCATCTACTCCCAAGCTTCCGCCCAACACGCTGCCCGGAGCTCCATTGGAGTAGTCGTTGATGCTCACACCATCCAGGCGATAGTTATTCTGTTGCGGACGCGCGCCGGAGATCGTCAGTTGCTGTCCAAAACCGCGGTTGCCCCGATCCGTGCCTGAGGAGAAATCGGGCTGCGTGTGAATTGTGTCGACGCCGGGCTGCAAGGCTGCCAGGTCCGTCCAACTGCGTCCGTTCAGCGGCAACTCACGGACTGTGGTCGCATTGACCATGGCGCTGATATCCGAAGTGGCAAGCTGCACGTCGGGAGCTTCGGTCTGTACCTGAACAATCTCTTTCGAGCCACCGACCTGCATCGTCGTGTTCAGAGTCACGGTCGCGCCTACGGTCAGTTCGATGCCGCTCCTCACATCCGTCCTGAATCCTGCGGCAGTAAACGTCAGCTCGTAGGTCGCCGGCAGGAGGTTCGGTGCGATGTAGAGGCCATCCTCATTAGTCGTCACAGTTCGGTTGATGCCCGTCGCAACGTTGGTAATGGAGACACTGGCATTCGCAATCACTCTGCCGCTGCTATCGACGACCGTTCCTGTAATTGTTCCGCCGGCGACCTGGGCTTGAACGTCAACGTGTATCGCGGCGCTGTGGATGAGCAACAGCGCAAGAAAACTTGCAGCGAACGTTTTCAACTTTGATGAACACAACGAGGAACACTTCTTCGAGGAACACGTCATGGGGGCCCCCTTTTTTTTGTGCGAACCGAGCTTAACTCAGCAGTCAAGACTTGAAGCACATTAATTTCCATTCATGCATTAACTTCTATTCATGCATCAACTTCCATGTCATCAGTACCCCGCGAATTGGCGAAGATTGGAAGACTCGGGATCGTTGTCACTTTGGCCGCCGCACTCCGGCTGTTTTTCATCTGCCGCAGCTACAACGGCGACATAATCGTCTCGCTGACGGAGTTCACAAGGCTAGTAATGTCCGTGATTCCCCTTCCGTCCAATTGTTTGTGAGTTTGGGTACGAAGCCCGCTCCGGTTTTCAAGAATGAGGCGCTTCCGGATGACGGCCAGCACACTGTGGCCAATGGCTCTGTGCCGTCTGACTCAATTGCATTGATCGATGGACAACGGTCGATTGGCAACGATCGATTAACAACGATCGATTGACAATGTTCAGCTCCGCAACAAATTCGGCATACCACACTTGGCCGCGATCTTGCGGAGGATCTTCACCCCCGTCGCTTTGGCCGTATCCGCAGATCTTTCCGATTGTTCTTCGGCGAGCTGGGATTCGGACACAGCGTTTATGGCAAGGATTTGACCGGCGTGATCTAACTTCACTTCCACCGTCAGTCCCGGCTTGGGAGGTATTTCAGACTTCCAGATGCCTTCGAGGCAAAACCAATACTGCCGGCCCTCGATCATCAGCAGACCGGGGCCCGTCCGGGGATCACGCAAGACTTTGCCTCGCTTCATCATGCCTCTTTCCGGCAAATCGGGAAAACGAAAGCAGTTGTACGAGTGCGCTCTTAGTGCTAGGCTTTTCCGCATTGGAAGCCACGCTTTCGCCCTACCCTCCTCCCGCTGGCTTTCCGTGCTTTCATCTCGCATTGCGCGAAGGGTAAGGAAAAACCGTCATGCCGCTACGAAATTCTCTGCGCGCACCCGAGTTCGGGCTGAACGAAAGAGAAAGAGAAACGGATCAGGCCGCGAAAGAACGGCAAGCCCTGGACCAACTCTTCAGCCTGGCCTACGAGGAATTGCGCCGGCTGGCTTCGAGCGTCAAGCGCGGAGATCCGAGCAACACGCTTAGTGCCACGGCTCTGGTCAACGAGGCGTGGCTAAAACTGGCAAAGCAGCCCGGTATCGCAGCGACCTCGCGTCTGCACTTCAAGCGCATCGCAGCCCGCGCTATGCGCCAATTACTGGTCGAGGCAGCACGACGCCGCAACGCGCATAAACGCGGCGGCGACGGGGAAGTCATTTTTGTTTCTTTCGACGATTCTCTCGACGGCGCGGTAACTCCCCAGGAAAACCTGCTGGCGCTGGACACGGCCTTAACCGAACTTGCTCGCCTGGAACCCCGCCAGGCCCAGATCGTGGAGAGCCGGTTTTTCGGAGGGCTTGAAGTCAGCGAAATCTCAAGCCTGATAGGCGTGTCGGAGGCCACGATTTTGCGCGACTGGCGAGCCGCCAAGGCCTGGCTGGGGCAATCGCTTCGCCGGGCCGGATGACGTTGCACTTCGCAATAATATGTAGGGACTCAAACTAGGACTCGAACGTATGGATAGCGCGCGCTGGGACCGAATCCAGAGTTTATTTCATGATGCTGCAGGCTTGCCGCAAGGCGAGCAGAAAGTGTTCTTGCAGGCGGCGTGCGGCAACGACGAGGATCTCCTCGTCGACGTTCTGGCCATGCTCGACCAGGACGCGCGCGGTCACTCCCTGCTCGATCGCAATATAGCCGACATTGCGCAGGAAACGCTCGCCAATGCAATCCCCGCTTCCCTGATCCTCAAAGAATTCGGCCCGTACCAGATCTTGAAGTTGCTGGGCGAAGGCGGAATGGGAGTCGTTTATCTTGCGGAACGCAGAGACCTCAGAACTCAGGTCGCGATCAAGATCCTCCGTGACGCCTGGCTTTCCCCGGCGCGCCGCGAACGCTTTGCCAGCGAACAGCGGACCCTGGCGCAACTGAATCATCCATTGATTGCGCGGCTCTACGACGCCGACACACTGGATGACGGAACTCCGTGGTTCGTGATGGAGTACGTTGACGGCATTCCGCTCACCCACTATTGCCGAGAGCGTCAGTCTTCGGTTGAGCAGCGTCTTCAGCTGTTTCGGTCGGTGTGTGAGGCAGTGCAGCACGCGCACGGTCACGCAGTCATCCACCGTGACCTTAAGCCGTCCAACATCCTGGTCAAGAACGATGGCTCGGTCCGCCTGCTCGATTTCGGCATTGCCAAACAGTTAGAGAGCCTGGACCTGCAAGTCGACCAGACCATGACTGGGCTGAGAATGATGACGCCGGCCTATGCATCGCCGGAGCAGATTCGTGGCGATCGTGTCGGAATCAGTACCGACGTTTATTCCCTTGGCGTCATTCTCTACGAGCTGTTGACCGATCAGCTTCCCTTCGACTTGTCCGGTCTGACTCCCGCAGAGGCGGCCTCAATCATTGCGGAGCATGAGCCCGGCAAGCCCTCCGCAGCTCCCATGCGAAGTGCCGACGCTGAGGGAAATTCCCACGCGCTATCGCTGAGCAAGACCGCCTGGGCGGATCTCGATGTGCTCTGTCTCAATGCCATGCACAAGGACCCACGCCGCCGATACCAGTCGGTGGAAGCTTTGGTCCGCGATGTTGACCATTACCTGAACGGAGAGCCTCTGGAGGCACGGCCCGACACGTTGAACTATCGCATAGGCAAGTTTGTCCGGCGGAATCGAAGCGCGGTTGCGGCAACCGCCGTGATCTTCGCCGTCATCGTCGGACTGATCACCTTCTTCACAGTGCGCCTGGCTAAAGCGCGCGATACTGCACTCGCTGAAGCGGCACGCACACAGCGCATACAGCAATTCACAGCCAACCTTTTTCAGGGCGGAGATCCTGCGGCCGGACCCTCCGACTCCTTGCGCGTGGTCACTATCGTCGACCGTGGAGTACAGGAAGCAAAGACTCTCAACCATGACCCCAAGGTGCAGGCCGAACTCTACCAGAACCTCGGCGGCATCTATCAGAAACTCGGCAAGTTCGAGCCAGCGGATTCCTTACTCCGTTCGGCTCTCGATCAACGCAAATCATTATTCGGATCAGATAGCCCGGAAGTAGCCGAGAGCCTGACTGCGCTAGGTTTGCTGCGGACCGACCAGGCACATTTGGAGGAGGCCGAAGAACTGACTCGGCAGGGTCTGGAAATGGCCAAGCGACACTTGCCACCGAACCATCCGGCAATTGCGAAGGCTACTCTTGCCTACGGAAAAGTGCTGGCGGAGCGCGGTTCCTACGATCAAGCGATCGCTGCGCTGACTGAGGCCGTGCGGCTGCAGTCGGCTCCGGGCGTGGCTCCAGCCGACCTGGCCACCAGCCTCTCCGCCTTGGCGGACGCGCACTACCGCGCCGGTCATTACGATACTTGCAAATCCTTGTATGCTCGCGTCCTCGAGATGCACCGCCAGATCTATGGTGAACGCCACCCGCTAGTCGCCGACGATCTTGGCAGTCTCGCCGCCGTCCAGCGCGATTTAGGTTATTACAGCGAAGCCGAACGCTTAGACCGGCAAGCGCTCGACATCGCTCAGTCCTACTACGGCAATAACCACCCCAAGACGGCCGGCTGCCTGACCGCTCTGGCTGAATCCCTAACGTACGAGAATAAGTATGACGAGGCCGTCTCTTCTCTGGACCAGGCACTAGCCATTCAGGAACGTGTTTATGGTCCGGTACATCCGTCGGTGGCCGAGACCCTCAATGAACTGGGGAACGTGGCTTCCATGCGCGACCACCTGGACGAAGCGGAGGCGCGATTCCAGCGCGCGGCTGACATCTATCGCGCCGTTTATGGCGACCACCATTATCTAGTCGCGATCGCGCTCTCCAACGTGGCGGGCATCACCTATGACAAGAAAGACTACCCCCGCGCCGAGCAACTTTTTCGCGACGTGATCCGCCGCTATAAAGAAACGCTCCCGGCGGACAACGTAAACCTCGCCATCGCGCATATCAAGCTGGGACGGGTTCTGCTCCGCGATAATCATTATAAGGATGCGGAAACCGAGACCATGGCCGGCTATGAAATCCTGGTCAAGCAAAGCAGCCCGTCGACGAGTTTTATTCATGCCGCGCGAAAAGATCTCGCGGCCGAGTATGACGCGCTCAACCAACCACAGCAGGCAGCACGATTTCGAGCCGAGCTGGCCGCTGCCGCGGCGAAACCCGCCAATGCCAACCGCTAGGTATCGCCTTTATCGCTAGGCCCCTGGGCCACTCCTCTTCCCCATCTCGGGCCTGATGGTCCGCTCTCGACCGCACTTTCTTTCGCGATTTAAAAAGTCGCATGACGGTTTTTCCCGCCAATTAGCGCAATGCGAAGTGAGTACAAACGGCGCACGGGAAGGAGCGGAGCCGCGAGTATGCAACATGGATCCGCTTCGCGCCGCTCGGCAACGCAAATCTGTATGAAATGGAGCATTCAAATGAGTAATCGTGTCTCGAAATCTAATCCATTGCAGGTCCTTTTCGCTCTTCTAGCTTTGGCCTTGATCGTCAGCCTGCCGAGCCCGCTCCATGCCCAGACGTTCCAAACCGTCCCCGCGCTCGCATTCACCAAAGCCTTCGCCGGGGCCGAGCCACTGCCCCAGGTTCTGACCATTGCCTATACCGATCAAACGACGGTTCGCTTCAGTACGGCCGCGTCGACCAACAGCGGTGGGAGCTGGCTGTCGGTCTCTCCCGTGGGCAATGCCTGCTGCTACACACCCCTCGCCGTTTCGGCTATCGTGACCGCCGGCACTCTGGCGGCTGGCACTTACACGGGGCAGATCGTCATTACCAACTACTCCAATTCCAGCATCCACATGACCATCCCGGTGACTCTCACTATCGCAGCGTCGGGCGCAACGTTCTTCGACGACCTACCGGGAAAGTTGAGTTTCTCCTTCAAAACGAACGGAAGCGCAACCTCGCAGTCTATTCAGATTCGAAACGCCGGAGCCGGCACGTTGAACTGGACCTTAACGTCTAGCACTGCGGATGGCGGAAGCTGGCTCAATGCATCGGCCTCGAGTGGCGCTGCTCCATCCACGATCTCGATTCGCATCACCAATGCCGGCCTGCCCGGAGGAGGTGCGTCCGCTGGCACCTTCGTCGGTCAATTGCTATTTCAGACGTCAGGGGACAGCGTCACTATTCCAGTGGCGGTCACCGTCGGCACCTCCGTGTTTACTCAGATCAACCCGCTCAACTTCACCATGGCCTTCGGGGGAGCGAATCCCCTCGCTCAGGTCCTCAACATCGCCCTGACTGACAGCGCCACCGTCCGCTACAGTGCGTCGGTAGCGACGGCAAAGGGTGGCAGTTGGTTATCGATCTCTCCCAGCGGGAACGCCTGCTGTTACACACCCCTGGCAAATACTGTCAGCGTGATCCCAGGTTCAATTGCAGCGGGAACCTACACCGGAGAGATCATCATCACCGAGTACGCCAATCCCGGCCGGGCAATGGTTGTGCCTGTCACCCTCGCAGTCATTTCCTCCGGAGCGTTCTTCGCCGACCTTCCTGGTCAGCTGAGCTTCTCTGTCAAGACGAATGGCACGACCGCAACGTCCCAAACAATTCAAGTCAGTAATGGTGGTTCCGGCACGCTGAATTGGACCCTGGCTACCAGCACCGCCGATGGGGGCAATTGGCTTAGCGGAACTCCGACCAGCGGAACTGCACCCTCGGCGGTTTCGATAGCAGTCGACGTCACCCAACTGCCCGGTGGAGGAGCGGTGACCGGCGAATATATCGGCCAACTCGTCTTCCAAACTAGCGGAGACACCACCACCATCCCTGTGACTGTCACCGTCGGAGCGGCACCCTTTACGCAGTTGAATCCGCTCAGCTTCACCATGCCATTCGGCGGAGCGAACCCGCTGTCCCAAGTCGTCAATGTGGCCGCCATCGATAACTCGACGTTCCGTTTCAGCGGGTCGGTGGCAACGGCCAAGGGCGGCAGTTGGCTCTCCATCTCTCCCTCGGGCAACGCCTGCTGCTATACGCCGCTAGCCATTGCCGCCAGTGTGAGTGCGAGTACTCTTGCTGCGGGAAGCTACACCGCCGAGATTATTTTCACCGAATATGCCAACCCCGGACGGTCGATGGTTGTGCCCGTGAACCTCACCATCGTTGCCAGCGGCGCATTTTTTGACAACCTGCCCGGAGCGTTAAGCTTCTCCTTCAAGACGGGCGGCGCCGCCACCTCACAGATCGTACAAATCGGCAACGGCGGAACCGGCACACTGAACTGGACCGTCACAACCAGCACCGCCGACGGCGGCGCATGGTTGACGGCAACCCCCACCAGCGGAACCGCGCCTTCGATCGCGACCATCTCGGTCACAGCTGCAAATCTACCCAACGGTGGACTGGTCGCCGGAACTTTCACCGGGCAACTGGTTTTCCAGACGGCGGGTGACACCACGACCATCCCGGTCACGGTCACCGTCGGTACCGCTGCGTTCACGCAGATGAATCCCATCAGCTTCACCATGCCGTTCGGCGGATCGAATCCACTGCCGGAGGTAATCAACATCTCCGCGGTCGACGAATCGACGTTCCGCTTCAGTGCGAGTGCGGTAACCGCGAAGGGCGGCGCATGGCTGAGCGTCTCTCCGAGTGGCAATGCCTGCTGCTACACGCCTCTGGCGCTAACGGCGACTGTCAACGCAAGTACGCTGGCGGCGGGAACCTATACTGGAGAAATCATCCTCACCGAGTACGCCAATCCTGGCCGCTCGATGATCATCCCGGTAACTTTGACTATCGGTGCGTCCTCGACCGCATTTTTCGACAGCCTCTCTGGTGGCCTGAGCTTCTCTGTACAGCCCGGCAAGAAGGCCACTCCGCAGACGCTGCTCGTCGGGAACGGAGGTGCCGGCACGTTAAAATTTACCGTCGCTCCAACCACCGCCGACGGCGGTGCCTGGTTAACGGTGAATTCTCTCCTTGGATCAGTTGCCCACGGAGCGCCTCCCAAGGCACTCACGGTCTCGGTCAACGTCCTCAATTTGCCCAACGGAGGAGCCATCGCGGGCACCTTCACCGGTCAACTGCTGCTTGAGGCGCCAGGAAGCATCGCGACCGTTCCGGTGACGGTCACGGTGGGCAAGGCGGCGTTTGCTCAAGTGAATCCCATCAGCTTCGTCATACCGTTCGGCGGAGCCAATCCGCTGCCCCAGATGCTGACCGTACCGGCGGCCGACAGCTCCACTTTCCGATTCAGCGCGAGTTCCACGACCGGCAAGGGCGGAAACTGGTTGTCGATTTCTCCCTCTGGCAACGCCTGCTGCTACACCTCCCTGCCCATCAGGGTCAGCATCAGCGCCAGCTCACTTGCAGTCGGATACTACACCGGAGAAATCAGCATCCTCGAATACGCCAACCCCGGCAGATCCATGACCGTGCCCGTGAATCTGGCGGTCGTGGCTTCCAGTAAGGCGTTCTTCGATAACCTTCCCGGCCAGACCAGTTTCTCGTTCAAGCCGAGCAGCACGAACCCTCCATCGCAAACCATTGTTGTGGGTAACGGCGGAGCGGGAACTCTGAACTGGACGGTTTCCGCCAACACCGCGGATCCCGGCAAGTGGATCACGTTGGTTCCGGTCAAGGGCACCAACTCCGGAACCTACACGGTGTCTGTCATCAACTCGAAGCTGCCTGGCAAGGGCCTTCTTGCGGGCACGTTCATCGGCCAGCAGGTACTCAAAGCGGCGACTGGCAACGTGACCATCCCCGTGGTCGTCACGGTAGGCGATCCAGTCTTCGTTCAGCTTCCGACCGTCACCTTCAACACCACCGTGGGCGTGAATCCCACGCCGCAGGTGATAAGTATCGCCAGCACCAGCACCGCCATCCGCTACACGCCCATCGCCGCCGCGGGCAAGGGCGGCAATTGGCTGAGCGTCTCTCCTTCCGGCAACGCTTGTTGTTACACGCCCACGAACGAAACCGTGAGCGTCAACGCCAGCGGGCTTGGGGTGGGAACTTACGTGGGAGAGATCAACATCATCGAATATGCGAACCCCGGGAAGTCGATGACGATCCCGGTGGTCCTCAACGTCAACTGACGGAATTGGTCCACAACGCGACAAACGCAAGACTGCATGCTCCGCCATGCAGTCTTGCGTTGTTGAGCATCGTCCGGTTTCTATCCAAGCCACTGAGGGTTGGCAACGGTGCCGTCAAAGTTGTGGCTAGTCTTATAGAGTTCGAATTGACCCCCTTCGGCAGCCTTCGCCGTTTTTGCCAGAAGAGCTGCAACTTGGGAAGTGCTCATCGGCTGAAAACTACGGGCGGCGTCGAGAGCCTGCTGGAGGATTGAAAGCGAATCGCAGCCTGTAATGACTACGCTCGTGGGAAGACTCATTGCGTAGTGCAGACACTCGACTGGTGTCGCGGTCTTGCTCCGGAGAATCAACTTATCGCCCATTGGTTTCATCCCCAGAACTCCGACTCCGCCCTTGGTCAACACCGGCAAGACCCTCTTTTCGAAACTGTTGAAGTGTGCGTCCATTACGTTGAGAGGCATCTGAACCGCATCGAATGTGAAGCCGTGCTTTGAGGCGGTGGCCAGCATCTTCAAATGAATGTCTGGACTCTTGTGTCCTGTGAAGCCGATAAAACGGACCTTGCCCGCCTTTCGGGCTTCTACGGCGACTTCCATCCCTCCGCCTTGAGCAAAAATGCGGTCCGGATCGGAATCACGAATCACTTCATGAAACTGGAGTAAGTCAATTCGATCCGTCTGTAACCGCCGTAACGATTCAGTAATTTGGGTTGTAGCAGCGGCTTTAGTTTGGCCATCGATCTTGGTCATCAAGAAGGCCTTCTGGCGATAACCATCGCGCAGCGCTTTGCCCATTCGAATTTCGCTCTCTCCGCCGTTGTAGTCCCAGCAGTTATCGAGAAAATTGATTCCTTCATCGATTCCGGTTCGAATAATGCGAATGCTCTCTTCGGGATCGCTCTGATTGCCCAGGTGATACCCGCCGAGCCCGATCAGTGAAACCTTTTCACCAGAGCGACCCAACGTTCGATAAGGAATTCCGTTCCTGGTATCCGGCCTGGTATCCGACTTTGTATCCGGCTTTGTGGCCGCGCCTAGGCTTCCGGCCATCAATAAGGATGCGGCAGTCATGCCGAGAAACTCTCTTCTGCTCACCGCGTGGTCATGACTCGCGGGCCCCGCATTTTGCAATATTGGCCCCGCATTTTGCAATATTGTGTCTTGCAATGGCGACCGTCTGAGCTTCACCATCTCAGTCCCCTTTCCTCATTCAGACAAGCATTCTACCTGCCACCTCGAATGAAAGGCATTCCGAGACCGGTCCGTATAAACAAAGGGGCGGAGCCGAAGCTCCACCCTTAATTATTTACTTCAATCATTTACTTCGAAGGCGGTGTGCTCGTCGAAGGCGGTGTGCTCGTCCCGTCGGGCGAGGCCGAAGGTGGACAAGGCGTACCTGATGGCGTCGTTCCCGGGGTTCCGGGCGTTCCAGAACTACCCGGCTTATTCCCCGAAGTTGAGGGCGCAGTTGAGGGCGCTGAACCCGGTTTGGAGGATCCGGCGTTCGGTATCGAATTCCCTGGCACGCCCGGCAAAGGGCCGCAGGGGTTAGTCGCGCTTGGATCACTAGGAGTAGTCGTGCTTGGATCAATCGGCGACGGCTGCGTGTTGCTACCCGGCGCTGGCGTCTTCGGCGAAGTCGAGCCGGGAACGGGGGTCATCGGTGGCGGCGTCGTCGGAGTCGCAGGACTGCCCTGCGGCGTCACGGGAGTTCCCTGCGGCGTCGCCGTGCTTCCCTGCGGCGTTGCTGGGCTTGCGGGCGGCGTTGCCGTCCCCGGTATTTGAGTTTGTCCCGCGGTTCCTGGAGTTCCGGCGGGCGCCGTGCCAGCAGGCGTACTCTGCGCCACAACCCACATAGCGCAGAAAAGCAGCAAGGAGAGGATCGTAAGCTTTCTTGCAGACATTTTAAAAGCCTCCGCGTTGAGTTTCCGCTGATCCCTTTCAGCGCGTGTTGAGTCGCTCGTATATTTAGGAATCCAGCTTTGACTCACTATCCACCAGGAACCGACCCAAACCCATCGGTGAAATGCTGTAGACAAGTGCGAACAATCCGATAGGTCGTGATCGAAACGCGTAAAGACAGTCGCGACAACTACACGCGTTTGGTGTGGCGGTGGAGACGGAGAATCACGGCTTCATCGAGATCAAACTGCAAGCAATTGCGCGAGTTGACCAGGGAAACAATATCGGGTCATCGACGTGAGGGGGCCAAAACAAGCGACAAAGCGGCTTGACGGCATTCTCGCCGCGCGTCAACGCTGATGACCGCCAACTCCGGACACAACCCCTAATCAAACTTCGAACTCTAACGGGAACGAGGAAAATACGATGGCTGGCAAAAAGAAATCCAGCAGCAAGTACGGTAAGGCCGCGAGCAAGACAGTTGCGAGCGCCATGCGTCGAAGGAAAAAAGGAACCCTACGCTCGGGTAAGGCCGGTAAAGGCGCCAAAGTAACGAGCCGCAGGCAAGCGATTGCGATCGGATTATCCGAGGCGCGGGAAAAAGGCGCTAAAGTGCCGAAGAAAAAAGCGGCCTAGAGGTCACGGGCTCGCGAAGCTCGCCTCGAGGCCCGTCGAGGACCCATGGTGAGCGCTCCTCCACGAGATGCTGTACGTCGCAATTGCAGCTAACCTCGCAATCGCGCTCTCCAGGTATGCCGCAGCGGCCATTACCGGCAGTTCTGCGATGTTGGCCGAGGCTTTTCATTCCACGCGGATTTCGTGCAACGAACTTCTTCTGATCGTCGGCATAAAGAGAAGTGAGCCCTCCAGATGAGCTTCACCTTTTTGGACACGGAAAAGAATTATGGCTTAGCAGCAGAAACAGTTTGGATCCGCGGCGAGAGAAAGTTTCGTTTCCCGGGGTGTCCGCATTTCGACACCCGCGTCGAAGGTTTGAACACAGTCGTCGAACGCGAGCGGGCAATGAAAACAGGGATCGCATAGTGGGAGCGCTCCAGTCCAGTGCAAACTCGCAGTCTGTCGGAGAGCTATGCCCTTGCAGGATGGCAACAGACTTGCCTCCTATTCAAAAGCGTCGCTGGAGGTGTGGCTTGAAAATCGGTGCGTATTTTTTTTCCGCGGCAGCATGTCTTATCATATGGATCTTTCCGTCCGCGAGGCTGGCAGCCCAGGACGCGCATTTTCATAACGCGCCAACATCCAGCGTTCAGCTTAAGAACCCATACGCCGGGCAGTCCGCATCCGTCGCAGCAGGTTCAAAACTGTATACGATGAACTGCGGCTCCTGTCATGGAATCGGAGGACGCGGAACCGGAAACATTCCTGCGCTATCCCAGGGACCAACGCAATCAGCACCCGACGGAGAAGTCTTCTGGTTCATCACAACCGGATCTGTCGATAACGGCATGCCCTCTTGGGCCAGCCTGCCTGAGCAGAAACGATGGCAGATTATCGCTTATTTGAAGTCACTCAAGAATTCCCGGAGCACGCAAAAAAATGCTTCTGCATCTCCTGAGGCAATGCCTGCCAATGTAAAGCCAGTTAAAACCGATGCCCCGCCGCCGCAACCACCATATACAGATTTCCGCTTTGAGCAGCCTGGAAGAGTCCGCAAGATCACAGCGCAAGATCTTCCGGCACCCTACGCCACCGGGTCAGCGAACAAAGGACCTCAGTTGGTCGCCCGTCCGCACGATGCATGGCCGATAGCTCCGGCCGGATTCACCGTGCAGCAATATGCAACCGGACTCGATAATCCGAGATTGATTCGCACTGCCCCCAACGGCGATTTCTTCCTGGCAGAGGGCAGCAGCGGCGAAATCAAAGTTTTCCGCGGAATCACCAGCGATGGTAGACCCGAGCAGACAGACACTTTCGCCACCGGACTCAACCGGCCTTACGGCATCGCCTTCTTTCCTCCCGGAGACAACCCTGAATGGGTGTATGTAGGAAACACCGATGCAGTCGTCCGGTTTGCATATCAAAACGGGGACTTGAAAGCGAGCGGGCCGGCGCAGCACATTGTCGACCTGCCTCATGGCAGCGGGCACTGGACCCGCGACGTGCAGTTCGCCGCCGACGGCAAGAAGATGTTCGTCGCAGTCGGGTCGCGGTCGAATGTTGACGACCCCGATACCACGCCGGATGAAAAGAATCGCGCCGACATTCTGGAGTTCAATCCCGACGGCTCAGGGATGCAAATCTACGCCTATGGGATCCGCAACGCCGGAGGCGGGCTGGCGATCAATCCGAAGACAGGTGAGTTGTGGTGCTCGGTCAACGAACGTGACGGCTTGGGAGATAATCTTGCGCCCGACTACATCACCCATGTCGAACCAGGCGGATTTTATGGCTGGCCCTGGTGGTACATCGGCGGTCATCAGGATCCACGCCACGAAGGTAAACATCCGGAGTTGAAAGATAAGGTCATTGTCCCCGACGTGTTGTTACAGCCGCACAACGCTTCACTCGAGATGACGTTCTACGAAGGCACGCAATTCCCGGCCGAATATCAGGGAGATATATTCGCATCCGAACACGGTTCATGGAACCGATCGGTTCGCGCCGGATATGAAGTGATACGCGTACCTCTGCACCAGACAGCCCGGGCCAGTGGCGAGTACGAAGATTTTCTGACCGGATTTGTAGTCGACAATCGATACGTGTGGGGAAGGCCGGTCGGCATCACCGTAGCTCAGGACGGATCGTTGCTGGTAACCGATGACGGTTCGAATTCCATCTGGCGCATCAGCTTTACGGGCACTGCCAGCAAGGGCGCGAGTAAACGAAACCATGCCAGCCACGGTTCTGCAAGTCAAAGTTCTGCAAGCCACGGTGCTGCCAGCCACGGTGTGAAGCGTGCATCCGAGTAGAAGGCGTGTGATTAAGTTACTGAGCGCGATCGCGACTCTGGGATTGTGCGCTTTCCAATTCGGAGACCGGAATGGCTTGAATAATATGCCATTCGGGCAAGTCCAAACCGTGGTCTCCGATCTGGCAAAGGCGCGGAGATTGGCGAAGCAAGGGAACATTGATCTGCTCGTGGGACAGGCGGTTCCGGGAAAGGCTGCGAGCCTTCGAGGTGAAATCACCGATGCCAATTGTTACCTCGGCAGCCATACGCACGGTTACGACCATGCCTTCTGCGCAAAGCTGTGCGCGGCGGCCGGCAGTCCTCTGGTATTTGTTTCCGATCAGGGCGGAGAGATTTATCTTGTGCTCAGCGAACGAAACGGCATACGCCTTCCTGAGAATATTCTCAACCGTATAGGCGTTCCTGGAATCGTAGTCAAAGGTAAAGTGCTCGACGCCGGCGGAATTCGCGCGCTGGCGGTTGAGGGGTTGGCACCTTGAGCGGCAGCGTGACACACGAAGTTTGCACGCGAATACACTCTCCGAGCGCTGTCAGCGCCCAGATTCGAAACGGTAGCCGACTCCACGCAGCGTCTTCAAATAGCGGGGATGCCGTGGATCGCGTTCAATTTTCTCCCGCAGACGCCGCACAAACACGTCGATCGAGCGCGGGGTGACGAAGGAGCCTTCTTTCCACACGGCGTCAAGCAACTGGTCGCGCGTAAAAACGCGTCCCCGGTGCCGGGCCAGATATTCGAGAAGCCGGAACTCACGCACCGTTGTAAGGACGGTCCTGCCCTGTACGCGCACGGTCATCGAAGCAATATCAATTTCCAAATCTCCCATCTGAATAATCTCGTGACTGGGAGCATCCGGCTGAACCCGAAGAACGTTCCGGACGCGCGCAATCAACTCACGGGGACTGAAGGGTTTGGTTATGTATCCGTCTCCGCCCGCATCGAAAGCCTGAAGGCGATCTGGCTCCTGAGTTCTGGCGGAAAGAAAAATGATTGGCGTCTTCCCGAGTCGTTCGTGCTGACGGATCTGGCGGCAGAGATCGAAGCCGCTCATACCGGGAAGCATAATATCGAGAAGAAACAGCGCCGGTTGCGCCATGGCTGCCATGGGAACGACTGGCGCCCCGGAGAAGAATGTGGAGACCTCATATCCGGCCGTTCGCAGGTTGTGTTCGATCAGCTGCGACACATCGGGATCGTCCTCCACGACGTAGATCAAATCCGGGTACCGTGGTTTGTCTGTCGCCTCCAAATGATCCATGGCCGGAAGGAGAGCCTCACGCGCTCTCGAAGAGCTTTGGTAGCAAGAACGTTGCTTATCTCATCCCCTGCTGACACTAGAGGGACTCTGTTGCAGCAATGTTGCGCCAGTGTTAAAGCACAGTTAATTTGGTTGACAATTAGTCCAGCACTGACCGACAACAACCGCCGGATGTGCATTCATGGGCGAAGCGTCAATGTAAAAAAACTTTGATCCCTTAGCCGAGCCATTGGTCACCATGTATGTATTGCCACCGTAGGTGCCGGAGCCGTCGGCGCTCCAGGTGTACTGGAAAAGGTCGAATTCCTGAAACGGGGTCAAGCCGTTGAGGTTGCTCGAATAAAGATAATTAACGGAGGGGGCGCTGTTGCCTAGTTGGCCGTTGCGCGCTGGAAACTCGTTCCCCACCATCACCGTGGATTCGGAATCCAGCATCTCGTCAGTTCCCAGCCCATACTGTCCAAGGATCGGTCCGAATTGATAGCCCGGAGGATACGAGCTGGTTTGGAACTCCACCGTGCCTGAGGCTGCCGAGGCACCCGTCCCCACGATATATCCGGTGATGCCGCTGCCAGACGTGCCGAGCGCGTATCCCACGACCGGAATACCGGTTCCTGTGAAGGTGAAACGGCCGGTGGTGGGATCGACCACATACTGCGCTGAGACGGTCGTGACGTTTGCCGTCCCTCCGCTTCGTTCGTAGTTGGTACCGCTCACTGCCCCCAACCCATCAAAGTGGAGCACGCCCACTGCAACGTCGGGACTGCCGGGAACGTCGCCCCCGAAACGGAAAATATGGCTGTTGCTCAGCGTCGCTTGCGTGAAAGTACCGGCGCTGGCGGAGGTGGCTTCTCCGGTTATCAAGGGTTGCCCATTGGCCGCGTTAAAGATCAAATGGTTTGCGTCCACGATGTAGTAGATCCAGTCATAGGTAGTTGTACCCACACTGAACGTGGCGATGCCCCGGCCGCTCGTCGTGTCGGGAGCGCTGATCGTGCCACTGCCACCGGTCAACGCGCCGGAAAACGAACCGCCATCGTTTACGTCGGCGGAGATGGAAGAGAGCGATCCCGCCTGCGCGGTGGCCGTGCCCGCCATGGCGAAATGCTTTGTGCCGGCATCCCAGCCGGAGAGGCGGAAGGCAAACGTTCCGGCCGGCGTGGTGAACGCCGGTTTGCTCTGAATGTAGAAGTATCCCGAACTCCGTGTTCCGGTTCCGGTCGTGTCGTCGAACTCGATGATGCGGCCTCCCGTGTAAAAGCCTGACGTGTCCCGCGCAGTTGGGACAAAGCGGAACTGGGCGATGGAACTTGAGGTGGCCAGCGTAAGACAGCCGTGGTTGGAGAGATAATCCGCCGAAATGGAGCTACCGGTGAGCGGCTGTGCCAGTTGCGCGGCGCCGCTCGAGTGGATAATGTCTTCGACTCCTGCGAGGTTGCCGTTAATGTCGAGGACGGTGAAACTCCCCGAGAGAGTTACCGGTCCATTCGAATCGAAGCCGCTCAACGCAAACGCATAAATGCTGCCCGGAGGCGTGAGAGCGTTGTCGGCTGTGACGGTGTCGCAGGGATAATTATTTAGACCGGCCGGAGGGGTGTCGGCGTCAGAGATTCCGATATTGATGAGAGGAGGGGGGCTGCCGTTTGACCCCGGTGAGGGAAAGACACCCTGAGCGGGAACCGGCGCCTGACTATCCATTACTTGTAGTGCGAAGCCGAGGTTGCCGGGTGGGCTATACGACTTATCAACGGAGATAACTCCGCTCGAACTTAGGTGCAAACCGCTCGGTATAGTGAAGCGTGGCGCCACGCTCCAACTGTAAGGTGGAACCCCGCCGCTAGCCTGAAGCTGTATCGGCGCATAAGGAGCATATGGTGGGATCGGCGGGGCATTCGGGACGAACTCCAGGACGGTGGGCGTAGTTACTTTCAGCTGCCCGGGCGCTACGTTTATGGTAAACGACTGCGTGATCGAGTTCCCCGTCGCATCTGTAGCGGTCAGACTGAATGGGAAGATGCCCGACATGGTTGGTGTCCCGATGATCGCGATCGCGGACGAGTTCTGGGGTGCAGGCGGGGGCGGGGCCGGCAAGATGGTTTGGGCGGGTGCCAATTCCAGTCCAAGTGGTAGTAAAGTGTTGCCGAGCGACCATGTTACAGGGAGCGATTTTCCTGTGCCGGGGTCGACTGGCCCTCCTAACACGCCGACTTCGCAGGCAACCTGAACGTCCCCGCTGCCAATGCAGGTGTAATTCGTATTCAGAAAGGCGGTGGTCAAGCCCAGATAGGTTGAGCGCGTGTAGGCCACGAGCGGAGGATAGATAGTAATGGGAATCGCCGCCGAGCGCGTCGTGTCGGTCACGGAAGTTGCGGTGACCGTCACCTGTACGGGCGAGATCACGCCTGTCGGCGGCGTGAAAGTCACCGACAAAGCTGTCTGACCGGATAACGTTCCGCTCGGACCATTTTTAACAGCGGGCGCCACAGTCCAGGTGACACCGGCATTTGAGGAATCGTTGGTGACCTTCACTGTGATCCCAAGGGTCTGGCTCGGATTGCCGTCGATTCCCGCGGCTCCAGTTGGAGAAACAACCTCGACATTAATCCCCGGCACTCCGCAGCAGCCACTGCCCCCGCTCTTGCTGCCACCGCCGCAGCCGATAAGAAAAATCAGAAGAATGATGAGACCGCAATCCAGACATTTCACGAAATCTTTTTCTCCATACTGGACGCTCATACTAGAAGCTCAGTTTCAAGGCAAATTGCATAGTCCGCGGACGGTGAGCATTGACCGGATGCAGAAACGCGTTACCGGTCAGGCAATCGGTTTGCGCGTCGCCGGCTGCGCTGAATGATTGAACTCCATAACAACTGACCGTATTGTTGGCGCGGTTTCCGAAGTTCGGGCTGGGATCGTAAACCCGGAACTGGGTGTGGTTGAAGACGTTAAAAACTTCCGAGCGGAACTCAAGGCTGGTGCCTTCCTTTATCTTGAAACTCTTCATCAGGGTCATATCGAAATTCCAGCGCATGGGGTTGTTGAGCAGGTTGCGTCCCGCATCGCCGAACGTCAGTCCGCGCGGCGCTGCAAACGCCGCCGGATTCCCCAGCGTCGGTCCAAAGCTTTTCGGATTATTCGCCCCGAACGGTGCCGGGTCGTGAATATTACCCACCACATCCGGAAATGAAGCGACGGAAGAAACCCCGCCCGCAACCCCGGCATTGTCCGGAACTGAAATTCCGAGCGCGCCATAGCCGCTATTGATCACGGTAAACGGAGTTCCACTCTGAATCGTCGTTACGCCTGAGAGCGCCCAGCCTGCCAGCAAGTTCGTAGCCGCTCGATCGAAGAAGCCCGGCGCGGCTGGCGCCTCCGGCTCTGGCTCATCTTTTGCCCAGGAGCGCACCCGGTTCGAATCGAACTTGAGATTCGGCAGCGTCCACGTGTAGTTGATGTTCAGCAAGTGGCGCTGATCGAAGTTCGAACTGGCCTTGTTGGCGGAAGGCACCAGCGTATTGACGATCGTTGTGTCGTTCCGATCCGATGAGTCGTCGATCGAGTGGCTGTAGGTATACGACGCATCCACGGTAAGCGGGCCGCGGGTTTTGCGCAGCGTGGTCTGGAAAGCGTGGTAGTTCGAATCGGCCACATTTTGCAATGAGAAAATCTTCTGCAGTCCGCGATACGGCCGGTACGCATTGATCGGCGGGAGACCTTGCGCGTTCACGTACTCGCAGGCGGCGAGCAGATTGATGTAGGCGGGTTGCGTCTTGTTGATGGCAACGCCGTTGACAAAGAAAACCGGGTTATTAACGTTGTTAGAAGGATTTGCACAATCGCTGGCCCCGAAAAGTTGCGGGTTATTGAGGATTGGCTGGTTCGGACCATAGGGATTGCCATTGAGCAGAATGCCATTGTTACCCTGCGGATTGACAGGCGAAAAGGAATTCGGTTGCTCTACCGCCGTGAGGTGCGTTCCCTTACTTCCAACATAGGCCACTCCCAGCACCAGGCTGTGAGAGAGTTCGCGCTGCACTCCGAAACTCCATTGCTGCACGTAAGGCCAGATCGCTTTGCGAGGAATCGAGGTTACGTCAATCGGATAGGCGCCCGTTCCCAACGGACAGGTGACGGCCGAGTTCCCAATGCCACCGATGCATGGATAGGCATCGGCGCCGGCTCCCGACGGCGCCAACTGCGTCATCGTAAAATTAAGTGGCGCGCTGCCGACCAGCGAACCGGTGTTGGCCTCGCTTCCTGTGCCATGCTCAAAAAATATTCCGTAGCCGCCGCGAATCGAGGTGCGGCCATCTCCGCGAGGATCGAACGCAAATCCTATTCTCGGCGCAGGATTGAACCGGTGCGCCTTCATGCAGGTCGACGGCACCCCGGAAGCGAAAGTCCCACATTCGACTAGTCCATTGATAAGGAACGGGCTGACATCGCCGGGACCGGTTGGAACCGGAATCGGCTTGCCCTTGTACTTCAGACGGCCGTCCTGGGTAAACTTCAGAAATTTGTCCGGCGTTACGAACTTGGTGGGATCCCAAGTCCACACCTGCTCGTTATTCTCGTGATAGTTGCCGAACAAGCTGAACCTTATGCCCATACTTACCGTCAGGCGCGAGCTAACCTTCCAGTCGTCCTGGACATATGGCTCATAGATCTCGTAACGATTGTGATATTTGAGCTGCGCGCTGTCTTGCTGGAACGAACTGATGGCGCCGGTCAAAAGATTGCTATATTCGTTTCCGGTGAAAAAATTGGCGTTGCCGAAGTTACCGAAACTCAACACTCCCTGCACGTCACCGGTGTTGGGCCCATTCGTAGCGTTGATCTCGTTTCTCTGGCCGAGGATCACCTGCAGGCCCATCTGCACCGTATGCCGGCGAATAACTTTGCTGATGTCATCCTTCGCGCTCCACGTCGGATTCGCCAGTTGCCAGGGAGCATAGCCCGGATCCACTGAAAAACCTCCCCCATAGGCCAGGTTCCCCGGCGCGAGAGTAACTCCTGATAACTTGCCGCCAAAGCCGTTGTTAAAGAGATATCCCTGCAAACCATCGATCGCGGCAGGACGCTGAATGTTTACACCCGGCGCTTCGCGCGTAGTCAGATTGATGTGCGAGGCCGTATAGCTAACGACCACCTCATTGAGCAGCGAACTCGATACGGTCTGCGTCAGGTGAGCCACCGAACTTGTGCCCGGTCCGAACAAACGGCCCTGCACCGTCGGAAAACTGTTTCGCACATAACCCCAGATCGGTCGAGCCTCCGTCGTATCCCACGAGTCATGGATGTAGCGGAACGAGGCTCGCAGTTTTCCCGGCTTGATGTCATGGTCAATGCGGAATAACTCCTCGCGCCAGTAAGTAGGCTGCGCGAAAGCGAAGTCGTAACAAGATCCCACTGTGGAGTTGCATCCTACTGAAGAGTTAGGAAGAGGAATCATCCCCGAGGCTTGGAACGTCTTGCCGGTGTTAGGGTCAGTAATCGTTCCCGAGCCGGCGAGGGCGGCTGCAACCGGGTCAATCAGGGGGTAGCCGTTATTGGTGCTGTCGTGGTAGCCGACGATGTTATAGGGCAACGTCGTGCCGGCGTGGATATGCGGACAGTCAGGGAACTGCACTGGATTGTAGGAAGTGATGACAACGCCGGGAGGCAGTATAGGGCAAACATCGCTGAAATCGGCGCCGATATATTGGGCGCCGTCCGCGTTCGTTCGATCCGATGGCCGTTCTGCGATCGAAGGCACCGCCTGATTGAAATTGTTGTCGGTAGGATCCTTTTCCAACCGGAATTCTTCGGAGAAGAAGAAGAACGTCCGGTCACGGTGGGGATACAGTTTGGGAATAAACAGCGGCCCGCCAATGGTGCCGCCGAAATCGTTCTTGCGATAAAGCGGCGCGCGCAGCGTCTCATCGAAGAAATTCCGGGCATTGAACATTTCGTTCCGCCCGTAGTAATACGCGCTGCCATGCAGAGAAGAGCCGCCCGATTTGGTATCCACCAGGATGGTTCCCGAGGCGCTGCGGCCGTACTGGGCGCCATAGTTTGAAGTTAGAACCTTGAGTTCGTTAATCGCATCCAGGCTGGGAAAGACCACCAGCGTGCTTTCGCTCCCGTGGATGCCGGCGTGCAAAACGTCGGCGCCATCCACGCTGAAGGTGTTGTATTCGACGCGGCCGCCATTGACACTGAACTTGACGCTCCCCTTCACGCCAACCAGAGCCTCATCCTGCCCGCTCTGATTGCTTACGCCTGGCGCGAAGGTTAACATGCTGACAAAATTGCGCCCGTTCAGCGGCGTCTCCTGCACCTGTTTCGCGGTGATGACCTCGTTAACCTCCGCCTTTTCGGTTTCGACATGGCCAACACTCTCGCCCACAACTTCGACTTTCTCCGGACTCGCTGCCGCTGGTTCGAGCGCGCCATCCATCTCAATTTCCTGGTCGGCAGCAAGAATCAGATTCTCTGACGTGAAATCCTTGAACCCCTTGGCCGCAATCTTGAGCGAGTACGTTCCCGGAGGGGCATTGATGAAGTACTGACCCTGTGCATTGCTGGTAGTGGTCTGAGTTACACCCGACGCGTTGGCAAGCGTGACGGTAGCGCCTGGAAGCACTGCGTTCGACTGGTCGGTGACCGCGCCATAGACCTGAACCTCGCCCGCTTTATGAGGCGACGGTTTGACCGGAGCAGCGGCCTGTGTCGTCGGCGCGCTCGGCGCCTTCGCGCCGGCCGGCGGCTCAGGAATTTGCACTGTCGGTGGAACGAGATCGGGCCCGATTGGTATCTGCCCCACTGACAACAACGGAGCCAGAACCAGAAAAAAGGACGCAAAATGCAATAGACACTTCAGGGTCTTCACAAGAGACATACCTCGAACCAAAGGACTCAAGGAGTACCGGAGAATTGTTACGGCAATATGACGCCTTGGTTAATTTCAAGTGAACATCGTAAGAAGATCGTAAGTGGAGTGTCGCCAGCAATTTCAGGCACAAGCGTCGTGTTCTGCCCTGTCAATGCCGCTGCGGGAATTCACGATCCTTTAACATGCCCGTAATTCCAACGTAACATTCAGCGCGGAGAGTTGCAGATTCGCAAGCCAGCTCATTACCCGGAGAAAGCCGTGCCCAGCTCTCGAATTCGATTCATCGTCCTGTTCCTGCTTCTTCTGCCCACACTTTCGGAAGGTCAGACCAAGGCCGTTATAAACTTCGGCCGCTTGAAGAACCTGGAGTTCATTGACCAGTTTTACAGCGGGGGAATGGGCAGTCTGGGAACCGGACCTGGCCCGAACTACGGGCTGCAGTTTACGGCCAACGCCCAGACCATTATCTCAGCCAGCAAAGGCGGCTCGGGAAATTTCATTGGGAATCCTGGAGGCCTGCCGGTTATGTTCTTCCAGACCGGCAACGCGGTGACGATGACAGCGACGAACGGCGTTGGGATCGCTCTCTGGTTCTATTACTCGGCCCTCCAGACCGGAAGCGCTACTGTTTATGCCGGGCCCAACGGCACGGGGACAATTCTTGCCAGCGTCACGCTGCCTCCAAATAACTCAGGATGCAATACCTACAAACTTTGCGTTTGGTCCACGGTGGGCGTGCCGCTGAGCACGACTGCCGGGTCAATTAGTTTCGCCGGTGTCCCCGATTATCTGGCGATTGGCCCGGTACACTTGGGCACCGCCCTGCCCACGTCACTCGCGCTGGCGTCCTCGCAGAATCCGTCCGTCCAGGGTGAGGCAGTCACTTTTACCGCGACCGTCACCGCTACCGGAACCGCGCCGGTCGGCAGCGTTACCTTCAAAGCGGCCAATCAGGTAGTCGGAGTGGTCCCGGTGTCCAGCGGAGTGGCCTCGATCACGTTGTCTTCGTTGAAGGTAGGTTCAACGATGATCAACGCGAAGTTCCAGGGCACCGGATTCGCCACCGTCGGGAAGAGCCTGGTTCAAGTCGTGAACTAGCTCGCGAGCCGCGCTGCCACGCGGCAACTGAAATCCACAGTGCGCAAGGTTTTGCGGCCTGCAGCCTTCGGAATTTAACGTGCCGTTCATCTTGCTGTCACTTCCGATTAACAGCCCTGAGTGATAGTTCTCTCGCACTCGAACCACGGAAACTCTCGCTCCCCTGGAGTTCTGGTGGTCTAAGGAGTGCCTCGGAATGCTGCCGCTTCTGCACGCGTCCTGAGACAGCAGAGAATTCTACCGGGCGCCAGCGCGGGTCCGAGCGACAAGCAAGGTTCCAAAACGCAGGACAAATCGACGCAGGACAAATCGACGCAGCACAAATCAGTGACCAAAGCTCTAAGGAGAATATTGAGATGAGAGCAACAAAAGTATTTTTCGCGATCGTAGCGCTGACCGCAATCGTCGGACTGGCCTCCGTGGCCAATGCCCAGGGAGTAAAGTTTGTGGGCGTCGGCTCGTCGGCCATGTTCAATACAGTTTCAGCCGCAGCATTCACCGATCTGTGTTCCTCCCGCGCCGGCAGCGACTGCCATCACTGGAGCGCAAGCGGAAAGAATTCTGGCGATAACCAGAATTGGGCGCAAGGAGTGGACAGCCGTAACAGCTCGATTCCCGTGGAGGCCGGAACCTTTTTTGTGGCATGGGACAACAACACTACCCCGATCAGCGTCTGGTCCTATCTAAGCGTGGACACAATTGTTGGCCAACGTCTTTTCTTTGCCGTTCCTCGTGCGACTCAGCAGGTTGATTCGGGCGCACTCTCCGCTGCCGGCCAGAACAAAGTTCCCGCCGCGATCCTGTTGAACCGTCAGACGAACGCGGATCAGGCAGACGAGACAACGGGCATCCCCTCAGCCGTTCTCTCCGCCGTCCAGACTACCTTCACTGCAGCGATCAGCGACGTCCGTCCGGAAGACGCCAAGTTCGAAGTCAACCGCATCCTGGCGGCATTTGCCCTCTCGGGTACCGGATTGGGCTATGGCAACCCCGCGAACACCACCTGCTTCCAGCCGCCTGACAGCTGGACCGTCAGCAACATCCTGGGCTGCCCAATTTACGGTACCTGGGGCGGCAGGTCGGTTCCAGTACAGTACTCCCTCACCGGCACTGACCCATTCAGCCATTCGCCTGCCTGGAAGTACAAGACCATCGAGGTGGGCGCCGAGCCTGTCATCTTCATGTACAACGCGAGCAACCCCAACGGCCTGGGCGCTCTTGGTCCCGATGGCAACGTTGCTTTCAAGAACCTGAATCGCATTACTGCAGCCTACGCATTCAATGGCACATTGGGTCGCGCGCAGGACCTTGATTCCTCGCTGACTTTCGCACTGCAAGGTCTCAGCTCGAATCCCCCGATTAATCCAATCCTGCGCGAGCCTCTCTCGGGCACCATGACTACCACTGAATTCAACGTGTTCCGCACTGTAGAGACGCAGAAGCAAACCCCGAATGCCGCCTCGCAGGAAACCGGCATCAACCTTGCCAATGCCTGCACACTGGGATCAAACTGCCCCGATCCGCTGTTCCTGCCTGGCCCCGGCGGCTCGACCCGTTATCGTGCCATCGGTACCGGAGCCGAGATCAGTGGCGTGAGCAACGTGGGCGGTATCAAACACATTGCGGACAGCATTGGTTACGCCTTCTTCTCCTTCGGCAACGTGAACCCCATCGGCGGCGCTTCCGGTGTGGGTCGCTACGTCACGCTGGATGGAGTGGATCCCATCAACCAAGGCTACGGTTCCTACGTCTCAGACGGCGTGACCTACGGCCCTGGGCAACTCCCGTTGTGCGCGGCGCCCTGCATCGCAGCCGGCGGTACCTCTCTACCCAATGTTCGTAATGGTTCCTACGGCGCGTGGTCGATTATTCGAGCGGTCACCGATGCCACAGGCGTCAACGCCACGAACACTCAGGCCCTGGTGAAGGCCGCTCAGAACGAAGTCAACAACACGACTGCCGATTTCGTTCCCTTCGTCTGCACCGATACTACTGGACTCTGCACCAACGAACCGGGTCTGAATGTGTTCCACTCGCACTTCACACCCGCCGGTGTCGCCGGTGCTCCCCACAACGGCAACGTTACCGCCACGGAAGTTGGCGGCGACGTTCACGGCGCGGTCTTCACCAACCAAGCCGATTTGGACTACCACACCGACACGGCCAAGGAACTGGTCAGCATTCGCCAGTAACTTGACGGCGAGTAACTTGATGTAAGTTAAGACACAACGTGGGGCAGGCTGACCCGATAGGCCAGCCTGCTTCTTTTTGCGAGGACTAGGGTTCTGTGGCCTCGCTTGTGTGGATCGAGAAGAATCAACTACTCCTGTCGAGAATGAATACTTTATGAAGTGTGTGAGCTCACGGTCCTTGGCAGTTGCTGTCTCTCTTCTCCTCGCTCTCATTTTGCCCCTGACTTTTGCAGGACAGAAAATAACTGCGATTGACCCCGACGCCGCCTCCAGCAAGAGCGTCGAGGATCTCTCCAAGGCTTCGCTAAGCACCAGCCAACTTCATTCCGATCCTCCAGAACTGGTTGAAAGAGCTGAAAAAAAAGACTTCACACGCGAGTTTGTCGCCGTGCAATGGCGTCCCGGAGATCGAATTTATCTCTATGTGGTCCTTCCCGCGAACGTAAAGAAGCCGCCGGTCGCGATTTATATATACGGTCATCCCTCCGACACCGATCGCTTCCAGGACGATGGCTGGTGCCAGCGCACGACGAGTGGAGGCTACGCGGCTGTCGGATTAGTTCCGGCACTTACCGGACAGCGCTATCACGACCGCCCGATGAAGGAGTGGTTCGTTAGTGAACTTCAGGAGGCGCTGGGTAAGTCCGCGCACGATGTGCAGATGGTGCTGAACTACCTTGCCGACCGCGGCGACGTAGACATGGGCAGCGTTGGCGTGTTCGGAGTAGGGGCGGGCGGCACAATCGCAGTGATGGCCGCTTCGGTCGATTCGCGAATCAAAGCCATCGACCTGCTCGACCCCTGGGGAGACTGGCCGGTCTGGATGCAAGAGTCCACTGTGATTCCAGAGGAAGAGCGTCCGGCGTATGTGAAGCCTGAGTTCCTGAAAAAAGTCGCCGATTTCGATCCGGTGAAGTTGCTGTCTGCGCTGAAGACGCCGCACATCCGGCTTAACCAACTAAGTGACGATTTTGCCAGCACGCCCGAAGAGGCGAAGAAACAAATGGAAGGAGCGCTCCCCGCGACGGCTGAGCATCGCCGGTTTGAGACGAGTATAGCGTTCTACAGCGAGGTCGCTTCCGGCGGCCGAGTGTTTGATTGGCTGAAACTTCAGATCAAGGTCCCGGATTCGAAAGTTCGCGAAGCGTCAAGAGAAGCGCCGCCTGGAGCGGGGTCCGAGTCGGGAAAGTAGCGTCGAGATTGGAATGCCAGGTTTGAAGAATTTTGGTTTGAGGCATTTTGGTCTGAAACGTTCTGAAACATACGAACGTTAATTTGAGTGCGGGTGTTTCGCCCCGCTTGCAGGAGCCCCTGAATGCTTAGACGTTCTATTCTGTCCACTTCGATTCTCTTAGCAATGACCTGCGCCATGACCTGCGCAATGATCGCCCTCTCCGGCTGCGGGGGGAAAAACGGGTTGCTCGGAACCGGAGGTGGCGCAAGCTTGACGTCCGTCTCCCTCACACCGACCAACCCGACACTCACGTTGAGCTTGTCTCCGCCGGCTACGAGGCCATTCGTTGCAACAGGTCAATACAGCTTCGGCAATCCGAAGGACATCACGAATCAGCTTACCTGGGTGAGCGCAGACACGACCGTCGCCACCATGGACAATAAAGGCGTCGCTACCGCGGTCGGCTCCGGGAGAGTCATCATCACCGGCTCGATTCAGGATCCTGTAAGTCTCAAGATATTTCAGGTAAGTACCGTCCTCACCGTGGTTCCGCAGCTGACTGGGATCACAATCAGTCCGGCAAACGCGCAGATTGCGAAAGGAACGGCCCAGCAATTCACCGCCACCGGCAAGTACAACGACGGGACGTCTCCAGACATCACGTCGCTGGTCGCATGGAACTCAACCCAATCCGCAATCGCCACCGTCAGTTCCTCGCCCGGAACGCAAGGCTTGGCGCTGGCCGCGTCTCCAGGTTCAACCAGCATTTCCGCTTCACTCGGGACGGTTAGCAGTTCGGTCTCTTCTCTGACTGTGTCGAACGCGAATCTGCTCTCAATCTCGGTAACACCAGCAGGCTCGACTGTGCCGCTTGCGGCCTCTCAGCAATTCGTCGCAAATGGGAGCTTCGACGACGGCACGCAGCAGAACATCAGCGAAACCGCGAACTGGACTTCATCGAGTCCGGCGGTTGCCCGCGTTAGTTCAGTTGGCGTCGTGACGGGCACGGGGCTAGGCAGCACGACGCTCACTGCCAGCTCGGGCGCGGTCAACGGAATTACGTCCGCTACCGTGGATGCGAGCTCGGTGGCCACGCTCAACATTCTTCCGGCCGGGAAAATTGCCAACCTTACGAATGATCAGATGCGCGCCGTGGCAGTTTTCAAGGACGGAAGCTCGCTCGACGTCACGCACACGCCAGGCATAACATGGACTTCCTCGAATTCTGCCGTGGCAAGTATTGTAGGGTCCACCGGGCTGGCGCTCGCGATTGGACCAGGGACCGCGACGATTTCCGCGAGTCTCGGCCAGAGTGGCAGCACATCGTTGACAGTTTCAGATTCGACGATCAAGGCGCTCGCGGTTGGTCCTTCGAATAGTACGATCGCTGCCGGAGCCTCCCAGAATGTGATTGCCGTGGGCACGTTCTCTGACAGCAGCGGCACGTTCCAGCAGGACATCAGCAGCGCATCCACCTGGGCCAGCGATAATACAGGAGTCGCAACCGTAGCCTATGCGAACGGATTGCAGGAACTCGCGACGGGAGTTACTATCGGCACCGCCAACATCTCGGCCAGTTTCGCCGATGCTCACGGAAATCTTGCTACTGCCTACGCTCCATTCAACGTCAGTAATGCCCAACTGAGCGGGATCAGCGTTGCTCCCGGAACAGCTTCGGTCACATCCGGAGGCGGCCGCCAATATGTTGCAACGGCCGCATTCACTGATGGAACCCAGCAAGACGTCACGATGCTCGCCGATTGGACTGCCACCAATGGCGCCGTAGCGGCTGTGAGTTCGTTCGGCTACGCCTCCGCCGTCGGCCCAGGCCAGACAAGTGTCAGCGCAACTCTCAATTCGCAGACTGGTTCAAGCACGCTGCTGGTGAATCCCGGAGCCTTGACTCGCATCGACATTTGCGCGGCCACGGTTTCGAATCCGCTGTCGAATTGTCCGCCCCTGGATCCGGTAACTCCGCCGCCTCCCATCAGCTTCGCCAAACAAGTGCCTTACGGTTTGATCGCAATCGGGACTTTTGCCGATGGCAGCAGGCAGGATCTGACGAGTTCAGTCCAATGGTCTTCCGGAAGTCCGGCAGTCGCCACCATCAGTAACGATCCAGGAATCCCGGGATATGTTACCGGTATTACCGGCCAGGGAGTGGTAACTGGACTAACGGCGGGAACCGTGAACATTACCGCCACCGCGGGCGGCGTCAGCAGTGTCGCCTCGGTGATCGTTACCGCGGCCACTCCCCAATTTATAACGGTCACACCTGCGGACGGCGCTGTCATGCTCGGCCTGGCGCAGTCCTTCACGGCCACGGCAACGTTCAGCGATTCGACTACACAACTCGTGACGCCGTATGCGCAGTGGACGACGTCGAATCCCGCCATTGCCGTAGTAACTCGCGCTGGGATCGCGTACTCCGCCGGAACGGGAACAGTGAACATCTCCGCGAATCTGGACGGAATTTCCGGTTATACGACACTGACCGTGCAGTAGCGCCACCGTACGCTGGAGAACTATATGGCGCGCTCCAATGGCTGTGTATTAGTCAAGGGCTATAACGAAAGTAAGTATGCGATAAGATCATCGACGATGCGTTTGTCTGCCGCATTGTTCGACCATGCTACCCGCACGGACTTTCCGCGACCATCGACGAGCATCGGATTGACTTCGGATCCATGTCCAACCGGGCTGAAACCGGCTTCCCGAAGATCATGGAGCGCGAGCGCAGTGTCACCCCTCCGTCGCAACTCGGCTTCCTTTGACGGTTCCCACTCCCAGCCGCCGTCGATTTGGTTGTAAGACGTGCCCCCCCGCAAAAACGGGGTATTCGTCCGCAACGAGGGAACCAGCAATTGTCTCAATGTCGGTACTGAACCATTGTGTAAATACGGGGCAACAGCCCATACGCCGCTGAGCGGACCCGCTACATATCCTCGGTGTGCCGAGGGATCGACAATAGGCCCTTCTGCGCCGAATGCGCACTCGGGCTGCGTTTGCGGGCAAATACTCATCACCACTTTCGTCAGCAGCGCGGCCGACAGCGTATTGATTGCCTGGGCACGCAGCGGATCGGTTCCCACGTCGAATACCAGGTCGTTCCGCTTCCTTCCGGCGGGCATGGCATGACAACCGGCGCAATCAGCTTGGTACGTTGCCTGCCCCCGGCGCCGTGCCGCCTCATCTATCGAAAATGGATAAGGTTCCGGCGGCAACTTCCCGAGGAAATCCTGGATCTTCGCATTAGCTGCAAGATCAATCTTCGTCGGATCGCCCACAACTGCCATGGACGAAGTTAGCGCTCGGGCAAAGCCTCGTATGGTTCCGTCCCAGTTAGCGTACCCTGTGGGGTCGATTTGCCAAATCGCCGGTATGTCCGCCTTCGACGGCCCGGGCGGCAACACAGTATCGGCCTTGTCAGCGCCAACAAAGCGAACCAGCCCCACGCTCCCTAGACCCGAGGTTTCAATCAAACCCGGTGCACCGCCAGTCAGGCTCGGCGCCATTGGCACTTTTTCATAACTATGGGCCTGCAGCAAACCGATGGTTTGAAGTCGCCGGTCATTCATGGTCCTCATCAACCCCAGCACCGCATCGATGTTCGCAGACACTGTAGCAACCTCTTTGGCTGCATCCGCCGGAGCAACCTTGCCGGCGCCAAAGAACCAGCCCGGCTCATGGCTGGCCAAGCCATCCAGAATTCGTTTGCGAAACGCCTGGTAAGCGGGCGCATCCGCCGATTCGGCCAGGTCCGCTTTGAGCGTAGAAGTGATACGGCCGATGAAACCATGAAGATTAATCTCGGTGTTCGAGCCGCCGAAAATCAAGCGCATGCTCCCATCGTCAAGCCGCACTCGCGCGGTATGGCAACTCGAGCATGTGCGCGTCATATAGCGCAGTTGAAATGTTCCCTCTGCCTGCGTCGGATCGGTCCAGACGATGCCGTTATGGCCGCTCGGCAAATCCGTGCGTGGGAAAAAGCCGCTGGCAGTCAGCGCGTCGTCGCCAAACGTTGCCGGCTCAATTTCCTGAAGCACCCGAAACACTACGTACGGAATCATTTCGAGGGTGGCGCTACCGAGCGAACCTGCGTCCATGGCCTCAAAGCCCGCGCTGTTCTCCGCTTTCACTTTCTCAATTTGTGCTCGCCGCGTTCGCACTTCGTCCTGCCAGGACTTAGTGGAGACCGTGTGCTTACAGGCAACACTGCAGACCAGGATCGCGGTCATCGCCGCCAAGGTTGCGAACGCAAGATGAAATCGCATAACTGGACTCCTCAACTCGACACACCACTCGATGACTAAGTCGACCTCAGATACCCCACCAGGGCTCACACCGTTTCGAACTGAAAACTGACCACCTTTCGATCTCGACTGCACACGATTGCAACCCAGAGTTCACTTTTGCACTTCTGGCGCCTTCAGTGATTTCAGATACTCGATGATGGCCCAGCGATCGTCTGGAGAAAGCGCTGGACCGATCACGCCGTTTCCTCGAGGCCCGTCTTTAAACTCGTGGCCATGATTGCTATTACCCGTCTTCGTGACATCGTAAAGGTAGCCGCCCTTCCGTTCGGAGATATCGTGACCCACTTTAACCGGATCGAACTCCTTGCTTCCTGTCCAGAATGTGTCGGGCCGCTCGCTCTGGGGAGAAAGTAGCGCATACAAATTAGGGACGGACCCATTGTGCAGGTAGGGAGAGATCGCCCAAACGCCGGTTAGCGGCCGGGCTTTGTAGATCGGTTCCGAGCGCACGGAGGGATCATTAGGGTCGCGGTTTCCTCTCCACTCAATTCGCTGTGCCGGAGAAAGCTTCATCTTGTCGAAGAATTTGTTAACGATTCCATTGGTGACCAGATCCAAACCAGCTCCAGCTGAGACGCGCCCCTTGCCAAGGTCGCCCGAATCCGCCGTGCGATTGATGAAGTCCATCGCCTCGTGCGGGTCCGTGCCCACGTAGGTCGCCTTCACATCCTTTACCACCATGAACCGCTTCTTTTGACTGTTCTCCCACCAAAAGGTCGGCTGCCGAGACTTCAGGTCGGTTACAAGTTCTTGGACCGGAGGTAAGTGACACCCTTGACAATGCAACTGGTAGAGTTCAGCGCCACGGGCAACTTTCTTGTCATCCAACGCGGGAAAAACGGACGGCCAGTTCGGCGGCCGCAGACCCTGGTAGGGAGCCGGACCGGAGAGCAGCCATTCCAGTTCCTTAAGCCCCTCAATGTGAACGCTGTTCCCGAACTCTTTGGCATCGGCGCCGTCGAGTTTCGCCGCCGCTCGCACGCCCAGTGCCTCACCAACGTTACGGACCAGCGGATCTGAGATCGACGAGTTGTACTGCACCCAGTTAAACCAGGAGGCGTCCCAAATCTGTGGGAATCGCACCGGGGCGTTCGCGGGCGCGAAGTTGGCCGCGTTCTTCATGTCAACCGCGAACACCTGATTTCCGATGCGGGTCAGAGCGTCCGTACGGTCAAAGCCCGCCGGATTGTCGTAGATACCTTTTCCCGGTTTGGTGTTGTCCAGCTCGAATTTTGCGTTATCCAGGAATCCGTCAAAGCTCTTCTTCAAATCAGCTTTCTGGTCTGCGGAAGCATTCGGCCCGAGTACACGCCTTTCGAAACGGCCGTAGCGCAGGGGAATCAATTTCGTGAAACCTACCGCGAGCCCAAGCGCCTTCTGAAATTCTGTGACGTCGATCATGGCTGGGGCGCCATCGACCTGCACTGCGTATTTTCCGTAATGCAGTTCCCCGGTGTGACACGCTGCGCAGTTGAACCCCACAACCGCATACGTCTTCTTCGTTTCCGGATCATAAAAGTCCTCCTGCCGCGCGAAGCCAACCGGCAGTCCGTCCGGATTGAGCTTGGCGTCCGCTTGGCCGGCCAGAAAGCCGAACCGAGCCAGGTAAGTCTTATCGGCAAACAGATCGCAACCGAATAGCGACAAGCAGGGTTGTTCTAATGCCATGAACCAGTCGTAGGGTACAAGCCGCGTTCCCTGGGGAGTGTTATGGAAGTGAAGGCGCTCGTCGTCGGTCCATCCTTGTTCTGCGCGCACCAGCTCTTCTGGCGGACTCTGGTACTCCGGCACCACCACTTGAAACTGAGGCTGATGCAAATACCAATAAGCTCCCCCAACCAGCAACAAAACGATAAGTATTGCGCCGATGGCTATTCCCTTCATACATCTCCTTTTGGAGCGCTGGCCTTGGATTTCATTCTTCGCCTGGCCTCGCAATAATGTCTTACAAAACTCGGATGGCGGTCGCTCCCACGGGAGCGCCACGGCCCGGAGGTCCCGACCTATGCACCGCGTACAGGTGATCCAGCAACCCTGACAGGCTATCCCAGGGTCCGCAGATCTCATTCACAGTGTGGACGCCAAGCATTCGGTAGCTCTCGGTTTGCGACTCGTTGAACCATTGATCGCTGGTGCTCTGGTGCGGGAAAGTCTCATTCGCAGCCTGATAGGCGGTAACATCCGGAGGCTCATTGCCCAGCATGATCGGTTTGACATACAACAGACATCCATCTTTCAGCGCCTCATCCAAAGCTGAATAGCGGATCGTCGCGACCGCGAAACGGGTCTTCCTGGTACGCAATAGGTTCAACGACTCGTCAAATTCGATGGGAATTTTCAGGTCGATGCGGATCTTGCGCAGCGCATTGCCCAGGTCTTCATAAGTGAAATCGGGATCGCATCCGGAATCGAGCACAACAATATTCCGGCAGCCACGCCGGATCATTTCGTATGTCGCGAGATTCTCGAAATGCCCGCCGTCGGAGAGATACACATATTGGTTCGTGTCGTTCGTGAGTCCAAAGGTCTCTTTGAGTAGAGATCCTATCGCTGAACTGGGGCCGGACTTCTTCCACGTTTTGGACCCGGCTGGGCCGGGATTGCCCAGCCAGGCGCCAAGGCGCGCGTTGAATAGCGTCATGATAAAACCGATCACCGGCGACGAGTGATATCCCATATTTGGGCTTGCGGCCGCCCCCGAGATGGTGATCGCCGTGCCGAGCGAAATGCCCTTATCGCCCCCGTAGCCGGCGGAGGGGCGATAGCCTACAGCACAATTGCCGCTGTGCAAAGGCGTCACGGTGAACGATTCCGCTTTACGCTGCTGCCAGGCCAGCCGCCTTCCAGCAACCAGGTTGAGAGCAATATTTACGACATGGAACGGTTTGAAATTTGTCTGCAGGTCGTGCATCTGCAAGTTATCGCTCTCGGCGAAGCCGGTGAACTTGCTGGCATTGCGACGGTCGTCGGAAGCTCCAAGATATGCGCGGATCAGGCGGTTCCGGTACATTCCATGAAGCGAGAACTTGTTGACGTTGATGTAGTGGGCCATGACCCAGGCGAATCCAAAAAATACAAACGAGAGGAGAAGTATGGCCTCGACGTGAGTTTTCTCTAAGATGCCCTCATGGTCATTCCATCTTGCGTGCGTCAGACCACTCACCGAGAGCAGCCAATTCGTAAGGATCGCCAGGCCAGTCAAGAACACAGCCAGAAATATGGGTGCGGCTAGCTTAGCCGCCAAATCCAGGACTAGCCCGCTTGAGCTCATCTGTGGCGGTGCCGCCCCTTTTTGAGCCTTGGTTTTAGAGCTCAGGCCACCCAACGCGCTGACCCACCCGCCAGCCGCACCGCCTGTGGCGAGCAAGGTCCGGAACCACCGTGGAAATCCCATGACCCACGCCGGAGCAAGAAGGACCAGAACGCTAAGGCTAATCCAGGACACAATGCATATCAGCATCCACGCGGCAGCGCGAGAAAGCCATTCGCGGTCCTCATCCAGCAGGATGTTACTGGTCAGGCCTACTACAAGCGTTACCGCAAGCATAAAGGAGACCAGCAATAACGGCGCGGCCATGGTTACATACGCTGGCCAAGTGGCGTCTTGATAGACCTTCGCTGTCAGTAGCCACGCACAAGACGCTGTACTGAGGCAAGTCAGTACAAGCACCGCAGTCAACCCAAAAATCAGCTTCGGCCTCCGCCAGATGGTTTTGCCTCCGATGAGCAGGTACCCAATCCATCCCATCAGGCCCGAGCCCGTAATCCACAACAAGACGTACCTGAATTCCGGGAGGTTAATGGCATTGCCAGCGTCGTTTGAGGAGTACCAGGAGTCAAACGCGACGAAGGTCGCAGCGGCACTAAGAAATGGGATCAGAACATATTTCACAAAGTCGAATTCCGAGTGATTCTTGTTGCCTACCCCCGGCAGGTAACGCATCGCGTTGAAGATGCCCAGTGCAAACAAGAGGCCGCCAATCACAGGAATCGCATCGACCACAACCGTGTCCGCATATTGTGCTATCGCATCGCCGTAGAAGGCTTGGAAGGTTACTCCGAGCCTGGCGAGTGCCAGAACCAGCCGAGGCATCATCAGACCGAACATCAGTATCGGCACTAGCACCAGCCAGTTGAGCAGCATGTTTCGCCCGATGGTGGCGGCCAGCGTCCAGGTGTCGGTTGAGAGCAGGCCCAATTTTGGAGTGAGATAACTGTTGTACTCGCGCAGGTGCTGAACCGGATCCACGGTGCCTGGAGGAGGCGCAGGCGCTGTCGGTTTCAGCTTCGGAATGATTTTATCGAGTCCCTGTTCGCGTTGCTTCCAGGCGGAGAGCCAGCCCCCGATATAGCCTCCACCAGAGACAGTTGAAAGGTAATCAAAGTCGGCGAGAATGCCTTTTTCGGCGAATGCCTGTATCGCGCCGAGGGCAAAAGTGGCGCTGCGGATGCCGCCCCCCGAAATGCATAGAGCGCTGAGAGGCGCCTCGCGATCGTGCATTTTCCGTAAGAGATCTTGCTCTGTGTCAGCCGCCCATTGGGTGTTTTCGCGAAGGGCCTGATATTCCTCCGTGAGCACCTGGGCAAACGAAATAGAACGTTGTTCGGATTTAGGCATGGCGACCTTCGCAAACGAAGTGGCACGGAGTACGGTCGCAAAGGTTACTCAATTCCCCAGGGACGACCTTGTCAGACAAGTTGCCTGCAAAAGCAATGTCGTCCTAGTCCGTGAAAGGAGTTCTTAGGATCAGGCTCCGTGGTCGAATAACTATAGCTAGGGAAGTGGCGGAAATTGTGCCACCGGGAGACAAGGGAGTCAAGCGATATTCCAGTGGGGTAACGTCAGCTGCTTGTGTTGGGCCCGGTCGGCGAGGGCGGACAAGTCTCCAAATTGCACACCAGCTTGTCTAGTCCTGCGAGAAAACACCCCAGGGAGAACGGTTCCACTAGGCGTCGACGAAATCAAACCGCTTTCGCCTCATCATCAGTTTGTGATCGCATTGCGTTCGCCTGAAGAAGTCGTTGAAGCGGAACTGCTGGAGCGCCCTGCGGAGAAATAGGCCGCAAAGCTTGCCGGCAGCATCGAGCAGGACACTTTCTCTGGTCCAGTTTCAGAGCGAGAGTTGCAGAATTGCACCCATTTCCCCGCAATTTCCAGAGCAATCCAAGCGGATTTCTCTCCACTCCAGACGGTGTGGCGGAGAGAGTGGGATTCGAACCCACGTTACCCTTTCGAGTAAACACGCTTTCCAAGCGTGCGCCTTCAGCCACTCGGCCATCTCTCCGGCGCCCTGCGAAGCGAATGTTTTGATTCTAACAGTGCTGCGGTTTGCCCGCGAACCGCCGACCCCTCACTTCATCTCGGAGGACAACTGAAAGGACTGGCTTCTATTACTAACCTGATATTGATATTGTCAGCCTTCCTCGGGCTGGTGCAACTGCTGGGCCAGGTAGTTCTCGTAGGTCATCTCTTCAATCGCGTGCAGTTGCCCTTCCAGCCAGTCGATGTGGTGTTCTTCATCCAGCAGGATCTTTTCCATCAGCTCGCGCGAACCATTGTCGCCGGCAGCTACGCTGGCCTTGATCCCGTCGTTCAGGCGTTTCACGGCTGTGTATTCGAGCTGCAGATCGTTCTCCAGTTGCTGCTTCAGAGTCTGCCCGATGTTGATCTTGAAATAGTCGGTCATGTTGGGCGCCCCATCGAGCAGCAGGATACGTTCCATCAGCTTTTCGGCATGTTGCATTTCTTCGATGGATTCCTTGCGGGTGTGCTTGGCCATCCGTTCATAGCCCCAGTTCTCGCACATCTCGGCATGAAGGAAATACTGATTGATCGCGGTGAGCTCGGCTTTCAAAACTTCGTTCAGAATGGCAATGACTTTGGAGTCGCCTTTCATGGTTTGCCTCTTCTTAGTTCAGTTCTCGGTTCTCAGTTCTCAGTAGTCCCATTTTCTCAGGCCTCGGTCCCAAAGGAAATCTCAACGTTCTCTGAGAACTGAGAACCGGGAACTGAGAACTAGACTTTTCGCGATTGTACTAGAAGGAAAGAATCAGGACCGGGAACCCGAGGCAGCAGCTGCGGCATTCGGCTTTTCGGGCGCCGCTGGAGCGTGCCCATTCGTTGGTGGGGTAGTCTGGGCGGGTTGGGCCGGTTGGGCGGGCTTGGCCTGACCCACGCCCTCAACCACGCGATGACTCAGGCAGTAGAGCGCCAGTTCCAGACGGTCGGCCACTCCCAGCTTGTCGTAAACTTTGCGAAGATAATTCTTGACCACCTGCTCGGTGGTGCCAACCCGCAGGGCAATCTCTTTGTTCTTCATCCCCTGCGTAACGCAGGAGACAATGAGCGACTCTTTGGGCGTGAGCGACACTTTGGGACGCGACCCCGCCGGACGCACGCCTTGCGTGCGATAAGCCTCCATCACCCAGGCGACACCGCGGCTCTCAAGCCAGGGTTCACCCTGAGCCACTTTGCGCAGGCATTCCACCAGCAGTTCCGGCTCAATTTCGCGCGAAACGATGCCATGCGCGCCGCGCCGGAATAAATCAAGCGTCATCTCCTGGTCGGGCTCCTGCAGCACGACCACCAAACGGCAGCTCGTACTCTGCCGGAGAAGATCGGAAACAGCATCCGCTGGATTCGAAGACAGTGCCGCCTCAAAGATCACAATGTCGGAGGAAAATTTTTGCATGGCGGCAACGGTCTGATCGAGGCTCTCGGCCTGGCCAACAACCCGTATGTCGTCCTCGAGCGCAAAGATCTTTCGCAGCCCGACGCGGAAAATGGCCTGCGTATCCGCCACAATCACACGGATCGTGCCTCTGCCGTCCTCAGGCTGAACGCCTTCGCCTGGCTCGACACTGCCCGAAGTGCTGACCGAAGTGCTGCCCATCCGTCCTCTTTTCGCGCCTACCTGCGCGGCCGAGTTGCGCGCAAACTACCTGCGCTCAAAACGGTACTCGTCAATCACTACACCGACTCCACGCCGGCCACCATCTTCGAAACTGCGCACCACTCGTCCGCGGCAATCCACCTGCACATCAGCTTCTGCGCCCACCACATCGGCGGGAAGAGAAAGCGTAAAATCGACCGCCGAACCGACAGGCACATCGGCATCCATGCGGAACAGGACGCCATTGGCCGAAATGTTCTCAGTCTCAACCGTCTTCCCCGAGACGCCCTGCCCCGTGACTCCCGATTGGTTGACCGCCGACGTCGACTTCAATGCCACGGGCAGTTTTATGGGAAAGCGCGGCGCGCCTTGCACGTCCGTATAACCCCGACGATTCTTGCTGACTTCAGCAACAGTTTCCTTGGCGGTTTCAGACACGTTTGCGACGACCTTCCTTCCGGTTCGTGCCGTGCACCACTCCACTTGAGCATGTGCACATTTCAGCCCGAGATTACACCCCAGCACCCGCCATGCAAAGTTACGGAAGTCATGGAACAAAGGCGTCGAAGTGCCACTGGTACAGCGACTTAGGGGCGTATCAGAGATGCTGTGAGCGAGGTCACTGCGGGAGCAGCACTTAGCCCTTAGCATTTAGCACTTAGCCTATCCGGCTGCCTACAGGAGGCACACTTGAAGGACTTTCACGACTTGCACGTTTGGGAACGATCTCACAGCCTCACATTGGCGATTTATGCCGCAACCTTGAAATTTCCAAGAGAAGAACTTTACGGCCTGACAAGTCAAATTCGACGATGCGCCGTCTCAGTCGGTTCGAACATTGCCGAGGGCTGTGGAAAAATGGGAAATAACGAGTTTCAACGTTATCTTCAGATTGCATCCGGCTCGGCAAGTGAACTGGATTACGAGTTGCTCCTGGCCAAGGACTTGGGTTACCTGGCGAAACCCGATCACGCAAAAATCGCAGATGAACTATCGCAGATCCGAAAAATGCTGAGCTCTCTCTTGCGAAAGGTTAATATCGAACGCAAGGGCTAAGTGCTAAGTGCTAAATGCTAAGTGCTGGTTTTCAGAACTTCGTTGCTTCCGTAAAATTAAACTCCCGCACCTTCATCGCCGGCACCACCATATCAAACGACTCTTCCCCGCTGGTGCGCACCGGAACGCTCATCGCCTCGACGTTCGATAGCATCGAAATCAGACTCTCATTGAACCGGAAGTTTCGCAGTCCGCACTGCACCTTGCCGTTCTCCACCAGGAACGTCCCGTCGCGGGTCATGCCGGTCACGATCTTCTCGTACGGATCCACTTCACGGATGTACCACAGCCGCGTCACCAGCACGCCGCGCTCGGTAGAAGCGATCATTTCATCAACGCTTCGCGGTTTCTCTGGAGCGCCGAAGACAATGTTCATCGGCATCTCGCCCACCTCGTTCGGCAAAGGAAATCCGTGCCCGGTAGGCTCGATGGTGCCAACCTTGGCCGCATACTCCGACTTCTTCATCTTCTGTGCGGTGGCACGCGCATACACGACGCGCTTCACCACGCCGTTCTCGACCAATTGCACGCGCTGGCGGCGCATTCCCTCGCCATCGAACGGCGAACCCGCCTGCAGAGGATGCGCCACGTCATCCCGGATGTTGATGTTCTCGCCGAAAAGTTTAGTGCCGATCCGGTCGTTGAGAAACGACCGTTGGTCCAGAATCGCCACCCCGCTGAAGTCCCAGAACATGAACCCAACAATGTCGAGGACAGCGGCCGGTTCAAGAATTACCGTGTACTTCCCCGGCGCAATCTCCCGCGGGTGGGCTGACTCGACCGCCTTTCGCGCCGCCGTCTCCGCCAGCCACTTAGGATCGAGGTTCCTCATATCAGGAGAGTTCGCTTTCTGCCAGCCGGAAGAATCATCGGCCAGCATGGTGATGGAAATCTCGGCCAATGTCTGGCGATGCCAGGTCGCTAATCCACGACAGTTGAGGATTCCTTCCTCGGATTCCGAGTTCGAGTAGATCCCCGCCGTAGTCAGTTTGTGTTTGCCAGCGGCGGACACGATGCCCCTGACCACTTCCGCGCGATCGGCCGGACTAATCGCAGCCGTCTGCTCGAAGAACCTGGATGATGGAGCGACGGGCGCCTCGCCCGTCCTTCCACAGGCTTCCTGGACATCCGGCATTGGCAGCAAGTCCGAATCCGGCGCCTGCACTCGCGCAAGATTCTCCGAAGCCTCCACCGCCCGCCGCAAACTCTCCTCGTCAAACTGATTGGCAGTAGCACGCGCCGTCTTGCCAGCAAAATTCGTGCGGATCGAAACGACAGAATTCTCTTCCTCCACATTCTGATGAATAGTGTTGTTAGCGAAGCGAGTCAAAGCGAAGCGGGAGCCGGTGAAAATGGCTTCAACCTCGTCCGCGGACGAGAACCGGCGGACGCGGTCAAAGATATCAGCGGCTCGCTCTCTAGTCAGCATTCCCAAATTTCCCGTAGAGACGCGGCTCGCCGCGTCTTCCCCCTCCACAGAACCGTCGCCCCGCTACCAAGAACGCGGCAAGCAACGCTCTACGAATACGCCGAGCCGACGCGAATATTCCGGAACCGAGCCGGGCTCGCCCCATGTCCCGTGCCCACAACCTGCTGCGGCTGGCCCTTGCCGCAGTTTGGAGTTCCCCACAGCGTCCACTCGTCGCGCGAGCAGATCGCGTCCATCGAATTCCAAAACTCCGTGGTGATCCCAGAATAAGAAGGATTTTTCAGCATCCGCACCCGCTTACCGTTCTTGATCTCCCACGCTATCTCGCAGCCAAACTGAAAGTTGTAGCGTTTGTCGTCAATCGACCAGGACTTGTTAGTCTCCATGTAAATGCCATCGTCGGTCGCGCCAATGAGCTGTTCCAAACTTAGCGGCTTCTCTCCCGGCAGAATGCTGACGTTAGTCATGCGAATCATGGGCAGCCGGTTCCAGCCTTCAGCGCGCAGCGTGCCGCCGGATCGCGCGGCGCCGATGGTGTGGGCGGTTTCGCGCGAACTCAGATATCCCGTAAAGCGTCCGTTCGTAATGATCGGCGTCGACTGCGCGGCCACACCTTCATCGTCATAGGCGAACGTCCCCAGGCCCGGTCCGTGCTCCTGTCGAGCATCGGCCACGACGTTGACCAGTTCGCTGCCATAGCGCAGATTCCCCAGCTTCTCGATAGTAAGAAATGATGTGCCCGCAAAATTTGCTTCCATCCCCAGCACACGATCCAGTTCAATCGGATGCCCGATGGATTCGTGAATCTGCAAGCCGAGCTGCGATCCATCCAGAATAATTGTCGCCGTACCCTCCGGGCATTGATCCGCCTGATGCAACGCAACCGCTTCTTCCGCCACGCGCCGGGCGTTCTCTACCAATTTCATCTCTTCGATCTGCTCATACCCGCGGTTCTGCCATTGCCCGCCGAACGAGTTCGGATAAGACCGCTTCTGAATCTCGGAACCGGCAAACGCATACGCCGTATATCCCGCACCCGTCGAATATTTTGTCTGATGAATGTCAGAGCCCTCGGAAGAAAGGAACCACGACTCGTCGCGCTGAAAATTCATGCCGGTTTCGGCAAGCGTGACGCCCGCAACGGCGCGCATCTCCGCGTCAACCTTTAGCAACAGATCGAGATTCTGCTCCACCGACGTAGTGAACGGATCAACCTTGAATGGTGTCGTCCACTCCGCCACCGCCGCGGGTTCGGGAGCCAGTCGAACGTCTTCCCGCTTCACGCGCGCCGAGGCTTTCGCAATTTCAACCGCCCGCGCGGCCGCCGCTTCCACCGCGGCCCGGCCCAAATCCGCGGACGCCGCAAAACCCCAGGCACCGTCCGCGATCACGCGCACGCCGATGCCGAGCGACTCAGACTCCGAGGCATGACCCACCCGTCCGTTCTTGGTGGTCAGCGAGCGATTGCGGATCGACACCACGCGCGTGTCGGCATAAGTCACTCCGCGCACCGATGCGGCGTCCAGAGCGAGACGGGCAGCAGCCTTCATTTCAGATTTAACGTATCACGAGGAGTTGGTCGCGGCTTGGAGATTAACGGAGATTAACAATTCTTAATGATTCAGCTGAGACTTGCCGGCCGCTGAGAAGCTGCTGAGAAAAAGTGAGAGTCAGCGAGTGCCAGGCGCGGCAGCCGCCAGCGGAGTTTGCTTGCGCCCAACGTCAACGAGGAAGCGGCCACCTTGCAAATGGGCGCCGTGCGACTCTGCTCCGTCGTCATCTCCGCCGCTGGGATCGGTCCATAGGCTACTCACTTCCACCGTGCCCGCGCTCGCCGCCATCTTAGTAGGCTGGCGTCGTTTCTTATCAACATAAGCCTTGATCACCTGGGTCGCCAAACGCGCCGCCAGTCTCCCGTGCTCGCCGCCTTCGAACAGCACACACACAATAATGTCCGGATTGCGCCGGGGCGTGAAACCCACAAACCATCCGTTCTGAGCGAAATCTTCGTTATTCTGATGTTTCGCGCGCAGAGCCAGCGAAACAATCTGTGCCGATCCGGTCTTGCCGGCGATATCGATTCCCTCAATGTGCGCCGAGGGAGCCGTGCCTTCCGGCAACAACACTCGGCCCATCGCATCCGTGATCGTGTTCCATCCCGCTGGCTCAAATGGAATTTCTTTTACTTCCGTATAGTGCGTGGTCTCAACATACCCAGGCGGCAGGTTCGTCGGATTGATCACGTGCGGCACAACCATGCGGCCATCCATCGAAATAGCGCCGATCGCGCGCATCAATTGCACTGGAGTGATCGCCACCGCGCCCTGGCCAATGCCCACCGAAATCGTTTCCCCGGCGAACCATTTCTGCTTGAAATTGCGGATCTTCCATTCTTCCGACGGCATCACGCCGCTCACTTCGTTAGGCAGGTCGATACCAGTCTTCTGCCCCAATCCAAAAGCGGTCGCATATTTTGCGATGCGATCGATCCCAAGTTTTTCCGCCAGCGTGTAAAAGAAGACATCGCAGGACTGGTAGATCGCTTTCGGCAGATCGACCGCGCCGTGCCCGGTTTTCACCCAGCATCCGAAGCGCCGGCCATAGAACGTCGCGCCCCCGTTGCAGTGCACGTTGAGGGTTTGAGCAATCCCTTCCTGCCACCCCGCCGTCGCCATAATAATCTTGAACGTCGAGCCCGGCGCAAGCTGCGCCTGAATCGCTTTGTTCAGCAGCGGCTTGTCGGGATCGTTGATCAGCTTGTTCCATTCGTCCCGTGAAATCTTCACCGCAAAATCGTTAGGATCACAAGTTGGCCGGCTCACCATCGCCAGGATTTCGCCGGTGTGCGGATCCATGGCCACAATCGCGCCATTCTTCCCTTCGATTGCCTGTTCCGCCGCGATCTGTAAATCCAGGTCCAGAGTCAGCTTCAGCTGTTTGCCAGGCTCGGCTGGAGTTTCATCCAGACGGCTAACTTCCCGCCCGCGGCTATTCACGATCGCGCGCCGCGATCCGTTCTTGCCCATCAGAATGCTGTTGTACTGCTTCTCGACTCCACTCACGCCGACCACGTCGCCCGGAGTATAGAGTTCGAACTGCGGCTGGTTCAGCATATCCTCGGTAACTTCGCCAACGTAGCCGACAAGGTGCGCCATGAAGCCGTTCCGCGGATACAGCCGCCGGTGCGCCATGATCGTTTCAAGTTCTGGAAGTTCGTTCTTGTGCGCCTCGATGAATGACAGCTCGTCGGGTGTGATGTCTTCCTTCAGGAAAATCGGCTGGTACTGCGGCATCGACGAAAAGCGCCGGATGCGCTGCCGCACTTCCTCGGTATTCAAATGCAGCCCCTTGGCGATTGCTTCCGCATCCGCGTTCAGATCTCGCGAAGAATCGCGCAGCAGAAGCGCGGAAAACGACGGGTAGTTATCGACAATGATGCGGCCCTCACGATCGAGGATTTTGCCGCGCGGCGCCAGAATCGGCACATTGCGAACGCGGTTCTGTTCCGCCAGTTGCGAGTACTTGCCGCTTTGCATCACCTGCAACCGCCACAGCCCGTATGCCAGAAGCAGGAAAATAAACACTACGATGTACTGCACGGCGGTGAGCCGGAGCGCGGAAACTTTTTCTTCGCGGCCGAACATCAATCCTCAGTTCCTACCAGCAGACGTAGGCGCTCCAGCCCGAAATCGGCGATTCCTGTGACCTGGAGGGCTGCTGGAAACGTTACCTCTATTCTAACCTGCGGCCCGTCTTGCCCGAAATATTGCAACGAAAACGAAAGTTTTCGAGTCGAATGCTAGTAGCTCCAGTGGAATCGGACCCAGTCGCTTTCAGCAGGCGGCGGAAAAGGCACTGATTTTGGGTGGCGCAGCGGTTTGCCGCTGCGATAAATGTATTGTTTCCAGAGTGGCGTTACAGAGTGCTGAAGAACTCTCGTCGTACCAGGGCATCGCTTTGTTTCGTATCGGGGCATCGCTTTAGCGATGCCGTAAGTTCTTCGAAAGATGAAGCCCCTTTAGGGGCTGGGGTTTAGCTGCTGTGGTCAAGATGACCACTCGGCCATGTCCGACCGGAAATTGAACTTATCACCCCGTGAGGCAACAATAGAGACAGGGCTTACGTCTTACTTGTTTTCAGCCAAGGAATTGAATGCGGATTCGCAGTTTCATCATCGCTTACGCGCTCGTGCTCGCCATTCTGCTGTTCGCCGATCGGCGACCCGGTTCCACGCACCAAGATCGCTATTCGCATGTGGTGGACCTGACCGATTCGCAAAACGCGACCGCGCCACGTGCGGCGGAGTCCAGAACTCGCATCATCGCTCCCGACGCGCTTATTCCCGGGACTTGGGCCGCTGGCCAGATTCCACCTGAGCGCCTCGTCGCTCCGCTGGTAGTGATGGATTTGAACGCCGCGCAGGATGGCGGCGCGCAGATTTCCCTCGACGACATCGCCGCCTGGGAATCGCATCACGGCATGATCCCGCAAGGAGCCGTCGTCGCCATCCGCCGCCAAGGCGCACACGACCCTCCAACGGCAAACGATCTGTCAACCAACGATCTGTCAACCACGCCGTTTCCCATGTCCCGCGACGCGGCTCAGTTCCTCATAGACGCTCGCTACACCATCGGCTTTGCCGTCGAAACCCCTGTGAACATGACGTCCGACCGCACACTGGCGCGCCAACTCGCCCTCCACGGAAGCTATGTGGTGGAAAGAACTGCGCGCTTTACCTCGCTGCCCGCGACCGGATCGCTTATCATCGTCGCCCCCGCAAGAGACAAGAAACCTGGTGAGACTGCTGTCCGCATCCTAGCCATGGTGCGCTAGTCGGTCGCCGTTTTTCCGCACCACATTTCACTCCGAATCATCTACTCTTTACTCGTCCGGAGGAAGCTATATGTCCGACCCGCGCTATCCCATTGGAAAGTTTTCCTACACTGGCCCGCCTACCGCAGAACAGAAGCAGCAATACCTGGCCGACATCGAGCAGACTCCCACCCGGCTGCGTGCCGCCCTACGCGGACTTTCCGACCAGCAACTGGATACGCCCTACCGTGATGGCGGCTGGACGCCGCGCCAGGTGGCCCATCACGTCCCCGACAGCCACATGAACTCTTACATGCGTTTCAAGCTGGCCCTCACCGAAGACGAGCCCACCATCAAGCCCTACATGGAAAATCTTTGGGCCGAGTTGCCCGAGGCCAAACACGCCCCCATAGAAGTGTCACTGGCCTTGCTCGATTCCCTGCACCAACGATGGATGCTGATGCTGCGCGAATTCACCGACGCGGACTGGAAGCGTACCTTCCGCCATCCCGACCTGGGCCCGATGACCCTCGAAAAAACTCTAGCACTCTACGCCTGGCACGGCCGCCATCACGTAGCACACGTCACAAGCTTGCGAGAAAAGATGGGATGGTAGGTCAGAGGTCTGCATTTAGCATTTAGCATTCAGCACTCAGCATTCAGTCGCCGTGGCTGAGTGCTGACGGCTGAGTGCTGACGGCTCGTTCACGGCAACCCCGCCTTCCACGCCAGATAACTAGCCGCCTCGCGCATCACCGCCACAAAGCGCTCCCACAAGGGATGCGGACGCGACTCCGGACGTGGCGCCAACTCCACTTGCACGCCTTCTTTCTCCAGCAAAGCCCGGATGCGAAATACATGATACGCATCGCTCACTGCAATGCAGCTGCCCATGCCGTTCGTGCGCATGATGTTAGCCACCCGCGCCGCCGACTGCGCCGTGTCTGAGCCTTGCGTCTCCGCGATCAGCGCCTGCTCCGGAATACCGCGTCGTAGAAGATAGTCTCTGCCCACGCCACCTTCGCTGAAATCCGGATCCTGCGCCGATCCGCCAGTCGTAATCACCACCGGCGCCATTCCCTTCTGAAATAATTCGTACCCATGATCGAGCCGCGCCCGGTACACCGGTGAAGGACGGCCCACATACTCGGCTGCTCCGAAAATGACGATCACATCCGCCTTTTTCACAGGTGCTTCGCCGGCCGCCCGCACGATGCGCGACCCCGTAACACCGAAAAATAAACAAAGCGCTCCCAACAGCGCCAGCAACAGTAACAACCAGGGCCGCGTCCATAAGGAAAGGGATTTTCTTGGGGGAGATGAATTAGTATCTTCGGCCATCGTCAAAAAGACCCGGTTTCAATATTCCAAGATTTCAGCGCTGGACGGTAATCTTTGGATGGACACTCCTGCTTGACACTCTGATCGGACCCTCTTTGAAACCTTGAAACTCTGAAACTTTGAAACCTGCCTCTTGAAACCTGCCTTAAGACAATGCTTCGACAATATCCTTGGCGGGAATTGCGCCGTCGCGCAGAATCTGCCAGGTGCCGTCTTCTTTAAAGTGCACGATCGTCGATGAAATTGTCCGCGGAGACCGCCCGCCGTCCACGATCAGCGAGATGCGGCCCTGCAACTGCTCCTGCACCGCCTCTGCGGTCGTGCATTCCGCAGCGCCGCTCAGGTTGGCGGAGGTCGCCGTGATCGGAATCTTCGCCGCCCGGACCACCGCCAGCGGTATTTCCGACGCCGGCACGCGCAGGGCGACGTTCCCCGTGTTCGCAGTCACCTTCAGCGGCAGATGCGACGCTGCCGGAACAATCATGGTCAGCGGCCCCGGCCAAAAACGCCGCGCCAGAAGATGGAAATCATCCGGCAAGGGACGAGCAAATTCTTCCGCCTGATCGACGTTCTCGATCAGCAGCGAGAGCGGCTTATGCCGTAGACGCGATTTGATTTCATACACTCGCTCCACCGCGCGCAGGTTGAACGGGTCGGCCGCCAGACCATAGAACGTGTCGGTTGGCATGCCCAGCACCTGCCCCGCCTGAATCTGTTCGGCAGCATACTTGATCAGCGAAGTCTCGGGCGTTGCGGCATGAATTTTCAGGATTTCCGTGCGCACTCTGATCCCTTCCTGATTGTCGCCGTAGATATCGTCGGCGTAAACATTGTCGGCTTAAGCAATGAAATGTACCATACCACGAGCTTCCGTTCGAATCTGCTCGCGTAGGAACGGACGCATTCGTCCGTCTGAGCCGAGCGCAGCTCGGCAGTTGCCCTAGGTCAGAGCACTTTCTGCATTCGCTATAGAGTAAGAGACTCGTAGGGTCGCGGAGGTTAACGCCCGCATGAAGCAAGACGCCAAGGCCGCGCGAACTCGCAATCAAGCCGGTCGTTTGCGTCCGGTCGCCGGCCGCCACAACCAGAGGCTGAAAGAACTGCGTCTCGCATTTCGCCGCGCCGAGCTGACCGCCCAGGGGGAGTGTGCCATCGATGGCATCAAGCTGCTAGAAGAAGCATTACGCAGCGGCCAGCATCTGGACAGCGTATTCTTCAGCGAATCAGCCCGCCCTCTCGCCGAAAAGCTTCTGCCCCAGATCGGCACCCGCACCGAAACCTTCGTTCTGCCGAATGCACTCTTCAACTCGATCGTACCAAGCGACGCTCCCCAGGGCGTGGCAGCCCTGGTCAAGCTGGCGGCCTTTTCTTCCGATGAACTGCTCGACCGCTGCACAGACGGCCCAATCGTCGTAGCTGCTGGCCTGCAGGACCCCGGCAACCTCGGCACGATCCTGCGCTCCGCCGAAGCCTTTGGCGCCGCCGGAATTTTTCTGACCGAAGGAACCGTCAGTCCGTACAACTCGAAAGTTCTGCGCGGTTCGGCCGGTTCGATCTTCCGCTTACCCCTCTTGCAGATCTCTTCTGAGGAACTGATTCCTCTTCTGCGTGCGCGTGGCGTTCGGCTGGTAGCAACTTCCTCGCACCAGGGAACTCCGCTGCCCCAGATTTCATGGACTCTGCCGCTAGCCATCTTCATCGGCAACGAAGGTGCCGGCCTATCCCGTGAACTCACGCGCCAAATGGACGAAACACTCATAATCCCGCAAGCTAAGCAAGTCGAATCGCTCAATGCCGGAGTCGCCGCCAGCATCGTATTGTACGAAGCCGCCAGAAATCGAAAAGACAGTTCCCAGATCTCAGTTCCCGGTTCTCAGTTGAGACGAAAAATGGGTTCACTGAGAACCGAGAACTGAGAACTGGGAACTTCTTTCTGTATGAACCTCTTCGCCCCCATCCCGAACGACGACCCCGCGACCCAGGGCGCGCGCCCGCTGGCCGACCGCATGCGCCCGCGAACGCTCGATGAATTCGTTGGGCAGGAGCACCTGGTCGGCCCCGGCAAACCGCTGCGCGTACAGATCGAACGCGATGACCCCACATCAATGATCTTCTGGGGCCCTCCCGGCACCGGCAAGACCACCCTAGCCAAGATCATTGCCCGCATCACCAAGGCCGACTTCATCGAGTTTTCCGCCGTTCTAGCCGGCATCAAGGAAATCAAGCAGGTCATGAGCGATGCCGACCGCGCCCGCCAGTACGGCACGCGCACCATCGTCTTCGTTGACGAAATTCACCGCTTCAACAAAGCCCAGCAAGACGCATTCCTCCCGCACGTTGAGAAAGGAAGCATTCGCCTGATCGGCGCCACCACCGAAAATCCGTCCTTCGAAATCAACTCTGCGCTGCTCTCGCGCTGCCGCGTCTATGTGCTGAAGCCGCTGACCGAAGATGAGATCGTCGTTCTTCTGCGCCGCGCACTCACCGACCCCGAGCGCGGTCTAGGTCAGATGCACCTGGAAGCGTCCGAAGAAAATCTGCGCAGAATCGCAGCCTACTCCAGCGGAGACGCCCGCAACGCCTACAACGTCCTGGAAGTAGCCGCGTCGCTCACCATTGAAAATTCCGTAGAGACGCGGCTAACCGCGTCTCCGCCCAAAGCCACCGAGATATCGGAAGCCACCATCCACGAAGCCCTCCAAAAGCGCGTTCTGCTCTACGACAAAAGCGGCGAAGAGCATTACAACATCATCTCCGCGTTGCACAAATCGGTTCGCAACAGCGATCCCGACGCCGCCCTCTACTGGCTCGCTCGCATGCTAGAAGCCGGAGAAGATCCCCTCTACATCGCCCGCCGCGTAGTCCGCATGGCGGTCGAGGACATCGGCCTCGCCGAACCGAATGCCCTGGCGTTGTGTATGGCCGCTCGTGACGCCGTCCATTTTATCGGCATGCCCGAAGGCAATCTCGCCCTCGCCCAAGCGGTCGTCTATCTCTCGGTCGCGCCAAAATCCAACGCGCTCTACACCGCATACGACGCGGTTCAGCAGGATGTCGAGCAGACCGCCGCCGAGCCCGTCCCCCTGCACCTGCGCAATGCTCCCACCGGCCTGATGAAAGGCCTCGGCTACGGCAAGGACTATCAATACGCCCACGACACCGAAGACAAGGTCGCCGACATGCAATGCCTGCCCGACAGCCTGCGCGATCGCGTGTACTATCGCCCAACGAACGAAGGAGTGGAAAAGCGGATTCGCGAACGCCTCGAAGAAATCAAACGCCTCAAGCAGCCCACGTCGGACAGGCCGCCAAATCGGCCGGCAAATTCAACAACGAACCGAACAAAAAGAGAATCTGAAACCTGATTTTTGCAATCCTATATACAGTTGCAATTGCTCAGCAGGAGGGTTTCGTCGTGGCCACCAGCCCGCTCACGAACTTCGGCGTCTCCAGCCAGCTTCCCCCTGAAACACCCGCGCTAAGGCTCGCGGAGCTCGTGCGCCTGCAAAAATTCGCGCAACGGATTACCTCCACTCTCGACATCGAAGAACTGGTCCCGCGGATCGTTGACGAGGTTGCGGCCTCGCTCGGCTGCGTCGAGATCAACATCTATCTGCGCGATCCCGAGCAGTCAGGATTTGTATTGGCCGGCGTTCGCGGCTGCACCATGTACGGTAAGGGCCACCGCCTCGAGGTAGGCTCCGGAATGGTAGGACACGTCGCGGCCACAGGCAAAATGCACTATGCTCCCGACGTTACTCGCGACCCTTACTACATATCCTGCGAGCCGGATACGCGCTCCGAAGTCGCCATCCCGCTACAACGCGAGGGAGATCTGGTCGGAGTTTTCACCGCTTCCCATTGCGACCTCGACGCTTTCTGTCCCGACCAACTGCGGCTGCTGCAAGGTTTGTGCGCCCACGTCGCCGTCGCGGTTCATAACGCACAGCGCTTCGGAGATGAGCGCGAACAGCGCGAGCGCATGAGCCGCGAGGCCGAAGAAGCTCAAGCCATTCAGCAGGCTCTGCTGCCACGCACCTCTCCTTTGATCCCGGGGTTCCGCGTGTCCGGCCTTTCGATTCCTGTAGGCTCAGTCGGCGGCGACTGGTACGATTTCATTCCCTTGCCCGACGGACGCTGGGGCTTGGTTCTCGCCGATGTCTCCGGCAAAGGCACGGCGGCCGCGCTCCTCATGTCCGCCACCCGCGGCATGCTGCGCTCACTCGCGCAAACCGGTTCCGGACCCGCCGAGGTCCTGACGCGTCTCAACAATATGATGATCGAGGACTTTCCATGCGGACGCTTCGTCACCATGGTATATGCCGAGCTCGACCCGTCCACCCGCGTTTTGCGGATCGCGAACGCCGGTCATCTGGCGCCGCTGCTGGTCGAGCCTTCCGGCCACCGCTGGATCAATCACGAGCACGGCTTGCCCCTGGGGATTTCAGCCAGCAAGTTCTCGGAAACGGAAGTGACGCTCGGCAAGCATTCCCGAATCGCGTTTTATTCCGATGGAATCACCGAGGCCGCGGTCGATTCCGGCGAAGAATACGGCCCGGAGCGGCTCCTCGCCCACATGCAGTCACCCGACGTTACTCCGGAAGGCCTGCTCGCAGATGTTAGAAAATTCGCGAATGGAACGGGACTACGCGACGATGCCACCGTGATTCTGGTGGGCGCGCGCGGAACGGAATTGGGCTCGGCCACGAACGCGTAACGCTATTACAAATCGAGTCCCGCCTACCCGAATCTCGCCCGGTGCTCCTTCAAAACGCACCGGTCCATTACGACAAACATCCCGGCCTTGCGCGCCTTCTCCGCCGCGTGTTCGTTGATCACGCCCTCCTGCAGCCAGATCGCCGGAATCTTCAACTGAATCGCCTGCTCCACAATCTCATCCACATACTCCGGCCGCCGGAACACATCCACCAGATCAATCCTCTTCCGCACTTCGAGCGGCACTTCAAGCAATGACGGATACGCTTTTTCCCCAAGCGCCTCCGCAATCCGCGGATTCACGGGGATAATCTTGTATCCCTCCGCCTGCATGTACGCGGAAACGCCGTGACTCGCCCGCATCGGACTCCCAGACAATCCCACCACGGCAATAGTCTTCGCCCGCGACAACAGTTCGTAAATAGGATCAGATTCCTTCAATGCTTTCTCGTAGAGACGCGGCTTGCCGCGTCTCCGGAAGCCCCCGCGCCCTGTCGCGACAGCCAAAAATGCGCGCCGAACATGCACGGTGACCTTCCCCGTCACCCCTTTTTTTCTATCTTCTGCTTAAACATACGCAGCGCCAGCTTGCGAATCGTGTCCGAAACTTCTTTGTTGGCCGACAGATTCTTAAGGTCATGAACCAGCAGGTTCTTCATCAATCCCAGCGACAGATCGAGCGGTGTCCGCGGGTTATAGACCAGGTTCCGCATAATGCTGTAATTCTTCGCAAACTTTCGTTTCATCGGAATCCCGCGCAGCACTGCCTCCAATACGTTCTTCTGCAATGCAAACTTTTCCACCTCGGCGTCGGAAACTTTAGGCGAGTCGAGCACCGCCAGGGAGACCAGCTTGGTCGAATCGCGAATCAGGATCGACCGGTCTTCCTTGTTGCCGCGCATGGCCAGCGCGATCCGGCCTTTGATGTCGAGCTTGGCAATCTTCTGCAGCGAACTGTCGCGCCTTTCCTCCTGTCCGGGAACTGGATGCTTCTTCACCTTAACAGCGGCGGCTGACGTCTTCTGCGCCTCTGCCGTCAACGTTTTCCCCGTTGACGCCTCAGCACTCGCGCTCGCCGTAGCGGTGGTCGGCGCCTCTACTTCCACCGCGGCTTCGGTCCCCACGTCTTCGTGCACCGTACCTATGGGCTGGAACGGTTTATCCTGTTCGGCCGCCAACTCCACCGCGTTCTCTTCCAGATACTTTACGAATGCACCCTCGACCAGTTCGTCGGGCGCCTCCGCTTCGGCGGACTCCGTCGCAGGACTGATTTCCGAGGCAGCCGGCTTCTCTTCAATCTGTTCGATCTCATTCGGTCGCACGCGGGGGTTCGACTGCAACGCCTCCACCAGACGCGGTGAACTCATCACACGTTTGCTCGTCAGCAGAACTTCCACCACCGAGCGCGATCCCGACGCCGCAAGTTCGCTCAGCGGCCCTTCTCCCACCGACGGATTCTCGGCGAGCGCCGGCAGCAGCGAGGGCCTCAGGTTCTCCCGAGAAACAAAATATCCGAGTACCTCGGCACTGGTCGTTGGGTCGGCGGCGGCGGCCAGGCTGGCTTT
>Ga0210407_10000262_pt1 | contig 63434 bp, 63 predicted proteins | sample IncBWC27MmetaG_FD_150860 | JGI IMG/M metagenome (GOLD analysis project Ga0210407, IMG submission 150860) | Forest soil microbial communities from Barre Woods Harvard Forest LTER site, Petersham, Massachusetts, United States - Inc-BW-C-27-M | ecosystem: Environmental > Terrestrial > Soil >...
GCATGCGCGCCGGCTCCGCATGGCGCACCAGCCGCGAATTATCGATCCGCTTCACGGTGTGAAATTCCGTGTGCGCCGCTTTCTTTCTGCTTCTTGCCATGCTCAGACTCTTTCCGCGCACCGCAATTTCGCACTTCGCGAACGTGGGTTCGCCGAGATTTCCCTTTCGCTCGGCTGGATCACATGCTTGGTCAGTACCTTGAGCGTGCCCGCACGCTCGCCCTGTTGAAACGCCTGCTTGACCTGGCGGTCTTCTCCCGAGTGGTACGTCAGCACCACCCACCGCCCTCCTGAATTTAAAGTAGCCGGGGTCCGAGAAAGAAACTGCCCGAGTTCCTCCATCTCTCGATTCACCGCTATCCGCAGCGCCAGAAACGTTTTTGTTGCGGGATGCAGTCTCTGCCTTCCCCATTGCTTTCGGGCCCCAGCCACAGTCGTTGCCAAGTGCGCGGTGTCCCGTAGGGGCCGCGCTCGTACGATCGCCTTGGCGATTCTTCTGGAATCGTGCTCATCGGCTTCGCGATAGAGCAGGTCGGCTATCTCTTTTTCCGACCATCGATTCACAATCTCGTCGGCCGTCAATTCATCGGCCGTATTCATCCTCATATCAAGGCTGGCCGCTTCGCGGAACGAAAAGCCCCGCGCGCCTTGATCAAGCTGCATGCTCGAAACTCCCAAGTCGGCCAAGACCCCGTCCACCGGCGGAATCCCCAACTCTTGCGCGACCTCCGCAATCCTCGAGAACGGTGCGTGCACCAGCGTCACCGTCTCCCCAAAGGTCTTCAGCCGCTCCCGTGCCAGCTCCAGCGCCTGTGCGTCCCGGTCCAGACAGATCAGCCGTCCGGAAGGGCGCCCGGGCGGAATCCCAGAGGTCAACCTCTGGGCAATGGCCGCTGAATGGCCTCCCGCTCCGAGTGTGGCGTCGATGTACGTTCCGTCCGGTTTTACTCGCAGCCATTCGAGCACCTCTTGCAAAAGCACCGGCGTGTGCGGCGCACTCAATCTCTTCTCTCTTGCGACCGTTGCCCCAGCCGCCTGCCCGTTGAGCCCACTGCCCTTTTGCCGCCCGCCAAATCCTTAAATCCCTGCAATTTCCAACGCGTCGTCGTCCGTGTCCGTGTACGGCTCGCTCTTCAACTGCTCTTCCGCCCTGGCGTGGCTCATGACCACCAGATGGTCCAGCGCGCCCAAGACATCCACGTCACCCTTGGTCTGCGCCGCTTCCCGGAGCACCGACGGCATCAGCACCCTTCCCTGCGCGTCAACTTCAACTGCCTGCCCGTAATAGCTCGTGTGAAACAAAAACTTGCGCTTCGACTTGTTTGAACTTGGCAAGCTGCTTAGCTTGTCCTCGATCTCCGACCACACCTTCATTGGGAAGATCAGCGCTTCTCGCCCGTCCCGGCTGGTGATATAAAACTGGTTCCCGTACTCCTTCAACTCGTCCAGATACACGGCGGGTATCTTCAATCGACCCTTCTCGTCCACCTTCGCCGGACAATTGCCCCGCAGCTTCATTTCGCCTGCTAACTTGGTGTTTTTGGGTGCTTTGGATGCCCAAATTGCTTACGTTCACGATTGCCCTCGAGAACGCTCCACTCGGCCCTATGCCACTCTACTGCCTTCTACTACGAACCACTTTTTTCCAGAATTTCCCACATCATAGGCTGCTTTGGGGAGTTGTCAAGAGGTATTCTCAATTTCCGCAAAAATAGTTTTGGGAAAGGTCCGGTTTATAAACGGCGCATTTTTGCTACAACTGCTAGTGGGTTCAAAGTAGCACGACAACCAGATTTAGTGCACAAGTTTTTGTGCTCCTTTTTGGAAAGTGGCGTGGCCTTGACCACAGACATTTTGCGATAACGTCGCCTCACCCTATTCCCTTATTGGCTCTCTCGTGCTAATCTTCTCTTGTCGATGTCATATCCGACCCAAGGGAGCTAACACCATGGAATGGACCACCCCTCAACACGAAGAGATCGACCTGAACTGCGAAATTAGCTCGTACGCTAACGCCGAACTCTAGTCGCGGCGGCAATTCCAAAGTTTCCTGCGTTCCTCGGTCTCGAGTACTTGCACGGCTGTAGTCTGTCCAAAACCCCTGTTCTACATGAAGCCATCCGATGCGCATTAAGATCCTCGGTTCCGCGGCCGGGGGAGGCTTTCCTCAATGGAATTGCGCTTGCCGGAATTGCAGCCGCCTGCGCGAAGGCAGTCTGCGTGGCGTCGCGCGCACGCAGACTCAGATTGCCGTGGAAGCCAATCCGGAATATGCCCTGCGCACGCACTGGACGCTGATCAACGCTTCCCCGGATCTGCGATCGCAAATCGCCTCTTTTCCCCAATTGAATCCTTTTCGAAACACCACCGCCTCCACCCCCATCTTCGAAGTTTTCTTGTTGAGCGCCGACGTCGATTCCTTGATGGGACTTCTCCACCTGCGGGAATTTCAAGCGTTCAAGATCTTTTCCATGCCTGCGATTCGCCGCATTCTCTCGGAAGAGAACTCCATCTTTCGCGTGCTTGGGCGCGCCACCCCGCCCGTGCAATGGTTTTCTTTGCCGCTCGCTTCCAAGCTCAATTGGGACACGGACAGCGATCCAACCAAAGTGCAGCAATTCGTTACGCGCGCTGTTTCGCTGGCGGGTGATTATCCGGATTACGTCAGCGAAAGATTGGGCTCGCAATTGCCCGCGGAAGAAGCGGTCATCGGCTTGGCGTTCGAATATTCCGGCAAGCGCGTCTTTGTCGCGCCGACGCTGCCGGGCCGCAACACCGAATGGAAAAAATGGGCGGAGTCCAGCGACCTGGTGCTCATCGACGGAACGTTTTGGTCGGACGATGAATTGATTCACACGCGCAGGAGCCGGAAAACCGCGCGCGAAATCGGCCATCTGCCGCTCTCGGGCCCCGGCGGCCTGCTCGAGCAATTTCCAAAAAACGCCCGCGGGCGGAAAGTCCTCATCCACATCAACAACACCAATCCCATTCTTGACGAAGAGAGCGCCGAGCGGCGCGCCGTAGTGGATGCGGGCTTCGAAATCGCCTACGATGGAATGGAATTCCATCTATGAGCGCTGCCATTCACACCGCGTCCGATCGACCGCTTCTCTCCGAAGCAGAATTCATTGCGGGCTTCCACGCCATCGGTGAAGAGCGCTATCACCACAAGCATCCGTTTCATTTGTTGATGCACGAAGGCCAGCTCACGCGCGGGCAACTGCAGGCGTGGGCGTTGAACCGCTATTTTTATCAGAGCCGCATCCCCATTAAAGACGCGGCGATTCTCGCCCGCACGGATGACGCGGCGTTCCGGCTAGCCTGGCGCAAACGCATCCTCGATCACGACGGCGACGGCGTCAAGCCCGGAGGCATCGAAAAATGGTTGAAGCTGGTTGAAGCGACCGGTCTGTCGCGCGAACAAGCGATTCAAGGCGACGGCATCCTTCCTGCTACGCGCTTCGCGGTGCAGGCTTACGTTGATTTCGTTTCCACCAAATCTCATCTTGAAGCTGTCGCTTCCTCCCTCACCGAACTTTTCTCCAAGAAGCTCATTACGCTCCGGATGGACCGTCTGCGCCATCACTTCCCGTGGCTTTCCAGCGGCCTCGACTATTTCACTGGCCGGCTCACCCAAGCCACGGAAGACTCCGACTTCGCGCTCGCCTGGGTCGTCCAACATGCAACCACGCGCGAACAACAAGACGCCGCCCATGCCGCGCTCGGCGCGAAATGTGACATTCTATGGGCCCAGCTCGACGCGCTCTATTTTGCCTACGTCAATCCGGGTTGGCCCCCGCCCGGCGCATTCCAGCCGGACAGAACATATCCGTGAGTCTGCAATGAATGACGGATACCGTCACAGCATATGCCGAAAATGCTGGAACAAACGGAGGCCAGGAGCCAGTTGGGCAGGCCATGAAACTCTGAAGTCTCGCCGCGTCCGAGAGAAATGTTGTTTTTGCTTGAAAGAACATCGATCGGGAATCCATGTGGCAAAAAATCCGAGCAGCGGCGAGCTAAAATGCAACAATCAACACGGACTCAAAATATCCCGCTCCGTGGAAGGCCAAGCGTGAGTCTCGATCCAAACTCCACTCCGCGTCTCGCGGCAGGCTGCCGCCTGGGCGAGAACAACAACCAGCGCGTCCTCCTCATGCCCGAACGCGCCCTGCGCCTCAACGGCCCCAGCCTTGAAATCGTCCAGCGCTGCGATGGCCAACACACAATCCAACAAATCGTCGCCGACCTCCAAAAACTCTATTCCAAGGCCGAGCCAGAAAAAGTCGCACAAGACATTCTCGGTTACCTAAAATTGCTCCACGATCAGCGTGCACTCGATTTCGAATCCAGCGCGCCGTTGTAGGGGCCGCCTTCTGAGGCGGGCCGTTTTTTCTCCGTCTTGTCCATGCCGACCAATCTCTCCAACCCGCTAGCCCTCATTGCCGAACTCACCCATCGCTGCCCGCTCCACTGCGTCTACTGCTCCAATCCCCTCGAACTCACGCAACGCTCCACCGAACTCTCAACGGAAACCTGGTCCCGTGTTTTCCGAGAAGCCGCCGAACTCGGCGTCCTGCAAGCCGATTTCACTGGCGGCGAACCTCTGGCCCGCTCCGACCTCGTCGATCTCATCCGCGCCGCCCGCGGTTCCGGCCTTTACGTGAATCTCATCACTTCGGGCCTCCCTATGGACGAAACGCGTCTCGCCTCCCTCGTCGACGTCGGTCTCGACCACATTCAGCTCAGCTTCCAGGGCTCCCGCGCAGACACGGCCGCCGAAATCTCTAACACGAAATCGCACCCTCAAAAACTTCGCGTCCTCGAATGGTTCAAACAACATCGCCTCGCCGTCACGCTCAATTTCGTGATTCATAGCCGCAACATCGATCAAATCCCCGAAATGCTCGCCATCGCCGAATCCTCCTGCGCCACCCGCGTCGAGTTCGCCAACGTCCAGTATTACGGTTGGGCTTTCGCCAACCGAGAAAACTTACTTCCCACGCGCGAGCAACTAGCAAGTTCCATCGAACTCATCAAGCAAGCGCAGGAGCGTCTCAAAGGAAAAATCCGTATCGAATATGTCGTTCCGGACTACTACGCGAAATTTCCCAAGCCCTGCATGGGCGGCTGGAGCCGCAAACTCATGCTCATCACGCCAAACGGCAGCGCGCTTCCCTGCCACGCCGCCCAAATCATTCCCGGCCTGCAATTCGAAAATGTGAAGGATCGCGATCTGCGAAAAATTTGGGAGAACTCTGCGGCGTTTCAAAAATTCCGCGGTGAAGACTGGATGCAAGAGCCTTGCCGGTCGTGCGACCGCCGCGAACTGGACTTCGGCGGCTGCCGCTGCCAAGCGCTGCTTCTTACAGGCGATGCCGCCGCCACCGACCCTGTCTGCTCGCTCTCGCCGCAACGCGGAAAAGTCGACGCCATCCTGCAAGCCGCGAATGCATTTCCCCTTGTAGGGGCGCAGCATGCTGCGCCCCTTCTTGCCACGGTTTCAGCGACTGAGGTGGATTCTCAGAAACTCTATCAACCCAACTGGCTCTACCGCCCCAACCCCGCCTGAGCCTCGGCCGCGCCCGCCGTCCGCGGCAGCCGCAGCACCACGCGAAACACAAAAAACACGCTCCCCAAAAAACAGATCGTCCCAAATACAGCCAGCGTCATCGGCGCGCCAATATGCTTCGCCAATCCCCCCGCGAGCAGCGAACCAATCGGCTGCACACCCATGAACATCGTCGCGTACACCGCCATCATCCGTCCGCGCAATTCGTCCGGCACGCGATTCTGTACCGTCGTATTCGTCGCCGCCATCTGCGAGGTCGCCGCAAACCCCACAACGAACAGCACCGCCGCCGAAAGCCAGAAATAATGCGATTGCGAAAAAATCACCAGTCCAGTCGAGCAAATCACCGACATCGCCGCGATCCACTTCGCCAGCCCCTTGTAGGCCGTTCGCGACGCAAACTGCAGGGCGCCCAGCACCGCTCCGACTCCCGCGGCGCTCATCAGCAAACCAAATCCGCGCGCCCCGCCATGCAAAATATCTCCCGCAAATATCGGCAGAAACACCGAGTACTGCAATCCCAGCAGGCTCAGCAAACTCAGCAGCAACAGCGCCGACCGGATCGGCCCGTCCGCCATCGCGAATCGAAATCCCTCGATGAAATTTTGGAATGGCGAACCCAGCGGCGGCTTTATCTCTATTTTCTTAATCCGCATAGCCAGCAGTGCGCCAATCACCGCCAGGAAACTTACGCCGTTCAAAACAAAACACCAGCCCTCGCTGCTGCGCACGTGATGCGCGTCAAACCACGCGATCGTCGCCCCCGCAATCGCCGGCCCCACCACTCTCGCGCCATTAAAAATCGAAGAATTCAGCGCGATCGCATTTGGCAAATCTTCCTTGCCCACCATTTGCACCAAAAACGCCTGCCGGATCGGCACATCAAACGCGTTCACAATCCCCGAAAGAAACGCGATCAAAATCAGCTCCCATACTCGTATCGCCCCGCTGAGCGTCAGCCCCGCTAGCGAGAACGCCAGCACCATCGACGCCGTCTGCGTCCAGATCACCCCCAGATGCCGGTTGTAACGGTCACCGACGTAGCCGCCGATCGACGCCAGCACCAAAATTGGAATTTGATTGGCGAAACCGAACACCCCGAGAAGCGCCGCCGAACCGGTCAGTTTATAGACCAGCCAAAGCTGCGCTGTCGATTGCATCCACGTCCCGATCAGCGAAGTGAGTTGCCCGCCAAAAAAAAGTTGAAAATTGCGATGCTGCAGGGCGCGGAAACGCGTGGACACGAGCGAAATGTTCCTCCATCCGTTCGATGCGCGCAATTCGAACTAGTCACGATGACGCCCTGAGCGCTCTCTTGTCAACGCGTGCGCCTCCGCGCCCTCCGCCAATTTGTCTTTTGGAGTTTAGAAGTGTTGCCGCGGTTCAACGCTGCTTACCCACGAGCACAAACAATTGAAATCAGAAACAATGGAAATCCAATCAGAAAATGTCGCAGGAAATCAAAAATGCAAGTCTGGCAGGTTTTTCGTTTGGACTAACAATTGATAACTAAAAACTGACAACGGCCTTACTCCCCCGGTGGCTCCGGCGCCCCACCCATATGCATGTGGCTCAAATCCCGCAGCGTCCCCTTATCTTCTTCGCTCATCCCGCGCGTGAAATTCGGGTCATTCAGGTGCTGATTCCGCGCCGACTCCGGCATGTTCTGCAAAACACCCAGCCGCTGCGAAATCGCCTTCTGTCGCTCCGGCGGAAGTTGCTTCCACTTCGGCAGCACATCAATCTTGATGTGATTCTGCTGCTCCGGCGTCAGCTTGCTCCAATTCCTGGCCGCTTCTCGAACCTCTTGCTGCTTCTGTGGCGGCAACTGATTGAACTTTCTTTGCGCCTGCGCCAGCCTTTGCCGCTCTTCCGGCGACATTCTGTTTAGACGTTCCTGAGCGCTGGGCGGCGGTGTCGCCGGTCGGTTCTGATTCGTCTGCGGCCGCTGCGGTGGCGGCGCTGACCTGTTCTGATTCACCGGCGGCCGTTGTTGCGCCACAGGTGGACGGTTCGGTCTCGGCGGATTGTAAGCATTTGGCCTTTGCGCCTGCGGCCGGGGCTGCTGCGCTCGGGGCGGGTTCGCCGGTTTAGCTGGCCTTTGTTGCGCAAAATTATTTCGCCCGCGCTGCGCTTCCGCGGCGCAAGGTGCCGCCAGCGCCGCCGCCATTCCCAGCGCCAGCAGACACTCCCCGAATTGGAGCCGTAGCTTCATCGCACCTTACATCGTCTGATTCTGTTGCGCCCCATCCTGCGGAGCATCGTTCTGCGGCTGCGCCTCGTCATCATCCTGCGCCGCCTGCGGCAATTCCGTCAGCGGCGAAAAACTGGAAAGCACATCGTAATTTTCCAGCACCGTCAGATCGTTCGGATCGTTCACCGCTATCGTCGGCTGCGCCACGGGCCGCGACCCGATCCACGCCATCGCCAGCAGCAACATCGACGCCGCAAACGCCACACGCGGCGACGGCGTGAACCACGCCCACCAACTCTGCTTCACCGGCTCCGCCGCCACTCGCGCGCGCACGCGCACATCAAACGCCGCCGACGGCTCGATCTGCGGCAACTCCTCCAGCAATCCGCTCACCGCGCGAAATTCGCTCACGCGCACCCGGCACGCCGCGCACGTCGAGAGATGCTTTTCCATCTCCAGATGCTCGCTTTGTTTCAAGCGTCCATCCACGTATCCCAGAATCCGGCTTTCCATTTTCGTGCAACTCATCTCGTTCTTTCCTTCCACTACCCTTGGTCTTTTCGCCCAGCATTTGCAGTGCCGGGACTTTAGTCCCGTCCTCTTACGCTTGCTTGGCGCCCGCCACCAGTGGGGCTAGTTCCACTCGCAGCGCTTCGTACGCCCGGAACAACAACGACTTCAACGCACTTTCCGAGCACTCCAAAATTTTTGCAATCTCGTTGTAATCCAGCTCCTGATACTTGTGCAGCAGCACCGCGGCCCGCTGCTTCTCCGGCAATTTATCGATCGCATGCCGGATCATCTTGCGACGCGCTTCTTCTACCAGATGCTGCTCGATGTTCGGGTGCTGCTCGGCCAAATCCATCGGCCGCTCGTCGCCATCCTCGGCGTCCGTCGTCACCGGCGCATCCAGTGAGACTTCCATCCGTTGATACCGAGTGTCTCGCAACGAATTCAGTGCCAGATTGGTGGCGATCCGGAACAACCAGGTGGTGAACTTCGCGCTCGGAACGTAGTCTTCCCTCGCGCGGTACACTCTCAGAAATACTTCTTGCGCCAGGTCTTCCGCCTGCTCCCGGTTCCGAACCATCCGGTACAGGAAATTAACCAGCGGTGTCCTATAGCGATGCAGCAGAAGCGCGAACGACTGTTCGTCGCCCGCCTTCACGTCCAGCATCAGTTGGACGTCCGTCCTGGCCATTGCCGCCACACTGTATCAAACACATGCATTCTCACAAAGTTGCAATTCAGGAGGGCTTAAGCAGGCAAACAAATAGCGAATATCGAATACCGTGTAGCGCCGGGCTTTAGCCCGGCATTTTGGCCTCTATACGTGAAACAACCTCTGCATAATCAACAAACTAGCCAATCCAACAAACACCAAAATCGCCGTCCGCCAGCTCGGCTCGCGATTCACTTCCGGCAGCAGGTCCGTCGCCGCCACATACAGCGTCACGCCCCCCGCCAGCGGCAGCGCATATTTCAACTGCCCCTGCAGCGCGCTGGTCAACAAAACTCCCGCCAGCGTCGCTGCTCCCAGTAACCCAGCCGCCAGTAAAGCGTTGCGCTTACTCTTTCCGCTCGCCAGCACCACCGACGCCACCGTAAACCCCTCCGGCAGCTTGTGCAAGAACACCGCCACAAAGATCACCGCTCCAAGCCACGTGGAGACCAAAAATCCCGCCGCAATCGCCACGCCATCGAAAAAAGTGTGGATCGCCAGTCCCAGCAGCAGCGTCGTCCGCGCATGGTGGTGGCTCACCTCTTCGCTGTGCGTCTCTTCTCCAAAATGAAAATGCGGCGCAACCGTGTGTTCGAACAGATGAATCAGAAAATATCCGATGAGGATAAAAAGAAACGCGCTCTCCCCGCCCAGCCGCACCGACTCCGGAAGAATATCCAGAAAGGTCACCGCCAGCATGTAACCCGCGCCCAACGCCACAAAATAATTCAGATATTGTCGCGGCCAATCCTTGTGCACCACAAAGTAGCCGCCTATCAAATTCCCTGCCGCCGCCGCAAGTCCCAGCAGCGCCGCCAACCCCGTCCGAAACGCCAAATCATGCGTCATCAAAATCTTGCTCTATCTTCTCCGTGCTCTACTCCGCTCTACTGTTCGCTGCGAACTCTGTGCTCTCTGCGTTCTCTGTGTTAATTCTTGTCTTTTCTTTTCTTTTCTTTTCTTTGCTTTGCTTTTCGTTGCTACTCTCGTTTCTTGCTCTTAGCTCTTAGCTGTCAGCTGTCAGCTGTCAGCTGTCTTATCCCGAATGCCTAAACAAAATCACATCCCCCTCTTGCACGATGTACTCCTTCCCCTCCAGCCGCACCTGCGCCTTCTCCCGCGCCGCCGCCAAACTCCCCGCCGCCAGCAAGTCATTCCACCGCACCACTTCCGCGCGAATAAATCCCTTCTCGATATCGCTGTGGATCGCTCCCGCCGCCTTCACCGCCGTCGATCCCTTTCGAATCGTCCACGCCCGCACTTCCGGCTCCCCTGCCGTAAAAAACGAAGTCAGCCCCATCAGCTCGTACGTCGCGCGAATCAGCCGGTTCAGCCCGGGCTCCTTCAATCCATACGACGCCAGCAGCTCCGCCGCTTCCTTCTCGTCCATCTCCGCCAATTCCGCTTCCAGCCGGCCGCAAATCGCCACCACCGCCGCGTTCGGCCGTCCCTGCAGCGAACTCAGCTTGTGCCGCTCCACCGCCGTATCCAGCTTGTCCGCTTCGTCGTCCCCCAAATTCAGCACAAAAAGCACCGGCCGCGCCGACAAAAACAAAAATCCCCCGATCGGCTTCCGCTCTTCCGGCGTCAACTCTAGCTCGCGCAGCGGCTTCTCCGCCTCCAGATGCGCTTTACACTTATCCAGGACATTTTTCTCGAGCAGAAGAACGGGATCGGCTTTCTTCTTCAAATCCTTTTCCAGCCGCTCCAGCCGCCGCGTAATCTGATCGTGATCCGCCAAAATCAATTCCAGTTCCAGATTCGTCGCATCGCGCAAAGGATCGATGCTGCCCTCCGAATGCGGCACCGTCGGATCGTCAAACACCCGCAGCACGTGCGCGATCGTGTCCACTTCGCGCAGCGGCGCCAGCGCGTCGCGGTTCTTCTCCTTCTGCATCCCGCCCAAATCGACGTACTGCACCGTCGCATACGTTATTTTTTTCGGGTTATAGAGCTTCGCCAGCTCCACCAGCCGCGGCTCCGGCACCTTCGCCACGCCCACGTGCGTCGTCTGCCCGCCCTTGCCCTCCACGTTCGCTTTCGTGAGGATCCGGAACAGCGTCGTCTTCCCAACCTGTGGTAGTCCAATAATTCCTGTCTGCATAAACCCGAAAGTTTAGCACACCCTCTGCCTAGCACTTGTAGCGGCCGCCTTCCGAGGCGGGCGCTCTTGTCCTTTCTATCCTTGATTATCGCAACTTTAATTTATTCTGCTATCATCTTCCAAAGGCAGTTCTGCGCCGGCAAATGTTCCATCACAAAAACATCCGCCTTTCCCCGAACAGCTATCTAGGTTGCCAATCCTATTTTGTAACCATCTGTTGCTCCGGCCGTCGACCAATCTTTTCCGATCCCGCGGCCTGCCAATGGCTGACCGAAATCCTTCGCTCCGAATCCGCCGCGCGAAATTTCGCAGTCCACGCATACTGCGTTATGCCCGATCATGTTCACTTCCTCGCCGAGGGTATCTGCCCATCCAGTAGTTTGCTCGTACTCGTAAAAGCGCTAAAAATCAAAACCAGTCGTGCTCACGCCCAGATGACGGAACAACCTCTCTGGCAGAAGAAATTCTACGACCATATCGTTCGGCCGCATGAATCGATCGGATCGATTGCCTGGTATGTTTGGATGAATCCAGTACGGAAGGGTCTTGCTCGTGTCGTGGGAGAATATCCGTTCGCGGGGTCGTTTACTCAACTCTCCTTCCAGATCGCGGCTTCCTCTCATTTTTGGTGCCCGCCAAAAGTATCCAAAGCGCCCGCCTCAGAAGGCGGCCGCTACAACCCATAGGATCAGTGTTCGCAGTGTTTTGATGTAAGAACCTAAACGATCCAATTCCAAATCCACCCGCCAGTTTTACGCTCTTGTAGCGGCCGCCTTCTGAGGCGGGCGCTGTCTCTTCTCTTCTCTTCTCTTCTCTTCTCTTCGCCTTGCACTTGCCGCGGCCTTTCTCCACCGACATCATTCTTTCTTTCCTCTCCCCTCTTGCACTACTCTATTTCCTCCATGCCCACCCTCCCCTTCGACCTCGCCGCCGCCTGCGCGCATCTCTCCTCCCGCGACGAAATCCTCGCCGAACTCATCTCCGCCACCGCGCAATTCCATCTCGACGAAATCCTCGCCGAATCTCCCTACCACGCCCTCGCCGAAGCCATAGCCTACCAGTCCATCTCCGGCAAAGCCGCCGCCACCATCTTCGGCCGCGTCAAAGCCCTCAGCTCCACCGGCGGCGTCCCGATGCCCCAAGAAATGTTAAAACTCAAGAAGCCCGCGCTCCGCAAAGCCGGCCTCTCCGGCGCAAAAGTCCTCGCCATGAAAGACCTCGCCCAAAAAACCATCGACGGCGTCGTCCCCACGCTCGCGCAAGCCGAGAAAATGTCCGACGAAGAACTCGTCGAGCGCCTCGTCTCCGTCCGCGGCATCGGCGCCTGGACCGTCGAAATGTTTTTGATCTTCCGCCTCGGCCGTCCCGACGTGCTCCCTATCCACGACCTCGGCGTCAAAAAAGGCTGGTCCGTCGCCTACGGCAAAAAGCATATGCCCACGCCCAAACAACTCCTCGCTTTCGGCGAACGCTGGCGCCCCTACCGCACCGTCGCCTCCTGGTACATGTGGCGCGCCTTCGAACGCGCCGGCCACGCCGCCACCAACAAAATCCGCCCCGCCAAACTCAAACGCCGCATGCGAACCAATCCCGCGGGCACCAAAGTCGGCAAACGCAAGTCAGTTCGTGCGGCGACTCGCAAACGCAAATCACACTAGCTTCTCTATTGCGCCTGAACTTCTGGAATTCGTTCCCATACGAACGCTGTCCATCCAGTCACCTTCACATGCGCCGACGTCAGCGGCCCCACTCGACGGTAGTGCGACCTCAAATAGGTTCCCATGGCCTGGTCGAATTCCGTTCCGAACCGGATCACGCCGTACTCCGGAAAAAGCCGGTTCGACCACACCAAGTAACGCACCGGTTTCTTTTCAATCTCCGCGATTGCTTCGTCGGTCATTTTCCCGGGAATCAACATTCCCGGTGTGAAGGCCGCTACGCGTGTCGGACAGTGTGTCCCTGAAAGAAAATACAAACTGGTGTCCTCAGGAACGGAGAGTACCTGCTCGCCCAAAGCGGCTTTCTCTTTCATGAATTGGATCGCTGCACCGTACTGTTCGGCCATTTCCTCCGATACTCGAATGTCTCCATGGTCTGTCCTCAACCATGTCTTGCGCGGCTCTTCGCTAATAACCGCTTCGGCGCGCAGCGCCGCGACCATCAGGCACGCTAGACAAATCACCAATTCGGCGCCCATCTTGTAGCGCCGCGAACGGCGCGTCAGCCGGACCAGCACTGTCGGTAGCACTAGAAAGGAGAGGACCACTGGCCCGTTGTAGAAAACGGGATAGTCGATTGGCAACATTTTGAACAGGAAGCGGAATCCGATGATTGCGGAAAACGTAAAAAGTATTGCGATCGCCAGACCATTCTCGCTTTTCAGGTGCCGCCACAAATACCACCACCCAACCGTCGCCGCTATCCCTGCATAGACAACCATATCGAGCGGGAAGAAGACGGCGCTCAATACGTCATGTCGTGGCGAGTAAATCACCAGGTATCCCATCGCTCCCACAAAGAGCGCCACCCGCAGGAAAATGACCTGTCGTTCGGGACGGTCTTCGCGATCGGTCAAAAGCAATTGCAATCCCTGTACCACCCCGAGGACAGAAAAAATCCGCTCTGCCGCTGCTGCAAGTGACTCCGCGCTCAGATCACATCCGGCCGACGCCAGGTAAGTCTTGCCGTACGTCTTCATGAAATAAGATCCCGGCCAGCTCTGAAAATTCTCCTGCGTTATAAAGGCCGCCCCGTGTATCGAAACCATCCAGCGGATCACCAAACCGCACAAAATCACCCCCGGCAAGATCGCCGCGAGATCCTTCAGAAAGAACCTCCGCTCGCGCTGGCGAAACCCCCGCACCAATATCAGCGCAGACAGCGTGATGAGGCACGCCGCCCCAAATTCGAACTTCAATAGCGCCGCAACGGCGGTCAGCATTCCCAACGCGCCAACTTCTATCCGGCTTTTCGAGCCCGGCTCACGCGCCACCAACCAGAGAAACAGGCACGCGATCAAACATCCATACACCGCCGCGAAGCTATAGGGCAGGGGAAAAGCAAATAGCGTCGGATGAAAGGCTTCGCACAACACCACCGCACCGGCCGTCCACCCGGCAAGCGCGAACGACATCCTCATTCCCGCGAAATAGAGCGCTGCGGCCGAGCCCAGGGCGGAGATCGCTCCCGCCCAATACAGCACCTCCAATCTCGCTCCGAACCATCGGAACAACCAAGCGTTGAAATAGGGTGCCACCGGGCCATAGTTGTAGCTCACGTCCCGGTACAACATCTTTCCCTCTGCGAGCAAGCTGGAGACATACATTTCCCGCCCGCAATCCACCGTCAAACTACCCCACGCCGCCCACGTCCCGTGCACCCAGGCCGCCCAAATCACAATCAGTGCCGCTAACCCTCCCAACGTAAGCAGACCCCACTGCGCAGGCTCACCAATGGTCAGCCGTAAAAAATATTCGTCCAGTTGCTTTTTGAATGGGGAAGGACTCTTCTCAGAACTGTGGGAACCGATTCGGATCAAAGTAGCCATTCTCTTGAATTTCAGAATAGCAATCTTCCGTCCGCTCGTTCATTCACCAAACCACTCGCTGTGCCCTATCGCAAACAATTTTTAGCTCCCGGCTGCACTCCCTATCCCGCCCGCCGGAAAAGTTAGAGGCCAAGCTTCCGCTCGGCCCCCGATTTTTTATAGCATCCCGCCCGTCACCCGAATCGTCTCCCCCGTCAAATACTTCGAATCCGCCGACGCCAAGTACACCGCAGTCGGCGAAATATCATCCGTCTGCCCGATCCGCCCCAGCGACGACGCCGTTTCCACCCATTTCCGAAAGTCCCCTTCCGCAAAACCCGCCGAGACCACTCCCTCCGTCTCGATCATCCCAGGATTAATCGAGTTCACCCGAATCTTCCGCGGTCCCAACTCTTTCGCTAGCACCCCGGTGATCGCATCCACTGCGCCTTTCGTCGCCGAGTACACCGCCGTATTTGCCGGCAACAGCGTGCTTATTCCCGAACCCACGTTGATTATGCTCCCGCCCTCCGGCCCGATCAGCTTCACCGCTTCTTTCGTCGTCAGCAGCAGGCCCAGGACGTTCAAATTGAACATATTATGGAAAGACTCTTCGGTCACCGCATCCAGCGGCGAAAACTGATAAACCCCCGCGTTGTTCACCAGAATGTTCAGCTTGCCGTAAGCCTTCTTCGTCTCGGCAAACAGCCGCGTAATATCGGCCTGCTTTGAAACATCTCCCTGCACCGCAATCGCCTTCCCGCCCTTCGCGGTGATCTCTTTCACCACCTTCTCCGCGCCCTCTTTGCTCGACGCGTAATTCACCACCACCGACGCCCCCTCCGCCGCCAGCGCCTTCGCGATCCCCGCGCCAATACCCTTCGACGCTCCGGTCACCACCGCCACCTGATTCGTAAGCTTTCCCATGACACTCACCTTTCCTCTCCATCCTTCAATTCAGACATTTAGACAACCATCTAATTGATGCCTTGCGCGGACAAAAGTTGCAGGCTTCTACCGGGGCGCCAGCCCCGGGAACGCCACCTCTCCTCCATACCGCGGGTTAAGCGGGATGAATCTCCCGATCGGCATCGCCCTCTCGATCTCCCAATCCCCATTTCAACCGGGAACAATTCTCGCCCACCGGCGTCTAACTCTGACTGTCCTCTTTTGCGTCTCGGTGCGCTCTTTGCCCAACACACTCCTCCACCCCGGACACTCATGCCGCTCTTAAAACGGCTCGGCCTACTCTTCTTGGACGTTTCAATTTTTATTTTCTGCCTGATTCTCACTTTGTTCTTAATTGGCGCTGCGATCTACATTTGGCCTCCGCTGGCGTGGCCTTCTGCAGTCCTGGGATTCGCAGGATCGATGCTCCTATTCTTCCGCCTCCGAAAAAGATCTTACAAATCCAAAATCGAGCATGAGGCCGCCCGCTTCCTCGCCGCCCGCCGCGCTGCCGCTCTCCATCCACGCCGCGCAAAATATTTCCGGCTGGTCCGTCCTTACGTGCTTTGGCTCCCCAGCGCTTGCGCACTTCTCGTCCTCCTCTTTTTCCCTCAAACCACACACCTGTTTCACCCCCGCTTCGGACCGGAAGATCGCAGCTATAGTGTCTTCATGTTTCTCCCGCGGGCATCGCATCTCTTTCACCCCGGCGCCGACCACGCTATTCACAACCACATCCATATTCCATGGAACTGGACTATCACCTACACCTTTAAATCATCAACGGATGCGTTTTCAAACGCTTATGTCGTGTTCGGCAGAAACGCACCCTGGCCGTTTGGCAAAAAACCGTTCTGGACCAAGACAGCGCGAGCTTCCGCTGCAGTATTCAGCAGCATCAACGCGGCTGAACTCCTCGATCGCAGAAAGTACCGCGCCCTTCAGCTTGAAAATCCATATACCATCACGTCCATACTGGAATTCCATTCGCACGGCATCACCCTGACCTGCGGGCGCCATCTTTGGTATCCCAGCCTTCCCGACGGGGACTATTGGATCGTTGACTGCGAGACCACCTCACCACTTCAGGAACGCAACCTCGACGCCCATTTCTACGGCTCCGCCGAGGATATACCCGCCTTCTACCAAATCCTCCAAGCCGTCTCCCCCGCCCATTAGCCCGCGACGCAAACAAGCCCTTAGCCGCTCACCCCTCTACGAACTCGCGCAGCCGCCCAAGCGCGTCGTCCCACTGCTTTGAAATTAACTCCAGGTACTGCCGCGCCTCCGCCAGCCGCTCCTGCTCCAATCGCCACACACTCTCGCGCCCCTGCTTCGCGTGGCGCACCAGCCCCGCATCCTCCATCACCCGCAGGTGTTTGCTAATCGCTTGCCGTGTGATCTCGGTGCCCGCCGTAAGCCGCGTAATCGACAACGGCCCTTCGTCACAAAGCCGCGCCACCAGCCTCAAGCGGGTTTTATCACCCAAAGCCGCAAAGAGGGGCGCAGACCCGCCCGGCGTCGCGATTGCCTCCGACCTACCGCCCATCGGCCAGATACCCCTCAATCAGCTTCACCACCATGCCCCAACCCTGTTCGTTCGCCGTAAACGCCTTAACCCGGCGCGCCAGCGGGATTTGATCGAAGCCCGACTCCGTCACTGTCAGCATCACCCCCTCCGTCACTTCCTCCAGCACGAACTCAATCAACGTCGTCGGCTCCGCCGAGTAGTCCACGCCGCGTTCAATCGCATACGGATGCCAGCGGAACGAAAACAGCCCCTCCGCCTCCATCTTCTCAATCAGAATCTCCACCGGCAGCCCTTCATACGCCTTCTGTGCTTTGGCCACATCGGCGTTCACCGTCGTCGGCACGATCGCTCCTCGCATCGTGGCTCCCGGCGCAAACGGCCCCTCAAACCTCATCCCAAACCAACTCCCGAACTCCGCGGAATCCGACAGCGCCCGCCAAACCCGTTTCCGCGGCGCACGAAGCAGAATCTTCTTCTCAATCCTATCCGTACTCATAGGCAACCTCCGAGTTGCATAATATCCTCGCCACCCAACATAATGCAATCTCCAGGTTGCCCTTTTCTTCAGCGGCTAAGGAGCTCTCGCCCCTCCAGCCCAATTCAAGTGCAACGTTCTTGTGGACAAGAACAACAATTGGCATATAATTGTGATAGGAAAAATTGCGATTTCAGCCTAAGCCGCCAGCGTGTCGCTGGCGTTTTTCATTTTTACGGAAGCCCTAGTCGTCCTTCACTCGGATCCGGGCTTCTTATAGCAACGTGTGTAAGCTTCGTCAAATCACCAAATCCTGGTTAAGAGGGGTAGTCATTTGCCTACCGCAAACTAAATCTAACCCGTTCAGCTGCAACACTTACGTTCCCCCGCGCAAGTGTTGCATCTAAAGGACTTACAGAAACGCTAAGTCTCTTAAATGCAACACTTACAAAAAAGGGGGGAGGGGGGCCAACCGTCCGCCGGCAGCAGCTCACTTCGCCAGGGTTAACTCGCGCACCATAAAATACATCGCAGCGAACCCGGAGAGCAGCACCCCGCTCTCCAGTATCACCGACACATTGTGCAGCCGCGCAAACTCCGCCAGCAGCGGACTATCCGCCGCCGTCGACTGAATCGAGCCCATCTGCACCCGCAGCGCCGCCATCTTCGGGCTTACAGCATGTTGTGAATAAACAGTAAGGGCCATCATGAGCACGACACAAATCGCCGCCGGCCCCGCCAAACTGGAGACCGATCGCGTCCGCAGCAACCGTGCCGCCAGCACCGCTATGCCCAGCGAAACCCCCAGAAAGTGCATCCACCACAGCGAATGCCCCACCATCGCGCCCGCCTGGTCTCGGCTCCCCAGCACCCGAAACGCCCCCGGCGCCACCACAAAGCTCAAAAACACATCGCTCCCCAACCAAATCCCCACACCAAGAAACTCGAATGTGCGCAGTAGAATAGACATACAGATCATTCGCTAGACTATCGGTGAAGCCCCCAAGCAGGTAATGAGCAACGCGATCGTCGGAGCCCTCGCCAGAAAGGATACATCATGGAAGAGAGAACGAACTCCCCTCAATTCAAATCCGGAATGCTCCTCTGCGGACTCTCGATTGTCCTTATACCAGTAGGCTTCCTGGCCATCGGCGGCGGTCCGTGCGCCGGCCCCAACAATGCTCTCGGTTCCGCCATCCTGCTCTCGATCGGTCTCGGTTGCGCTGCCGGTGCGCTCTTGGGGTCGGCTCGGGTAGTGCGGGGCTTTCGCGCCGCCACGAATCCTCTGCGCCTCGCCGCTGTGGCGTCGGTATGTTGCGCGGGCTTGGGCCTTTTCGCGGGGCTGCTCTACCTGTACATTGGAGCGGAGGCGTTGCAAGCTTACTTGCGATATTGAAATCTCCGACCGGATAAAATCATGACCCAGGAAAAATGGACCGCCGTCGAGAGTTACATCTGCGAGAAACTCGTGCCCTCGGATGCCGCGCTGGACGCCGCGCTGGAATCCAGCAACGCCGCCGGTCTTCCCGCCATCAACGTCTCCCCGAACGCCGGCAAACTTTTGCACCTGCTCGCGAAATCCATCGCCGCGCGCAACATCCTGGAAATCGGAACGCTCGGCGCCTACAGCACCATCTGGCTCGCCCGCGCACTCCCTGCCGGCGGCCGCCTCATCACCCTCGAATTCGATCCCAAGCACGCCGAAATCGCCAGCACCAACATCGCGCGCGCCGGACTGTCGAACGTCGTCGAAATTCGCCTCGGCAAAGCCATCGAATCTCTTCCCAAAATTGCCACAGAAAATCTCGCGCCCTTTGATTTGATTTTCATCGACGCCGACAAGCCCAGCAACGCCGATTACTTCACTTGGGCCCTCAAGCTCGCGCGCCCCGGCAGCCTGATCATCGTCGACAACATCGTCCGCGACGGCAACGTAATCGACCCAGACAGCGCCGACACCAGCGTCCAAGGCGTGCGCCGCCTCAACGATTTGCTGGCGAAGGAACCGCGCATCACCGCCACCGCCATGCAAACCGTTGGCAGCAAAGGCTACGACGGCTTCGCCATCGCGCTCGTCCTTGCGGATGCGTAGTTCAAGGAAGGAAAAGTTAGAAGTGAGTTGGTAATTGCTCCGCCGAACGCGTTCTCACTCCACCGCGCCGCGCAGCTTGTGCAACGCAGAAACATAACTCACGGTATTCGTCACCAGATAGATTGGCGTGACGATCAGCGAAATCGTGCCCCACGGGCCAAGCAACAAGTTCTTGGCCGTAAAATCCCAGTAATTTTTATGCACGCATGACTTGCACATGTTCGCGCTGATCTTCCGCGTTTGCCGCACCACCAGCATTCCGATATTGCGGGTATACTCCACGGGGCTGGTCTGGCGGACGGTTCCACACACCTGGCACCGGCCCATGGTGTTGACGGCGTTGATTGGATTGGCTGTAGCCACATAGCCTCCTTGTTACCACTCCGCGACAATAGCCCGGGAGGGGCTATGAGTAAGCTACATATACAAGCTGGCATCCGGTAAGACAAGCTGAGATTTTTTCGTTTACCGTGGAATGCAACCACCGATTGAGCACACCTCTTCCTAGTTTTTGGAGTCGCGATAACTTTAATGACAGAATAGGAAGGATGGTGGGCGACAAAGGACTTGAACCTTTGACCTCTCCCGTGTGAGGGGAGCGCTCTAACCAACTGAGCTAGTCGCCCAATCTAGACTCCTATTTGTAGCAGGAAGGGCCCGGGTTTTCAACCAATGCCAGTCGCTACCTCGCAAGTCGTCTCGCAGCTCCAGCGCTCCATCGCGCGCGCCATTTATGGCAAGGAAGAAGCTATCCAGCTCGCGCTTATCACGCTGCTCGCGCGCGGCCACCTGCTCATCGAAGACGTGCCCGGTGTCGGCAAGACCACTCTCGCACAAGCTCTCGCAAAATCCTTTCACTGCACCTTTCAGCGCATTCAATTCACTTCCGATTTGCTTCCCAGCGACGTTCTCGGCGTCAGCGTCTACAATCCGGAATCGCGCGAATTCGAGTTTCGCCCCGGCCCGATTTTCGCCAACGTGGTTCTCGCCGACGAAATCAACCGGACCACGCCGCGCACGCAGTCCGCTTTGCTGGAAGCCATGAACGAAGCGCAAGTGAGCATCGACGGCAAAACGCTCCCGCTGCCGCACCCTTTTCTCGTCATCGCCACGCAAAACCCCGTCGAGCATCACGGCACGTATCCCTTGCCGGAGTCGCAGCTCGACCGTTTCCTCATGCGCATCAAAATGGGCTATCCGTCGCATGAAACCGAGCGCGAGATCCTGCGCAATCGCATCGGCCCGCGCGGCGAAGATGCTCTGGCTTCTCTCGAGCCGATCGCCGACGTCGGCGACGTTCTCGCCATGCAGGACAGCGTCGCGCGCATCAAAGTGGATTCCAGCTTGCACGACTACGCGCTCGAAATCGTCAACCGCACGCGTAAAAGCGATCAGCTTGCGCTCGGCGTCAGCCCGCGCGGCACGCTGATGCTCCAGCGCGCGGCGCAGGCCCGCGCCTTTCTCGATGGCCGGGATTACTGCCTGCCCGATGACTTCAAGCAACTCGCCGTAGCCGTTTTTTCGCATCGCGTCGTGGGTAGTTCGCGCCACGCGTCGCTGCAGAAAAAATCGGAGACCACCGAATCCGTCCTTCGTGAAATCGTCGAGTCCGTCCCCGTTCCGCTGTGATGGCGCGGCCGTGAGCGTCCCATCCAGAATCGCGGAACTCTGGTCCAAGGCCGACCGCCCCACCGTCCGCGCCTTCGTTCTATCCATGGTGGCGTTAACCGTCGCGCTGTTGCTCGCGCTGTACTCCGGAGCGGCGGCGGAACTCGGCCAGGTCCCGCTGGCGACCGGCTCCGCTCTAGCCGCGCTGCTGGTCGCCGGCTGGGTTGCCGTGACTCTTGTGCCGGTCATCGCCAAGCGCACGCCGCTCCGCTGGCTCAGTTACAAGATGGAGTACCGGGTTTCGCGCGAAGGCTGGATTTACATCGGCGGCATCATTCTCGTCGCGCTTGCCGCGATGAACACCGGCAACAATCTTCTCTTTCTCATTCTCGCCTGCCTCATCGCCACGATTCTCATGTCCGGAATTCTTTCCTCCATCACCCTCTCCGGCGTCGAACTGCACCTGGAACTTCCCGAACACATTTTTGCGGGACAGCCCATCCGCAGCGTCATCGAACTGGAAAACGAAAAGCTCACGCTGCCCTCTTTCTCCCTTCGCGTCGAGCCCGTGAAATCGAAAAACGATTCGGCGAACGCCATGCTGGAAACACCGATCTATTTTCCTTATCTTCCCAAGCGCGAACGCGTCCGCCAGGGCGTGCCCATGACCTTTCCGCGCCGCGGCCTCTACCGCCAGGAAGCTTTCCGGATCGTCACGCGCTTCCCGTTTGGTTTCCTCCAGAAGGCGCGCCGTCTGAATTTGAAAAGCGAAGCGCTCGTTTATCCTTCGATCGAGCCGACGCAGGAATATTTGGAGATCCTTCCCGGTCTCGAAGGCGCGCTGGAGAGCGCGACCAAGGGTCCCGGCCACGATCTCTACGCGCTACGCGGCTACGTGCCTACCGACAGCGCGCGGCACGTGCACTGGAAAGCTTCCGCGCGGCTCGGTTCATTGATGGTGCGCGAATTCACGCGCGAAGACGATTGTCGAGTTCTGCTGGTGCTCGATCCGTTCGTCGGCGATCCTGGGGCGCCGCAACAAAAGGGTATAGCCGCCGAACTGGCCGAAAGATTCGAGCGCGCGGTCACGCTGTGCGCCGCCGTGTCCTGGCACTTTTACGAACGCAACGCGCTAGTGCAATTCCGCAGCGTCGGCGTGGAAACGCGCCTGGCCCCGGCGGACGAAATCATTTTTGAAATTCTGCGCCACCTCGCGGTGGCGCAGGCGATTCATTCCGATCCGAATCAGTCGCTCATGGCCGATCTTGCGGCTTCGCCCGAACTCTTCAAGATTATCGTCACCAGCCAGCCGCGCGGCTCCATTCCCGCTTCGGTCTGGAGTTCTTCCTATGTTGTATTCCTTGAAGATTTAACGCGCTAAGAACTCCGCCGGCGGTGGCGTTTTGCGAGATGTGCGAGAATACGCGCTCGCATGTTTAAAGGCCGCGAACTCACGGAATTCCGGAAACAATTGCTGGGATGGTTTCGCCAGTTCCAGCGCGACTTGCCGTGGCGCCGCAGCAATGATCCGTACCGGATCTGGCTTTCGGAAATCATGCTGCAGCAGACGCGCGTGGCCGCGGTGATTCCTTACTACGAAAAATTCCTGGAACGCTTCCCCGATGTTCGCGCGCTCGCGGCAGCGCCGCGGGAAGAAGTGCTGCGAATGTGGTCGGGGCTCGGCTACTACAGCCGCGCGAGGAATTTGCAAGCGGCGGCGGAGGAGATCGCGTCCAAGCATCAGGGAAAATTTCCCGAGGGCGAAAAAGAGGTGCTCGCCCTGCCGGGAATCGGACCATACACGGCGGCCGCGGTTCTTAGCATCGCGTTTGGAAAAAAATGCGCCGTACTCGATGGCAACGTGGCGCGAGTGCTTGCGCGAATGGATGCGCTTCGCGGCGATTTGCGCGATGCCAGGCGCTGGCAATCGCTGCAAAAAACCGCAAGTGCGCTGCTCGACCCGAAATTCCCCGGTGACTGGAACGAGGCGATGATGGAACTCGGGGCGACGGTTTGCACCCCGAAATCGCCGCAGTGTCTCCTCTGCCCAGTGGCGAAATTCTGCCGCGCGCAGCAACTCGGAATCGCGGAAGAGTTGCCGGAAAAACGGAAAAAGCGAGACACGGTCGGCGTGACACTGGCGGCGGCCGTATTCACGGACGCACAGGGCCGCACGTTGCTGCTTCCGCCGCCGAAAGCGTCCGGCGGAAAAGCGGAAGCAGACGATATTCCGACTCTCGTTTCCAAAATGTGGCACTTTCCTACCATCTCCGCGAAGGAGAATCCGCGGGAAGAATTGCTGCGCCACATGAAACAGTTCCTGAAAAATGGCGGCGCACACCCGGCGGAATTCGTTGCGCTTGGAAAAGTGCACCACGCGGTGACTTACCGCAGCATCACGATTTTTCCGTTTCGCTTGAACGTTGAAAGACTTCCGCGCATCGCCAGCGCGAAAACTCCCGCACTCGACAATCTGTCCTCGCTGCCCATCTCCAATCTGACGCGAAAAATTGGCCGTGCCGCGCTGGAATCCCTCGCCGCGGACCGCAGAGCGTAATTCTTATCGGCACGCGCAACACTCCGAGCGTTATCCTTTCGCCCCGCGCAACGCGCCGTTCGCGGCGCGGATGATACGATAGAACTTTGCCCATGGCCTCTGCGCTCACATCTCCCAGCGAATCGAGCCTCCCGGCGGAGCGGTTTTTCCGCCTCTCTCTTTTTCTGCTCATTCTCACTTCGGTGAGCACCCTGGTGGCCACCGGGAAGATGGATGTTTTCACCGCCGCGCTTGCCCCGCTCGCCGTTTTGTTCAAGGGGGTGCGGTGGTGGCAGGGGCGCGGTGTGGAGTTGCGGCACCGCACGGCGACGATTCTGGTGGTGGCGTATCTGGCCTTTTTCCCCATCGACATATTCTTTTTTTCGCGCGCGTTCACGGCGAACTCTTCGAATCCCCCGCTGTACGCCGCGCTGATCGGCTCGGTGCACTTTCTGCTTTTCGTGCTGGTCGTGCGGTTTTACAGCGCGGTAACGGACCGCGACGCGCTGTTTCTGGCCATGCTTTCGTTCGCGGCGATCCTGGCCTCCGCGGTTCTGACGGTGGACACCACATTTTTAATTCTGTTCTTTATTTTTCTGATGTTTGGAATCGCGACTTTCGTGGGACTGGAACTGCGGCGCGGTTCGAAGGGCGCGATTTCGCCGCCCGTGGATATCGAGAACGCGAGGGAACGCCGTTTGACCAGAGCGCTGAGCCTTGCGGCAATCTCCGTAGCGCTGGGAGCGATGGCCGCGGGGGGAGTGCTCTTCTTCTTTTTCCCGCGCATCAGCACGGGCTACATGAGCGGCGCGAGCCTGAATCCATCGCTGATGACGGGATTCAACGACAACGTGGAGCTCGGACAGATCGGCGAGATCAAGAAGAACTCCGCGGTCATCATGCGGGTGGAAACCGGAAAACCGGTGGGGTACGAACGGCTGCGCTGGCGAGGCATCGCGCTGGCGAATTTTGACGGGAAGCGATGGTCCTCCGCCGAACGCAGCATGGAAACGCTGGCGCCAGATCATGACGGATGGGTCTACGTGGCCTTGCCGGAGCAAAAGCTTGCGCCGCCCGCTCCCGGACTTCTGTACACGGTTTTGCTCGAACCGCTGGCCACGGACGCGCTGTTCGTTCCGGGAAATCCCGTTTCGCTGCGCGGTAATTTTACGGGCGAGGGCAGCGGGGTCTACTCGGCGGCGCGGCGCACGTATCTTTCGCGGGATTCAGCCGGATCGATCTTCAATCCGTTTCACAACTACGCGGCCATCCGCTACTACGGATTTTCGAGGCTGCCACAGCTGAACGTGGCGAGGCTGCGCGCGGCGCCGAAAGAGTATTCCAGCGAAATCACCAACACGTATTTGCAGTTGCCTCCCGGCCTGGACCGGCGCATTCCGGAACTCGCCAGGCAGATTACGGCGAACGCGGCGACGCCCCTCGATAAAACGATGGCGATTGAAGGCTACCTGCGCGGCCGCTTCACGTACACGCTGACGCTAACGGGAAAGCCCGGCGACGATCCGCTGGCGCACTTTTTGTTCGAGACGCGCGCGGGACATTGCGAATATTTCGCATCGTCGATGGCGGTGATGCTGCGAACGCTGGGAATTCCCTCGCGCGAGGTGAACGGATTTTTGCCGGGAGAATACAACGACCTTGGCGGGGATTACATCGTGCGCGCGAGCGATGCGCACAGCTGGGTGGAAGTGTATTTTCCCGGGAATGGCTGGATCGTGTTTGACCCGACGCCCGCCGGACCGGAAGTAGCGGGGGGAATACTGACGCGGCTGGGGCAGTACCTGGATTTGCTGCAGCTGACCTGGAATGAATGGGTGATCAGCTACGACTTCGCGCACCAAATGGTGCTGGCTCAGAACCTGGAACGCGGATCAAAAAACTGGAAGGAAGCGACGCTAGCGAAGTTTCACCACTTGCAATACAAGGGAAGAAGCTGGATGAAATCCTGGCACCACGGACTGCGGTTGATGATTCCGATGGCGCTGGTTCTTTTTTTGGCGGCGCTGCGATTCAACTGGATTTCGAATGCGTTCCGCCGAGTGCGGCTATTTTTCCAATTGCGCGCGCCGGAATCGGAGCGCAGCAATCCGCAACTGGCTTCGCGGCTATATGCGGAATTGCTGCGGGTGCTGAAGAAGCGGGGATTGGCGCGGCGGGAGACACAGACGCCGTTTGAATTTGCGGCCGCAATGGCGGAGCCGGGATTGGCACCGCCGGTGCGGGAATTTACTCAAATTTACGCGCGGTCGCGGTTTGGCGGAGCGCCTTGCGATACGAATCGGTTGCGGTTGTTGCTGGAAGAGATCCGGACTGCTCTTCGTAAGATCTGACCGTCAGCGCTGTTTATGCCGGCAAGTGATTACGACATCGCGAAACTCAAACGCGCATACCGGACGCTGGACGTCCCGCTCGATGCCTCCGCGCGATCCATCAAACAGTCCTACAGACAGCTGCTGAAGCGGTGGCATCCGGATTTGTACGCCAGCGGAACATCAGCTTATGCGGAAGCAACGCAAATGGCCGAGCTGATCAATGAGGCATATTCGAGCATCGAAGACGCCCCACTTCGCTATTACACCGGAACGTACGCCGGGCGAAGCAGCCCGGGGAACGATCCGCCAACAAGGTCGACCGCGGACGGTACGGAGGCGATAAGCGAGGAGTTCGTTCTTACCACCGCTAAGATCGAATACGCAGTACGATTCGTTTGTGGGGCCCTGTTTGGCATTTTCCTCAGCTTCGACCTGGCTTTTTCCGTGCTGGCTGACTTTTCCGGGGACTTATGGCTCGTCATTCCCGGCGGTTTGGCGATCGTGCTGGCATGCGCTTTTGCGTCTGGCCGGTTTGGGGACAAATTCTGGTATTGGATATTCCGCCGCTGGTGGCTTTGGCCCTGAAGCGTGCGGTGGGCGGGCGCGCGAGCCAAGCGTGTTACAATTGTGAATTGCGCAAAGGCGCATTTTTGCGGCCTGAGAGAGAGCTTTACGGATAATGACTAAGGTTGGATTTGTGAGCCTGGGATGCCCGAAGAACCTCGTGGACAGCGAGGTGATGATGGGTATTCTTGCGCGCGAAGGGTATGAGTTGACGCCGCGCGCGGACGAGGCGGAAATCCTGGTGGTGAACACGTGCAGCTTTATTGAAGCGGCGCAAAAAGAGTCGGTGGACGCGATTTTGGAGATGGCGGAGCACAAGAAATTCGGCGCGGCGAGGAAATTGATCGTGGCCGGCTGCCTGGTGGAAAGATTTCGCGAGCAGATCCTGGAGCAGGTGCCCGAAGTGGACGCGGTGGTGGGCACGGGAGAAGTGGAACGGATCATGGAGGCGGTGGAAGGCGATTTGCGCGTGCTTCCGGCGCAGCCTCCGGCTTTTCTTTATCACGATTTGACGCCGCGGATTATTACGACGCCGAAGCACGCGGCGTACATCAAGATCGCGGAAGGCTGCGATCATCCGTGTACGTTCTGCATCATTCCGCAGTTGCGGGGAAAGTTCCGCAGCCGGCGATTCGAATCCGTGGTGCGCGAGGCGCAGAACCTGGCGAATGCGGGGACGCGCGAGATTACGCTGATCGGGCAAGACACGACTTCGTACGGGGAAGATTTGGGGCTGCGCGACGGGTTGGCGCAATTGCTGGAGCGGCTGGCGCAGGTGGACGACTTGCTGTGGGTGCGGTTCTTGTACGCGTATCCGAATCGCGTGACGCAGAAATTGCTGGATACGCTGGCGTCGCATCCGCGAATTGCAAGATACATGGATATGCCGCTGCAGCACGCCAGCCGGAACGTTTTGGCGCGGATGAAGCGCGGCTCGCGTGGGGATGCATTTTTGAAATTACTGGAGCGCATTCGCACGACGATTCCGGGCGTTTCGCTGCGGACTTCATTCATCGTGGGATTTCCGGGCGAGACGCAGAAGGATTTTGAAGAGCTGTGCGATTTTGTGCGGGCGGCGAATCTGGATTGGATGGGCGTGTTCGAATATTCGGACGTGGACAACGCCGGGAGTTACGCGCTGGATGAGAAGGTCGATGCGGAGACGATTACGGGGCGGCGCGACAAGCTGATGTCGATTCAGAAGAAGATTTCGCGCGAGAGGCTGCGGCGTTTTCGCGGGCAAACGCTGACGGCGCTGGTCGAAGGGCCTTCGAAGGACAATCCACTGGTGTGGGAAGCGCGGCTGGAAGGGATGGCGCCGGACATCGACGGGAAGATTTATTTGACGGATGTCGAGCTGGCTGGCGGCGAAGTTGCGGATACGGGCGACGTGGCGCGCGTGGAAATTACGAAGACGGATGCCTACGATTTGATCGGTCGCGTGGTGGAGATCTTGCCGCGGCCGGCGGCGAAGGAATTTGCCGCGATTTCGAGCGCTGCGCACGTGCCGGGGGCGGAGAAGCTGCATCGGATTTCGACGGGCGCGCCCTTGCGCGTGCTGAGCTAGGCTATACTCTCTGCCGAGGGCTATGCAGCCCGGGCGTCCAAGGAAAATACGCGGTACGGAGCTCACTGAGGACGCGAAGTTCACAGAGGAGCGATTTTCAGGCCATGAAGCACAAATGCCCCATTTGTAGAATGGAAACCGATTCGGCGGTACACGCCGATTTCCCGTTTTGCAGCGAACGCTGCCGCGACCGCGACTTGGGGAACTGGGCGAGCGAAAAATACGTCGTCTCCGACCCAATTTTCAATGAAGATGAAGACGATTCGAAGGAAAGCAGCCGCAAGATAATCATTCTGGATTTAGACGAAACTGATGACACCCAGCGCTGATTCCACCGCATCCACCGATTCGCAACGCAAGAAGCCGCGGGTGGCGTTCGCGATCGCGACCGTGCTGGGAGTAGGCTACGCGCCCAAAGCTCCAGGAACGTTTGGGGCGCTGGTGGGCGTGGCGACGGTATTTCTCTCCGCGATATTTTTTCTGCACCCTGAAAAAGTGAGCCAACTTTTTTCGCTGCATCCTTTGCGAGATGCGATGCTGGAGGACCGGCACTTTTTGGTGCCTGGCGCGAACATTCACGATGCGGCGCTGGCGCTGCCGATTTTTTGCGCCCTGGTGATGCTGGTGCTTTTGGGTGCGGTGGGAGTTTGGAGCGCGTCGCGCGTAGCGGAGTATTCAGGGGTGAAAGATCCGCAGTACGTGGTGGTCGATGAAGTGGCCGGGCAGCATCTGACGCTCTTGCTTCCGCTGATCCCGATAGCCCTGCCGCGGCTGACGGAGCACTTCGACTTTTCGATTTATGCCATTTTCGCCGCGCTGAGCCTGGTGAATTGGAAATACCTGCTGCTGGGCTTTTTACTTTTCCGGTTGTTCGATATCTGGAAGCCGTTTCCGGTGCGGCAATTGGAAAAGCTGCCCCGCGGGTGGGGTATCATGGCGGACGATTGGATGGCGGGCGTCTACGCTGCAATTCTGCTGCGGGTAGCGTTACACTTTAACCTGGTATGAAATTCGGCTTCGGGTCTTCGGCAGAAAAAAACGGAATCCCCCGCATAGAGAGAGTCACGCCCACGGCGGCCATTCCCGGCGGCGAAATGGTGATTCATGGAAGCGGCCTGGTGGCGCCGGGGAGCGCGCGGCCGGTGGTGCGTTTTGGGGAGGCGGAAGCGAGCCTGTCGCTGGCGAGCGAGAACCGCCTGATTGCGCGGGTGCCCGAGGGCGCGAGCGGAAACATCGTGCGGGTGGCAACTGCGGAGCACGAGAGCCAGCCGCATCCGGTGCACATCGGATTGCAGATCGCCGACAATTTGCACCCGGTGGCGAATCCGGCGGTGGATCACGAAGGAAATATATATGTGACGTTCAGCGGGCCGCGCGGACAGCGCGTGCCGGTTTCGCTCTATAAAATCACGGCGAACTACAGCGTGAAGCCGTTTGTGACCTCGCTGATCAATCCGAGCGGGTTGGCGCTGGACCGCGAAGGAAATTTGTTTGTTTCGTGCCGCAACGACGGAACGATTCATCGCATCACGCCGGAAGGGCGCGCGGAGCAGTGGATTGAAGGCATGGGTGTGGCAACGGGCATCGCGTTCGACCACGCGGGAAATTTGTTTGTGGGGGACCGCAGCGGGACGATTTTTAAAATCAGCCCGAGCCGGGAGATATTTGTTTTTGCGACGTTGGAGCCATCGCTGGCGGCGTATCACATCGCGTTTCATCCCAGCGGCGATTTGTATGTGACGGGGCCGACGACTTCGAGCTACGACCGGGTATATCGCATCACGCAAGGCGGCGACGTGAGCGTGTTTTTCCGCGGGCTGGGACGCCCGATGGGACTGGCGTTTGACCGCGAGAGCAATCTTTACGTGGCGGCTTCGTATGGCGGGCGGCGCGGGATCGTGCGCATCACGCCGGAAGGGCGCGCGGAAGTGGTGCTGAGCGGATCGGGACTCGTCGGACTGGCGCTGCAGTCTTCGGGCCGCGCCATTTTGGCCACGACAGGCGCGCTTTTTACGCTGGACTGGGAAGTTCGCGGCTTGCCTCTAGTCGGATAATTAAAAATGAAAGCAGAGATCATTGCAGTTGGCTCGGAACTGCTGACGCCGGACCGGCTGGATACCAACTCGCTTTTCCTGACGGAAGAGCTGAACAAGCTGGGAATCGAAGTGGTGCGGAAATCGATCCTGGGGGACGACCGCGAGCTACTGGGCGCGGCGTTCAAGGAAGCGCTAGATCGCGTGGAGCTGGTGATTTCGTCGGGCGGGCTGGGACCGACGGAAGATGATTTGACGCGGGAGACCGTAGCGGAAATTCTCGGGCGGAAGCTGCAGCGCAACGAGGAAATTTTGCGGACGATCGAAGCGCGCTTTCGCAGCTTTAAGCGCGAAATGCCGGAGATTAATGTTCGCCAGGCAATGGTGCCGGAAGGCGCGGAGCCGCTGAACAATCCGCGAGGAACGGCGCCGGGTCTTTGGATTGAGGACGCCGGGCGAATGATTGCGCTGCTGCCGGGGCCGCCGCGCGAGTTGAAGCCGATGTTCCTGGAAGCGATTGTGCCGCGGCTGGCGCGGCGCGTTTCCGGGGTGCGGATGTTTCACCGCGAACTGCGCGTTGCGGGAATGGGCGAATCGCACGTGGAGCAACGCATCGCGCCGATCTACAAGCGCTATCCCAACGTAAACACCACGGTGCTCGCGACGCCCGGCGAAGTGCAGGTTCATCTGCGGATGTGGACGGACGATTCAAAACTCGCACAGAAAACGCTGGATGAAATCGCGCAGGGATTCGAACTGGGGCTGGCCGACCGGATCTTTTCGAAAGACGGATCGCCGATGGAAGAAGTGGTTGCGCGGCTGCTCACGATTAACAATGCGACCATTTCCGCGGCGGAAAGCTGCACCGGTGGATTGCTGGCGCAGCGGCTGACGAGTATCGCGGGAAGCTCGACGTATTTTCTGGGCGGCGTGGTGTGCTACAGCAACGAACGGAAGACGGCGTGGGCCGATGTTCCTCCGGAATTGATCTCGGCGAAAGGCGCGGTGAGCGGCGAAGTTGCGGTGGCGCTGGCGGATGGAATACGGCGGCGGGTGGGAAGCACGTTTGGCGTGGGGATTACGGGAATTGCCGGGCCGGGCGGCGGAAGCGAAGAAAAACCTGTGGGCACGGTGCATATTGCGCTTTCGCACGCGACGGGGGTCAAAGAACGCGGGGCACACTTCCCCGGCGATCGGGAACTCATCCGCTGGCAAGCTTCGCAGATTGCGCTCGACATGGTGCGCGTACATTTTTTGTATAACGGCGGGCAGCCCGCGGCGCAGCATTCGAAGCGCGCCTGCGCCGTGCGTCTTTTCGTTGCGCTGGATATTTCCGCCGCCGTGCGCGAAGAGCTGGCCGGGTTGCTGGCGCAATTGCGTTCCATTTCCACAGAGACAAAAGATAAAACGCCGCGCTGGGTGCGCGCGGAGAGTCTTCATGTGACGCTGAAATTTATTGGAGAGGCCGCGCCGGAAAAGCTTGCGGGCATTCGCGAGGCGCTTGCGGCGGTGCGGCTGAGGGATCCGTTAGCCCTGGCCTTTCGCAGGCTGGGCTTTTTCCCGGATGAAAAACGCCCCCGGGTACTTTGGGTAGGAATTGAAGCCTTGCCCGGGCTTCCAGCACTGGCCTCGAACATTGAGAAATCCCTGGAAAAGATAGGATTTCCTCGCGAGCAGCGGAAGTTCACGCCGCATTTGACGCTGGCGCGGTTCGAACGGCCGGGCTTGCATGAAAAAGTTCGCGCCGCGATCGAACAAAATGCCGAGCGCAATTTCGGATCGTATAGCACGGACGAATTTCATCTGATAGAGAGCAAACTAAAGTCTTCCGGCGCGGAGTACACTACGGTGCAATCGTTTCGCTTCACGGTGGCGGAGGGATAGCGGGGCATGTTCGGCATTTCGGTGACGCTGTTGGCGATCCCTGTCGCGGCATATCTGCTGGGCTCGATCCCATTCGGATTGGTGCTTTCGAGGCTTTTTGCCGGAGCGGACGTGCGCAAAGAAGGCAGCGGCAATATTGGAGCGACGAATGTGGCGCGCGTGGCGGGTCCGCTGGCGGGGGTGTTGACGCTGCTGCTGGACGCGGCTAAGGGCGCGGGCGCAGTGCTTCTGGCGGCGCGATTAAGCGGCGATAGCGCGACCTGGATGATGATCGGAGGGCTCGCGGCACTGATCGGGCATTGCTATTCGATCTGGCTGAATTTCAAGGGCGGCAAGGGAGTGGCAACGGCGGCGGGGGTTTTTCTGGTACTGTCCGCGATTTCGGCGCTCGGATCGATACTTCTTTTCGTGCTGGTGGCGGTCTTCACGCGCTACGTCTCGCTGGGGTCGATCGCGGCCGCCGCGGCGATGCCGTTGCTCATTTACTTTCTTTGGGCGCCGCATCACGCTCCGCCGCCTGCGATAACGTTCGGATCGCTGGCAGCGGCGCTGCTGATTATTTACAAGCACGATGCCAATATTCAGCGGCTCGTGCAGGGCGATGAACCCAAGTTTTCTTTTGGAAAAAAGAAAGAAGGCGAATGACCAAGATTGCCATTCTGGGCGGCGGAAGCTGGGGAACTGCCCTGGCGATTGTTTTTTCGCGCACGCGCAAGCCGCACGAGATTTCACTGTGGGTGCACAATCCCGCGTTGGCGGAGTCGATGCGCGTCAGCCGCGAGAACACTTTCTATCTACCGGGAATCGCAATGCCTTCGGCGATTCGGGTTTCGAATCAACTGCCGGAGGCGCTCGAAGGCGCAGAGATCGTCGTTGGAGCGATTCCGTCCATTCATGCGCGCAGCATCTATTCGCAGGCTTTGCCGTATGTTTCGGCGGAGACGATTTTCGTGAGCGCGACGAAAGGGCTTGAGCCTTCGACGCACTTGCGCATCAGCAAGGTGCTGACGCAAGTGCTGGGTCAGGACCAGCCCGGCCAACCGTCTCATCGGATCGCGGTATTGTCCGGCCCGTCGTTTGCCGCGGAGGCAGCGCGGGGAGAACCCACGGCGGTGGTGATTGCTTCGGAGGAGAGAAACCCTTCGCTCGCCGATGAGTTGCAAGAGGAGTTCGCGGGTCCGGCGTTCCGGCTTTATAGCAACGACGATGTGTTGGGCGTTGAACTTGCCGGGGCCATGAAAAATGTGATGGCCATTGCCGCGGGCTGCTGCCAGGGGTTGGGACTTGGTTCGAACCCGGTCGCGGCGCTGGTGACGCGCGGGCTGGCGGAAATGACGCGGCTGTCCGTGGCTCTGGGTGCGCGTGCGGAGACATTGAGCGGCCTGGCGGGACTGGGCGATTTGGTGCTGACGTGTACGGGCGGGCTGAGCAGGAACCGGCACGTGGGGATCGAACTCGGCAAGGGGCGCGTGCTGCACCAAATTCTGGCGAGTATGCGCATGGTAGCGGAGGGCGTGGACACCACGGCAGCGCTGCTGGCGCTGGCGCGGGAGCACGGCATCGAGCTGCCGATCACGGGGCAAGTCGACGCCATTCTTCACCAGGGCAAGGCTCCGCGCGAGGCGATTCGCGAGATTATGGAGCGGCCGCTGAAGCGCGAATAGGGTCTGTTTGGTGGTGCTACGCAAGCCGGAGTAGTACCAAAGTCCCAGTTGCATGTGCGCGACTTGCCGCGATTCCGGCCCGTTTAGGGCTGCCGTGGTCGCCTAAAATAGAGGTTGGCGATGGCCACCTCTGACGCATCTCTATGGGCACGTTTGCGCGCGGGACGAGTGCGCATCCTTTGGCTGGTGTTGGGCGCCCTGTTGCTGGTGAGCGCGCTGCCCATCGGGCTGTATCACCGGCAGGTGCTGCAACTTAGCCAGGACAAACTGGTTGATACCGAGCGCGTGCAACAAACCGAACTGACGCGCACCCTCTCGCGGGAAATCCAATTCTTCGAATCCAACATGACCGAGCAGTTCCTGAGTGAACGGCAGGTGCTGGCGCTGACGGGCCTGATCGACAACGTGGAAGACCCCGTTTCGGAGCCGAAGGTCACGAGGCTGCTGGAGAATTTTGTCGACACGAACCACGACACGTTCCTATACGTGACAGCGGTGGGAAAATCCGGCAAAGGCACGAGCGCCTCGCAGGGAAATTTTCGGGCCGAGCAAGATCCGTTTGTGGCCAAAGCACTGCAGCGGGCCTTCAGCATATGCCAGCAGTCGCAGCAATTCCGCAGCAATCCGATTGCGCTGACGCCGGACAATCATCCGGGATTCGTGATCGCGGTGCCGTTGAAGGATGTGAACGACAATTTCACGGGAATGCTGGCCGCGGTGGTTACGCTGGACAGCATCCTGCACCGATTGCAGGAGAGCAGCGTGCGCGGGCGATCGGTGTTCATCGTCGATCACTATGGGCATATCGTGGCGCATCCGGACTTGAAGAATTTCGTGCCCGGTGCGGATGCCGGGATGGATTCCCTCGTCGCGCAGGTGCGCGCGCTGCCCCAGGAGCTGCGCAGCACGGAAAATGTGCGGTTCACCGAGCCGGGGAAAAAACGCCCGATCGAAATGATCGGAACGTACAGCACGATTCCGGAAGCAACCTGGGCGGTCATCGCGCAGCGCAGCCTGGATGAAGCGCGGGCGGATGCGGGCGTCACGGAGCTCAATCGCCAGGCCTTCGCCTTCGTCGCCGTGGTGGTGCTGGTGGCCATCTCGTTCGGGTATTTCTTTGCCGTGGGCATCAGCCGGCCCATTCGCGGGCTGGCGGCGTCCACGCGCGCAATCAGCCGCGGCGAATTTCACCAGCGTTCGGCGGTGCGCGGAGCATCGGAAATCAGCGAGCTGGCGGAAAATTTCAACAAGATGGCCGGCGATATCGAGGAGTACATCGAGCGCCTGAAGGAAGCGGCCGAAGAAAACCGCGAGCTGTTTATTGGCTCGATTCGCATGCTCGCGGCGGCCATCGACGAAAAGGATCCGTATACGCGCGGTCACTCCGGCCGCGTGGCGAAATATTCGACGCTCATTGGGCGGGAGTTGGGGCTCTCGGCGGAAGAGCTGGACAAACTGCGCATCGCGGCGCTGCTGCATGACGTCGGAAAAATTGGTGTCGAGGACCGTGTGCTGAAGAAGCCCGGCGCGTTGACGCCCGAAGAGTTCGATTTGATGAAGCAGCACACGGTGAAAGGCGCGAACATCATGCGCCCGGTTTCACAACTGAAGGAGATGCTGCCGGGCATCGAGCTGCACCACGAACATATGGACGGCCGCGGCTATCCTTACGGCTTGACCGAGCAACAGATTCCGATGATGGCGCGCATTATCGGCGTGGCCGATACGCTGGACGCCATGACCACCAATCGTCCGTATCAAACCGCGATGGATTTGGATTACGCGCTGGGGCGCATCCGGTCGCTCACGGGAGCGAAATTCGACGGGGTAGTGGTGAACGCGCTGGAGTCCGCGGTGAATTCCGGCAAGCTGCGATTGAGCGCGGTCGAAGTTCACGTTTAAGTTTTGTTCTTAGGTCTTTTGCCCGCCTGTAGATTACTCGCGCGTTTCGAACTCCAACACTGCGGTTCTGCTACACTTTTGTATTGAACTTTGAGTGCGGCGCGAAACCGTATGATTTCTCTTTTTGGAAAAAAGGATAAGGAAAAGGCCGAGCCGTCGCTTCTGGAGCGGCTGAAGGCCTCCGTCAGCAAGACCAAGGCGGCGCTTTCCGAGACCGTTGACAATATTTTTCTAGGCGAGCGGAGGATCGATCCGTCGGTCCTGAAAAATTTGGAAACGGCGTTACTGTCGGCTGATTTGGGCGTGAAGCCGACCCGGGAGATCCTGGATGCGGTGCGCGAAAAGCTGGACCGCAACGCGCTATCCGACGCCGGACAATTGAAGCGCGAAATCAAGTCGCACATCGTGCGCATTTTGAACGCCAGCGTTGCGGCCAACGCACCAGCAGCGACGGTAGCGAAACTGCCCGCTTCGCCGAACGGCGTTGGAACGCGCGTGGTCTTCATCGTGGGCGTGAATGGGGCAGGTAAAACGACGAGCATCGGAAAACTTGCCAACCGGCTACGCCAAGAAGGCCTGAGCGTGGTGCTATGCGCCGCCGATACTTTTCGCGCGGCGGCCATCGAGCAACTCGAAATATGGGCGCAGCGCAACGGCATTGAAGTCATCAAGCAAAAATCGGGATCGGATCCTGCCGCGGTAGTCTATGATGCCGTCGCTGCAGCCAAGGCGCGCGCGGCCGATGTGGTGATCGTGGATACCGCCGGCCGCCTGCACACCAAATCCAACTTAATGGCCGAGCTGGAAAAAATGAAACGCACGGCGGCTAAAGTGATTCCTGGTGCACCGCACGAAGTGCTTCTGGTTCTCGACGCGACCACCGGACAGAACGGCCTCGCGCAAGCGCGCGAATTTACTTCGAGCGTTGGCGTCACGGGGATCATTCTCACCAAGCTTGACGGCACCGCGAAGGGCGGCATCGTCGTGGCCATCGCCCGCGAGCTGGGCCTGCCCATACGCTTCATCGGCACCGGCGAACAAATCAATGATATGGTCCCGTTCGACGCCGAAACCTACGCGAATTCTCTTTTCGACTGAAACGTGAACGAACACGACACCCGCTTCATGCAACACGCGCTCGAACTGGCGCGCAAAGGCACGGGCCTCGCCAGCCCCAATCCGATGGTTGGCTGCGTAATCGTGCGCGAAGGGCAAGTCGTCGGCGAAGGATTTCATCAGTACGAATGGCGCGACCACGCGGAAATCGTCGCGTTGAAATCTGCCGGAGAAAAAGCGCGCGGCGCAACGCTCTACGTTACGCTCGAACCGTGCAATCATACCGGCCGCACCGGCCCGTGTACCGAGGCAATAATCGCAACGGGCGTGCAACGCGTCGTCGCAGCCATGGAAGATCCGAATCCGCTGACGTCCGGCCGCGGCTTCGAACGCCTGCGCGATGCAGGCGTCGAATTGGTCTCCGGCGCCTGCGAAGACGAAGCTCGCCGGCTCAACGAAAGTTTTGCGTGCTGGATTCGAACGAAAAAGCCGTTCGTGACCTTGAAAGCCGGCATGACGCTCGACGGCCAGCTCGCTCTGCCCGGCCAGCATCAGAAATTCATTTCTAAAGGCTACAAGGGCAGACTCCGGAATTGGATTACTTCAGAGGAATCGCGCGCCGAAGTCCATCGCATGCGCCACGCCAGCGATGCTCTGCTCACCGGCATCGGCACCATTCAGATCGATGACCCGCTGCTCACCGACCGCAGCGGACTTCCCCGCCGCCGGCCGCTCCTACGCGTTATCCTGGATTCCGTGCTGTCGCTCCGCGCGAATTCGCGCATCGTGCAAACGGCCGACAACGACCTGATAGTGATTACCGCGTCGAATAGCTCTAGGCAAGGCAGAGCGAAGGAGTTGGCGCGCGCCGGAGTCGAGGTCGTGCCTGTGAAAACTCTGCATAGAAGAGTCCACCTGAGCGAGGCGCTCGCGGAGCTTGGCCGCCGCGATATTCTCAGCGTGCTGCTCGAAGCCGGTCCGACGCTGAACGGCGCGGCGCTCACCGCGAAGGCCGTCGACAAGCTCGTGCTTTTCTACGCCCCAAAAATCGCGGGCGACACTCGTGTTCCTTTCGCCGTCGCTCCGCGTCTCCCGCAAATAAATTTACAGAATCTCCGCTTCTCGCAATTCGGCCCGGACTTGGCCGTCGAAGGATACTTTCACGATGTTTACAGGAATCATTGAGCATCTCGGCACAATCGAATCGCTCGACCTGCACGGCGACGGTGGCCACGTCGCGATTCGTGCGCCCATTGTCGCGCCGTTACTGGCCGTTTCGAACAGCATCGCCGTCAATGGCTGCTGCCTCACCGTCGTTTCGCTAGACAAGAAGCGCTTCTCCGCCGATCTTTCCGGCGAAACCATTCGCAGAACATCCTTCGGCGACGGCGACGGAAATCTTTCCGAAGGCATGCGCGTAAATCTCGAGCAGCCGCTCACCGCCGGGAAGGAATTCGGCGGCCACTTCGTTCTCGGCCACGTGGACACCATCGGCCGCGTCACGCATCTCACCCCCGAAGGCGAAAACTGGTGGCTCGGCGTCGAAGTTCCGGAGGACTTCGCGCGCTACATCGTACCGAAGGGTTCCGTCACCATCGACGGCATCAGCCTCACGGTCGCCCGCTGGCACAACCGCATCGCGGAAATCGCCGTCATTCCGTACACGTACGAGCACACCAATCTCGCTGACCGCAAACCCGGCGACGCGGTCAACCTCGAGGGCGATGTCCTGGGAAAATATGTCGAGCGCTATCTTGAAGCGCGGGAAACACATTCCACACGGACGGAACTCAGCGTCGAGTCACTCATCCGCCAGGGCTTTTAGACATTTCCTGCGACTTCGCGCGCCTTGGCTTTCGCGCCGCGCCAGTAAAGCGTCAATCCAAATAGTATCGATACGATGGAAGCGCCCACCACTTTCACTTCGAACAGTGCCTTATTGGACGAATCTCCAGGCGGAATGATCGAAAAAATAATGCTGGCGAAAGTCACGGCAAAAGCGAGCGACGCTGTGATCCACACTCCGGCCTTGCCCCCGGGGATCAGCACGGCTTGCTTGTTCTCGTTGCGGTCCTTACGGCCAACGAGCTTAATCACCGCCGCGAACATATAGAGGAACGGCACAAAATAGATGATCACGGTGATGTCGATCAAGCTTTGGTAGGCGCCCCGGGTCGTCTCGTTAATCTGGCTCAGCAGCAACACCGCCGCCGAGGCGAGCGCCTGCACCAAGATCGAAATATACGGCGTCTTCCATTTCGGATGAATTTTTCCAAACGCCGCCGGCAAATATCTGTCGATCCCTACGACGAAGGGAACGCGCGAAATTCCGGCAACCGTGCTGCCCACGCCTCCCGCGTTTCCCACGGAAACTAGAATCGCCGCCAGCACGCCGACGAATCCAATTTTCAGCGCCGTCGTTCCCTGTGTAATTGCCTGGAACACGCCGCTCTTCGCATCCACGTCCGTTGCGGGAACCATCGCCAGCACCGCGAATGTCCCGATGATATAAATCACGGCGATCAGCACGCCCGATCCGAGCACGGCGCGGGGCAACGTTTTCCTTGGGTCACGAATCTCCTGGCTCATCGCGGACACCAGCTCCAGACCGCTGAACGCAAACGCAATCTGCGACCAGAAATTCACAGTGTCCCAGTTCCATTGCGGCTTCATGTTCGACACCGTGAAGTGCGTCACGGATCCGTGCCGCATCCAGATCGCCGCGCCAACTCCCGTCAGAAGAAGCAACGGAAGATACGTCGAGACTCCTCCGGCGTTCTGCAGCCACTTGCCAATGTTTAATCCGATGATGTTGAAGCCCACCGCGACAATCAGTAGCACCAGCGATCCCGCGAGAAGAAACGCGCGATTCTGCGAGAGCGCCGTCCCGCCGGATCCCATCACGTAGCCGCTCATCGCGGCGCTCGCCAGCAGCAATCCGGGAAAATAAAAAATGGTGTAGATCCAGTAGGTCCAGCCGGCGATGAATCCGTGAAAATCACCAAATGCTTCCTTCGCCCACACATACAAGCCGCCCTCGTTCGGAAATCGCGAAGAAAGCTCATTGATCACCAGCGCGCTCGGCACAAAAAACAAGAGCGCTGCAAAAACCCATAAGCTGATCGATGAGGTGCCGTTGTGCGCCGCAGCGGCAATCCACCGCGGCCCCAGGACCGTCGCGATGTTGAACAACATCACATCCCAAAATCCCATCTCTTTGCGGAGCTGCTTGATCGGATCGGCGACGCTTCCGGCGGATGTGCTCACGCAGTCACACTCCCCAATATTTTCTCGAAGCGAATTTCTCTAGGCATAAATCTCTCGATAGTAGCGGTACCACTCGGTCTGAAACAGTTCCGTCGGGTCATATTTCTTTTTCAATTGCAGGAATTGCGGAAATTGCGGATAGGCAGCCTCTACTTCAGCGCGTCCCGCAAACCGGTTGTACGTGAGATAAAAACTTCCGCCGTGCTTGGTCGCCGCTTGAACCAGTTGCTTGAATGCTTCGCCAGCCTTTTTAACGGCCGGCGCGGCGCTGGAACAATGCGGCGTGAAAATTACGCACGCAAAACGCTTCTTCGCCCACGCTAGAAAAGAATCGCGGTCCTGCTCGATAAATCGAATCGTCCCGTAAATCAGCGGCATCTCGCTTTTCAACATGATGCGTCGCGCATCTTCGAGAAATGTCGTCAATTGCCCTCGCGGCACGTAAAACTCCCAAATCAAATCCGCGCCCTCGCTCTCCGGGCCGAGAGTCTTTTCGATTTTGGCGTGGTAGCCCATCGGATAGGTCGCAAGCTGGTGCAGGTCCGACCACTCCACATTTCCATCGCGCGACAATTCGAATTTCGCATAACGACTGTATGCTGGACGGCGCTCCTTGTGCGCCCATTCCAAGAGCCCGGTCAACGTTTCCTCGTCAATGTCGGTGCTGTCGGTTCCCAATGGCGTGTCGTCCGGAACGACTTCGTACGTCGTGAGGACTCCTGTACGCATAAACTCCAGCGACACTTCGTCCGTGCTGTATTGAAAGTACGCGTAGATCGCGCCGCTGGACGTGCGTTTCTCAACGAGTTCCACCAATTCCGGCGTCGTCCGCGTCTCTACGCGCCGCCGCACTTTTTTTCGCGGAACCAGCCGCAACCCCACTCCCGTGACAATCCCAAAGAGCCCGTAGCCGCCAATTGCCAGCGAAAAAAGCTCCGGCTCTTTCTTCCGATTGCACCGCTTTAGTTTCCCATCCGCGGTGATCACGTCTATCCACTCCACATCGCCGATCATCGGCGCGGCTCCGAGACTGTGCCCGTGAGCGTTTGCGGCCAGCGAGCCGCCGATTGTCATGCGGTCGCCTCCGCCCTGTTTTTGCCGAATGCCCCAGATTGGTGCATCTTTTTGCAGACTCAAGTACCCATGAATCAACTCCGGCCACTCGATTCCGCTTTCCACGCTCAGAATTCCCGTCTTCGCATCGAACCCGGCAATGTGATTCAAATCGCGCATGTCGAGAAGCACGGAGTGCGCGGCAAACTGCTGCCCGCCCGTCGCGTGCCGGCTGCCGCTGATGGAAACGGCATGCCGATGCTTGCTGCAATCTTTTAATACGTTTTGGATTTCAACCAGCGATGTTGGCCGCACCACGCGGTCCACTAAGGTGGGATTCCAGTTGGTGTGAACGTCGTTTACGAGAACGCCTTGCGATTCCGCAAAAGCAGGCGCGGCAGCGATAAGCGGCGCAGCGGAGATCGCTTTCAAAAAATCCCGGCGTCTCACCTGTCGCATTCCCCGAGAAACGACTCTGGTGCCGATGTCACAGGGTCACATCCAGCGCGGGGATCAACTCGTCCTGCATGCGGAAATTGTGAATGAAGGGATCCTTCGAATTTTCGAACTCGCTCCAGGGACCGAAAAATGCCACCCTGCCTTCCTGCAAAAATACGATAACATCGGCGAGTTTTTTCGCCAGATGCGTATCGTGCGTCACCACGATCGAAGTCCGGCTGAACGCGTGCTTCAAGCGCAGAATCAGGTCTCCCATGTGCGCGGCCATGATGGGGTCCACCATCGTCGTCGGTTCATCATAGAGAATCGCCTCGGGATTTTGCGCCATCGCTCGCGCGATCGATACCGCGCGGCGCATGCCCGTCGAAAGTTCGCCCGGCAGTTTGTCCAGCACGTTGTCGACTTCGAGCGTGTGCGCCAATTTTCCGACGTAGGCGTCGATATCTTCGATCGTCAAACCCGGCTGGTCTTCCAGCGGAAACGCAATATTCTCATTCACGGTTAGCGAATCGAAGAGTGCACCCGACTGAAACACCATCGTCACCTTGCGCCGCACTTCCTCAAAATCGGCCTCGGAAAAATCGGTGATGTCCTCTCCATCGATAAAAATGCGCCCCGAATCCGGCTTCAAGAACCCCATTATGTGCTTCAGCGAAACCGATTTGCCCACGCCGCTGCGCCCCATGATCACGCACGTTTCGCCGCGCTTCACCGTGAAGCTGACGTTCTGCAGTACCGCGCGTCCGTCAAACGCTTTGTTCACGTCGCGAAATTCAAAAAAATTCTCCGCGCGCGGCTCGGCCTCCGCCGGTTTTTCACGGCCCTCTTTCGCCACATCCCAGCCCGGTCCGCCGCGATTGATTTTCAGAACATCGGTCATTTTTCTTCCGCTTCCAGGATGCGCCGCGCTTCTTCGTAGTCCGATTGCGTATTCATATTCCAGAAGAGCCGTCCTGCGCTATCAAATCGTTTCCAATCCCGCTCGTCAAGCACTTCCGCGCGCAAGAGTGAGATCCCCTCCGTCACTTTGCGGACCCCGCGTTCGAATGCAGCTTGTAGCGTTTCCACCGCTTCGGTTCGCCAACACGCGCAAAGTGGCTCTGGCCCATGCGCCGAATGCGCCAAAACGACTTGCGCCTCGCTCGCCAGCGCGCGCTCCACCAGAAACGCCAGCCATTCCCGCGTCAGAAATGGCATGTCGCAGCTCACCATCAAATTCCAACCGTGCAGCGAACCGCCACCCTCCCGGCTGCTCTCCACGTTCCGCAGCGCCGTAATGATTCCGCCGAGAGGCCCCTCTCCCGGCCACATATCCCTGACGCACACCAAACCAAACCGTCCGTACTTTTCTGCATCGCCCACAACCTTCACATCGCCAATCCCACTCTCGCGAATCAACCCCACGATTCGCGCCAACATCGCCTTCCTGCCAATTTCCGCCAGCGCCTTGTCTCTCCCAAATCTCCTACTCTCCCCACCAGCAAGAACGCACCCCCCAGCTTTTAGATCGCTCGGCATTTAATTTTCAGACTCCAAGCGTAGTTCGAAATTCTTGGCTAATATTTCGGCTGTACCACCAAAAAAAGTCAGTTTGAAGAGGGTGTAATTTCGAATTGCAGAGAGTTTCTTCCTAACGGGCATGTCCTTTGGCTGCGGCGGCATGTATTGCGTGTGCCAGTGTGCCATTTGACTTCGCACAGTTTTCTTCATCTGGTCGACGTTATTCTTCGCAATTGAAGCGTCAGTCTGCGCGAACGAATTGTCGGCTAAAACATCGAAGTCCATCGTGTAACGAATATTGGCGCAGCTCAAGAATGACAAGAACTTTTCCCTTTCCGTGGAATAGTCGCGAAGTCTGAAATCAATCCTAGCCTGATTCCTTCGCGTCCGAGGGGGATGGACTGTAACGGACAGGAGATTGTCGTCGTGAAAAGACAACTTGTTGAATCTGCTCACAGTTGAGTTCCCATTTTGCCTCTTCAAGCTAAATCTCCTGGTATTCGCGTCTTAGGCTCGCCATCAAAGCAATCGGGCACTCAAACCAGTTATTCTCCGTCGTTTCCAGAAACTAAGGACTAGCAACTGATGACTGACTATTCCTCTTCCAACGGCTCTCGCCCCGGCCGCCGAATTCCCAATTCCCGCAATTTCTCCTGCAGACTCTGCCGGTGCAATCCAATCGTCGCCGCCGTGCGCGAAACATTCCATCGGTGATCGCTCAACTGTTTCATCAAATATCCCACCTCAAACTTCCGCTTTGCTTCGCGAAAATCCTTTTCCGCAAAATGATTTTCGTGACCGTCGCCGCTCTGCTTGTGTGGCCCTGCAAGGCCGCTCGCCACCTCCTCCGGCAAATCCGCCACGCCAATCTCCTCACCGCGGCATAGAACCAAACTGCGCTCCAGCGCATTTTTCAATTCCCGCACATTTCCCGGCCAATCGTATCTTTCCAACGACGCCATAGCTTCGCGCGTCAGCCGCGCCGAACGTCCCAGGCGCGCTCCGTGCATTTGCAGAAAACTCTCCGCCATCACAGGAATATCTTCTTTGTGCACGCGCAACGGCGGCAACTCCAGCGTCACCACCCGCAGCCGGTAAAACAAGTCCTCGCGAAACTTTCCCGTTCGAATCTCCGCCGCCAGATTCCGGTGCGTCGCGCTGATCACCCGCACATCCACGGCAATCGACTGCGTGCCGCCCAGCCTCTCGATCGTTCGATTCTCCAGCACGCGCAGCACTTTTGCCTGCGTCACGGGATTCATATCGCCGATTTCGTCCAGGAAAATTGTCCCCCCCGACGCCAGCTCGAATTTCCCCTTCTTCTGTTGTGCCGCGCCCGTGAAGGCCCCACGCTCGTAGCCAAACAATTCCGACTCGATCAAAGTTTCCGGCAGCGCCGCGCAGTTCACCGCCACGTACGCCTTTCCCGCGCGAGGCGACCGCGCATGAATCTCCTGCGCCAGCAAGTCTTTTCCCGTCCCGCTCTCCCCGAGAATCAGCACCGTCGAATCCGTCGGCGCCACGCGCTCCGCCATTTCAAACGCCCGCCGCATCTCCGCCGACCGCCCAATCATTTGCCCAAACTGTCCCTCCGTCGTCAATCGTCGCTTCAGGGATTCATTCTCTTTTTCCAGGGTCGCCAGCTTCAACAAATTCGCCACCCGCTGCCGCAGCTCCTCCAATTCGAATCCCTTCACCAGATAATCCGCTGCCCCAATTTGCAGCGCTTCCACGGCCGTTTTCGCCGTGTCCAGCGCCGACACGATCAATACGGGTACTTCGCTTCCCTGCTCGCGCATCCACCGCAAAAAGGAAATCCCATCCTGCCCCGGCAGCACCACATCCAGCAGCACCAAATCCGGCTGCTCCCGCGTCAACGCTTGCCGCGCCGCTTCCGCCGAATCCGCTTCCGCCACGCGGTATTTCGATTCCAGCGCTCGCCGCAACCCATATCGCGCCGCAGGCTCGTCGTCCACAATCAATATCGTCTTCATCTCTAGGTTTCCTTGACTTCGCTTCCGGCAATTCCAGCTTTTCCTTACTTTCTTACTTCGTTACTTCTTTCAACCGCAGACTCGCCACGCAACGCGTGCCCCGGCCGTTCTCTCGCGGGCTGTTAAATTTCAAAGCACCGCCCGCCTCCGTAATTCTCCGCGCCACGATCGTCAGCCCCAGCCCTGTTCCCTGCGTCTTCGTCGTGAAAAACGGCTCCAGAATTTTCTGCTGCAGTTCGCGCGAAATCCCGCTCCCGTTGTCGTCAATCAAGATTCCGCACATCCCGTCTGCGGCTCTCATTTGTATTTCCACAAAACCTTCCCGAGGTGCCGCTTCCAGGGCATTCAAGATCAAATTAGAAAGAATGTCGTGAACCGTTTCCTTGCTGGCAGCAACCTCAATCACTCTTTCCGTCACCTTATTGTGAATCTTTACGCCGCGCCGCTCGGCTTCATGGCGCAAAACACCAAGCACCTCTTCCAGCACGCCGCGTGCATCGCAGAACGCCGCGTCACCGTCCCCCAAGACGGTCGGCCTGCTGAATTTCAAGAGTTGGTTGAGTGTCGCCGATAGCCGGTTCACCTCGTCCAACACCATCCTCGTCTCCCCACGCAGCGCCGCCGGCAATTCCGCGCTCTCCATCTGCAACTGCAAAATCGTCTTGATCGACCCGAGCGGATTCTTCAGGTTGTGCGAAATGCTCGCCGCCATCTGCCCCAGCACCGCCAGCCTCTCCCGCTCCGCCAATTCCCTCTCCAGAAGCAACTTCTCCTCGATCAACCGGCACAAATCCAGCGCCCCCGGCAACTGCTCGCACAAAAACTCCAGCGCCGCCCGGGTCTCTCCCGAAAGTGCCGCCCCGTGGGGTTCGGCTCGCAGAACACCAAGCAGCGCGTCTCCGCGCAGAATCGAAAAATAAGGCGGCTTCCATGCCAACCCTGCAGCCGAAAAGGAATCCCCGTTCCCGATCTTCACTCCGGCAATCGCCTGGTCGCCGAGGGAAAGTTTCACGAGCGACAATTCGAATGACTTCGTGATGCGCTCCTCCGCGTACTCGACCAATCGCGGTAGATCCCCATGCTTCGCCTCGTCCAGAATCTCCTGCGCCACGCGCTGCACAATTTCCAACTCCCGCTGCGCCGTTTCCCGCAACATCCGTCCGAGCGTTCTTTGCAGAGGTTCGATGAACACCACCAGCACAAAAAGCAGGATGGACGCCGAAGCTTCCGGAGGCAGCGATGGTTCCAGCCACACGCTTACGCGCCGCACCAGGCTCAGGTACAGCAGCGCCACAAACGTCGCCGAAACCGCGTACAGGAGATTCTTCTGGCGGCCGATTTGCAAAAAATTGTGGCTGTGCACGAAGTAAATCAGCACCGTGAGCGGCAAGATCGGCAGCAGCGCCAGCGCCGTGCCAATGGCCTCTTGCCTCGATGCGCTCCAGGACGGGTACGTGTGCAATTGAAAGAGCCCAATCGCCACGGCGACCAGCAAGCCGCTCAGAAACCGGTGGAACCTGCTTTCCGGCTTCTCCGCCGCGTGCCTCGCGAACTGCACTTCCAATCCGCCGCATACCGCCAGCGCCGCGTAGATCCACAACCCGAAAAAAAGTCCGAAAGACTTGAGCGGAAGAATGAAGTTAAATCCCCGCGGCGCGGAAATCATTGGCCACAGTTGTGCCAAGAAGTACGGCAGCGGCAAATACGCCAGCCCCAGCGTCGCCCATTTCCGCCATCGCTTCTCGATCAGTCCTCGTGTCTCGGCAAACTCTACATGCACGTGCAGCAGCATCGCTGGCAGCAGGCACAGTCCAACGCCCACCACCGCGATGGCAAACTCACTCAATCCAGTCGGCGGGTTGGGATAGTAAATCTGCGAGTTCAGCGCGAGGAGCGACCCGCCAAAAAAGAGGAACAGCGCCATGCACAGAAAGAAAAATACCCGCTCGAAATTCCGCTGCCGCCGGTAACCAAGGATCACCACCATCCAGAAAAGCTGCAGCAGCGTTCCCGCCGTGTATCCGATCAGCCGTATGTAGACGAGCGATCCCATACACCTCTCGCGCCTCGAATTCTACGCTGCCCACAATTGCACTACAATCGCCACATGCCATATTTTTCTTGCACCAATCAAGTCAATGTAAATGAACAGCTTAAGTATAAATGGAATATGAGTGCAGTCCACTCAATGTGCCGGAGAAATGCTTGACATGCAATAAATCTCTGCTATATTAGCAGTCGGTCGCAAGGAGTGCTAATTCCCCTTTTTTGTGACCAAAGTTTAAACCGCAAGTTCACCTATGGAGGTTTTTCAAGATGGCAGTGAATCTCACCCCGCTCCACGACCGTGTGGTTGTGAAGCGCATTGAAGAGAAAGAAAGCGTCAAGGGCGGCATCATCATTCCGGACTCCGCCAAAGAAAAGCAGCAGGAAGGCGAAGTGATCGCTGTCGGTCCCGGCAAGCGCGAGAAGGGCGAACTTCATCCTCTCGACGTAAAAGTCGGCGATCGCGTCCTGTTCGGCAAGTACGGCGGCACGGAAATCAAAATTGACGACGAAGATCTGCTCATCCTCCGCGAAGAAGAGATCCTCGCGAAGCTGGGCCCCGTCGCCAAAGCAGCCGGCTCCAGGAAGTAACTCTGTTCTAGTGGCGGATCTTTAGATCCGCCAGTCTTAGCCAGTCGTTAGACCGGCGCTTTTTCCGAAGGATTCAGCACTTCGCACAACGATTATCAGGAGGAATTACCAGTATGGCGAAACAAATTGTGACAGGTGAAGCTTCCCGCCAGGCGATTTTGCGCGGCGTGAACGCTCTCGCCGATGCAGTCAAGATCACCCTCGGCCCCAAGGGCCGCAATGCGGTGATCGAAAAGAAGTTCGGCGCGCCCATCATCACCAAGGACGGCGTGACCGTAGCCAAGGAAATCGAACTTCGCGATCCCCTCGAGAACATGGGCGCGCAGATGGTTCGTGAAGTCGCCTCCAAGACGTCTGACGTCGCGGGCGACGGCACCACCACCGCCACCGTGCTCGCACAGGCCATCTTCCGCGAAGGCGTGAAGACCGTCGCCGCTGGCGCCAGCCCCACCGCTCTCAAGCGCGGCATCGAGAAGGCCGTCGAAGTCGCCGTGGAAGAGATCAAGAAGCTCCACAAGGACGTCAAGGGCGAAATGATCGCCCAGGTTGGCACCATTTCCGCCAACAACGACAAGCAAATCGGCGGCATCATCGCCGAAGCCATGAAGAAGGTCGGCAAGGATGGCGTTATCACCGTCGAAGAATCCAAGACGATGGAGACCACTCTCGAAGTCGTCGAAGGTATGCAGTTTGACCGTGGCTACCTCTCGCCTTACTTCATCACCGATCCCGAGCGCATGGAATGCGTCCTCGAAGACGTCCGCATCCTCATCCACGAGAAGAAAATCAGCTCCATGAAGGATCTTCTGCCCCTTCTCGAACAGACCGCCAAGATGGGCAAGCCCCTCTTGATCGTTGCTGAAGACGTCGAAGGCGAAGCCCTCGCCACCCTCGTGGTGAACAAACTCCGTGGCACGCTCCAATGCGCCGCCGTCAAGGCCCCTGGCTTTGGCGACCGCCGCAAGGCCATGCTCGAAGACATCGCCACCCTCACCGGCGGCAAGGCCATCACCGAAGACCTCGGCATCAAGCTCGAGAACGTCAAGATCGAGGACCTCGGCCGCGCCAAGAAAATCACTATCGACAAGGACAACACCACGATCATCGAAGGCGCCGGCAAGTCCGCGGACATCGAAGGCCGTGTGAAGCAGATTCGTTCTCAGGTCGAGAACACCACCAGCGACTACGACAAGGAAAAGCTCCAGGAACGCCTTGCCAAGCTCGTCGGCGGCGTCGCCGTCATTAAAGTCGGCGCGGCCACCGAAACCGAGCTAAAGGAAAAGAAGGCGCGTGTCGAAGACGCCATGCACGCCACCCGCGCGGCTGTCGAGGAAGGTATCGTCCCCGGCGGCGGCTCGGCGCTGCTCCGTTGCATCGCCGCGGTCGAGAAGCTCAAGCTCCACGATGACGAAGCCGTTGGTGCAGGCATCGTGAAGCGCGCTCTCGAAGAGCCCGCTCGCCAGATCGCTCTCAACGCCGGCCACGAAGGCGCCGTTGTGATCGGCAAGGTTCGCGACTCCAAGGACGAAAACTTCGGCTTCAACGCCGAGACCGGCGACTACGGCGACATGGTCAAGATGGGCGTTATCGACCCGGCCAAGGTCACCCGCCTCGCGCTGCAAAACGCAGCCTCCATCGCGGGCCTCATGCTCACCACCGAAGCCCTCATCGCCGACATCAAGGAAGAGTCCAAGGCAGCAGCCGGCGCAGCTGGCGGCGGTCCTGGCGGCCCCGGCGGCATGGGCGGCATGTACTAAGGTTTTTCCAGCTAGCCCAATACCTCAATCAACACGGGAGGGCGCCTCAGAAAACGGGGGCGCCCTTCTTTTTTCTCCGCTCCCCTCCCTACCTTTGCACTTTTGCGCAACCTTCACACATCCAATGCACACACCTGCGATTCAGTCGCGCTAATATTCCCTCCGTACTGGCCATCGCTTTCTTGCGTTGCCGTCCAGGTCGCTGCGACGACTGGCGAACAGGCCGGACTGGAATGGTCCGTACCATTCGGCCGTCCAATTCTGATTCTCGAAGGAGAGAGAACACCATGAGAAAGAGACTCTTGTCGCTCGCAGTCTTGGGCATTTTCACCCTGGGTTTCGCATACCCCGCCGTCGCTCCGGCCGCTTCCCCCGAGCCGCATCCGGAAATTCGTGCCGCCATCAATTCGCTACACCACGCCAAAGAGCATCTCGAACATGCTGCTCACGACTTCGGCGGCCATCGCGTAGAGGCCATCGCTTCCATCGATCACGCCATCGAACAACTCGACGTCTGCCTCAAGTTCGATAAGTAGTCTTTCCGCGAAACCGTAGAAGAGGGCGTCCCGCTAAACGGGACGCCTTTTCCTTTGTGCACTCCCGATCCTCTTGTAGCGTTTCCATCACGCGGCTATATTGTTCGCGGAGGTCATTCCCGTGCTCTGCCCGCGCCGCTCTTTCGTCCTCTGTTTTTTTCTTCTCGCCACAATTCAAATCGCGCGCGCCACGGAAGCTCCGAAGCTCGTCCAAAAAGACGGCCGCTGGGCGCTCCTCGTCGATGGCCGTCCCTATCTCGTCCTCGGCGGCCAAATCCACAACTCCAGCGCCTGGCCCTCCGAATTTCCTCAAATTTGGGAATCCTTCGCCGCGCTCCACGCCAACACCGTCGAAGCGCCCGTCTATTGGGAGCAAATCGAAGCGCGGCCCGGCCAATTTAATTTTGACATCGTCGATCAACTCGTCAAAGGCGCCCGCGAACACCAGCTCCATTTGGTCTTGCTCTGGTTCGGCACCTGGAAGAACAGCAACATGCACTACGTTCCCGAGTGGGTCAAAACCGACACCAAGCGCTTCCCCCGCATGGTCCGCGCCGATGGCGAACCCATCGACGTTCTCACTCCCATCTCCCGCAACAGCCTCGAAGCCGACAAATCTGCTTTCGTCGCCCTCATGCGCCATCTAAAGACTCTCGATTCCGAAGATCACACCATTCTCATGGTCCAGGTTGAGAACGAATCCGGCGCCATCGGCACCGTCCGCGACTTTTCCCCCGACGCCAACGCCCTCTTCGCCGGCCAGGTTCCGAAAGACCTTATGTCCATCGTCAAGAAACAACCCGGCACCTGGAGCCAGGTCTTCGCCGGCGACGCCGACGAAATCTTCCAGCTCTACTATCAAGCGCATTACGTCAACGAAATCGTTGCCGCCGGCAAATCCGAATTTGCCATCCCTCTCTCCATCAACGTTTGGCTCAGCTATCCGCCCGCCGAACTCCCCGAGCGCCGCATTCCCATTCCCGGCATTCAATATCCCAGCGGCGGCGCTGTTCAGAAATACGTCGGCCTCTGGCGCGCTCTCGCTCCTGCCGTTGACGCCATCGGCCCCGATATCTACTCCAGCGACTCCGAATTCGCGCGCGAAGTCCTGGAAACTTACGCCCGTCCCGATAATCCTCTATGGATTCCCGAAGTCGGCCGCAGCGACAACTTCGCCAAACTTCTCTTCTACGCGCTGGGTGATGGCGCCATCTGCTTCGCCCCCTTCGGCGTTGACCGCACCGGCTGGAACATCCTCGGCGACGAGCCCGCCAAAGCCCACGCCCGCAATTTCGCCCTGCTCGCACCGATAACCCGCGAAATCGCCAAACTAAATTTCGATGGAAAGCTCAAAACCGCCGTCGAAGAACCCGGCCAAGCCAGCAAAGAAATCAATTTCGGCGACTGGCAAGCCACCGTCTCCTTCGGCTTCCCTCAATACGACGGCCGCCGCCCTCCCGGCACCACCGACGCCCACGGCGTCGCTCTCCTCGCACAACTCGGCCCCGATGAATTCCTCGTCACCGCCGTCGACGCCAGCATCAGCTTCCACCATCCCAAAGTTCTCCCAGGCGTGCACATGCAAATCCTCTCCGCCGAACAAGGCACCTACGAAAACGGCGTCTGGAAACCTCTCCGCCTCTGGAACGGCGACGAAACCGACCGCGGCCTCTCCTTCCATCAAGACGCCGCCTACATCCGCATCCGCCTCAGCCGTTTTTGAGTCATCGCTCTTTGTACCCAAAACGCGAGGCCATTTCCGCGCTGCTTCCTTCTGGCAGCAGCGGGCAGCGCCATATTTTTATCGGTTCGTCCGGTAAATGAAGTTCTGTGGCCCATCTAGAAGTTTGTAATCCGCGGGAACAGTGAAAAGCGACGCCTCGGGCTCCGCGCGTACGATGCTTGTCAGCTTGAACGTCTGCTCGCCAATCCGCGGGTCGTTCCGCTTGCTGTACACGATGGTTTTCAGGTCGGGCGAAGTCCAGACCTCGGTCACAATGCTAATGGGCTTATCATTTCCGATTTGTCCCACGGGAATGGTCCGCGTGGTACGGACGCCAGTCACCGTTACGCCTTCCATGGATTGAGTTCCCAAGTCTTCGGTACCGATCTCTGCTTCCTCCTCGGCTCCCATACTTTTGTGCACGACCATTCCCGGTTCCAGGCCCGCGGACATCGAACCGCTCATCGCCCCGGCACTCCCCATTTGCAGGACGGACATTTTCAACGTGGTTGGCACCCCACTCCCCGCGGCGCCCCCAGAAGGCATCGAGATTTTCTGCGCCGTTTTGTCCGTCAAGTTCAAGGTATAGGACATCTGCGCAACCGGATCCATGATGAACACCAGATGCGGGGCATCGGCGGCCGCTAGATTGCCAATCGCTGGCAAGGGAGCATCCTGCCGTGTCCGGCCCTGCGAATCGCGCGCGGTGTTTCCGGTGTTGGTCTGAACGATGTGCGTGCCATCCGCCAGCGCTTGGATCGTCTCGTTAGTAATTGTGGCGGAGTAAGGAGCGCCTTGCACTGGCGTACCTAACATGCCCTTGCCGATGGTCGTGGTCATCACACCTGACCCGCCCTGATACATCACATTTGTCCTCACCGTATCCTGGGCGTAAGCGCAGGACGAAGTTGCCAGAATCAATACCAGTGCTAATTTCATGGTTTTGCTGTTCTCCTCTCAATTCCAATCAGTCCCGGCCGAAGCCGGATTTGTTGCGCCGATCCATCCACCGAAATGCTCAAATCCGCGGTGAAGTTCACCCCCTCGGGAAAAGCGCCCGGCGGAAACATGGATTCAGCAGAAAAAGCAATCTGAATAGCGGGCGCGGCCAGCTGCCAGTTCGGCGTTTGACTTTGCACGCCCGCGGCTGCGTGCCGCCGCGGCACCGCCCTGCCAGAAACCTGCGTTTTTTCCAAAACAATGGCCGGAGGAACTGGTGCCACCGCTGGATAATCCACCGGCGGCTCAACATGCGCCCATTGCAAGGCCAGAAACAGCGCGGCCCCGGCAGCAGCCACCGCTGCACCGGACAGCACGGGAACCCACCGCGGCACTCCATGGCGTACTTTCGCAGTCATCAACGCGTCGCAATAAGCGCCCAACTCCGCGCTCACCTGGCGGTATTCCTCAAGTCGCCCCTGGCATTCCGAACAATCTGCGATATGCCGTTCGACCTCCCCCACCTCGTCGTTCTCCAGCTCGCCGTCGAGCCACTTCACCAGTTTTCCCGAAGTTTCACACATCGCATTTCTCCGCTAATTTCCTAATCGCGCGTTCTATCGTGTCTCCCACGGTCGACGTCGGTATCCCCAACACCTCGCCGATTTCCCGATAGCGCAATCCTCCCGCCCGTAGCAACAGGCACTCCCGTTCGGATTCCGTCAGCAGGCCGATCGCCTTCCCCAATTGTCTGAACTTCTCTTTCTCCAGCACCACGCGCTCCGGCGTCGTTTCGTCCAGCCTCGCATCCGCTTGCGTATCCAGCGATTCGCCGAATCGCCGGTGATAACTCGTCTGCCGGTTTCTCGCCTGATTGTGCGCCACGCGAAACACCCAGCCGCGAATGTTATCCTGCAATCCGCCGGAAGCCAGGTGCCGGTGCAAACTGAGAAACGTATCTTGCACCACGTCCTGCGCTTCATCGCCCGAAAGCCCCAGGCATACCAGATACCGTAGTAGAGGTTCGCGTAGTTCACGGTACAGAGCGGTCACCTCGCAAGCCCCCGTCGCAAATCGCGAGAGCGGCAGGGCTATCGGTATCGAATCGCCACTCATAAGCTCCCCAGCATCGCGCCTCTATCCATATAACAACTCAGAGGCCCCCTTTTCCGGCCAGGATGCACGCGAACCTGGTCCATTTTCCCGAATTAGAGCTGTTATAGAGACTCTGGAGTCACGTAGAGGTGGCTAGCTCCCTGTAAGGCGAGTAGCCGGAGGACGCATACGTCGCACAGGCATCCAGAGCATCGTAGGCGCGTCACACAGTAAGACCTCGCCTGCGCGCTTCAGAGAGCCCTTTTCAGCTGTCACCTGTTCGTGGCGGGGAAAAACGCGGCGGGAGAAACTTGGAATCGCTTGCTCAATTTCTCTATATGAGTTTTATTCAAGTCACGTTTCTTGTGCAGGACTTCGGACACGATGCTCTCAGAGCCAAAAATGGGAACGAGATCCTTTTGTCGGAGGTCATTGGCTTCCATCAACGCGCGAAGCACTTCCACAGCAGAAGCATCAGGAATGGAATGATGCTCCTCTTCGTAGGCTTCGATCAAAGCTAACAGCACTTCCGCATACTTCTCTTCTTCACTCGTGGGGTCCTCTTTGCCCGCCAGCTTGTCCAGCACCGAGAGGTATTCCTCATGTTGCCGCTCGGAGGTGATCGGCGTCGGCGAATTGGCTTCGAGCGCGTATTTTTCGGGTACCTCGATCATGATTTTTCCCATTTCTTCTCGTCGTATTCCGCGTGACTTAGAATGTGCCGGATATAAACCATTCTCCATTTGTACTTGATGGTCGCGATCAGCCTGCACTTATTGTGGCTTATGTCGAACACCACGAAGCGGCCCACCACGTCCGAGTTTTTCCAACTGTTCCGGACATCCGCAAAGTTCTCCCAGTCCGCGTTCTTCGTTGCCTTGTACCAGGCTTTTAGCGATGCGCCCCAGGCGCTATGTTTGGCGGTCGCTTCTCGAATCGCCTTTCGGCTCACAATCCGCACAACGAATCTTCGTATTTTGCGAAGTTGGTGTCAATCGAAAAGTCCTTATGGCCATCCCGAGTTAACGATCCCGCCGCAACTGCACCTTCAACCAGTTCCTTCCCGAAACACCAAATGCTACCTTGGACCGTGAATAGCATCTCAAGACAATCCATGAACCCGGTCAAGCGTACGATTCCCATGAACATTCCAACCCGTCTTTGCTTGTTGTTCCTGCTTTTGACTCCCGCGTCATCCCTCGCGACCATCGCACAAAGCACCCCTGACCTAGGCAACACCTTCCGCTGGATCCATCAGGACTCCGACCCGCAACTTTGGCAGCAAATCGAATACGCCTTTCGCGAAGAACTCGCTCCCGATCAGCCCAAGGCCGACGATAACCCGATGGACGTCTACCAGTACAAATTCTTCCAGAAAATTGGGGTCGTAAATCACTCTGCCTTGGTCATCATTGGCCATCGTCAAACAAAAGAACTGACCAGATTGACTGCATATAGTCAGTATTGGTCCGCTCTTAATTTTGATCTGACCTCGCACCAAAAAACGCGCATCGAACACACGGAAGTAATGTATGGCTGGAAGCTCCTAAAACTTGCGAAATTCGGTCCTTCCTCCATTCCGGATGTCACTTTCGCCTACGAAACCTGTACCGAGTGTGATGGTGTCTCCCTCTTCTTCTCTCTGTATTTCCAACAAGAAAAGTCCGGTTGGGCGCTCCGTCCCTGGGCCTCTACAACAAGCTCACTATTGCCTCCCGACAACGGCTTGGTCATAAATGCTCCGCCCGACGACGAGGGCATCCTTTCCTCGGACTGTATCTTCCGTATTCTCGATGCAAGAGATAACGGGTTTCAGAAGGTTGCAATCCGCTGCAAAGAAGTCGACGAAACACCGCACGGCCGAGCCAAGATCACCGATGACACTGTGCTCTACAGTTTGTCCGACGGCCAGTTCAAGCCCCGACGGATAACCGACACGTCGGAGATCGTTGCACTTAACGCAGAGATGTGTCGGACCAATTCTCGAAGTCCGCTCTGCAGACTCCCGGCTTATATGACTATTACAGACGAGCAAAGCGCTCTAATCGATGAGATGTTCCCGAAAGCTCCCAAGACCGCCCGCGACCTGGCCCACTTTCGTCGCCTGGAACAAACCACGGCTATGTCGGACATTGTGAGCCGTTGTGGCAAACCCGATGAACTTGGCGGCAGCGGTATCGCAATCTTCATCTATCACCTGAAAGACGGCTCCATAGTTGCGATCGGCGCAACAGGCTCTGCCCAACCCATCCTCTACGCGAATCACATCACCACCAACGGCAATTCTTCCTCTCTTCTCACCACGAAATGACTCCTCGCATTGAGCAGCATCCCGCCTACCCTCGAACCCTCCGTCTCTGCGGAAACCGTTCATCCGTCCCATTCTCCACTCCAATCGTCATTTCCCGCCCTTCCATGCAAATCACTTAGCCAATCGATATGAACGTGCTATTCTCTCACGTGTATACCAAGCTAAATCCTGACCCTCGCCCCGCGTTCCGGTCCGGCGCAAGCCTAGCTACACCCAGTCGAAATCACTCGTCCTCCCCCATGACGCTAGGTTCTATAAGCTCTTTAGATGCAACACTTGCAAAGAAACCCATAAGTGTTGCATCTAAACGACTTACGGAAGACCTAAGTCCTTTATCAGCAACACTTACAAAAAACGGGGGGGGTGGCTACCAATTACGGTTAACTAGCACTTCTCCCATGCCACTACCGATACGCCGCACCTGCGGCCGGTGCTATCATTTTCCGGCGCATCCAACGCTAGGGACAATCGCCCATGACTGAAAATAGACCCCCATTCGCCACCGTCGAAGAAGCCGTCGAAGAGATTCGCCAGGGCCGCATGATCGTCCTCGTCGACGACGAGGACCGCGAAAACGAAGGCGACCTCACCTTGGCCGCCGAAAAAATCACTCCCGAAGCCATCAACTTCATGGCCAAGCACGGCCGCGGCCTCATCTGCCTCACGCTCACCGAGCAGCGCTGCGACGAACTCCACCTCCCGCTCATGTCCCCGATCAACACTAGCGTCCACGGCACCGCTTTCACCGAAGCCATCGACGCCCGTGTCGGCGTCACCACCGGCATCAGCGCCTCTGACCGCGCCATCACCGTCCTCACCGCCATCGACCCCAAAACGAAGCCCCAGGATCTTGCCCGCCCCGGCCACATGTTTCCGCTGCGCGCGCGCAACGGCGGCGTCCTCGTCCGCGCCGGTCAGACCGAAGCCAGCGTGGATCTTTCACGCATCGCCGGCCTGAATCCCTCCGGCGTCATCTGTGAAATCATGAACGAAGACGGCACCATGTCCCGCGTGCCGCAGCTCACCGAATTCTGCCGCGAGCACAACATCAAGATGCTCACGGTCGCCGACCTCATCCGCTACCGCATGCAACACGAGCGCTACGTCCGCCGTGTCGCCGAAGCAATTCTCCCCACGCGCTTTGGCGATTTCCGCATGGTCGCCTACGCCAGCGACGTCGATCACGACCAACACGTCGCGCTCGTCCGCGGCAATCTCGAAGGCGAGCAACCCGCCCTCGTCCGCGTCCACTCGCATTGCCTCACCGGCGACGTTTTCGGTTCCACCGCGTGCGATTGCAGCGAACTCGTCTCCCGCTCGCTCGCCACGATCGCCAAGGAAGATCGCGGCGTCTTCCTCTATCTCCATCACACCGGCCGCGGCTTCAGCGTTGACACGCCCGAAGAGCCCGGTGCGCTCCCACAAATCCATTTTCACAAGCGCGGCCAGCTCGATCGCGAACCCGCGCGCCTGCGCATGGTCCAGCACGAAAGCGGCATCGGCGCCCAAATCCTCATCGACCTCGGCCTCTGCGACATCCGCGTCCTCACCAATCACCCCAAAAAAGTCGTCGCCCTCGAAGGCTACGGCATCCGCATCTCCGACCAGGTCCCCCTGCGGATCGAGTCACCGAAGCCCACGCACCAGCTACTTTGATGGAGTTTACGATGAATGAAAGACTGACAGAAGCGACGGAGAAGAGCAGCAAGCCTAAGAGCACCGATGGAGGAAGTTGGCAAGGCCTAGGGGTGTAGGGGCCGGGCTTGCCCCGACCGCTCCGGCGCACCAATGTTCGCCAATCGCAAATCGGTCATTCCGAGCGTAGCGAGGAATCTGCTTTTTCTTTGAATGCCGCAATCAGTTATTGTGGCTCTTCGTCGCCAGAATCGGACGAAGTCGCAGCGTCAACAGGCTTTGTTGGTTTCTGAGACCCAGCTTTCGCGGGAGGCGTTGTAGATTTTGTAGCGGAACTTGGCGCGGATGATTTAGCGGCCGCAGCGGACTTGCCCGCCGTCAAGTATTTGCGCATTTTTTCCAGGCGCTTGGGGCCGAGGCCGCGAATGGCCAACAAGTCGTCCACGCTCTTGAACGCGCCGTACGACTTGCGCATCTGCAGAATCTTCTCGGCGGTCACCGGGCCGATTCCCGGCACCTGCTGCAACTCGGTGGAATTCGCCGTATTGATGTTGATGGGTTGCGGCGGCGGCTTTTTATTCGCGAACGCAGAAGGACCGCACAACAGAAGGAATGCAGCGAATACGCGCAAGGCTGGGTCACGCCCCAACATGCGGGCGATTATAACGCATAAGTAACGCCAATGTTAAATACTTATTTTTGGGAAACAAAGGCGCGAGTCGCGATCTCGTCGAAGCCACTTGCAACGACCGAGGTAGCGAACTCGGGCTTTACGATCTGCCGCCGCAGGCTCAGAAGCAGATCGCAACCAAATGAACAACGAGAAGAATTGCGCTAAGCGAGGAAACTCCGCAGCGCTAGTCGAGGCGTTTGCCCTGGGCGTCGTAGACTTCCGTTTCGCCGAACAATCGCGCCTGTTCCTCGATTTGAGCGCGGTCGCCGACGACCACGATCTGCATGTTGGCGGAGTCGAAGTATTTTCGCGCGGTGGCGAGCAAGTCATCCGGAGTGAGTGCGCGCACTTTTTCGCGGTAGGTTTCGAGATAGTCTTCCGGCAGCTCGTTCAGCTCCACCGTGGCGAATTGCGAAAGCAATCCGTCTTGCGTCGCGAGACCCATCGAGAAAACGCCGCTCAGATAATTCTGCGCGTCCGCCAGTTCGGCCACAGGCACGGGCACGGAGCGCAGTTTATCCATCTCGTAGAAAATCTCCGTCAGCGACGCGGCCACCACGTCGTTGCGCACCGCCGCGGAAACAGAAAAGTATCCGTGCTGGCGCAGTGGACTCACGCCGCTTCGCGGGCTGTAGGTGTAGCCTTTGTCTTCGCGGATGTTCATCACCAGCCGCGAGTTAAATGCGCCGCCGTACAAACTGTTCGTCAATCCGAGCTTCACCCAATCGGCATGCTTGCGGGTGATGGCGTGGCAGCCCGTAAGAATCTGCGCCTGCACCGCGCCCGGCACATGCACCAAATAAACGCGCCGTCCCTTCGGATTCGCAACTGTCGCAGCGTCGCGCGCGGCCGGTTTGTGCCCGGTCCAGTTGCCAAAAACGGATTCGACACTTTTGAAAATTGTTTCCGGATCGAAATCCCCGACGAGCAGAAGCAAGGCATTTTCCGGGGTGTAGAATTCGCGATAGACCGCTTGCAAATCTTCGCGCTTGTAAGCAGCCACTTGCGCTTCGCTTGCGGAAACATGCCCGTACGGATGCGCACCAAACAAAACTTTTCGCAAACGCTCGCTCGCGAGAAATCCGGGCTGCGTGCGTTCGAGCTTCACTTCTTCGAGTTTCTGCCGGCGCTCGCGCTCGAATTCACCTTCGGGAAACGAGGCTTCGCGCGCCAGTTCGTTCACCAGACCGAGCAACGGCTCCGCAAATTCCGAGAGCCCCGCAAACGCGATGGCGCTGTTGTCCGCGCCGGCGCTCGAGGAAAGATCGGCGCCGATGCGGCGCAAATCTTCTTCGAGCTGGCGGCTCGCGCGTTTTACCGTTCCAGTGCGCACAACCGTGGCGGTCATTTCCGCCAGTCCCGGAGCGCGGTGCAGCGCCGCGGCGTTCCCGGATTTGAAAAACAGTTCGCCGTGAAATTTCGGAATCGAATGCGCTTCGGCCATAACGACTTCGAGCCCGTTCGCGAGTTTCACCCGAGTGCGCTTCGGCCAGGTCACCGCGCGTTCCGTCGAAAGCCCGGGAACTCCGGTGGCCACTTCCACTGTGCGAGTCGCCATTATGCGGCCTCCTTTGCGCCGGTGTTGGCCGGTTTGCGGAAAACAATCGCGCGCTTTTCCGCGCGCAAATATTTCTTCGCGGCTTCTTGAATCTCTTCGCAGGTCACGGCAAGAAACCCGTCGAGGATGGTATTCACCAGTTGCGGTTGGCCGTCAAACAACGTGAAGCAAGCCAGCAAGTGCATCAAACCATATTTTGGCATGTAGCCGCCGCGCCCGCCTTCGAGCGTGGCGTAATAGTCCGAACGCCATTTTACTTTTAGTTGTTCGAGCTCATCCGGGCTGATTCCCTTTTCCTGAACTTCGCGAATGACCGCGTCGAACGTTTCTACCGTCGCGTCGCTGGAAATTTCCGGCTTGTGAAAAATGCGCGTGGTCAATTGCGTCGGCCCGTTGTAGCCGAAGAGATCGTCGATGCCCCCGTCCACTTCCACGGCGATCTGTTTTTCCAGCACCAGGTCGCGGTACATGCGTCCGGCGCGCCCGCCATGCAACGCCTGATCGAGCAGCGCCGCGGCATACCAATCTTTGGTGCGGCGCGCGGGCATGACGTAGCCGATGGCCATAGCGGGAAGGGTGCCAAATTTTTCTTCGACGTTTCCGCGGCGTTCTTCGATCTGTTCCGGCTCGGCGGGATCGGCGAACGGCGGAGGCGGCCCGGCGGGAATATCGCCAAAATATTTTTTTGCGAGCGCTATGCCGTCTTCCGCTTTCACGTCGCCGAGAATGAGCAGCACCGCGTTGTTCGGAACGTAGTAGGTTTTGAAAAATGTCTGCACGTCGGCGAGGCTGGCCGCGTCCAGGTCAGCGAAGTCGCCGTAGAAGTTGTGGGCGTTGGCCCAGTTGCGAAATGCGACGGGCGGCATATCCAGCCAGGGAAATCCGCCGTAGGGCTGGTTCATGACGTTGACGCGGACTTCTTCCTTCACTACATCGCGCTGGTTGCGCAAATTTTCGTCGTCGACTTTCAACGCGCGCATGCGGTCGGCTTCGAGCCACAGTACGCGCTCGAGGGCGTTGGATGGCACGGCTTCGTAGTAGTTCGTGACGTCGTAGTGCGTCGAGCCGTTCAAAACGCCACCGCTGGAGTTGATCAATTTGATGTGCTGCATTTTCGGCGCGTTCGCCGATCCCTGGAACATCATGTGCTCGAAGAGATGCGCGAAACCGCTGCGGCCTTGTGGCTCGAGCCGGAATCCAATTTTGTAGTAGACGCCCACGGTGACCACCGGAGCGGTGGCATCCGGCGCAATCACCACTTTCAGCCCGTTGCCGAGCGTCGTGCTTTCTATTGCAATCTTCAGCTGCGTCACGCTTTGCCCCCTATGGCTTTCGCTCTTGCTTTTTTGCCTTCACCAATTTTCTCCAGCGCGGCCAGCGTACCGGCGGAGTCCTGGCTCAAAATGCGCGCGGCCAGCCGGTTGATCGCCAGATACGCTTCGGCAAACTCCACCGGCATCCCGTGCATTGCGGCGGTGTGCGCCGCCACTACATTGTAATCCCCGCGCGAGAGCGGACCTGTCCAAGCCGCGGCGGCGCCGAGCCGCTCGAAATTTTCGAGGACTTGGCGCGTGAGCGGAAGTAAAGCGCGGATGGCTTCGCGGCGCTTCATCCCGGACGCCGTCATCATGCGCGTCGCCGCTTCTTCCACGGCCAGGATTTGCCCCGCAGCCATCGACGCCGCGGCGTGATACAAGACTTTTGCGCCGCCATCAATTTGCACCGGCGACCCGCCAAGCATTCGAGCCATGTTTCGAGCAACTTTCACCGCGGCAGCGTCTCCCTCAATCGCAAAAACCCGGCCCTCGAGCGGAGGCACTCCCACGCCGCTGAAGGATTGCAGCGGATGCATCGAGCCCGCCGCCGCGCCATGCTTACGCACGGCATCCAGGGCGCTGGAATCGAGCGCTCCGCTGGTGTGCAGAACAATTTTGCCCCGAAGTTCCTCGGCCCCGATCCGCGCCAACTCCTGCGCGACAGCTACAACTGCGTGATCCGGCACGGCGATTAAAATCACGCCGGAAGAAATGATTTGCCTGGTCAGCCCGGCGGAAGCTTTTCCAGCTCCGATGAAGCGCACCGCGCGCCGCGAGCTGGCTTCGGAAAGCGCGGCAACCACGCCGATCTTGCAACCTGCCGCGTGCAAGCGCCGCCCCAGCGCACGTCCGACTCGTCCTCCTCCGACGATCGAAAGTCTTCCTTGCATCTCATGTTAGGATAACCCGAGGGCATCTGCGGTTGCTAATTTCCATGCATGTTTTCCTGGTTTTCCTTTCCGCAATCATCGCGTTTTTCTGGATTTTTCACGGGCTCCGCGTTGCTTACGGCGCGATGCGTCTCCCCTGGCTAAAAGATTTTTCACCCGCGGCGGATTCGGATTGTCCGCGGGTATCGCTGCTTTTTGCGGCGCGCGACGAAGAGGAAAAACTTCCCGCCGCGCTCGCGACGCTGGCCACTCTGGATTATCCACAACTGGAAATCATCGCGGTGGACGACCGTTCGAAAGACGCGACGGGGCGAATTCTGGATGAGTTCGCGGCCAAGGATTCGCGTTTTCACGCCGTGCACGTTGGCGAACTTCCGGCGGGTTGGCTGGGGAAACCGCATGCTTTGCAAAAGGCGTACGAGACATCAACGGGCGAATGGCTGCTGTTTACGGATGCGGATGTGCAATTCAAGCCGGATTCGCTGCGCCGCGCGATGGCGCTGGCACAGCAGCGAAAGCTGGATCACCTCACCTTACTTGGCGACGTGGAGATGCACGGATTCTGGGAAACAACGCTGTTGACTTTCTTCGGACTGGCAATGCACATCGCGAGCGATCCGTATCGTGTGAGCAATCCGAATTCGCGCGCGTACATTGGCGTTGGAGCTTTTCAATTGCTGAAGCGCGGCACGTATGAAGCGATAGGCACGCACCGGCGGCTGGCGATGGAAGTAATCGATGACATGAAGCTGGGCAAATTCGTGAAGGAATCGGGATTTCGTTCCGGCGTCGGAATCGCGGAGGATTTTGTATCCGTGCGGTGGCACGCCGGGCTGGGCAATTTGATCCGAGGCGTGACGAAGAATTTCTTTGCTGCGTTTGGTTACAGGGTTTGGTTGGCAGCGTTGGCGGTGGCGGGGATGCTGCTGCTGAATGTCGCGCCATTCGTTGGGGTATTCGCGGGACACGGATGGATTCGGATTTTTTCAGCGATTGCCGTGATTATCGCGTTGGGATTTCATGCCGGCGTGGATATGGTGTTACGGGTGTCGCCGTTCTACGCGTTGACGCACCCGATCGGCGCGATTTTGTTTTGCTATATGGTGGTCCGGTCGGTGGCGGTGACGTTGTGGAACGGCGGGGTAACGTGGCGGGACACATTTTATCCTCTGAAAGAGTTGAAGCGCGGGTCGAGTTGAGCCGCCACTAGTCTGAAACGGTTGCAGCCTGTTCTTTTCCAAAGAGGCCAGAGATGTCTTTTTGTTTTAGACCGCGGATGC
>Ga0210407_10000264_pt1 | contig 63310 bp, 65 predicted proteins | sample IncBWC27MmetaG_FD_150860 | JGI IMG/M metagenome (GOLD analysis project Ga0210407, IMG submission 150860) | Forest soil microbial communities from Barre Woods Harvard Forest LTER site, Petersham, Massachusetts, United States - Inc-BW-C-27-M | ecosystem: Environmental > Terrestrial > Soil >...
AGCCCCGCTTCATCGAGTTTGCCTTCGACGATGGCCTGTACGCATTGATCAGTGGCTCCCTGAGCACGCAGGAAGTAAGCATGGCTGTCCAGTCAATACGGGCACCGGTTCAAGTACGAAACGTGGCTGGCAATCATTTCCTTATGCCGCCGTGTAAGATGTCCCTCGGAAAAATGCACGGTGTTGGAAAATTGCAACACCTGGCGCAGAAAATCCGGCCGGGCGCTAAAACACTTAATGATGCCGGGGACTTGCGTCCGCCCCGAACCCGCGCGCCAGGCATCGTAGGCCGCCGCCACATCGCCGGTAGCTTGGGCGTCTTCAATGATCGCTATCTTGGTCTGCATCCTCGTCGCAGGCGGTGCGGGATGCAGCTTTTTTTGCGCCTTCGGTTTTTGCGCTTTCTTCTTCATTGCTGCAGATCATAACCTCTTATTAATTCAAGTTTCATTAGAGTCTTCGAATTCAGCCCAGCGGGTACACTGATTTAGCTCTCAGTTTTGGCTGAAAAATGTAGTAAACCGGCAACCCCGCCAGCACTACTACCGTTCCCAAGAGCGCCTCTCGCGGGCTATGCAATGCTATCAGCGCCAGCATGAGCGACATCAAAACCAGAAACACAGCCAGCGGAAGCGGATACCAAGGGGTCGAGAATGGCAAATCCGATCTCGCATGGCGCGAGCGTTCGATGAACAATCCCGCGCCAGTGATCGCCAGGAACACCACGGCTACGAACATAAAATAGACGATGATTTTTTCGAAGCTCCCCAGCAACACCAATGCCGAAGCGACCGCCCCCTGAATCAGAATGGCCCGCGCTGGCGTGCCGAAACGCGGATGGATGCGAGCGACAGAATGAAGAAACAGGCCATCCTGTGCCATCGCGTAGTAAACCCGGGGAGCAGACATGATCAGCGCCGCCAGGCTGCTCACGATGCAAATTATCACAATGGCTGCGAAGACGATTCCGCCAGCCGGTCCGAAAAGGACCGCTCCCGCCTGCGCTACAAAAGTCTCGTTAGAGGTCACTTTCGCCAGTGGAATCAAGTAGAGAAACGTCGCGCTTACCACGATGTAAGCGGTGGTGACGATCAACACACCCAGGATCATGGCCCGAGGCAGCGTGCGCCCCGGCTCTCGCACTTCTCCGGCGATCTTGCTAACGTCCCACCAGCCGCCGAATGAAAAGAACGCGCCCACCATCGCGGCACCAAGCGCAGGGCCCAAAGGCAGGGAACCCGGGCGTTGCGCGAGGAACGGGGAAAAGTTCGACCAAGATCCCAGCCCGAAAACGAACGCCCAAATCACCAGCACCGCGAGCAGGCCGAGCTTGAGCCAGGTCGTCCAGCGAAGAAATCCCGCGCTCACCCGAATGCTCAGGACGTTCAGAATGCACAGCGCCCAGATCACAGAAATCGCAACCAGCTTTATTCCAATCGCGGAAGCGGGAAGGACGTACGCCGCATAGCTGGCCAGTCCGACTGCCAGGGCCGCGGTCAAGCCCGGATCCAGCACCAGCAGGCACATCCAGCCGTACAAGAAGGCAATCCGCCGGCCGCAGGTCTCGAGAAGATAGACATAGACACCGCCATCGCGCGGGAAACGGGCTGCGAGTTCACCGAAGCAAAGCGCTCCGGTCATAGCAATGATTCCGGCAGCAATCCACACCGCCAGCATCCAGAGCGGCGAGCCCAGCGACTTCGCCATTCCCGCAGGGGTCAGGAAAATCCCGACCGCTATGGATTCCCCCGCCACCGCCGCGGTTGCCGACGCCAAGCCGAGCTGACGTCGCAATCCCAGGTTCGCGGCAGGAATATCCGAAACTTTCATTGTTGACGAGATGCCCATGAAGATTCCGCCCGGCTATTCTCACGCTTAGGCACAATCGACCGAGGCTAAACGATGACCGCTAAGGCGGGCAATAGTAGAAAAAAATCGGGTGGTGCCTTAAATTAAGACACTACCAAAATCGCGGTTCCGCTCTTCACTCTACTCTGTTACCGAAGCCTCGCGCTCAAACTCTCCCGCGAAACTGAATGATTCTCCTACGGTCGCGCTTGGATGGTCTTCCCGCCGGCAACTCTTCGAATTCCTTCATCGCCTTGCGCTCAGCCGCCACCTTCACGCGAAGCTCTTTGCTCGCCTCGGTTTCGCGGTAGAGGGTTTGCGCCACCGACGCCGGCCCCCGCATGTCGCTCAGCAACAGGACTTCCACCTGAAACTCGCCGCCCTGGTTGGTCACGCGCAGCATGTCGCCGACCCGGACCTCGCGCGACGCCTTAGCCGGCTGATCGGTGTATTGAATCCTTCCCAGCTCACAGGCGCGTGAGGCCAGGGATCGGGTCTTGAAGAATCGGGCAGCCCAGAGCCACTTGTCGATTCTTACGCTAGCTATTGAAGGTTTGGAATTCACGGCGATGCGAGGGATATGCCTTTATTGGTTGACCGCAGCGGGGGCCTCGTAGCCGGTGGCTTTAGGACGATGCTCGACTCGGCGCATGGTTTCAAGAATCGTCTCGATCACGGCCTCGTCGCCGATGGCCGTATTGATCATGACGTGATACAGCGAGCGGGTAGGCCAATCGGCGTTGAAGTAGTGCTTTACGAAAGCAATGCGCTCGCGATCAACGCTATCCACAAGCTCTTCCGCCTCAGAATCGCAGCACCCATCTTCGTGAAGTCGGCGGAGTTTCTCCTCCCGAGGCGCGTAGAGAAAAACGTGAAATGCGTCCGAGCGCTCGCGCAGAAAATACGGCGCGCCGCGACCGACCACTACGGCGTTTCCTTCCTCAGCAATTCGTGCGGTAATGTCCTGCATCATCGCCATCATGCGATCGGTATCGAAGGCCTGGTCGCCCAGCGGAGAACTACGCTCGTAGCTGCCGCGCCAGAAAACCTTTGCCAGGCGGTAGAAGCGGCTGTCCAGGTGTTCGTCGCAGCGTCGTACGGCCGAAGGCTCGACGTGTGCGATGCGGGCAATCTCTTCGGTGAGCAAGCGGTCCCAGGTTTTCCATCCCAAATGATCGGCAAGCTGGCAAGCAATTTTGCCCGCGCCGCATCCGTACTCACGTTCAATGGTGATAATCCGGAACATAGCGCCTCCTAGTGTACTGCGATCCCGCCGCCCGGTCTCGATTTTTTCATCAGGAAAACTGCAGGAATCATGGCCAAAATGGCGAAGCCCAGAAACCGAAAACAATCGAGGTAGGCCAGCATCGTAGCCTGACGTTGCACCGTTGATTCGACCAAGGCGTAGGCCTGCCGCGCAGCCAGAGCCGCGCTCGCGCCGTGTGCCTGCATGGCTTGCGTCGTTCCCTGCAACGTGGACTGGAAGGCTGGATTCGATGCCGACACATTGACCATTAAATCGTTCCTGTGCACCTGCGTCCGCCGGTCGAGCATGGTCGTGACCAGCGAAATCCCCACGCTGCCGCCGATATTGCGCGCCAGGTTCATTAATCCGGAAGCCGCATTGTTTTTATCCCGAGGCAGAAAAGCATAGGCCGCCGTGTTGATGGGAACAAACAGGAAGGCCATTCCCACGGCTTGAATCATGCGGGCCACGACGGCGGTGCGGAAATCAATTTGCAAATCGAAATTGGTCATGTGGAACAAAGAAAACGAGAGCATGGCTAGTCCAAAAACTAGCAGCCAGCGCGGGCTGTAACGCGAGAGCAAAAATCCCACGAGCGGCAGCAAGAGCATGATGGTGAATCCGCCGGGCATCAGCGCCAGACCGGCCTGCTCGGCCGAATATCCCAGCAGCGTCTGCATGAACAGCGGCAACAGCAGGGTGCTGCCCAGCAGCGCAAATCCCAGCATAAACATCAGCAGATTCGAGACCCCGAAGGTTCGATCGCGATAAAGGTGCAGGTCGATGATGGGGTCCTTTCGCCGCCATTCCCAGAAGCCGACAAAGATCAATGAGGCCGCGGCAATGATCGAAAGAACCACGATGAAATGTGATTCAAACCAGTCGTCGCGTTGTCCTTTGTCGAGGACGATCTGCAAAGCCCCCAACCCCAGTGCGACAAAACCAAGTCCGACGTAGTCAATTCTGGTTTCGCTAAGTTTGCGGCGCCTGAAATACGGCGGGTCTTGGATGAGCCGGGAAGTGAGCAGAAGAGACAGAATCCCAACTGGAATATTGATGAAGAAAATCCAGCGCCAGCTAAAGTTATCGGTAATCCAGCCGCCCAGCGTTGGCCCAATCGCTGGTGCGGTGATCACGGCAACACCGTAAACCGCAAAGGCCATGCCGCGCTTGGCGGGCGCAAACGTGTCCGCAAGAATGGCCTGCTCGCTGGGCTGCAATCCGCCTCCGCCCACGCCTTGCAGAATGCGGCACATGATCAGCACGGCCAGGTTTGGCGCCAGTCCGCACATGAACGAACTAACGGTGAACAGGGCCACGCAGCCCATGTAAAAACGTTTTCGCCCAACAATGGAAGAGAGCCAGCCACTCAGCGGCAACACAATGGCGTTTGAAACCAGATAGGAAGTAAGCACCCAAGTGCTCTCATCCTGACCGGCGGACAAACTTCCGGCAATGTGCGGCAAAGCGACGTTGGCGATGCTGGTGTCGAGGACCTCCATGAACGTCGCCAGCGTGACCGCCACGGCGATAATCCACGGATTGACCGCCGGCTGCCAGGCTTGAGCTTGGGCTCCGGCTGGGTCTAGAGTTCCGGCTGCGGCACTCATTTGCGAATCCAGATTTTGGGCGTGACCGACATGCCGGGCCTCAACTCGTGGTTCTTGTTCTCGCCCGGATCCAGCACGATCTTCACCGGAATCCGCTGCACCACTTTGACGTAATTGCCGGTGGCGTTTTCCGGCGGCAGCAGGCTGAATCGCGAGCCGCTGGCCCCGGCAATGCTATCCACCTTGCCGTTGTATTTCTTTCCCGTGGCGTCGACTGCAATGGTGACGGGCTGCCCAGCCCTCAAATGTTTCAGTTGCGTCTCTTTCAAATTAGCCGTAATCCAGATGTCGTCCAGAGGAATGATTTTCATCAGCTCCTGCCCGGGGGCGACATTCTGGCCGACTTCGACGCTGCGGTCGCTGACCACCCCCGCCACCGGCGCCACAATCTTCGTGTACTGCAAATTCAATTGCGCTTGCTCGAGGGCCGCACCCTTGGCTTGCGCTACGGCTGCGGCCGACGCAGCCTTGGCGCGTATGGCAGTATTCTGTTGCGGAGCGGTGTCGGCGTTGTGCCGCTCCGCTTCGGCTTGCGTGAGTCTCCCTTGCGCTTCAGTAATCTGTTGCAGTGCGGCATCGGCGTTAGCGCGCGCAGCTCCCACTGCCGCCTGGCTGGATGCTGCTGCGGCGACCGCCTGATCGTATTGCTGCTGCGAAATTTCCTGCTTGTCCACCAGTTGCTTGTAACGGACTAAATCGTTTTGCGCTTTTACGTTATTGGCTTCCGCTTCCTGCAACTGCGCTTTGGCCGCGTCGGCCTGCTGCTTTGCGGCCTGAATGCCGGCTCGCGCGCTGTCCGTACCAGCTTGCGTCGACGAAAGCTGACTGTTGGTATTCACCGAAGTGATGGGAACATCGGCCCCGGCAGCCGTCGCCTGAGCTTTGGAGTCTGCGAAATCCGCTTGCGCGCTGTCCACCGCAACCTGATAGTCCGCGGGGTCAATCTCCACCAGCACAGTTCCAGCCGGCACGTACTGGTTGTCCTCGACGTTGAGTTTCGCCACGTGGCCCGAAACCCGCGCGCTGATGGAATTGATGTGTCCATCGATTTGCGCGTCGTCGGTTGATTCATAACTGGATAAATAACTGTAAATAAATATTCCAGCGACTAGCAGGACGATGACGCCGATCGCCAGCCCGATCCGAAAACCGGGACTCCCGGTTCGCGACAGTTGAGAGCGGAAATCCCGCGGCGCTGCGGCCAGGGGTTTGCTTTCCTGGTTAGACTGCTGCGGTACGTCCTGCCGTGTCTGCGTTGCGGGCGGCGTTTGTGTGGTTGTGTCCATGCTCATCCTAGTGCTCGCCTTTCAAGTATCGTTTGACTCCCACTTCGGCGTCTCCAATGGCGTGGGCGAGCTCCACTTTTGCCAGATTATGCGCGTACAAACTTTGGATGTAACTCTCGTGGGCACTAGCCACGGATTCTTGCGCCTGGACCACTTCAACAGTATCGGTCACGCCCGCAGTGAAACGGTCCTGCGACTGGGTAAAAGTCTGTTCCGCCAAATCGACCGAACTGCGCGCGACCTCCACTTGCTCAGCCGCGGAGTTCAAGTCCAGCAGCGCGGTTCGGACTTCGTAATCAATCCGGCCGCGAAGGTCGCCTAACCGGGATCGCGCTTCCTTCAGCGCCGCGTCCGCTTCGAGCACATCGCTGTGGACCTTTCCACCGGCGAAGATCGGGATATTCAGGTTTCCGTTCACCTGCCACGTCCCATTCGAATTCGCCGGGTTGACGCCGATGTCTCCGAAGTTCGCGCCTACGCCGAGTGAAGGATAGTTTCCAGCCGCGGCTCCCCGGCGCGACAGCTCTGCAGACCGCACCTTGGCCAGAGCCGCCTGATAATCCGACCTCTCCAGATAAGCGCGCTGCAAATACTGCTCCAGCGGAAGGGGCACAAAAGCCTGATACGGACTTTTCTCGGTCAACACAAATTCCTGCCCCGAAGCCAGCCCAATGATTCGCGCCAGGGACAGCTTCTGTTTAGCGTAGTCGTTGCGGGCCTCAATGAGTTGCTGCTGCCGGGTCTGCAACTCGACCTGGGATCGAAGCGTATCGATTCCGGGAGTCAATCCGGCCTTCTGCGAATCGACTGCTTTTCCATAGAGGGCATCGGCGCTCTTAACTTGTGCCTCCGCGGTCTCGACTCGGGCCGCTTCTGCAATTGCGAGCAAATAAGCATTGCCCACGGCAAGGACAACCAGGTCGCGGGCATCTTTGTAACTATATTGCGCGGCCTTCACGCCTTCCTCCGCGGCGCGCTCTTTCTCGATCGCCTGGAAGTCGAAGACTGACTGGCTGAGGTAAGCCCGCGCGTCAAAATAGTTGAATGGCCCGATCACCCGAGGCGCCGCCGGAAAAATCTTGCCATTCAGCCCCAGGGCTGAAAGGCTCTGAGTCTGCACATTCTCTTCAACATTGGCATGCAGGTTGGGCAGTAACTCGCTCAATTCTTTCCACTTTTCCCCGCGAGCGGTGACCGTATTGTCGCCGGCAATCAGCAGTCCCAGGTTGTTCCGCAAGCCACGATCAATCGCATCCGCGAAGCCGATTTGCAGAACCTCGGGCGAGGCCTTCTCCTCAGGTTGGCTGCCGGTAAACGGGCTTTCCGTTCCCGGAATCGTGATCGAAGTTCCCGGGAATGTTGTTGATCCAGAAGAAGATTGCGAGATAAGCAGGGGAGCGGCGAGGAACTGCAAACACAGAATGAGGCCTAACCGTCGTTGCACGCCGGTGAAGAGCAGGGAATTACCCGCCGTGAACCGTTCTTCCGCGACTTGCACTCCTTCTTTTTCGACCCGCTCTAGCATAGGCAGTTTAACGTCTTGGTTTTGATTCGTTTAGCAGGCTTCGGGATGCAAAACCAATGTATCGGCCTCGCTGAAAGTTCCTGCGAAACGACCGATTCACGCCGATTTTGCCTTCATAACTCGATCCAATAGACCGGGAACTTTCATCCGACGGCATAATTCCTCAAACTCCGGTCGCGGCCCCCGCCAACTGAGTTCATCCACCGAATCGAAAACTGGCACATCCAGTCGCAGGGTTGCTAGCGTGCGAAACAGAATCGCATCGTTCCATGAGCCGAACAGCGCTTCCGCAAGCCTCCGCGCTCTGCGAATAGACGGATGCCAATTTTTCCAATCCTTGGGAATATCTTCAAGATGCGGATAGTGAGACAACGTTTCCGCCGCAGCCTTCATGCCCCACCCGGCCACGCCGGGGAAGCCATCGGCGCTGTCGCCGACCACCGCAAGGAAATCTGGAATGGACTGGGGCTTCACACCGAACTTGGCCACGACCCCGGCTTCATCGCGCACCACGTTGCTTCTGCGATCCAGTTGCACCACCCGTGTGCCCACAACGCACTGACTGAGATCTTTGTCCGGCGTGCAGATCAGAACCTGCTTCACGCGGTCGTCTTTCGCGGCTTTGCTTGCGGCGGAGGCGAGTGCGTCATCAGCTTCGAACTCGACCATCGGCCACACCACGACACCCATCGCGACCAGCGCTTCCTCGAGAATCGGAAACTGGGAAAGCAATTCCGGATCGACTCCTTCGCTGGTCTTATATCCGGTATACAGTTCGTTTCGGAACGACTCCACCACGTGATCGGTTGCAACCCCGATGTGAGTTGCGCCGCGCTCGATCATCGACAACACCGATATCAGAACACCGCGCACCGCGCCGACTTCCTGGCCGTTCGTATCGGCAGCGGACGGCACGGCAAAGAAGTGCCGGAACAGTTCATAGGTTCCGTCGATCAGGTGCACGTCCATAGTGTTGCGATTGGTTTCTGCCACATGTTACAAGAACAGACGATCGCCTATGGCCGCGACGCCAACAGTTGCAAGCCAGACCCTCTACTACTTTCCCATTATTGACCCGTCTCTCCCAGTTCCTAATAATCACGTCACTTTGGCGTGGGGGGATTTGTGTTTGCGCGGTCGCTTGCCCTTCCTATTCCACAAAGCTAGAAAAATCTAATCGGGGAAAACGGAAATCTCAATGATGAAAGCCAAGAACCTGATCGTAGTGGGGATCATGCTGCTCGCTGCCGCGCCTCTGTTTGCCCAGCAGATCACTGGAAGCATTCGCGGAACCGTTACCGACTCCACAGGGGCCGTGGTGGCAGGGGCAACCGTCACCGCCCGGCAAGTGGAGACCGGACTGGCTCGCACCGCGACCACCGATCGAAGCGGAGACTACCTGCTGCTGGAGCTTCCGGTTGGACACTATGGTTTGGAAGCCGTCGCCAAGGGCTTTCAGAAATATTTGCAGGAGGGCATCACCCTGAATGTGAACGAAACCGCAACCGTTTCGGTCCATCTTGCGGTCGGCGCCGAGACCCAGCAGGTTCAGGTTCGTGCGGACGCTGATCTTGTCCAGACCACCGTCTCCAGTCTCGGCCAGGTAGTCGGGGAGCGCGAGATTCTCGACCTGCCGCTCGACGGTCGCAACTTCACACAACTAGGATTGCTCCAGCCCGGCGTTGTGCCCTTGACCCCCGGACTTCTTCAAGCCGGCGGCCCCGCGCGCCAAGGCCAAGCCTACGCCGTGGACGGCCAGCGGCCCGAATCGAACAATTTCCTGATCGACGGCGCCGACAATGTCAATGCAGTGGACGCCGGTTTCGTCCTCAAGCCACCCGTTGACTCCATCGAGGAATTCCGGATTCTCACCCACAACGCCAACGCGGAATTCGGCCGCAACACCGGCTCCACGACCAACATCATCACCCGCTCCGGGACGAACCAGTTTCACGGCGCTCTCTGGGAATTTCTGCGCAATGACGCCATGGATTCCTCCGATTACTTCACCCACAGCGTTCAGCCCTTGAAACAGAACCAGTTTGGCGGAACTTTTGGTGGCCCGATCGTCAAGGACAAGACTTTTTTCTTCGGCTACTACGAAGGCTTCCGCAACCGGCAGGGTGAAACCGTGGCTGCAACCGTTCCTTCCATTCCGGAACGGGGAGGCGATTTCGGCCAACTCTGCACCTCGATCCCGAACGACGCGTTCGTCGGCGGGATCTGCACCAACAGCCAGACCAACGCGCCCGATCCCAACGGGCAACTGACCTTCTTCGGTACGCCCGTGCCGAACAATCAAGAGACGATTTTTACTCCCATTGATCCGACTTCGGCGCAGGTCTTAGCCTTGTTCCCCACGCCAAAGCCCGGGACAAATGAATTCGTCGCCACCCAGACGCTAATCCAAAACAACAACCAATTTGGATTGCGCTTGGACCAATACCTGACCGCCGTCGACACGTTGAATTTCCGCTACATGTTTAGCAGCGGTCCTACGACCGATCCTCTGTCGCCCGTGGGCGCCAATGTGCCAGGCTTCCCAGTGGGCCAGGAAGATCGCTCGCAAAATTTTGTCGCCCAGGAGACCCACATCTTTTCGCCGAAGACCATCGGCGTCGTCCGCGTTTCCTATCTCCGCAATATGCTCTTGCTCGGCCAGCACGTAAACCAGACGCCAGCATCGCAATACGGCTTTACCTATGCGCCGACCCTGCCCCAGGCGGCCGGAGTGCCCTTCATCCAGGTCGGCGGTTACGCTTCCGTCGGAGATCCCATCACCGGACCGCGCAACACCTTTCAGAATACTTATGACATCTCTGGCTCTCTGAGCTGGATCCACGGCAACCACGAGCTGAAAGTCGGCGGCGGTCTTCGCTACGACCAAATTAATGCCTTGCAGGGCATTGCCAGTAACGGATTCTTTGTGTTCGCCGGAATCCCCTCGCAAGCGGGCTTCCTCTACAACGACGGGTTTGCCAATTTCCTTTCTGCGAATGCGGTCGTCTTCCTGCAAGGAGGAGGCAATTTCGATCGCCACATCCGCGACCGGGCAGTCGATGCGTACGCGCAGGACACCTACAAAGCCACATCTCGCCTGACGCTGAACCTTGGCCTTCGCTACGAGCTGCCGTTTCCCTCCACAGAGACCAATAACCAGGTGAACCTCTTCGTTCCCGGCGCGCAATCGAAAGTGATTCCCAACGCCCCACAGGGGCTTCTCTATCCCGGCGACCAGGGCGTGCCTGCGGGCTTGATTCCAACCGAGAAAACCGCATTTGCTCCGCGCGTGGGCTTGGCCTGGGATCCGCTGGGTGATTCCAAAACCGTGGTCAGCGCCGCCTACGGCATTTTCTACGAGCCCTACTACACTGGCGAGGGTGGTCCGCTGCAGGACCCCATTAGCGCGCCGCCTTACCTGAAGACTCTGCAGTTGGGTTTCGGACAGATTCAATCGTTTGGCGATCCCTACGGCCCATCAAATACCACCCCCTTCGCAAATCCGTTTCCTGAGCCTATGACGCTGCTCGTAGTCTCCAAGAACCTGCGCCTGCCGTATGCCCAGGATTGGAACCTGAACATTCAACGCTCCTTTGGCGCGGACTGGCTACTTCAGGTCGGCTACGTGGGCACTACCGGCGTGAAACTGCCGCGATTCATTGAAGGGAACCCTGCGGTCTATGGTCCCGGCGCCACTGAAAACAACGTCAACCAGCGGCGTCAATACAACCCCGGATGCCCGAACAACTGCGTCTATGGGTCGGTCGGCGAGATCGCCAGCATTGCGAATTCCAGCTACAACGCACTCGAAACCAGCCTGCGCAAGCGCTTCAGTCACGGCCTTTCGTTCCTGGCTTCGTACACCTGGTCGCATTCCATCGACGACGTCTCGTCGTTCAACATCACCGGCTCAGCCTCCCAGCCGGTGGCCGGAGAAAATGACCTGGCGCAGAACCCATTCGATCTTGCGGCCGAGCGCGGCAATTCCATGTTCGATGCCCGCCATCGCTTCGTGCTTAGCTATCAGTGGAGCATTCCGTACTTACAACACTCCAGCACCATCTACGGGCGTGTTCTCGGCGACTGGCAGCTAAACGGAATTTTCACTGCGATGAGCGGTACGCCCTTCACGGTGTTCGACTCCAACGACGTTTCCCTGGAAGGACAGGCGCCTGAAATTTCAGGATTTTCCAGCAACCGCCCTAACGTTGTCGGCGATCCTAATTCCGGCCCGCACACCGCCGCGCAATGGTTCAACGTAAACGCGTTCCAGAAGGTCACCACCCCCGGCGGGTTCGGGAACGAAGGCCGCAACGTTCTCCGGGGCCCGGGATACGTGAATTGGGATTTCTCGGCACTCAAGAACATTCGCCTGACGGAGACCAAAGAACTCCAATTCCGCGGCGAGCTGTTCAACTTCCTGAATCATACGAATTTCCGGTTGCCGGTTAGCGACATTGAGTCGCCCGCTAGCGTTTTCGGCTCGATCCAGTCGGACGTAAGCCCGAGGGTGATCCAGGTAGCGTTGAAATTTCTGTTCTAGTTGGGACGCTGAATCGGAAGGGCGAGGCAGACGCCCCCTCTCGCAAAGTCAGCGCGGCAGAACGCAGGCTGCGGGGGCGGAGTATGCTTTAATGCCCGCCGCCGGCCGGCGGATTCGCTCCCGTGGCGTGCACATCAACTTCCACCGACTCGCTGACCCGCAAAAGAAACGCGCTGGGATTCTTGATTCCCCACTGCACGTAAGGCACGGTAAAATGCGCGTCGGCGATCCAATTCCAATGATCCGCAAATACCTGCACTTTGACCGGGATCACGATCTCGTGGTCGGCCCCATGAATTGAAAAGATTCCATGCACCTGCACGGTGGAAGTTCCTGGGTTTGCGACTTTGCCTTCGACTCGATCCGGACGAAAAGTGATCTCCGGATAACGCGCTGTCTCCAAAATCTCGCGATGCATGCGCCGGTCGCGAATGCGATTCCGGCTCTGCCCCGAGGTCGCGTCCACTACGAGGATTCCGTGCACGCCCCCGGTGGCCGGATCGTACTTCACCTCTCCGCTTTTCAAATTAAACGACCCATGCACCGTATGAAGCAGGTCGCCCAGCGTGAAGCTGAGGCTGGTCGTAGAGGGCACAAACTGCAGCGTCAATTCCTGCCCCCGCGCGCGGACAGTTAACGAAGCGAGCAGAAGAAGAACCAAAGGCCTCGAGCAGTGAGGGATTCGAAGATTCATGTTTAACGAAGAGTTCTATTCTTCAATCGGTAAGCCAGAGTGATAGCAAGCACAACTCCTATGATCACCGTCACCGCTCGAGTCAAAGTCAATATGTCCATGTCTCAGCCACAAATCAAACCAAATTTGCCCTCGAACATTCCGCGTCGCACAAGACTACCAAGAAACAAAGAATTCTACCTGCCGGAAGGCGGCAACGCGCCAACGCCGGGTCCAAACGCATCCGAGATATTTACTCTCTCGGGTAAGGCGACAGGACTGGATTAGCCTGGTCGGATTCCACAAGCCAGACTTTGCGGCCCTTAAAGTAGCGGATCAACTCCCGGTTCTGCTCCGTCCCCATATCGCGCGCCCAGACAATTTTCGAGCCATCAATATCCGCCGCGTTGAATACCCATTCGTTGTAAGGAATGTGCTCCGGGCGATAACCCATAATCACTAGATGCTGACCCGGTTGCTGCGCGAGTTGCGCGATGATTCCGGAGCGGTAGGAATGCATCGCCGGCGGCGAATACCAGGTCGGCAGTTCGGGAGCAAGCCGGTTCCGAATCGCCGGAGAAGCCGCGCACAAGATCAGCATCAACATCGCTATCAGCGGCACCGACCTGACCATCACGATCCCGGCGGGCCTGCCGCACGGTGTCCATCGTCGTAGATTCCGCATCGCAATCAAGATCAGCGCATAGATGGCCGCGGTAATGGGAGCAATGTAGTGCGGAAAGAAACAAACCGGCAACAGCGCCCCCAGCAGAACAGAACCGCAGACCAGCAACATGAATCGTGTGTTGTGTCGGCAATGCCGAAACGAAATGCCATCAGGCGACACCACGCCCGCGGCGAACACCGGCACACTCAGCACCGGCCCGAAAAAGAAAAGCCAGAACCCGGCGTTTTTCAGCAGAAGCAAAAAGAGGGGATGCTCCCGTCCAAATTCATACTGCCGCCGCCACCACCCCAGGTAATAAACCCGCATCATCTCGTGGTGATATTCGGGAGCGGGCCGCACCGATTGCCACGGAAAATAAGGCACGGGATTGTAAGTCGCAAGATTGACCTGGAAAGGAGTCCGAAACGGACTGCCCGTTACTCGCCAAAAGTAATACCCCATCGCTGCGGCTGTGATTAAAAGCAAAGCAGTCAAGGGAAGAATGATTCGTGTGAGAGAAATTCGGAGCGCCGGTGCGTTGGCGCTTCGCATCCAAAGCAGAAGTGCCGCAATCACAGGAACGGCAAAAAACAGGCCCTCATACGGACGGCTGTTGCCGACAAGCGCGAGACCAACCGCCATCAGCGCGGCGTCGCGCACTCGTCGACGACGCATGATTCTCGGCAGTGCCCCCAGAACCAGCGCGCCGCCCAGCGCCGCAACCGCGCCTCCCCAATAGCTGTTCGCCCAATAAGAAAACGTCCCCAACCGCACCACTGCCAGCACTCCGCCCAGTAGCGCCCACGGCGGAGCCAGCCAGCCCTGCAACATCCAGCAGATGGCGGCACACACAAGCCCAGTGCTCAACCACACTCCCCAGAACGGATGCCCGAACACCACCTGCCCTAACGCAAGAAAAAGCCCCTGCGCCGGATAGTACATCGAGGCGTACGTCGGCCTCTGAATCTCGTGAAAGGTTTCAAAATGCACCCACATCGGGTGCGGGGGATTAGTCATCCGCCCGTGCGCAAAAGTGTCGGCTGCCAGAAGATAGCTGAACTCATCGTGAAACGTCGGCTCCGGAATCGGCAGGATCGGCAATAGCAGCAGCCGAGCGCCAAGCGCCGTCACGCCAACGATGGCGACAGAGAGCCCACGCCTCCGCGATAGTCGAACAAAGCGCCGCTCCAGCCATTCAAACGCCGGCACGCCCAGTCGCGGAAAAAAAAACGCTGCTGCGAGAGCAATCAGCACCAGCCCGCATTCGATTAACAAGAGCATTGGGTCTGAAGAAAGTCATTCTAAATCTACTCGAACTTCAATCCGAGCCGGTTACTCTTTCTACTCGCTGCCTGTGTGCGCCAACGATTCCACGATGGGTGAGCGATAATAAAGATTACTCAAAATGAACGTCCCCTACTTCGATCTGAAAGCCCAATACGCCGAACTCCGCAGCGAAATCTCGGCTGTCCTCGACCGGGTGTGCCGCAATGCCTCATTCGTTCTGGGAGACGAAGTAACCCGGTTTGAGCGTGCCTTCGCCAACTACTGTGAAGTGAAGCACTGCATCGCGATGAATTCTGGCACCAGCGCGCTGCATCTTGCGCTGCTCTCCGCAGGCGTCGGGCCCGGCGACGAAGTCATCACGACCGCGAACACTTTCATCGCGACCGCTGAAGCCATTTGTTATACAGGGGCCAAGCCGGTGTTCACCGATATTGATCCGGCCACTGCCAACCTCGATCCGGCTTTGATCGAAGGCGCTATGACCGAGCGCACCAAGGCAATCGTCCCCGTCCATCTCTACGGACGGCCCGCCGACCTGAATCCCATGCTGGAGATCGCCAAACGCCGTAAGCTGGTCGTGATCGAAGACGCCTGCCAGGCCCACGGCGCGCGCTACCACGGCAAACGTGTAGGCGGATTCGGCCACGCCGCCGTGTTCAGTTTTTATCCCGGAAAGAACCTGGGCGCATACGGCGAGGCCGGCGCACTCACCACCAACGACGACGCGGTCGCGCAGTTTGCGCGCGAGATGCGCACTCACGGAGAATCGAGCCGCTACTTCCACGACCGCATCGGCTACAACTATCGCATGGAGGGCTTCCAGGCCGCGGTGCTCAACGTCAAACTTAACTATCTGGCTCGTTGGACCGCTCAACGCCAGCAATTCGCCAGCCTTTATCGCGAGCGCCTGGCCGGAAGCCGCGCCCGCCTTCCGCAAGATAATCCGGACTGCGAAAGCGTCTATCACTTATTCACCCCGTGGGTCGAGAACCGGGATGCGGTCCGAGACCAACTCGCTCACAAAGGCGTGCAGACCGCGGTGCACTATCCCGTGCCAGTGCATCTCCAAAAAGCTCTCTCGCACCTGGGATACAAACCGGGCAGCCTTCCACACACTGAAAAAGCCTGCGCGGAAGTGATCAGCATGCCGCTGTTCCCGGAAATGAGCCGCGAGCAGGTGATCTACGCCGCGGACACGTTAGCCGAAGCGCTGGTGTAGGGAAGGACGTGGAAAGAGCGGCGCTTCAGCGCCGCGTAAAGGCTTCATAATCAATGCGGGCTTTAGCCCCGTGGTCGCTGCCCGAAAGCTGTTAAGGCGCCGCCGGCGCATCCCGTTCCAGCAGCACGCACACCTTATCCTTATAAAGCGTCTTCCAATGCGGATCGTGTTCCAGCACATACGCCAATTCGCCGGCCACCACATGCAGCGGATTCTTGCTGTCGCTGGCAGGAAAGAGCACGTACTGGATTTTGTATTTGTCGAGCACCGCATCCGGCCGCCGCTGCAGATTGTCAGCCCCAAGCAAATCCAGGTAGTTCTGAAATACCCCGGCATATTCGAAGATATCCACCCGACTGTCGATAAAAACTTTCATCTGTGGATCATGCCAGCCTAAATACCCGCCCCATAGATAAAAATTCAGCACGTTGCCTTGCGGAGGATTTGCCTGCAAATACGGCAGCACGCCTGCCGGATAAGTCTCCTCCATGGATGCCCGCACCTTCGCCTCACGCGGCCAAAAGTAAACCATCAAGCCGAGCAGAACCAGAATCGCCACCGCGTTGACTTTGCGCGGGTCTTCCAGAGGACGATACTGCGGAAAAAAATCCAGCGCCCCAGCCAGCACCGGCGCAGCCACAATCCCCAGCAAAACCAGAAAGCGAATGTGACTGAACCCGCAGTAAATCCCAAAAAGCAGCGCCAAGAGCTCTCCCAGGTTCCAGCGCCGATTCCGTACCAGCGCGCAGACCAACAGAATCAAAATCAGAGCCAGCCCCAGTTTCCCGCGAAAGTTGTTGACCTCGAGCGGCACCCACTCCGACACATGCGAGATGTTCAACTTCTGCCGAAAAGCTAGATCGAACGGGTAGTACACAAGCCGCCATCCAAAGGGATTTACAAACAGCGCAGCGACGGAAGCGACGCCAGTGAGAATCAGCTTGCGCCGTTGCGCAGCAGTCCAGCGCACCGACTCCAACCGTCCCCAAGTTCCTCCGAAAAGTCCAGTGACCGCAATCAGAAAAAAGAGAATCAGCCCCAGCGACCACGATCCGTGCGTGTTCACCCAAAGGCAAAACAGCGGCGGGAGGACCCACAGCGGCGCGTCTCCACGCAGGCGAAGCCGCTGCAAAATGATCAGCAGAACCACCATGTAGACGTAGCCAAAAAGAATCGACCGCGGCCCGAACGAAACTGTGGCCAGCAAGGTCGAGTAACAGCACGCCGCAATCGAGGCCTTGAAATTCCCACTCGCCTGAAAGTTTAGATAAAGTAAAAGAACAAATATCACTGCTAACAAAAAGAAAGTAAGCGACTTCAATCCAACCAGTCCAAATGCTCGATACGCCCAGTAATAAGGGATTTCGCTGAGCCACTCGTGATTTATCCATGCATGCCCGGCAACCGTGAACGAATACGTGTCAACCCGCGGCAGTTGGTGATGCTGCAACAAATACTGCGCGTTCCGCATGTGCCACCAGATATCGGGATCGTTCATATCCGGCCGGTACATGGAATAAAAGAACTGCACCCCGATCATGACCAGCGTGAGCACCGCCGGAAACGAAGTCGCCGCCCGCAGCCAGCCGCGAAGTCCCAGCCCAAAATCGATTGTGTCCCGGGTGATTTCTTGGTGATCCGAAGTTGCGGGAGTTGACATGGGCCGAACGCTCACTTGGCGCTGACTTCGCACGCGCCCGACGATTGCATGACTTTGGCTTGTCCCTGCAGATACGCGTTCCAGAACGCAATCGTCTCTTGCAGAATACAGCCGCGAAAGCGCCCGCCTACCGCAAACGTCAGATGGTCCGCGCCGTTGACGGTGACCTGGTATTTGCCTCCAGCCGGCATGTGTTGGAACGGCAGCATTCGCCATTCCGCGGGCTGGCCGCCGTTTCCGCGATCTTTCGTTCCGCTCATGGCCATCACCGGCAGCGTGACATGGTCCCAGGAATGATCGTCGAAACCTTCCTCGCCCGGCCCCTGCGGCGACATCGCAATCACTGCGCGCACATGTTTATCGCGGAACGACTGGGCTGCGCCCTTCGGCGGAGCAGCCATCGCGCCCGCGACCAGCAGCGCCGTGCCCGCGCCCATCGAGTGTCCAGCAACGCCGACCTGTTTGCTGTTGATCTTCCCATGAATGTCTCGCACCTGCTTATCAATCAACTTTAGCGATGAAAGAATAAAGTGCACGTCGGCGGCGCGCTGCCTTTGCATTTCGAATGCAGTTGCCGGGTCGCTCGCGGCGCGCAATCCCGCTTGTCCCAGCGCTTCTGAATCGCTGCCGACATGAGTCGGAAAAATCACGATGTACCCGGCGTCAGCCCAGCCCCGGCCCAGATATTCGTACCCATCGCGCGTCCCGCCGTAGCCATGCGAAAACACAATCAGCGGCAGCGATCCTGAGATGTGCCCCGGATAATAAATCTTGAGTGGAATTTCCCGATTGCGATCAGAGTCGTGTAGCGTGAGCGTGGCGGTTCGCGAAGAAGACGGCGGCAGCGGAGTCGTCACTTCCGGACTCGCGGTTTCTGGCGACGTCGCTTGGGGTGTCGCCGCCGGCGGAACGCCAGTTCGCGCATGAGCCGGTTGCGTCAGCGGAGCCGTGTGGCTCGACTCGGTAGCAACTGGCGCTGGCGTCGGCGGCGACGAAGGCGAGGAAGGGGAAGGCTTCGCGACAGGCGGCGGAGTATTCGTAACCTGAGGCGCCGGCGCGGTAACGGGCGTCACGGGCGCAGCCACAGTTCCACTCGGCGCTGACTTGGACGAACGAAATCCCACCAGTCGCCCCGACCAAAATCCGAAACCCACCAACACAATTGCCACTACCGCCGCCAGCCCCGCCCACACCTTCCAGCCCGGCGGATTAGCGGCAGACTGCGGCAAAGTCTTTCCTTCGGACGCAGTTCTTGACGACGTTCGGCTCGCCGACAGCGCATCCGTGTCCGCCGGAATCGCCACGATCCCGCTGTTGGTGTCCCGCAACAACCGTTTCAAATCCGCCATCAACTCCGACGCATGCTGATAGCGCAGCGCAACATCTTTTTCCAGCGCCTTATTAATGATGTCTTCGAGTTTCGCAGGAAGCTCCGGATTCAGCCGCACCGGCCCCGCAGGCGCGCGATTCAAGATGGCGTCGAAAATTACGCCGGACGTATCGCCGCGAAACGGAGTCACCCCGGTCGCCATCTCGTAGAGCATCACTCCAAACGAAAACAGATCTGTGCGCGGATCCAACGGTTTGCCGCGCACCTGTTCGGGAGACATGTAAGCAATCGTCCCCAGCGCGGTACCGGGGCTGGTCAGCTCTCCGGTGACGCCGACCGTCAGGTCGCTCGGCTGCGCTGCGGATCCCGACCCGTGCCTGTCGGGCGCCGTGATCTTCGCCAGCCCGAAGTCAAGAATCTTCGCGTGACCACGCTTGGTAACCAGAACATTTCCCGGCTTGATGTCGCGATGCACAATCCCCTGCGCGTGCGCCGCGTCGAGCGCGTCCGCAATCTCAATCGCCAGGCTAAGCAGGACGTCCATCTCCAGCGGCCGCCCGGCAATGCGATGCCGCAGGGTCACGCCATCGAGATACTCCATGGCGATAAAGCGCTTGCCCTCGTGCTCGCCAATTTCGTAAATCGTGCAAATATTCGGATGGTTCAATGCCGACGCCGCCCGCGCCTCGCGCCGAAACCTCTCCAGCGATGCCGGGTCCTGCGCTACACTCTCCGGAAGAAACTTCAGCGCCACAAACCGCCCCAACGAGGTGTCTTCCGCCTTGTAAACCACACCCATCCCGCCGCCGCCAAGCTTCTCGACGATGTGGTAATGCGAGATGGTTTCGTCAATCATGATTTTGTAGACCCGCGTTTTCCCAGCAACGGCGCGGGACAATCATCGTATGGGCAGCGCGGCAGGGGAGTCAATTTGGAAGGAAAAACTGGCGGAGAGGGTGGGATTTGAACCCACGATACCCGTTAAGGTATGTCCGCTTTCGAGGCGGATCGTTTCAACCGCTCACGCACCTCTCCGAAAAGCAGCTGTCAGCTATCAGCCGTCAGCTTTCAGCTTGAAACTCTACTGCGCCCTGCGGGCTCGGAAGAAATCCTGCAATAACTCTGCGCATTTTCCTGCCAGCACTCCGCCGCGGACCTCTATTTTATGGTTTGCACTTGGGTGGTTCACTACCTGCATTGCCGAGCGCACGGCGCCGGCTTTGGGGTCGTCTGCGCCATAAACCAAGCGCCGAATGCGGGCGTGAACCAAAGCTCCCGCACACATCGGACACGGCTCAATTGTAACAAACAGGTCACAGTCTCCCAGCCGATGGTTGCCGATCGCGGCACCTGCTTCGCGCAGCGCAATAACTTCCGCGTGAGCCGTGGGATCAGATTCTGCGATGTTACGGTTGAAGCCCCGGCCGACGACCTTGCCGTCGTGCACGACGACCGCGCCGATGGGAACTTCTCCGGCCTCCAGCGCGCGTTGCGCGGCGCGCAAGGCTTCCTGCATCCAGAGTTCGTCTGTCGAATGTCCGTCGGGCGAACGCTCGCCGCCGCTTGCATCCGCGCTCAAATGATTTTCCACAATTTTGATTCCAGTTCTTCCAGCGACTCCACCCGCGGCACGCCTTTTTCCTTATACGCACCCACTACATCGAACAGCATGCCTTGCATTCCTACCCGCGTCGCGCCGAGATAGTCCACCGAATAAACGTCGCCGATGTAAAGGCTCTCCTGCGGCGCAACTCCCAAGCTGCTCAACGCCGCTTGAAAAATACCCGGATGCGGTTTTTCCTTGCCCACGATCCCCGAGTCGGTGATGGTCTCAAAGCAATCCGCGATCCCTACTCGCCCGAGCACATCCGCAATCTTCCCATCCGCGTTGGAAATCACTGCCAGCCGATATTTCTCAGCCAGCCGCAGCAGCGCCTCACGCGTCCCCGGACGGATATCGCACCAGTTCGCCGAAATGCGCGTCAGAGTCACCAGCTCATGACAGAGCGCTTCATCCTTTATGGACAACTGATCGAGCAAATGCGAATAGTAAATCCGCCAGAAGCCGTGGTCCACCGACGAATCACCCTCCTCCAAAACGTCAAACTCGCGTTTGGTCTGTCGTTCGACTTCCCGCAGCTGTTCATCAGAGGGAAAGACTCCCCGCTGGTGCAGTGGACGCAGCATTCGATCGCGGTTGGGAAACAACAGGGTGTTGCCAACGTCGAAAAAAAGTGCCGTGAGCGGCATGATGTAGTGTAGCGCGAGAAATCAGACATCAGCTTTTCCTGAGGGCTGACGGCTAACGCCTAGTTCATGTAATATCGCGCACACGAGGCGCGTTTCCAGCGACTGCTGATTCATGGCAATTTACGCGGTTCTTCTCGAGTCCGGGGCGGGCGGTGGCAGGTACTATGATCTGCTTTGGATCGCGGTATTCGGATTCGCCACGCTGAATATTCTCAGCCTGGTGGCGCGGCGTTTCGAACCCGGCCGCTCCTCCATGACCTTCGGAGAAATGCTCGCCATCGCGACCGCGGTGATTTGCGCGCTCATGCTGGGATGGGAACTGCTGTTCATGTTTCACGTGCTTCCGATCCGCATCGAACCGCGGTGAAGGCCCGGCAGACGGACGTCCTTACCTAAACAAACCCTCTTTGCGATATCATTTCCGGAGATGGCCAAGCAATCGAGTTTCGATCTTACCTGCCCCTGCTGCGGAGCCCTGATGAAGGTGGACGCGGAACGCCAGGCCATCATTTCCCACGTGGCCCCGGTCAAGCCCAAGACGTTTAACGATATGGAAGAAGCCGCGCGGGCCATGAAGGAACAAGATAGTCGCCGCGATTCAATCTTTCGTCAATCGGTCGAGGCGCAGAAGCACGCCGGGGATCTGCTGGAGAAGAAATTTCAGGAAGCGGTCCGCAAAGCTAAAGAAACGCCCGACACTGGACGGCCGATCCGGGATTTCGATTTGGATTAACCTTCGGTTTCAACGGATCCCGAGTCCAGCAGATACTCAACGATCTTCATCCTTGTTAGGCCAATATCCCGCATCCTTTCGGGGAGACAAGACGATGGCCACTACGATCAACAGAGCAAACAAAGCCACATATACAAGAATCCCCCTGCCGGTTGTAGGAATCCACCTGAACAAGACCAATCCAAGAATGCCGCAAGCGAGCGTGGTCACCCGCAGAAGCAGCTTTCGGCTTTTCTCTCGTAGTATCACGGAGTCGCTCCCAATACTGGTTCTCAGCCGACAGTTGCAGATGTGAGCGCACCGTCGCGCGCTCTTTGTCTTCCGTCGGCGACCACTCGCTCCAGCGCCGCCGCAAATTCCCGCGCCACCGAACCCCAACTGTATTTCGTTTCCACTAGCTCTCGGGCCGCTGCACCCAATCGGCGCCGCGCAGCAGCGTCGCCCAGCAGATTCACAACGCTCTTCGCGAAATCATCCGGCGAGTCAGCCAGAAGCACGTCCACGCCATGACGCACCGGCAGGCCCTCCGCCCCAATCGTCGTCGACACAATCGCTTTGCCCATCCCCATGGCCTCAAAAATCTTCAGCCGGGTGCCGCTTCCGACCCGCAGCGGCACAATGCAAACCGCGCTCTGCGCCAGATACGGACGAATATCATCGACCCAGCCGGTCAGGTGAAGATGATGCGGATCGGCCGCCGCCAACGCCTTCATCCGCGCCGAGGGTTTTCGTCCCACAACTGAAAGCCGCACCGTGGGTATCGCCTCGCAAATTCGCGGCAGGATTTCCTCGGCGAAATAAAATATCCCATCTTCGTTCGGCATCCAGTCCATGGACCCGGTAAACACCAGACTATTGGCTTCTTCCTCGGCGGCGGTGGGGCGGAAAAATTCGGTGTCCACACCAGTCGGGATCACCGTCAGCTTTTCCCGCGGAAGGTCGTGCGCAAAAAAGTCGGCGTCGGTCTGCGATACTGTCAGCACGTGATCGGCTTGCCGCAAATAACGTTTCTCGGCCCGCGCCATCGCCCGCCACTCACGCCATGACATCAGCTTCCATAGCGGATTCCGCGCTACTTCATAATGCCGCTTCCAAATCAGCGCCTCAACATTGTGGGTGAAGATCACCTTGGGGCAGGGTAGGTCCCACGGAATCACCCCGGCGGCAAATACAAAATCACAAACAATGACATCGTAGCTTTCCGCCTGCATCAGTTTCCGCAGTTGGGCCGCCACCCAGGCCTGGCAATACTTTGTGATGCCGTAGGGTTCGAGCGTGAAAAGTTCTGGGGCGTACTGCATCAACTCCGCGAAGCTCTTGGCCTCGGGCAATTTCAGCGGACATCGCACCACCCGCTCGCAAAACTTCTCTAACTCGGCGTGCGCGGCGTCGTCCTGCTCGGCATGAAAGCCGAAGTATGTTACGCGATGCTCACGCGCCAGTTGCCGCAGAATGTTGTAGCTGCGGATCCTGCCACCGCTGTCCAGCGGTACCAATCCGCCAGCCTTCACCCAAAGGATTCTCAAGCTGTGTTCCGGTTCCTTCCTGCCGCAGGCCCCTTCCGAGGCAACTGGAAAGGTTCTCCCGCCGGGGTAAGATGTTGCAAGTTCATTTCACACTATAAAGTGTTTGCTTGAGAAGGTTACGCCGGTGATGCGAACCGCAGAGTCCGGCCCATATCCGTCTTCCGGAGCCCAGACGATTGAGTCCGCAAAGCAGAGCCCAGACCGCCAGCCCAATCAAAGTTTTTTTTCTGCTGGACTCCTTCATGATCGGCGGCACCGAAACCCAGGCGGTCGAGTTGGCGCGCCGTCTCGATCCGCAACGCTATCAGGTCACCATCGGTTGCTTGCGGCGCGAAGGCCCGCTGCTCGAACGGCTGAAAGGCACACCGGTCGAGATCGTCGAAGTGAAAATGGGCGGCGGGATTGATTCTCCGGCCGGCCTGCTGCGGATTGTGAAACTGGCGCGCTTTCTTCGCAAGCAGCGCTTTCAAATTCTCCACGCTCACGATTTGTGGTCAAACATGATCGGCATGCCTGCGGCCCTCCTGGCGCGGACGCCGGTGACCATCACCAGCCAGCGCGACCTTTCTCACGATGCCTGGTATGGCACCTATCGCCGCCGGGTTCTGAGATTCCTGCAGCGCCGGTCTTCCGTCGTGCTGACCAACGCCAAAGCCATCAGAGACGGATTAATCGAACAAGACCATCTTCCGCCCGACAAAGTTTGCGTGGTCTACAACGGCGTCGATCTCGACCGCTTCCATGTCTCCGCGGACCGCGAGAAAATGTTTCCCGGCAGCGCGGGGAATAAGCTGATCGTCTTGGTGGGCAACATGATCACCGATGTGAAAGGCCACCCGGTGCTGATTTCCGCCGCGAAAGAGATCGTGAAGGTGCACCCCAGGACGCAGTTCGTTTTGGTCGGAGAAGGAAGCAAGCGATCAGAATTTGAGCAGCGGGTAAAAGACTTAGGCCTGGAAGCAAACTTTCTATTCCTGGGACGCCGGAGCGACGTTCCCGCAATTCTCGCCTGCTGCGACATCGCAGTCCTGCCGTCGCTGGCGGAAGGCCTACCTAACGCTGTGCTGGAATATCTGGCAGCGGGCCTGCCCGTGGTCGCCACCGCCCTAGGCGGCAATCTCGAGATCATTCAGGACGGAACGACCGGTCTGCTGGTTCCACCGCAGGATTCGCAAGCTTTGGCCGCAGCTCTAATCAAGGTCTTGAGCGATGACGCCTTCGCCGCGCGGATTTCGGAAGCTGGAAATGACTACGTGAAGCAGAATTTCAGCTTCGAGCGGCTAGTGGCAGATGTGGAGCAGCTTTACAGCAAGCTGTTGAACCCAAAAAACTCTGTCATTCCGAGCGGAGCCGAATGATTCGCTCGCGAATCATTCGGCGAAGTCGAGGAACCTGCTGTTGGCTTGTAGTGCCCGCCAGCCGTGGAATGTAACGAGCAGCAGAACCCGCGTCACAAAGTCGATTCGATCTCAAAACCCCAAGCTTCCAGTAAAGGTTCTGGAATGTATTTGGAGTTCTTGTTCCGTCGCGCCCATTCCCGCAGCCGCGTGGAACGCAAGTATTGGTCCGGGGTCAGCTTATATTCCTTGACCACCTGCTCAAACTCGGTCACTGTAGGGATAATTGGCCCGATAGGCTCAGGCTTCCCCCAATTTGGATTTCCGCGTCGTTTTGCCATTAATGAATGCCTCGTACCTGAAATTAAGCCTGCAACCCTTAGATTCCGTTGACTTGGCTAAGGATTCCAAAAACCACATCCGGCTTACAAAAATAATAGAAAAAATCCCAGCTGTCTTATGAGCCAAAAGTCCATCCGGAACGGCATGATTCTACTTCAGCCCCGTCCAAAGTCAATGTCGAATCGGTAGCCAGCGGCCCAAGCGACTGAAAGAACGGTCCTTACGGTCTCACTCTGGGAATGTTTGCTATACCCGCCAAATGGTTACGGAAGTAACCCACTATAGCCCGTAAGCCTTTGATCCCAAAGGTCATAACTGCTACATTCTTTCTGCGGGAAGCATCTGTGAGTCAGCAATTGCTTCCAGCGGTTCTCGTTGCCCAGGATTATGGAACCAGGCCTTCAATCCTTGTTGCTGTGTACCGACGATACCATCGTCCGAGTGCTCCGCCGCGTTCTGAGCGAGTTGGAAATTGGAGTCGAGCAGTGCGCCGACCTTGACACCACGGTCCAGAAAATGACCCGCCAGCGCTTCGAAGCTGTGATCGTTGACTGTACTTCGCAGGAAGTGGCCGTAAAAGTTCTGAAGGGCGTCCGCAACGCTCCCGCCAACAAGCGCGCCATTGTCATCGCCGTCGCCGACGGTCAGAATGCGGGCAAAGGCGCCACCGAACTGGGAGCGCACTTTGTGCTCTTCAAGCCGCTTTCCCTCGAGCGTACCCGTTCGAGTTTCCGAGCTGTCCGCGCCCTCATGAAACGGGAGCGCCGCCGTCATGCCCGCATCCCCATCGAGCTGCCAGTAGAACTTCAATTCGACGGCAAGCCGGGAAGCCTGCGCACCGTAACGTCCGACGTGGGCGAGAACGGCATCGCCATCAAGACCGGCACAATCAAGTCTCAGTTGAAAGACCACAAACTGCCGTCTTCCTTTCAAGTCCACTTCACCTTGCCCGGGAGCGGTCATGAAATTGACACCCATGGCGAAGTCGCCTGGGAAGGCTCTACCGTCGTAGGCGTGCGTTTTCCGCGTATGGCTTCCGAAATGAGCGAACCCTTAAAGCTCTGGATCGCCCGCCAGCTCATGGGCGCCGATGCCGACGAACCCACAATCAGCTGCAACCTCACGGACTTGAGCCTCAACGCCTGCTATCTGCAAACCGAATCGCCCTTTCCAGTTCGCACGCGCTTGCACCTGATGATGAAACTCCCCGACATGGAATTGCAGATCGAAGGCATTGTCCGAATCATGCATTCCGGCGCCGGCATGGGCCTGGAATTTACCCAGAGTACTCCCGCCCAAAAAGCCAGCGTGGAGAAATTTATCCAGACCCTGGTAGCCTCGACCGGCACCGTCCCTGACCTTCAAGTCAAGCCCGACGCCATCGACAACACCGCCAGCGCGGTCTCCCCCGAAACCGTCGGGGACGACCCCGCCGACCCTCTGCTCTTCCTGTTCAGCACCCGGGCCGACCTTCCTGCGGAACTATTTCACGCCGAATTGCGTAAACAAAGAGGAGTGGCAGAACCGGAAGCAGAGCTCCAGGCCACATAGGCTCGGTGCAATCGTCGCTTCCGTAATGCCCCTGCCGCCGTCTAAAAGGTACAATGAGCTAGGCCCATGCGAACCCTTGGCGACATCTTCGTCCAGATCTTCCGCAACCTGTGGGCGCACAAACTGCGTTCATTCCTCACCATGTTCGGGATCGCCTGGGGCGTTGGATCGCTTCTCCTTCTAGTGGGCGTCGGCGAAGGCTTCCGTTCCGGCAACAAGCGTGAGATGGCCGAGTTCGGCAAAGACATCATGTTTCTGTTCCCCGGGCGCGCGCCTGCGGTCTCCGGCAATATGAGCTCCGCCCGCTCTTACCTGCTCACTTACGCCGACTACCTCGATATCCTCAAAGCCCCACACGTCCGGCAGGCCGCCCCTCTGATTTCCCGCAACGACCTCCATGAAGTCAGCGAGTGGGCCAGCGGCAGTGGAGAAGTCCTGGGCACCGAGCCCCAGCTCAATGAGATCAGTTACATTCCCATCAAAGAAGGCCGCTGGCTGAACCAGTTGGACAACGAGCAGCGACGAAATGTCATCGTCCTCGGCAGCGAACTGCAAAAGACCTTGTTCCCCGGACGCCCTGCCCTCGGCGCGACCGTCCTGATCAATGGACTCAGTTTTCAGGTTGTCGGCACCACGCCCCACCTCGGCCACGGCGACAACCTGTGGCTAAACATGCGCGGCTACATCCCCTTCAATGTGATGCAGGCGACCTTCCCCATTAAGACAGGCGAGGATCACCAGAACTCCATTTCCTTTATCGAATATCAACCGATGGTGACCGACGATCACAAACTGTCGCAAGATGACGTCCACAAGATCATCGGCCGTAACCACAGTTTCGATCCCAACGATCAAGACGCCTTTGACGAATGGGATTCCATTCAGGAATCAAAAATGATGAACACCATTTTTGATGTCATGAATATGTTTCTGGGAGCGGTGGGGATGGTGACCCTCGCCCTCGGCGCGATAGGCGTCATCAACATCATGCTCGTCGCCGTCACCGAGCGCACCCACGAAATCGGATTACGCAAAGCCCTCGGAGCCACCAACCGCAGCATTTTGTTCCAGTTTTTCCTGGAAGGAATGATTCTCACGCTAGGCAGCGGCTTGCTCGGAATGGGTTTCGCCAGTCTGTTGATGGGCGCGATGGGCACTGTACACGGCCCCGGCGGATTTGATCCACCGAAACTGGTCCCCATGTCAGCGCTGCTGGCGATCGGTTCTCTCACGCTGGCGGGAGTCGTAGCGGGCCTTTATCCCGCGCGCAAAGCCGCCATGCTGCAACCCGTGGAAGCCCTTCGCCAGGAGTAAGTAAAGAGACACATGATGAATGACCTGCTCCACGAAGCCTACACCGCGATGCGCCACAACCGCCGCCGCACCGCGCTCACCATGCTGGGCATGGCCTGGGGCATCGCCACCGTCGTTATGCTGCTCGCCTACGGCGACGGCTTCGGCCAAGCCTGCACCAACATCTTTGCCAACTTCGGCACCAAGATGGTCATCGTGGTTCCAGGCACGACTTCCATGCAAGCCGGCGGGACCAAGTCTGGCGCCCCCATCCGCTTTACCTTGGACGACGTTGACGCTTTAAGCACCAACCTCCCACAGATTACTCACATCACCCCCGAAGTCGGCAAGCAGGCGACCGTCCAGTACGACACTCGCGCCTTCACCTGGTCCGTCACCGGAAATTACCCCAACGTCCTCCGAATCCGGTCGCTCAAGGTTGATCAGGGCCGCTTCTACAACGCGGAAGAAGAAATCCAGCACGCCCGCGTCGCCGTGATCGGATCCGAAGCCAAAGAAAAACTATTTTCCGGACGCAATGCCCTAGGCGACCACATCCGCCTCGACGGACTCAGCTTCGAAGTGATCGGAGTGCTGACCGCCAAAATGCAGGAAGGGAATGACGACATCAATCGCACCATTTATGTCCCCTTCAGCAGCATGGGCGATTTGACCGACACTCACTTCCTCGGCACCATCTGGTTCAACTACGACACCCCGCAGTACGATCAACTGGAGCCTGAAGTCCGTTCGGTCATGGCCACCGCGCACAAGTTCAGCCAGGCCGACCGCCAGGCCGTCCGCGTCTTCAACATCATGATGCAGGTGCATCAGTTCGAAATCATCACCCTCGGATTGAAAATTCTGATGGGCTTCATCGGCACGCTCACTCTCGGCATTGGCGGCGTCGGCCTGATGAACATCATGCTGGTCTCCGTCACCCAGCGCACCCGCGAAATCGGCGTGCAGAAAGCCCTTGGCGCCCCCCGCCGCTACATCCTGATGCAATTCCTCGCCGAAGCTCTCACCATCACCTTCATCGGAGGCGTGCTCGGCGTGATCCTGGCCTACGTAGTCGCGCTCTCCGTCGGCCGCCTCACCTTGTACAGCGCTTTTGCCAAGAACGGCGAAGCCGGCGACATCCGCCTGATCATCGCCCCCAGCACCCTGATCGCCTCCACCATCATTCTCGGAATCGTAGGCCTGGTCAGCGGCATGATCCCCGCCTTCAGAGCCTCCCGGCTGGATCCCATCGAAGCCCTTCGCCACGAGTAGCGGGAAACACCCCGTCTGTCCCCAGTTTTCGTTTACTTATCTTGGATGTCCCCGAGTTTTCCCCTCAGCGGTACTCACTCTTCGCAGAGCGGGCCTTTCGTCTTCAACCGCTGGTATCCCGATTCGGACAGATGGAGAGTTGCTCGGATGCGCATTTGAAGCGCCTGGAGATTTTTGTTTTTCTCCTCGTGGCAACCGATGGTGGCACTAAAAACATCTCCGGTGTAAGGGTCCACCGCATAGTTGCCCACGACCACACTTCCTTTCGGCGTGCCTTCCCAAGTTACTGTGAAGAACAGGAACTTTGAAGTGTCTGGGGCATCATACGGTTCTGCCGCTACCTCTGGTAGCCGCCTCTGCTCCCCAGTGAGGGCCGCCATAACGAGTGATCTGGCCTGATCAGTTGTGATCTTCTTACCAGAGGTCTCGGTTGCACTGATCCCTATTGCTAACAGAAACACCAGAAGGAGAAGCGCTAAAGCACGATCCCGACCGCGTTTTGCGGCCATGAACGTGAGATCTAGGGACTTCACGGAACTGCCTGCTGGGCGATCTACGGGTGTGATTGACATGGGTATGTTGCCTTTCCAGAACCCAAAGAGAAGCCCAGATTTCTAAACTGGGCAAACTTGGGGACAGACAAACCTGACGGAAACCTGGGGACCGACTGGACGTTTCCCCACGCGCCCTCACGCCTGCGCCGCGCCGCCCAACGCCGCAATCGCCTCGTCCGGCGTAGAAAAAATCAGAAATAGCTCCGCCACCCGGGTCACTTCGAACAGTTTCTGCACCCGCGGATTGATCCCGCTCAAAATCATCTTGCGTCCGGATTTCTGCCGCGACACGTGCGCGCTTACCAGTAACCCCAATCCCGCGGAATCCACGTACGGGACTTCGCTGAAATCGAGAATCACCGTGTCCGCAGGCTCTTCGCGGCGCATCGCGTTCTGAAACGTGGCGCCGTTATTCGCCGTGAGCGGACCGCTCAAGGTCAACACTTCCTCGGAATACGAATCGCAGCGGTCAACTACCAACGGCTCAGACATGGGACGGGAATTCTAGGGCATATTGCCGGGAAGTATCAAGATGCAGTTTGTGCAAGAGTGGCAAAGGCCGCTGGAATGACGAACCCTGTGGAATGGGGGAAATGATCACTTCGGGTCGTTGGCGAAACGGACGCGACCTTCCTCCGCATGCAAGAATGGACTCTGGCCTCAAAATACATGCTTCCTCTCCACGCCCTCGCGATCGTAAAGCCAACTTTAGCGCGCAGCTTCCGCCGCTGGATCTATCATCTCGGCGGCCTGGGTTTCATTCCCCTCGGACTCCTCGACAGCTCTCCCATTCCTCTTCCCGGCAGCATGGACCTGCTGACGATTTTCCTCTCCGCGCGCCACAAGGATTTGTGGTTCTACTACGCCGTGATGGCGACCGTCGGTTCGGTCATCGGAGGCTACGTCACCTACCGCCTGGCGCGCAAAGGCGGCAAGGAAATGCTGGCGCGCCGCTTCCCGCCCAAGAAATTGGACAACGTTTACAAAACCTTCGAGCGCTGGGGCCTTGGAGCGATCGCCGTCCCTGCTTTCCTGCCGCCGCCCGTGCCCATAGTTCCGTCGCTGCTCGCCGCGGGAGCTATGCAATATCCGGTGCGAAAATTCCTGCTCGCCTTCACTTTGGGACGCATCTTCCGCTACACGCTGCTGGCCTACCTGTCGGCGCGGTACGGACGCCACCTGCTAGCCATCATTTCCAAGCACGGCCATCCCGGCCTCTGGATCATGGTCGCGGTGATTGTTACCGCGGCCACGGTTGTGTTTGGGATCGTTGCGAGTAAGCGGCAACCGGATGCGCGTGAGGTTTAGTCTTGCAAGAAAGTTTTTTTTCGCGAGTCAGTTCAGAGGCAGAGTGGAAGGGTCAGTGAGGGCAATCAATCTTCCCGGTGGATAGTCGGCGGCGGTGATGGGAATCTCAGGCTCGGGGTTGACGATGGTCAGCACCTCGCCGCTGCGAACCCCTCGCACCACCAGCCGGTCTCCGTCGATGGCGACCACCCGGTATTTTTCGTCGAAAATGGACATTTCGGCCTCCCTACAGTAAGGAGATGCGGCGGCAGCGGTTAGCGTTTGCCCGACTGTTTTTCCACCGCATCGGCGGCAGAGAGCTTGCGGTCGCGATGAGGCTCACTGCGCTGGGCCCCGGTATGCAGTTCACAGGGTTCCTTAATCTCCGCCCCGCACGTGGGACAAGGCACAGAAACGATCTGTTTCAGGGTCAATTCCTTGGCTTTCACCAGCTCATAATGCAGGTTTCGACCATGGGAAAATGCTCAATTTTGCTCATTCTCGGCGGTTTAGAAAAAAGATTTTCCCAAAATTGGTCCTGCCGACAATTTCTTAGTGATTTTGAGCAAAAGTGAACACTCTGGCCATCGCCAACCTGACACAATGGTTCACGGGTGTACTTTCTTCCGCAGCTCCTTGCCATGAAAACCCAATCGGCCTTGCCAGCAGCGTCCGCGCAGAAGAAGGTCGAGTTCAACCCCAAGAAATTCCTCGCCACCATTGGCGAGGGCAGGAAGGTCGTCGAGTTCGCCACGAAGCAGACCATCTTCGCCCAGGGCGACCCGGCGGACGCAGTCTTCTACATTCAGCAAGGCAAAGTCACGCTCACTGTTGTGTCTAAGATCGGCAAGGAAGCCACTCTAGGCATCTTGAACGAGGGAGCGTTTTTCGGAGAAGGTTCCCTCGCCGGCCAATCGCTGCGTATGGGATCAGCCACCGCCCTGACCGATTGCGAGTTGCTGCGCATTGAAAAGAATGCGATGATGCTGGCCCTCCACCGCGAACACGCCTTCTCCGATCTGTTCGTCGCCTATCTGCTGCGACGGAACATCCGCTACGAAGAAGATCTGGTTGACCAACTCTTCAATTCCAGCGAAAAACGGTTGGCCCGGATTCTGCTCCTGCTGGCGCATTTCGGCAAAGAAGGCGTGCCCCAAGTGGTCATTCCTAAGATCAGTCAGGAAACCCTGGCGGAAATGATCGGCACCACCCGCTCGCGGGTAAGTTTTTTCATGAACCGGTTTCGCAACCTGGGCTTCGTCGACTACAACGGTGGCAGCGGCCTACAGGTTCACAGTTCACTTCTCAACGTCGTTCTTCACGATTAACTTCCACTCAGTCCCGTTGCCAGTAGCTAGCTGGCTGAAATAACAGGGCCCCCGAACTCTGCCGGGAGCCCAGACTCCCCCAGACTGGAAAACATTATCAGTGATGGTCGTCGTCGTGATGGCCCTGGTCATCCCAGTCATGAGCATCGTGCCAACGCTTCTCGTGACCGTTCCACCAGCCGTGGTACGTGCTCCAGCAGCGTTCGCGCTCAGCATTCAAATCGCGGCGCCGTTCCTGGGCCTGGCTGCTGCCCTCGCCGTGTTTGCGAATGGCCTGATCGAGTTTTGATTCAGCGCGCTCAATCTGGTGCTGGCACTTGGCATGGTCGTCATCAGCGCGCAACCGTGGAACAGCAACCAACGTCACCATCCCCACAGCCGCAGCCATTACCGCTACTACCGCAAGTTGTTTGAGACTTTTCATTTTCAAGTAGTCCTCCGACCGAATTTCGACCGCACTCTTCTGATAGGAATTGCAGTTCTTGAGTTGCCTGTTGAATCGAATTGTCGGGATAAATGCCGGGCGGGTGAGGTTCCACCGGCCGTGGCTCAAGAAGGTTCAGCTCGCAAGAAAACCGGCTCTACCTGGCCGTGGAATTTTCAGAACCCTCGTTATTCCGCGGAATCCTTCTGCCGGGTTGCCTTCACTCCCGACAGGATCCCCAGTCCTAGAAGCACAATCGCGCCCACCGCAATCCAATGCGCCGGCATGTGTATCAGGTATGCGCCGTAAATCAGTCCGCAGATTAAGATCGCAAACCCCGCTGCGTAAAGTCCAAAAGACATGGCATCTCCTTATCGAGGTCATTGCCGTATTTACGGCATGCTATAGATTCGCTGACAGGATTCGGCCGCGCTGAGCAGAATCGCTCAATGTCCCTGCCGATTTACAAGGCCGATCAATTCTGATCAGTTTTTAAGAGCTTAAAGTCTGATACTGGCAGTCCGCCAGGTTCCGACCCAGGAACTCGGCCTAAATGTGGTTTTTGCGGAGGCATTTGAATGCATCCGAGCCTGACGGATCCGAGGCCCATCGCGCCGATGGCAGAAAGAAAAGAGGTTGGATGATGGCTGAACTTGAAGCCGCGGAACCCTCGACCCCTGAACTCACCAAGGCGGAACAGAAGAAAAAGGACGAAGAACTTACCCCCGCCGAACTACTGGCATTCGGCATTCTGCCGCCGGAGCCAGAAAAGCTCGAGCTGGTGAAAAGCCCTGAACCCGAAAATCCGGACGACGCTTTAGCCTCAAGCGCCAGCCGCAAAGACAGTTCCAAAACCTCGTGAAGGAAATTTGACGTCATAAGATTGACGGCTTTGGGATGGTTCATAGAGAATTCCGAACATGACGATACGACAAATCATCCTCTTATTATTACTGCTGGCGATCGCGGCCTTCGCAACTTTGCCGTTGCAGGCCGGGGCGCAAGCCTCGGGCGATTCCCTCGACTCCTCTCGTACGCAGGCGTTGCCCACCGCGCCCAGCGCGACGCGTGCCCCGGACCTCACCTACGTCCGCCCCAACGAAAAAACCAAACTCCACAATTACGTTTTCGACGCTTTCGGTCCGTATCCCATCGTGGGCGCAGCTTTCGCCGCTGGGATCAACCAGGCCTATCACACGCCGCCGGAGTGGGAAGAAGGCGCCGAGGGTTATGGCAAGCGTTTCGGGTCCGACTTCGCCATCGCCGCAGCTGGCACCACAACCCGTTACGTGTTTGCCGAAGCCCTTCACGAGGACACCCTGTACTACCGCTGCGAGTGCAAGGGATTTCTCCCCCGCCTCAGCCATGCCATGATTTCAACCTTCAGCGCACGCCGCGGCGAAGATGGCCATCGCGTTTTTTCCATCCCCGCTTTGGTAGCTCCTTACGCCGGGACTATGACCGCCGTCTATGGCTGGTATCCCGACCGCTATAACGCCGAGGATGCTTTCCGCATGGGCAACTACAGCCTGCTGGGCTACGCAGCCGGAAACGCTGCCCTGGAATTTGTTTATGGCGGCCCGCACACCTGGCTCTCTCGAGTGCATCTCGGCAATGCCCACGGAAATACGGGATCCAATCCCTGATCCGAAATCATTCCGCCGGCTTTTTTCCAGGAAGCTGATTCAAGAAAGAGAATGAGGAACCGATGATGAAACCAAGCACCGAAGACAAAGCCGAAGGCAAACTCCACGAGGTCAAAGGACAAGTCAAAGAGCAAATCGGAAAGGTCACTGACAACGCGGATTTGGAAGGGTCGGGGAAAATAGAAAAAAATGCCGGCAAAGTTCAGAAATGGATCGGCAATGCCGAAAAAGCGGTCGGGCAATAACGGCCACAACCACACCAGCCTGAAGAACACCAAGGAGAGAATTATGTCGCAGTCCGTACTCGAACGAACCGCCGAACAAGTCACCGATTCCGCCCGCCAGGCTTCGCGCGCCACCAACGCAATAGCCGATGCCATTGAAGACGGCGTAGGAGTAGTGCGTCGCGCCGCCCGCCAGAGCGGCGATGCCGCAGAAGAACTGTTAAATGACACCGCCCAGCGCATCCAGCGCCACCCGGCGCTAACCGTTGCCACCACCTTTGCCGTAGGCTTGGCAGCGGGAACCGCAATCGGCTGGATGATGCGTCGCAGGTAGATTCGTCTGCAACACGAACCAGAACTCCATCGGCTTCCGGCTATTCGGGCGCGGGGGTATTTTCGCGCCCGCGTAGGGGCGGAACCTGTCCTGAGCGAAGTCGGAGGATGCCCTCATCTGCCCGGCCGAGCGAAGCTCGACGAGCGGCGAAAAGTCGCAGGACTCTGGCCAAGGGGGCCACGTCCACCAGCCATCCACCACCCTGTCGCAGTCCCGAATCGGGCGCTATCCCAAGCTGAACTCCCTCCCCACGAATCTCAGACGTTCTTAATCTACGTATGAAGGTTTTGAGGACATACTGATTCAGGCGGACGCACCGAGCACAGCACCCAATTTCCTGACAACTGCCAGTAACTCATCTCACTCAGAATCGATCCGGGCCGTCCGCGACGCACAAAGGAGATAGCGCAATGCGATTGAATTGGATCTTAGGCCTGCTATTCGCCGCTGTTCTCACCATTCCAGCTCCGGCACAAGTGTCGCTGTACATCGGAAGCGCGCCGCCGCCGGTTCGCTACGAGCGCCAGGGACCTACGCCCGGCCCGGGCTATGCCTGGGTCGATGGCTACTGGGCACCCAACGGCCATCACTACCGCTGGGTGGCGGGACGCTGGGAACGTCCTCCCTACGAGGGCGCGGTATGGAGCCACTCCCACTACGACCACTACCGCCAAGGCTGGCAGCTGCATGAAGGCCACTGGGACCACGACGATCACGGCCACGATCAGGGGCATGATCAGGACCGCGGCCACTAAGCCAGGGTTGGCAGGGAGCGTTTTTCTGCGGTCGCGAAAAAGGCCGCGTTAAGACTTCGACCGGACTGTGCAGCAGCAGCAAGACGCTCGGTGACCTCAAGCCGGCGCCTTGTTCGTCGCAGGCGAAGCGAAAACCATGTCCCGGCTGAATCGCAACATGCAACTCGCCTGCTATTTTCATTTACTGCTCGTGGGATCTGCTTTTTCACCGTGGTGCCCGGGATCGGAATTGAACCGATACGTCCCTTTCGGGACCCGGGATTTTAAGTCCCGTGCGTCTGCCAGTTTCGCCACCCGGGCATTGCGTTCTATCTAACGCATCATACAAGACTCGGTTTCCTACGCCCGTTTCCCAAGAAGCGGGAGAGGATGAACGCCTTCGGTTTATACTCTGACCGCGAGGGGGTGCGGCCATCCCCGTCAGGCTCCCCTACATGAAGATCGTTGACGCCAAAGTGATCGTCTGCTCGCCGGGACGAAATTTCGTCACCCTCAAGCTCACCACCGAAGACGGCATCACCGGACTCGGCGACGCCACCCTCAACGGCCGGGAACTGTCGGTCGCCAGCTATCTCAGCGATCATGTGCTGCCGTTGCTGATCGGCCGCGACGCCCGCCGCATTGAAGACATGTGGCAGTACCTCTACATAGGCGGCTATTGGCGACGCGGCCCCGTCACCATGACCGCCATCGCCGCCGTGGACACCGCCCTCTGGGACATCAAAGCCAAAAGCCTGAACACGCCGCTCTATCAACTGCTCGGTGGCGCATCGCGCGACAGCGTAATGGTGTACGGCCACGCCAGCGGCGCCGACGTCGAAAAAACAGTCGAGGCTTTTGCGAGTTTCTTAAAGCTGGGATACAAAGCCATCCGCGCCCAGTCCGGGATCCCCGGCGTCGCCAGCACCTACGGGATCAGTCGGGGAGGCATGGCCTACGAGCCCGCCGAAAAAGACGCGCCGCCGGAGAGTGAATGGTCCACCGAACACTACCTGCGTTTCGTGCCGCATCTATTTGCCCGCCTGCGCAAAGAGTTCGGCGAAGAAGTTCATCTGTTACATGATGCTCACCATCGCCTCACGCCAATTGAGGCGGGTCGTCTGGGAAAAGAACTCGAGCCTTATCATCTTTTCTGGTTGGAAGATCCGACGCCTGCGGAATTGCAGGAAAGCTTTCGCCTCATCCGCCAGCACACCACCACTCCGCTCGCCGTCGGCGAAGTCTTCAACACCATTTTCGATTGCCAGCAATTAATTCAGGAGCAGTTGATCGACTACATCCGCACCGATGTCGTTCACGCCGGAGGCATCAGTCATCTTAGGAAAATCGCCAGCTTGGCAGAGCTGTATCAGGTGCGCACGGGTTCGCACGGAGCGACCGACTTGAGTCCGGTGTGCATGGGCGCCGCGCTGCACTTTGATTTAAGCGTACACAACTTCGGCATTCAGGAATACATGCCGCACACCGCAGAAACCGACAGCGCCTTTCCCCACTCCTACGCTTTCAAAGACGGTTTCATGCACCCCGGCGAAGCCCCCGGCCTTGGCGTGGACATCGACGAAGCCCTCGCCGCAAAGTATCCGTATCAGCGGGCTTATCTTCCGATCAATCGCAAGCTGGACGGGACAATGCATAGCTGGTGAATCTGGTGTTGGTTCTGAGATTCTCGCCCGATGTGAGGAGAACAATATGGCTTATCTACAAGGAGTTCTGGCAACGGTAGCTTCACTTTTTCTGGCGCTACTGGTCCCGCAGCTGTTGTGGTGGATTCGCGTGCGGGGCTTTGAGAAGGGAACCGGCGCGGCCGCCTTCGCCGGCATATTCCTTGAAAGCGTACTCTCCCCTTGGTTCTGGATTCCTGCGATAGTGTTCTCACTGGTTTTCTATCTGGCTGGCCGCTCGCAGAATCAGGGCATAAGGCTTGTGTTCTTTTGGATTCCTGCTACCGTTGTGTCGGCCGGAGGCTTCGTGCTTTGGGCGTTGTTCGCTCTTCTCGCTCGTCGATTCGCGCCGGGCCAAGGTTAAGGGACCTCGAGCCCCAAGAACTTCTTCGCGTTCTCAAAACAAATATTCCTAACCATCCCGCCGACCAGCGCTTCGTCACCCGGGAGCTCCCCATTCTCCATCTGCGACCCCAGCAGATTGCACAGCACCCGCCGAAAATATTCATGCCGCGGAAACGACATGAACGACCGCGAATCGGTCAACATGCCCACAAATCGCGACAGCAACCCGGTGTTCGCCAGCGCCTTCATCTGCCACTCCATGGCTTCCTTGTGGTCCAGAAACCACCACGCACTGCCGTACTGAATTTTCCCCGCCGTTTCACCGTCCTGAAAGCTTCCCGCCGCGGTCGCAAAAACATAATTGTCCGCCGGATTCACGTTGTACAAAATCATTTTCGGCAGCGCCCGCTCGCGATCGAGCAAATCCAGATACGCGCACAGCGCCTGCGCCTGCGGCCAGTCCCCGATGCAGTCAAAACCCGTGTCCGGCCCCAGTTCGCGCAGCGCCCGCGTATTCACCGACCGCAGCGCCCCCACATGCAGTTGCTTCGTCCATCCTTTGTCCGCGTCCAGCCGCCCAAAGACAAGCATTAAGAAAGACGCAAACTGCTCGTACTCATCCTCGTTAGCCGCCTTGCCCGAGCGCGCCTTGTCAAAAATCCCTGCCGCTTCTTTCTCGGTGCAAGGCACAGCGAAACAATGCGCCAGCCCATGATCGGATAACCTTCCGCCCACCGCATGAAAGTGATCATGCCTCTGCCTCAGCGCATCCAGAAAGGTGGAAAGGGAAGAGATGTTCGTATCGCTGGCTTCCTCCAGCCGCGACACCCAGCCATTAAATTTCTCCGGCGCGTCCACCTGCAACGCCTTGTCTGGACGAAACGTCGGATAAATCCTCAAGTCCCCACCCGCCGCATTCACCGCCTTGTGATGCCCCAGGTCATCGCACGGATCATCGGTAGTACATTCCACCCGCACGCGAAATTTCTTCAGAATCCCCCGCGTAGTTAGCTCGCCCGCCAGCAGGGAATTCGCCTGCTCCCAAACCGCCTTGGCATTCTTCTCACTCAATAATTCGTCAATCCCGAAATACCGCTTCAACTCCAAATGTGTCCAGTGATAAAGCGGATTGCCAATCGTCGCCTCCACCGTCCGCGCCCACGCCAGAAATTTCTCACCCGCCGGTGCATCGCCCGTGCAGTACCGCTCCTCGACGCCATTTGCCCTCATCGCCCGCCACTTGTAGTGGTCGCCTTCCAGCCAAATCTCGTAGAGATTGCGAAACCGTCGGTCGTTCGCGATCTCGTCGGCGGGCAGGTGAGAATGAAAATCCAGAATGGGCTCGTTTTCAGCGTAGTCGTGGTATAGGCGCTGAGCAGCGCGCGACTGCAAAAGAAAATCTTCGTGGATGAAACTCAAGCGTCACTCCAAACCGCAAATTTACTCGCCGATGATTGTGCCATAGACCGAGACAAAAAGATTTTAGCCGCAAAGGTCGCGATGGACGCCACAAAGCACGCGAAGACTCAAGTCTCACCACCGCCGGCAATATCGATTATTTGACTTCGCCACCAACTTAAAGATAATGGTTCCTGCCAGATTTAGTGGGTCTGGTTTTCGAACAAAAACGTTTTAGACGGGCACGCAAAGCATCCTTGCGCCCTCGGGTGCCGATAAATCACATTGAATAGAGCAGAGAGGACATTCATGAGCCCGACCGACCAATACCGACCCAAACCTGAGCACAAATTCACTTTCGGCCTCTGGACCCTGGGCAACCGCGGCCGCGATCCCTTCGGCGACGCCGTCCGCGCCACCTTTCCGCCCAACGACATCGTTGCCACCCTCGGTGAAATCGGCGCCTGGGGCGTGAACCTGCACGACAACGACCTCGTTCCTGTCGACGCCACGGCCGCGGACCGCGACAAAATCGTTCGTGATTTCAAGAAGGCCTGCACCGACAGCGGCGTCGTGGTCCCTATGGCCACTGTCAATCTTTTTTATCACCCGATTTTCCGCGACGGGGCGTTCACTTCCAATGACCCCGAAGTGCGCGCCTACGCCGTGCAGAAAACTCTGCGCGCCATGGATCTCGGTGCCGAACTTGGCGCGAAGATTTTCGTCCTCTGGGGCGGACGCGAAGGCGCGGAAACCGACGCCTGCCGCCGCGCCGATGATGCCGTTAAACGCCTGCGCGAGGCGGTGAATTATCTTTGCGAATATAACCTCGCCCGCGGTTACGGATACAAATTCGCCCTCGAAGCCAAGCCCAACGAGCCTCGCGCCGATATCTACATGTCCACCACCGGCCACTATCTCGGCTTCATTCCCACCCTCGATCATCCGGAAATGGTCGGCGTGAATCCCGAATTCGCGCACGAAACCATCGCCGGATTGAACTTCGTGCATGGTGTGGCCCAAGCCTGGGAGGCGGGCAAGCTTTTCCATATTGATTTGAACGACCAGATGCCCGGCCGCTTCGATCAGGACCTGCGCTTCGGATCGTCGAATATCAAAGCATCTTTCTTCCTGGTTAAGTTCCTCGAAGACGTCGGCTACTCCGGTCCACGCCACTTTGACGCCCACGCCTATCGCACCGAAGATAGGGAAGGCGTAAAAGACTTCGCCCGCGGCTGCATGCGAACGTATTTGATCCTGAAAGAAAAAGCCGCGCAGTGGAACGCAAATGCGGAAATTCAAAACATCCTGCGAGATTTGAATAAGCCCGCTTCCGGATCGCCGCCGGTAGGGAAGTATTCGAAGTCGGGCGCCGAAACTTTGCTCGGCCACACCTTCAACAAAGATAAAATTCTCGAGAAGCGTCTGCCCTACGAGCGCCTCGATCAGCTTACAATTGATATCCTGTTAGGCGCGAAGTAGAAGCCCGAAGTGATGTTCGCGCCAATCAGAGCAAATCAATTAAGCTGAGTAGGGTTTTTTCTCATGGGACTCCCATCACTCGATCTGAAGTCAAAAGTAGCCGTAGTCATCGGCGGAACCTCCGGCATTGGCCTGACGCTGGCCAAAGGCCTCGCCGAAGCCGGAGCCGATGTCGTGACGACCGGCCGCCGCGCCGACTTGGTTAGCGCCGCCACTGCTGAAATTCGTTCGCTGGGCCGCCGTTCGCTCGACATTCCCTCCGACGTAACCGATCGCGCCAGCATTGAAGCTCTTCGCGCCAGAGTGGAAGATGAACTCGGACCGGTTGACATTCTTCTCAACTCCGCTGGAATCACCCGCCGCACTCCTACGCTCGACGTCGGCGAAGCCGAGTGGAATAACATCATGGAAACCAATCTCACCGGCGTCCTGCGTACCTGCCAGATTTTCGGACGCAAAATGGTTGAGCGAAAATCCGGCCGCATCATCAACATCGCTTCCGTCTCCTCCGGTCGCGGATTCTACGAAGTCGCCGCCTACGCCGCCAGCAAAGCTGGGGTCGTCTCACTCACCAAAACTCTCGCGGTCGAGTGGGCCAAGTACAACATCTGCGTCAACGCCATCGCCCCTGGCGTCTATCGCACCGACATCAACAAGGCGCTGCTCGATGGCACCGCGCGCGGCCAGGAGTTCATCACTCGCACGCCCATGCGCCGTTTCGGCCAGCTTCCGGAACTAATCGGGGCCGCGGTTTTTCTCGCGTCGGATTCCGCCAGCTTCGTCACCGGACACGTGCTCGCCGTCGATGGCGGATTTCTCGCCAGTGGCGTGACCCAATAATACGAATTGCATTTGTTGATTCACGGTTTAGACTGACAGCTTCAAATGCCTCCCACGGACTCCGATCCCGCGCCGCCTGCGTCAGCGGAACCCAGCGGCGCAACCAATCACATCGGCCGCTTTCGCTGGGTCATCTGCGCTCTCCTGTTTTTCGCCACAACCGTCAATTACATGGATCGCCAGGTGATCAGCTACCTGAAAGAGTTTTTCTGCCGGCCGACGGCGCAGGGCGGTTTTGGCTGGAGCAATGCAGATTTTTCTTACCTCACTTCTTCTTTCACCGGTTTCTATGCTGGCGTAACGGTGTTTGCCGGGTGGTTCATTGACAGGATCGGAACCAGGCTCGGCTTGGCCCTGTCGCTGATTATTTGGTCGATTTGCGGCATCGCCAACGCCTTCGTGGGCGGCCTGCTGCGAATGAATATCATTGTGCGCAGCGCATTTGCCATTGGCGAGGCAGGAAACTTTCCTGCCTCCATCCGCACCGTCGCCGAATGGTTCCCCAAACGCGAACGTGCCTTGGCTACCGCCATTTTTAACTCCGGCTCCAACGGCGGCGCAATGATTGCCGCGCTGCTGGTGCCCGCCATCATGGTCCATTTCGGCGATGCGCTAGGCTGGAGGATGGCCTTCATCATCACCGGCGTGATGGGGTTTCCGTGGCTCATCTTCTGGTTTTGGCTTTACCATCCGCCCGCGCAGCACCCCAAAGTTTCTAAAGCCGAACTGGATTACATTCGCGTGGATGACGCACCGTCGGCGGCGCAAGCCGATGAGGCAAAAGTCTCGTGGTGGAGGCTCTTTCGCTATCGCCAGCTATGGGCGTTTTTCACCGGGAAATTTATGACCGACGGAATCTGGTGGTTTTATCTGTTCTGGCTACCCGATTATTTAAATAAACAATTCCACATGACCAAGCAGCAGGTCATGCTGCCAACGTTCATCGTGTACGGCGTCGCGATCGTGGGCAGCATCTATGGCGGCAGAATCCCAATGCAGCTGATCGAGCGCGGCATGAGCGTCTATAAAGCGCGCATGACGACGATGTTGATCATCGCCTGTTTTCCGCTCCTGGTCCTTCTGACACAATTTTTCGGCAACGTCCACCGTTTTGGTAGTGCGGCATCCGTGCTCGCTGTGGCCATGATCTGCGTCGGCGCCACTGCGCACCAGGCATGGTCCGCGAATTTGTTTACCACTGTTTCCGACATGTTCCCGAAAGCAAACATTGCCTCGGTCACTGGTATCGGCACCATGGCGGGCGGCATTGGTGGCGTGTTGGTGCAGTTATTGGCTGGCAAACTGACTGACGCGTTTCTCCAAACGCCGCAGGCCGCGTACCTTATCATGTTCGTTGTTTGCGGGTTGAGTTATTTGGTGGCTTGGGGATTGATGAAAATTCTTGTGCCGCAGCATAGGCCGATCGTGGTTTAGTTTCGTGCGAGCTGCACAGAGTCGCGGAGTGCCCGGCAGGATGAGGTTGACCGCATGCCATTAAAGATCAGACCAAAGTCGGATTGCCGTTGGGACATGGTCAGCCTCGGCGAAATCATGATCCGCTTCGACCCCGGCCCGCGCCGCATCTGGACCACCCGCTCCTTCGACGTCTGCGAGGGTGGAGGCGAATACGACGTCTCGCGCGGACTGAAGCGCTGCTTCGGTCTCGACGCCGCCCATGTCACCGCGTTTGCCGATAATCCCGTAGGCCGCCTGCTCCAGGACCTTATTTATCAGGGTGGTGTGGACCAGACCTACACCCGCTGGGTCGAGTACGACGGCATAGGCCGCAAGGTGCGAAACGGATTGAATTTTGTTGAACGCGGCTTCGGTGTCCGCGCACCCTTGGGATGCAGCGACCGCGGCCATTCCGCCGCGTCACAATTAAAGAAGGGCGACTTCGACTGGGGAGAAATCTTCGGCAAACACGGCGCGCGCTGGTTCCACACCGGAGGCATCTTTTGTGCGCTTTCTGAGAGCACTCCGGAACTCGCCATCGAAGCCATGACTGCCGCGCGCAAGCATGGCACTATGGTTTCCTACGATTTGAATTATCGCGAATCCCTGTGGAAAGCCATCGGCGGCAAGAAGCGTGCGCAGGAAGTAAACCGCCGCGTGGCGCCGCTAGTCGATGTGATGATTGGCAACGAAGAAGATTTCTCCGCCTCGCTCGGCTTCGAAGTCCCTGGCATGGACGAGCACATCCTGCAAATTGAAACCGAATCCTTCAAAAAGATGATCGAGTCCGTCCTGAAAGAATTTCCGTTCAGAGTCGTCGCCACCACGCTACGCAAAGCGAAGAGCGCCAGCGTAAACGACTGGAGCGCCCTCTGTTACGCCGACGGAAAGTTTTACGACTCCAAGCGCTACGAAGATTTGGAAATCTTCGACCGCGTAGGCGGCGGCGATTCCTTTGCCTCCGGTTTGATTTACGGCTTCCTCACCGGCCAAGGGCCACAGTGGGCCGTCGATTGCGGCGTAGCCCACGGGGCGTTGGCGATGACAACGCCCGGCGATACGACCATGGCGACGTTGAAAGAAGTAACACAGCTAATGCACGGAGCCGGAGCAAGAATCGCACGGTGAATACGCGCTGAGAAGCTGAATACGAGTTTACGAAGATGACCCGAGACCAAGCCGCCGCCAAAATCCGCGAAGTCGGCCTCATCCCCATCGTCCGCGCCACATCGGCGAAACACGCCTTGCTGGCTGCCGAGGCCGTGTGTGCTGGCGGAATCCCCATCGTTGAAATCACTATGACCGTCGCCGGCGCGATCGACCTGATCGCGCAACTGGCGAAGTCGCTTGGCAACGATGTCCTCATCGGCGCCGGCACCGTCCATGACGCCGAAACCGCCCAACGCTGCATCGATGCGGGCGCCGAACTTATCGTCTCCCCCGGCCTCGATGTGGCGACCGTCCAACATGTAAACCGTCTCGGCAAGTTAATGGCCGCCGGGGCCCTTACCCCAACCGAAGTAATCCAAGCCTGGAAAGCTGGAAGCGACTTCGTAAAAATTTTCCCGTGCGGATCCGTTGGCGGCGCAAAGTACATCAAGTCCCTGAAAGCTCCACTTCCACAAATTCCCATGATCCCCACCGGCGGGGTGAACCTCGAAACCGCCGCCGACCTAATCCGGGCCGGGGCCGAAGCCCTGGGCGTGGGTGCAGAACTGGTTTCCGCCGCCGCACTCCAGTCAGGCAACACCAAAGAAATTACCGAAACCGCGCGCAAGTTCGCTGCCATCGTTCGCGAAACGCGCGCAAGCATGGAGAAATCATGAGCTGGGCCAGCAAACTCGCGAAGCCGTATCGAATCGATCACGGCAAGAATTTCCGCCTGAAGGATTTCGATCCCGCCGCCACCGCGGGCATTCACTCTAAAGAGGAGGCCCAGAAATTACTGGACCAGGGAATCCGCGAACTATCCGAATTGCAAGACAAACTCTACGCTCAGGATAGCTGGGCCCTCCTACTGATGTTTCAAGGAATGGATGCGGCGGGAAAAGACGGCGCCATCAAGCACGTGATGTCGGGCGTTAATCCGCAGGGCTGCCAGGTGTACTCGTTCAAACAGCCGTCGCCGGAGGAGCTGAACCACGATTATCTGTGGCGTAGCAGCAAAGTTCTGCCCGAGCGCGGCCGCATCGGGATTTTCAACCGCTCCTACTACGAGGAAGTGCTGGTGACGCGAGTGCATCCGGAGATCTTGAAGAATGAACGCATCCCTGGGGCGCTCATCGGAAAGAATATTTGGGAGGAGCGATACGAAGACATTCGCAACCTTGAACACTACCTTTCGCACAATGGAATTGTGGTGCGAAAGTTTTTCCTGAATATTTCGAAGAAGGAACAGAAGCGCAGGTTCCTGGAGCGATTAGAAACTCCCGCGAAGAATTGGAAGTTTTCCGCCGCTGACCTGACCGTCCGCCAGTCCTGGGATGAGTACATGAAGGCGTTTGAAGAAATGATCGCCGCCACCTCAACTAAACATTCTCCGTGGTACGTGGTTCCGGCGGACAATAAGTGGTACACGCGGCTGGTGGTCGCGGCGGCAGTCGTGGACACGTTGAAAGAGTTGAAGCTGGCGTATCCCACGGTGGATGCGGCGCAGCGCAAGCAGCTTACGGCGGCAAAGAAAGAATTGCTGCGGAAGAAGTAGCTTCACTCCGGACGCCCGCGTCCGGGCGGCTTTATCCACGAGCAAAACGCATGGACCATCTGCCGACCGTCGTGGGCCTTGGAGAAATCTTATGGGATCTTCTGCCCACGGGGCGGCAACTCGGCGGTGCCCCCGCCAACTTTGCTTACTGCTCCCACCTGCTCGGCAATCGTGCCGTCGTCGCCAGCCGCCTCGGATCGGACGACTTAGGAAGGGAAGCGCGAGCCTCACTTCTGCACTCCGTACTCACGGACCGTTTCCTGCAGACCGATCCCGATCATTCCACAGGTACAGTTAACGTCAAGCTGGACTCCACAGGCCAGCCAAGCTTTGAGATCGCCAAGAACTCCGCCTGGGATTTTCTCGCGTGGACCGATGACTGGCACTCTCTCGCCCAGTCCGCCGACGCAGTTTGCTTTGGAACTTTGGCCCAGCGCTCAACCCAGTCCCGCCAAACCATCTCGAATTTTCTCGACGCTACCCGCCCCGAAGTCCTGCGCATCTTCGACGTGAATTTGCGCCAGTCGTTTTATTCAGAGGAAATTATCCGCGAATCGCTAAAACGGGCGAACGTCGTCAAACTCAACCACGAAGAAGTCCCGCGCGTGGCAGAACTAATGGCTCTCGCATCCACGGAACCAAGCGATTTCGCCCCAGCCCTGCTCCAGGAATTCAACCTCCAACTAGTCTGCGTCACCCTCGGGGCAAACGGTAGCCTGCTCTGCGATCGCAGCGGCGTAGAAATGCATCCGGGATTTCGCGTCCAGATCAAAGACACCGTCGGCGCCGGTGACGCGTTCACCGCCGGTCTCGTCCACCAACTTCTTCGCGGCTCGTCGCTTTCCTCAATGAATGACTTGGCGAACCGGATGGGCGCCTGGATCGCTTCATGTTCCGGCGCGATGCCGCCTGTGCCCGCCGAAGGCTTGCCACGCACCTTAGCCCAATTTCAGATCATGCGGTCCCAGTCCGAGTAGTCGCTTCGGGCGGACTGAAAGAAGTTCTGGTGATGTAACAGTGTTTCGATGCCGTGGATTACTTCGTGGCCTGTGCTCTTCGAAACCGCTCCCCGAAAACCGGCGCGGACGGCTTGCGCGGTGAGTTCATTCGATACCTGCTGCACTGTCAGCAACAGCATGGGCGTTTCAGGCCGCCAGCGGGAGATTTCCCGCGCCGCCTCCAGGCCATTCATTTCCGGCATCGCCAGATCTATCACAATCAAGTCGGGCGCGAGTTCGGCGGCTTTGTCGATTGCGTCCCGTCCATTCAGCGCGTCGCCGCATACGGTCCAATCCTGGTGATTTTCGATCAGGCGGCGCAGCAAGCCGCGGATCGAGGCATCGTCATCGGCAATCAAAATTCGCACTGCCATGGCCGGGGGAGGCACGGACACTTTAGATTATGCCGCCTCTAACTTCCTTACTTTCAATACCGTGTATACCCGATAACCTGCCCGATTATCCTGGTTTGGCCGGAATTCGGAGCAACCAATCCAGAAGGAAAACCAGGTTTTGGGGTTAGGGCTGGACCGATGATTTATTGAATGCATCGGATTTGCGATACGGCCCATCTAAAATTTCAATAGGCAATCGCCTGAGGTAACATTGACAGCGCGCGCCAACGTTTCTACCATCACAGGAAGGTCAATGAGTGTTTCCCGCCAAATGTGTTGCCAGTGTTGTTGCTGCTGTTGTACGTGTGCCCACACTGGCGCGGGAGTGCTGCTGACCTGAGATTTTAGTAAAACCGGTACAGAAAAGCCCATCGCCAGTGCAAGCGGCGATGGGCTTTTGCTTTGTCCGAAAGACTTTAGTGAAAAGAAATTCGAGAGAAAACGAAAACCATGTTCCCAATGTTCGTAAAACTCGGCGGCCGGCAGTGCGTGGTAGTCGGCGCCGGACCCGTGGCCGAAGGCAAAATCGGCAGCTTAATCGACGCCGGCGCGTCCGTGCGCGTGATCGCGCCGCATGCTATCCCTCAGGTTCAGAAGCGGGCCAAGAATGGGACCATCGACTGGTACTGCCGCGGATTTGAACCGCACGACCTCGACGGCGCTTTCCTCGTCATCACCGCCACCTCGTCGCCAGACGTCAACGCCCTGGTCTTTGCAGAAGCCAGGAAGAGAAACGTTCTCTGCAATTCCGTTGATGACCCCGACAATTGCGACTTCTACTATCCCGCCGTCGTGAACCGCGGTGACCTTCAGATTGCGATTTCCACCAACGGCCGCAGCCCCGCCCTCGCCCAGAGACTGCGCAAGGAACTTGAAGAACAGTTCGGTCTCGAATACGCAGCCTGGGTAAAGGAACTTGGCGAGACCCGCGATCAATTGACCGCGCAAAAAGTCCCTCTCGAACCGCGCCGAAAGTTGCTGCACGAAATCGCCAGCTCTGACGCTTTCGCGAACCGCAAGAAAGCGCCGCAGGGGAGGATCAACTGATGCCCAGAGTTTTCCTCGTAGGCGCAGGCCCCGGCGATCCCGATCTGCTCACGCTAAAAGCCGCGAAGGTTCTCCGCTCCGCCGACGTGGTTCTTCACGACGAACTCGTCAGCGGCGAAATCCTTCGCCTCATCCCTGCGACCGCGCAGCTCATCAACGTTGGCAAGCGCAGTGGCCGGAGAAGCACTTCGCAGGATGAAATCAATCGGTTGCTGGTCGAGCACGCGCTGATAGGATTGCAAGTCGTCCGACTCAAGGGCGGTGACCCGTTCATCTTCGGTCGCGGTGGCGAAGAGCTGCAGGCGCTGCTCGAAGCCGGAATCGAAGTCGAAATCGTCCCCGGAGTCACCGCCGCTCTCGGCGCTGCAGCCGCAGTCCAAATTCCACTCACTCATCGCGACGTTTCGTCCGCGCTCATCTTGGTCACCGGCAGCAGCAAGCATCCCGGCCAGATTGCCAACTGGCCCGACCGCCTTCCGTCGAACGCGACGGTTGTCGTCTACATGCCCGGTCGCGATCTCGCATCGTTGTCGGCGCGTTTGATTGCCTCGGGCGTGGCCGCGGAAACTCCCTGTGCCATCATTTCGAGCGCAACCCAGGAAGCCGAGCAGATTCACATCACTACGGTTGCGAATCTCGCGGCCTCGCCGGAGTTGTCAGCGCCGCGTTTGCTGATTGTAGGAGAAGTCGTCCGCCTCGCTGACGCGGACAAGTTGCAACGGCAATTCGCGCAATTTTCAATTTCTGCCGAATCTTTTTCTGCCGAATCCTTTTCTGCCGAATCTTTGGCCGCTGTCCTCCCGCGTGTCACGGAGAACGCCGAGTGAAGGACAAGAACAGCCTCGATCAGATCAGCATCGCCGCGGAAAGTTGGAAGGCTGAGCAGGTGACGGCTTGGGCGTTTGACACCTATGGCGACAAAATCGCCATCGCCACCGGCATGGGCGTCGAAGGCATGGCGCTGCTCGACATCGCCTCGCGTGTGAATCCCAATCTCAAACTTTTCACCGGAGATACCGAATTCCTCTTCCCCGAAACTTACGACCTGATGGACCGCGTGGAAGAAAAGTACGGCATCAAGATCGAACGCCTCTATTCGCAACTCACTCCCGAAGAGCAGGCTGAAGGTTACGGCTCCGAGCTCTGGGCGCGCGATCCTGACCAATGCTGCGCCCTGCGCAAGGTCGAGCCGCTAAAGCGCAAGCTGGCCACGCTCGATGCCTGGGTCACCGCCATCCGCCGCGGCCAGACCTCGGATCGCGCCAGCGTCCGCAAAATCGACTGGGACGCTAAATTTGGCTTGGCGAAAATCAGCCCCCTTGCTGACTGGACTCGCGAACAAGTCTGGAGCTATGTTGTCCGCAACGACGTCCCCTACAACCCGCTGCACGACCAGAACTATCCCAGCATTGGTTGCACCCACTGCACACGCGCCGTCAAGCCCGGCGAAGATCCGCGTGCCGGCCGCTGGTCCGGCTTCCAGAAAACCGAGTGCGGCCTGCACACAGCGGCCGCGCCGGCGGCACCGCTGGTGCAACTAGTCTCAGCAGGCGGAGAAGAGTGAAACCCAGTGGCCGGTGGGCAGGAGCCAGGTGTAAACCAACTGCAGGCGCGAGAACTGCCCGCTGACCACCGCCCACTGACAACTGGTCTATAATTCACACGCACCCGCATGGACTTCGACCAACTAGCCACATTTCTGGAAGTAGCCAAACTCGGTAGCTTCTCGCGCGCCGGACAAAAAGTCTTCCGCTCGCAATCCGCCGTCAGCGCGCAAATCCGCCAACTCGAACAGGCTTACGGAGACCGCCTCCTCGACCGCACCGGCAAAGACGTCACGCTCACCCCCGCCGGCCGCGTTCTGTTCGCCTACGCCGAGCGCATGCTGCAAATGCGCGACGAATCCCAGCTCGCCGTCGCCGACCAGGGCAGCACCCCGCGCGGCACCATCACCGTCGGCGCCAACGAGGCCACGTGTCTTTACGTCCTGCCAGACGTTTTCGCTAAGTATTGCAGCCTCTATCCCGGCGTGCAGATCAGCATTTACCGCAATTTCAGTTACAAAATTGTCGAAAAACTCGAGAACGGATCCATCGACGTCGGCATCGTCACCATGCCGGTGAAAAGTTCCAACCTCAAAGCGCACCCGATTTTCCGCGACCAGCTCATGCTGATGGTCGATCCCCAAAGCCCACTCGCCCGCCTCGAAATCGTTCCCGTCAGCGAGATCGCCAAGCACCCGCTGCTGCTCCCCAAAACAGGTTTCAGCCGCCGCGTCATGGACAAACTTTTCCGCCCCTACGCCGCCCACCTGCAAATCCGCATGGAACTCCCCAGCGTAGGCATGATCAAAAGCTTCGTAGCCGCCGGCCTCGGAGTCTCGATCATCAGCGCCAGCTTCGCCCGCGACCAGGTCCTAGCCGGCCGCGTGAAATTAATCCCCATCAAAGGCGAAGAACTCTGGCGGGAGCTAGGCGTCGCCTACCGCCGCGACCGCACGTTAACCCGCGCCACAAATACCTTCATCAGCACGGTGCGGCAGCTCGCAGCAGTATCCAAGTAAACGCCCGTGTAGGGGCGGTCGTCCTCGTCCGCCCATGTCGAGCAAGGCTCGACACGGTTTCCTCGGCGGACTTCCGGGCTGTTTCTCGGATGGTAACGGGAGGGCACGGCTTCAGCCGTGCCGCCAAAGCCCCGCTAATGACGGGCTATAGCCCCAAGGGGTTGGCCAACGACCAACGACCAACGACGGTTTCCCATTCATTTCCCTTATCCTATCCATCACAATTTCAAATCGCCGACCGCCCCCACGCTTGTTATCGTAGAGCTAGCCCAAGCGGAGGTATCCCAATGACGGAATTGGAGACCAAGATCAATAACATCCTCGAGGAGCACCAGCACGAAAGCGGCCTGCACATGATCGGCGGCCGCCGTCGCCTGATCGACCGCCTGGTGCAGTTCTATGAAGAGCAGTCCTTCGAATCGGGCCGCCAGACCGGGCCCCAGAGCTCCTCACGAGCCAGCTAGCGCGAAGATTCCTTCCTCCTGAGAAAAGCCCGCTGCGCAAGCAGCGGGCTCTTGCTTGTGGGACAGAAGAAGCAAATCGCTTGTCATTTTACTTGACTTTCAGAAATGCGTGATTATCATACAAGAATGGCCCACCGCGAACGGTGGTTCGAGGTCTTTGAAAACTTGCTCTGCTAACTCAAGGCTTCCCAAGGCCGAAAGGCAATCTCTGGTCGGTTGACCCCGATGCAGAGCCTTATGACCCGTCTAAGTTGGGCGGGTCGCGGGCTAACCGGCCCGCTTGTTTAGGCACGTACATGTAACGAGCACCTAAGGATGGTTCGTTGGAGAAACGCTGCTCCTATTGACGGGAAGATGCTTGAGAGCACGGGCTACAGCCCGTCAAGGAGCAAGCATGAACAAACAGAAAGACCTCAAAGCATGCATCTCTCTTTTGGAGCGATTGCAAGCCAGAGGCGGCGTAGATCCAGAGAAAAAGCAAGCAGTCGAATACGCAGTCGATGTGCTGAAACAGATTCGGCGAAAGCCAAACCTGAAACGACACGAGCTATGCGAGTCCATTCGCAACATAGTGGAAGCGTTAGTTCGGGCGTTCAGTAAACAAGACTAATATCGACAAGGCACAACTCTTAAAGGCGAACCAACCCAAGGATTAATGAATCACGGTAAAGCGCTAAGGATTGCCCGAGCCATTGCTGGAATGGAACAAAAGCAACTGGCGACGAAGGCTGGGCTCGACCCCAGCCACATCTCTCTGATAGAGAAGGGATCACGCCAGCCCAGCATTCACGCAGTCGCAAGGCTCTGTAGGGCTCTTCAGATACCCGAGCCATTGTTTGCGATGCTCGCGGCGGAGGCCGCCGATCTGAGAGGCATAGACGAGCAAGAGTTCGAAAAAATCGGAACATACCTAGCAAGATTCCTCATCCGCCGTGAACCCAGAAGAAAGATCAAACGAAAAACTCCTATCGGCTCTTGACCTTTATTCCCTCAGTTATCTTGAGGCTTTACTTGGGCGTAGCCGGGCGGAACTCAAAGACCTTGCGAGGCACGCAGTCAGATACTACGATCCGTTTTCTCACAAGAAGAGAGATCGTCCGTTTTCACACAAGACCGCTCCAAGCAAGAAGCGACTGATCGACAATCCGATTGGTCCGTTGAAAGCTGTCCAGTCCCGCATAGAGGGGCGACTTCTGAAGCGTCTACTATTGCCTGAACACTTGCTGGGAGGCGTGCGAGGGAAAACCATAAAGGACAACGCGAGAGTTCACCTGAGCGCTAGGTGCCTGGTCACAATTGACATCAAGAATTTCTTTCCCTCCGTGAACCCCCAGCAGGTGCGCGCGGTGTGGCGCAAAACCTTGAATTGCTCGGAAGACGTTTCTTATTTGTTGACCGGGCTGACGACCTGCCGAGACCGACTCCCTCAGGGATCTCCCACGAGTACGATCCTCGCGAATCTAGTACTCAGCCGGTTCGACGGCGAAATCCGGGCGGTTTGCAAGCGCAACGCTGTTTCTTATTCAAGCTGGGTTGATGACCTGGCATTCTCTGGCGACTCTGCGCCGTCAATTATCACTCCTGTAATCGACGTGCTTATGAAATCCGGGTTCAGCGTGTCACATCAAAAGATTAAGGTAATGGGCTCGGGCGACAGGAAAATCCTAAACAACTTGGTGCTCGGGAGGTTTGTAACAGTTCAAAAGCCATACTTGAGCCGCATCCGTGCCGGAATCAATAATTTGCGGCTTGGGAGAGTCCAGCCCCACGAGATCGACGACTACGTCCAGCGTCTTGATGGAAGCATTAACTACCTTCGCCTATTTGATTCCAAGAAGGCCGAGAGATTTCAGGCGCAGCTAAGAACGTCCCTCGCTCTGCAACGCCCCCAAACGGACCTACCCTCCTGAAAACAATCGTTATTCCCCCAATTTTCCCCCTTACACCCCCTCCCAATCCTATACACTAAATGAATACTTATTCACTCAAGTGAATATTAATCCATGAGCAAGCTGTCACGCCACAAAGCGATTCTCGAGCTGCTGCACGAGTCCCCGGTCCCCAGCCAGGAGGAACTCCAGCGCCTGCTGCACCGCCGCGGCTTCGATGCCGGGCAGGCCACGCTCTCCCGCGACATTCGCGAGTTGGGCCTGGTGAAGAGCTCCGACGGATACGCATTGCCCGGTGGGGAAGTGGCCTCTGAAACTGATCTTCCGTCAGTCTCGCGCCTTGTACGCGAGTTCGTCACCAGCGTCCGCGCGGCCGAGAACCTGCTGGTGACCAAGACCAGCGTGGGCAGCGCGCAGCCCGTTGCCGCCGCCCTCGACGAAGAGAACTGGCCCGAGGCCATCGGCACCATCGCCGGCGACGACACCATTCTCATCGTCTGCCAGGACCGCCGCGCCGCCGGACGCCTCGCCGACCGCATTCAGGGAATGCTCGCGTAATGCCGACGAAACTCAAAGTCGCAGTGCTCGGCGCAACCGGCTATTCCGGCCTGGAATTGACGCGGCTCCTGCTGCGCCATCCGCAGTTGGAGAAGCCTGTCCTGCTGCGTCGCTCAGCGGATCCGGCTAATGGCCAAGTCAATCTTGCCGATATCTTTCCGTCGCTCTCCGGCAACGGAAGCTATCCTTTGCAACCGTTGTCGTGGAGCGCGCTAAAGCAGCAAGACGTAAAGCTGCTTTTCCTGGCGACGCCGCATGAAGTTTCTCGCGCCCTGGTTCCCGAAGCCATAGCGGAAGGAATGCGTGTGGTGGATTTAAGCGGCGCATGGCGCCTGAAACAAGCCCAGCACCGCGCCATCTACGGATTCAAAGATGAAGATGCGGCTACCGCTGCGGAACTAACCGCGAAGGCCGTGTACGGATTGCCGGAACTGAACGCCGACAAGATTCCCAGCGCTACGGTTGTCGCGAATCCCGGCTGCTACGCGACCACGGTAATTCTCGCCCTCGCCCCGATCCTGAAAGCCGGCTTGGCGGATGTTGACCGCGGCATCATCGCCGACTCAAAATCCGGCGTTTCGGGCGCAGGCAAAGAACCAACGTCGCGCACACATTTCGTTTCCGTCGCCGACAATCTTTCCGTCTACGGAGTTTTCACGCATCGCCACCTGGGCGAAATGGCTGAGCAATTGGATCTCACAACGAACGAGCTGACGTTCACTCCGCACCTTCTGCCGATTCCGCGCGGGATTTTGTCCACGATCTACGTTCATCTCAAGAAGCCCACGCAGGCCGCAGAACTCGAAACCTGTTACCGCGATTTCTACAAAGGCAAGCGTTTTGTCCGCGTCTTCGGGACGCCGAAGCTGCCGGAAATTCAGTTCTCTCTGAACACAAATTATTGCGACATCGGCTTCTGCCTCGCGCAAGACGGCCAGCGCCTGATCATCGTTTCCTGCGAGGACAATTTGATCAAAGGCGCCGCCGGACAAGCGATCCAGAACATGAATCTGATGTTTGGGTTTAACGAAGAAGAAGGGCTTTTATGAAAGATGCAGGATTGATTTGAAAATCGTAATCAAAATCGGTGGTGTCGCGCTGGAAGACGAAGCCACGCTGCACAAGTGCACCCGCGCCGTGGTTGACTTGGCGAAAGACGGACACCGCGTCGCCCTTGTCCACGGCGGCGGCAACGCCCTCACTCGCACGCTCACACTCCTCGGCAAGCAAAGCGATTTCATCGACGGCCTGCGCATCACCGACGCCGAAACTCGCGACGTCGCGCTGATGGTTCTCGCCGGCATGGTGAACAAGAAAGTCGTCGCGGCAGTCGTGAAGGCGGGACTCCCAGCAGTCGGCTTCTGCGGTGGCGACGGCATGACCTTCCGCGCGCGCAAGAAGCAGACGCAGGGTTACGATCTGGGATTTGTCGGCGAAATCTGTTCGGTCGAGCCACGCTGGTTTGAAGCCATTTGGAACGAAGGCGGAATCCCCGTGCTGTCGTCTCTCGCGCTCGGCTCCGACGGCGAATACTACAACGTGAACGCGGATCAGATGGCGTCCGCCTGCGCCATTGCCTGCCACGCCGATACGCTCATCTTCTTGACCGACGTTCCCGGCGTGAAAGGCGCCGACGGCGAAGTCATTCCGTGGTTGACGGTGAAAGATGTTCCGGCGCTTATCGCCGAATCCGTCGTAGCCGGCGGCATGTTGCCGAAGCTCGAAGCCTGCAGCAATGCGCTGAGAAAAGGCGTAGGCCGCGTCCGCATTTTGCCCGCCGCGCAGGCCGAAGTGCTGCCACAATTTTATTTTCAGAAACTCGAATACGGCACGGAGGTCATCGGCGCATAATGACGACCCTCGCCACTGTGATTCGCGCAGAGCAAGAGTTGCTGCTGCCGACCTACGACCGCCATAAGATTCTCTTCACTCGCGGTCGCGGCGTCTATCTCTGGGATTCAGAAGGCAAACGCTATCTGGATTTTCTCAGCGGCATCGGTGTGAACGCGCTGGGGCATGCGCATCCTGCGATTCAGAAAGTCCTGAAGCAGCAGGCAGGTAAGCTGATTCACACGTCGAACCTGTTCTATCACGAGTATCAGTCGGAGTTGGCCAAGCGTCTCACGAAAATCTCCGGCCTCGACCGTGCGTTTTTCTGTAATAGCGGCACCGAAGCATGGGAAGGGGCGTTGAAAATGGCCCGCGCTTACGCTCAGGAACACAACAGCAACGGGCATAAGGCAAAGTGGCGTCTGTTGGCGCTGGAGAATTCTTTCCACGGCCGGACCTTCGGTTCGCTCGCAACCACCGGGCAAGCAAAGTATCGCCGGCCCTTTGCCCCAATGATGCCCGGAGTGAACTTCGTCGCTTTCAACGACGTCGCCGATCTCAAGCGCCAGTTCGATGGCAGTGTCTGCGCCATCTGCATGGAGACCATTCAGGGCGAAGGCGGAATTAATCCGGTAAGCCAGGAGTTTTTCCAACTGGCCCGCGATTTGACGACAAAGTCCGGCGCGCTGCTGCTCGTAGATGAAATTCAGAGCGGCCTCGGCCGCACTGGAAAATACTTCGCCTATCAGCACTACGGCATCACGCCGGACATCGTGACCGTGGCGAAGCCGCTGGCCGCAGGCCTTCCATTGGGCGCTCTCCTCACCACCGACCGCGTCGCTACAGGAATGCATCCTGGCCTGCACGGCACAACGTTCGGTGGCGGCCCGCTGGCCTGCGCGGTCGCAATCGAATTCTTACGCCAACTCGACGGCCTGCTCGGCCATGTTTCAAAGCTCGGGAAATATTTTCTCGCCCGGCTTCAGGACTTGCAGGCGAAGCATCCGTCCGTAAAAGCTGTTCGCGGCATGGGCCTGATGCTGGCCATCGACATTGACTCGGCCGACACAGCGAAGGCAATCGTCGCCAAATTATTGCAGCAGGGAATTCTGATCAATCGTACGCATGACACTGTCCTGCGTTTCCTGCCTCCTTACATCATCGAAAAGAAGCACGTAGATCAAGTCATCCGCGCGCTCGACCGTGCGCTCAGTTCGCAAGCGGCCATCGGGCAAAGCAAGAAGCTTGAAAGGAGCCACTAAGTTGAGCAGCCAACCATTCACAACCCAGACCGTCGCACAAACTGCGCCGACGGTTGCTGCCGGCCGCGACCTGGTCTCGATTCGCGACCTATCGCCGATTGAGGTGGAATCCATTTTCCATCTCGCCGGCATGATGAAGGCGCGCCCTGAGGATTTCCGCACCACCCTCGCAGGCAAACACATCGCGATGTTTTTCGAAAAGCCGTCGCTACGCACGCGCCTGACATTTGAAGCCGGAATTTGCGGACTCGGCGGGTCGGTCTCCTTTGTCGATCAGCGTCATGAGCGGCTCGACGCGCGCGAGACTTTGGCCGACATCGCGCACAATCTGGAACGCTGGGTGAGCGGAATCGTGCTGCGCACGTTTTCTCATGAGACGGTTGAAGGAATGGCGGAGTTTGCCTCCGTGCCAGTGGTTAACGCGTTGAGCGAAGTCGAACATCCGTGCCAGGCGCTGGCCGACTATTTCACTTTGTACGAGCGTTTCGGCAATCTGAAGAAAATTTGCCTCGCCTACGTCGGAGACGGCAACAATGTGATGCATTCGCTGCTGCTGACGGCAGCGCTGCTGGGATCGAAGATTCGCATCGCCACGCCAGAGGGCTATGGCCCCAATGCGCAAATTCTCGCCGACGCCCGCGACCTGGCCAAACAAACTGGCGCGAAAATCGAATTGATGACCGATCCCCACAAAGCCGTGCGCGGCGCCGACGCGGTTTACACCGACGCCTGGGTCAGCATGGGCCATGAGAGCGAGACCGAGGAAAGAAATAGAATATTTCCTCCGTATCAGGTAAACGACGAACTGATGGCGGGGGCCGTGGCGCACGGTGTGTTCATGCATTGCCTGCCCGCGCATCGGAATGAGGAAGTCACTGATGCGGTGATTGACTCCGCGCGGTCAGTCGTATTCGATCAAGCGGAAAACCGTATGCACGTGCAGAAAGCCATTCTAGCGATGCTGATGGGCGGCAGCGGCAACAATAACGGTCGTCAGCAAGAGCAAAAGCAAAAGCCAATGAGGAGCGCTCATGCCTGAAAAAGTCGTACTCGCATATTCCGGAGGCCTTGATACCTCCATCATCATTCCCTGGTTGAAGGAAAATTATTCCTACGACGTAATCGCCATGGTTGCCGACGTGGGCCAGGGCGACGACATTGAAGCGGTCGTCGAAAAGGCTTACAAGACCGGCGCGGCCAAAGTTGTCGTCGAGGATCTGCGCGAAGAGTTTCTGACTGGATATGTGTTCCCCGCGCTGCAGGCGGGAGCAGTGTACGAGCATAAATATTTGCTCGGAACATCGTTAGCGCGGCCAGTGATTGCGAAGCATCAGGTCGAGGTCGCGTTGCGCGAGGGCGCGACTGCGGTTTCGCACGGCTGCACCGGAAAAGGGAATGATCAGGTTCGCTTTGAGTTGACCTATCAGGCACTTGCTCCCGAGCTGAAAGTCATCGCTCCCTGGCGCGAATGGGATTTGAAATCGCGCGAAGACTGCCTCGATTACGCAGCGGCGCGGGGGATTGAAGTCTCCGCGAGCCGTGAAAAAATCCACAGCCGCGACCGCAATCTCTGGCACATCAGCCATGAAGGCGGAGAGCTGGAAGATGCCGCCAACGCGCCGTTCCCGAGCACCTGGCAAATTTCGAAGTCTCCACAGGAAGCTCCCGATCGCGAAGAGCAAGTGCAGATTGAATTCGAGAAGGGCATACCTGTTGGCGTGAACGGCATGCGCCTCGATCCGGTTTCGCTGGTTGAGCTGTTGAACGAAATCGGTGGCGGCAATGCCATTGGCCGCGTGGATATCGTCGAGAACCGCTTCGTTGGCATCAAGTCGCGTGGCTGCTATGAGACTCCCGGCGGCACGTTACTCATCACAGCCCATCGCGAACTCGAGGCCCTGTGCTGCGAGCGCGACGTCATGCACTTCAAGCAGCACGTTGCGTTGAAGTACGCCGAGCTTACTTACTACGGACTATGGTTCACCCCGCTGCGCGAGGCACTGGACGCATTCGTCACCAGCACCCAGCAAGAAGTCACGGGCACGGTCTCGCTCGCACTATATAAAGGGAATGTCTCCGTGGTAAGCCGCCAATCGGACTTCTCACTCTACCGCACCGACCTTTCGTCGTTCACCATGGGCGAAAGCTACGACCAGAAGGATGCCGCTGGGTTCATCCGCATTCTCGGATTGCCGTCGCGCTCGCGCGCCCGCAGCCGGGCCGAAGCCAAACCCGAAGTCGCACGCTCAGGAGTCAAAGAATGAAAATGTGGTCGGGCCGCTTCCGCCAGCCTCTCGACCCCGCGTTTGAGAGCTGGCAGCGGTCGTTTGAATTCGATTGCAGATTGCTGGAGTGCGAGCTGGAAGCCAGTTCCGCGCACGCTCGCGCTCTGCATTTGTGTGGCGTTCTCTCGGCAGAAGAACTAGTCGCGGTGCTGCAAGGTCTGGAGCAAATCGGTGAGAATGCAGCGACTTCGCCCGAGTTCGTGAACGACCCTGAGGCCGAAGATATCCACCATTTTGTCGAGAAGCAGCTGGTCGCGCTCATTGGCGATCCCGGTTACAAGTTGCACAGTGGCCGCAGTCGCAACGAACAAATCGCGACCGATCTGCGCCTTTACGTGCGCGCAGGATGCGATGAGATCGGCGAGACGTTTTCCAAATTGATCGCCGCATTTGTCGATCGCGCAGAAAAAGCCGGCACTGCGGCAATGCCCGCCTATACCCACATGCAGCGTGCCGAACCGGTCCTGGTCGCGCACTGGCTGCTGGCCTACACCGAAATGCTCTTCCGCGATCTCGACCGCTTCGCCGATTGCCGCAAGCGCGCCAACGTCTGTCCGCTGGGTTCGGCTGCGGTTGCGGGATCAACTCTGCCTCTTGATCGTGAGCACATGTCCAGCGAGTTGGGCTTCACCGCTCCCACCGCCAACAGCATCGACGCCACCAGCGACCGCGACTTCATTCTGGAATTCGTCAACGCTCTCTCACTGCTCGCCCTGCACCTGAGCCGCTGGGCCGAAGAGATGCTGCTGTTCTCCTCTCAGGAGTACGGTTTTCTGTGTTTGCCGGAGGCCTACTCAACCGGCAGCAGCGCCATGCCGCAAAAAATGAACGGCGACCTGCTTGAACTCACGCGCGGCAAAGCTGGTCGCGTGATCGGCGACGCCACCTCTCTGCTGATCACTATGAAAGGCCTGCCGCTCGCCTACAACAAAGATCTGCAGGAAACTCAAGAGCCACTCTTCCACTCCACCGAAACTGTGATTTCATTACTACCGCTGGTCACGGGGTGGATGGAATCGGTCGAGTTCAATTTCGAGCGCATGCAGAAAGCCGCAGACACCGGATACATGAATGCTTTTGCCGCCGCGACTTATCTTGTCCGCAAAGGCGTGCCTTTCCGCATCGCGCATGAGCAAGTAGGAAAGGCAGTTCGCGCTGCTCTCGACAAGTCCTGCGAGCTGCAGGGACTTTCGCTGGCGGAATTACAAGCCATCGATTCTCACTTCGACCGCGACTTCTACGACTTCGTGAAGCTCGACAACGTACTCGCAATTCACGACGTCCCCGGTGGAACCGCCCCGACGCGCGTCCGTGAAGCGATTACTGCAGCGCGCAAGAAAGCAGGTGCTTTGCGCGAGGAGGCCCATGCACACGCGTGAAGCCTTTCTGCCGGATGCCGAGCGCATTCACGATCTGATCTCCTCGTACTCGGGAGACGGCACTCTGCTGCCGCGCACCCTGGCAGAACTCTGCGAGAACGTTCGCGACTTTATCGTGCTCGAAGAGGCCGGACACATTATCGGCTGCGGCGCGCTCCACCTGTACGGCCCGCACCTCGCCGAAATCCGGTCCATCACCGTCGATCCCGGCTACCAGAAGCGCGGCGGCGGGGAGTTGCTCGTCCAGTCGTTGATGTCCGAGGCCCGCAAGCACGAAGTCAGCTGCATCTGCCTTTTCACCCGCGCCCCCGAGTTCTTTTCTAAGCTCGGATTCGGCGTCGCGCAGCGCGAGGATCTTCCCGACAAAATCAACAAGGATTGCTGCGTATGCCCGCGCTATCACAACTGCGATGAAGTAGCCATGGTCAAAGGCGAACTGCCTCGCTTCGCGATCTTGCCGGAGCCCGCGAATTTTCTGGTGAAACTCCAGATATGAGCGAGTCCGGTCCGATCTTTCTTCCGAAAGGCTATAAGTTCTCCGCCGTCACGGCCGGAATCAAAGCCAGCGGAAAGCCTGACCTGGCACTGATTCTGGCCGAACCCCGCGCGAATGCGGCCGCTCTGTTCACAAAAAATCGAATCGTTGCCGCGCCGGTGGAGGTTGGACGCACATCCCTCACGAAAAGTGGCGGACGGATCCGCGCCGTCCTGGTGAATTCCGGCAACGCCAACTGCGCGACCGGACAGCCGGGCCTGCGCGCATGCAGGACAACGTGCGCCGAAACCGCGCGGGCTCTGGGCGTGAAGTCCACGGCAGTTTTTCCTTCATCCACCGGAATTATTGGAGTGCCGCTTCCAGTCACGAAGATTACTTCCCAACTGAAACCGCTGATCGCAGGCGCCGGCGCGTCCATCGAGCAGCTTCGCAAATTCGCCAACGCCATTTTGACCACCGACGCGCGGCCCAAGCTGGCCAGCGTTCCTTTGCGTTCAGGAAATGGCGCGGTGACCGGAATCGCAAAAGGTTCGGGGATGATCCATCCCCAGCTCGCGACGATGTTGGTTTATCTGCTGACCGACATTGTTGCCACGCCGCCGGAATTGCGCCGCGCGCTGCGGAACGCGTGCGACCAGACCTTCAATCTGATCTCGGTGGACGGTGATACCTCAACCAACGACACTGTTCTTCTGCTGGCCTCGGGCGCAAGCCGGATTCCGTTGCGGCAAGTTCGCAAGGAATTTGAATCAGCGCTGCTGGAAGTTTGCCGCTCCCTTGCGGAGCAGATCGTCGCCGACGGCGAGGGCGTGCAGCATGTCATCCGGCTGCAGATCGAACAAGCCAAGAATCGCGACGAAGCCCTGCAAGTTGCCCGAACCATCGCGCATTCGCTTCTGGTGAAGACTGCGTGGGCGGGAGCCGATCCCAACTGGGGCCGCATCCTCGCCGCGGTGGGAAGAAGCGGAGTACGCGTCGATCCAAAAAAAATCAGCCTCACCATTGGCGACCAAACCGTGTGCCGAGGCGCCGTGGCCGGCAAGTTCGACGAGCGCCGCGCCCATGAAGAGCTTTCCAAACCCGAATGCCGGGTGGGAGTCCGATTGGGGAGAGGCAAAGCCTCGCTGGAGTTTCTGACCACTGATCTCACGGCGGAGTACGTGAGGATCAATGCGGACTACTCCACCTAAAAAGAACCTTCGGAGGCTCGACAGCTAGCGCCAGGGGGGTTGGCTGTCAAGTGGATCCCGCGCATCGGCGAAGGAGGAGAGGTTACGGCTGAGATAATGATTCAATCGAGTTTCGCCCAAGAGGGAAGATCTACAAGTCATCCCGAAGCTACGCCCTATTTTTCTTGACAATCGTATCCTCAGGTTCCGCCTCGACCGTGACGTCAACCTTGGCTCCCGGCTTGAGAGCAACGTGCCCTTCCCGTCCTTCAGATTGTTCTGGATCCGAATCTCTTTGTACAAAGGATCGGCACGCTCAACCGCAATCTGGGCTTTTTCTGGCTCGGTCGGGTCGGGCGACTTTATCACTTTTTCGACAACTCCCGGAAGAGTAGTGCTGGGTTTGTCGCTCTTTTCCTCATCAGACATATGCCCTCCCCAGCCGAGCTTGGCGATAAACATTCTATCGCCGAGAAATGTGGTGTTTCAAGTTTGATTTGAGCGCAAGTCTCACACTCAAATGTGTTCGGACTCAAGTTTCCACCAGGCTGGAATTAGTTCGGTTCAAATAGCGTGGCCCGGGGTGACATCGTTCGGATCCATCCGGGCCCGAGCGGGGAACGATAAAAACCCTCGCCGCCATCCGTCCAGTTACGGCGGAATTAGATGCTGTAGCCCGCACGACGCCCCTCATCGAGATCGAATCATGTTTAGTCCAAAAATACAGTGTCTCCCCGATAGCGCACTGCAATAGATTTGATTTAGAGATTGACTCAGCCCCAACGCGAAGGAGACGTAAAGCAGGCACTGGTCGTACCTCCCCAATATCCGGTGCCTGCCGCCTCCCCAGATTTTGCCTCGATCCAAAATTGTCTATTAGAAGACACCCGGGCTTCGCGGTTCGACAGATCCTAGATCCTAACGACCGTAGACAAGGCCGATGCCACTCTGTGCTGCGGAAAGGTAAAAGTTTGCCACTTTTTGCCCGCCCGGGTTACAATCGCGCACTGAATCCAAAGCAGTTGTCCCCAGCCTAACCGCCGGCGAGAACGGCCTGTGAGCTGCAACATAAATAGACGCAGGCGGCCTCAGTAACAGGAGGTAACCGGCAAGTGCCTGGGTAGTAATCCCAAAGTAACGAAAGGAATTCCAATTTAGGGCTTGGTTTTTTTGGGAACTGTCATAGAATAAGCCCCTGTTGCAAGGCAATTGATGAGAAAAAGCGCCCCACTTCTTCTACTGACTTTGGCTCTGGCCGGCCACGCATTTGCCGTGCGGCCCGTGATTTCGCCGCGCTATCATCACATGCACCGTTTCCATCGCATGGCATGGAACCC
>Ga0210407_10000265_pt1 | contig 63131 bp, 55 predicted proteins | sample IncBWC27MmetaG_FD_150860 | JGI IMG/M metagenome (GOLD analysis project Ga0210407, IMG submission 150860) | Forest soil microbial communities from Barre Woods Harvard Forest LTER site, Petersham, Massachusetts, United States - Inc-BW-C-27-M | ecosystem: Environmental > Terrestrial > Soil >...
AAGACCGACTTCACGAACAAGCTCGTTTACGTCAACAGGTTCATGCTGTGGGAAACTCTTTTTGAAGAGTGATCGGACATGGTCGATGATTTCTGCTGCACGCCTGGCACATCCGATGGTTCCAGACGCAGCTTCGCGCGCTTCTAAGATATCGGGATGTTCCCCGTCGAGAAATCCCAGGCAAGCGCCGGCATTGGCCACTGCCGCGGCCATGGGCTGCTTGATTTCGTGCGCCAGCGCGGCAGCCAGCTCTCCCATCATGTTTACGCGGTTGATATGCGCCAAATCAGCCTCCAGTTGCCGCAATCTTTCGCGTTCCTTTTCGGCACGCTTTCGCTCTGTTATGTCCATAGTGATCCCGAGGTATTCACCGGGTTCACTCGAAGGATTGCGATGCCCTATGGTGCGCAGGAACCTGATCTGGCCGTCGTCGGCACGACGAATGCGAAAATCGCCGACATCGTAATCCGTTCCTGCGCGGACGGCTTTTTCAATAGCTGTCCTCACCTCGGCCTCGTCTTCCGGGTGAAGCGTGGCCCAGAAGCGCTCGAGCGGAATAGGACCTTGGCGTGGATCGAAGCCGTGTATGCGATAGGTTTCGTCCGATAGATGAAAATTATGCATGGTGGCGAGATTCGATGCCCAGCTGCCGATGTGGGCCAGGCTTTGTGCCTCGGCGAGGTATGCTTTTTCCCGCAGCAATTCCTGTGCCAAATCAGCCTCTAGCTGCCGCGATCTTTCGCGCTCCTGCTCGGCATGCTTTTGTTCGGTTATATCCATGGTGACGCCGACGTACTCGCCTGGTTCACCGGATACATTGCGATGTCCGATCGCACGCAGGAATCTGATGCTGCCATCGGTATGATGGATCCGATATTCGTCGAGGTAAAAATCCGTCCCCTCGCGGACTGCTCTTTCAAGAGTTGCATTCACCCACGGTGCGTCTTCCGCGTGTTGAGTGTCGAAAAAGCGTTTGGCTGATATCGGGCCTTGGCTGGGATCAAAGCCATACAGGCGAGTATTTTCGTCCGATGAATGCAATAGCTTCTGTGTGAGAAGGTTGTAGACCCAACTTCCGATGTGGGCCATGCGTTGTGCGTCAGTGAAGTATGCTTGTTCGCGTCGCAACTCCTGTGTAAGTAACTCCTGCTCAGTGACGTCCATTGTGGTACCGACGAATCCTTTGAAAATCCCTTGTTCAAGGACAGGAACAGCTACGGCGCGAACGTAGCGCAACTGCCCGTCAGGTCGAATAATGCGCTCGATTTGATCGAAACCACAATGTTCCTCTTGCATGCGTTTAATAGTTTCGGCCATCGAGGCGCGGTCTTGCGGATGTACAAGGGCCAGATATTGTTCAACCGTGGGTGCTCCGTTCTGCGGATCCAGCCCGTAAATTTTGTACAACTCGTCAGACCAATAGTGGCCTGAATCGTTGAATGCCCAGCTCCCCATATGTGCAAGGCGTTGCCCTTCGCTTAGGTAAAACTGGCTTCGACGCAGGGCCTCCTCCCCGCGCTTGCGTTCCGTGATGTCCTGGGTCGTACCGAACATTTGGTAGGGTCGTCCCGATGAGTCTTTCTTCAAATCGCCCAGGCTGTGTACGACGCGCATTTCCCCGTTTGGGCGAAAAAGCCGATGTTCACAGTCAGCGCGCGCTCCAGAGCTAGCGGCTTGCTCTGCAGTTCGAAATACCATCTCTCGATCGTCAGGGTGGATCATTTCGCGCACCTTATCTAAGTCAATCAGTCCTTCCTGTGGCGTAAGCCCGAAGATGCGATAGGTTTCATCCGACCAGATCAAATGATTGGTCTGCAGGTCCCACACCCAGTAGCCAGTGTGAGCGACGCGTTGGGCTTCTTCAAGCCAGGCTTTGCTTTCCTGTAGATCGCGGGACAGGGCATGGAGCTCTTCCTCCGCGCGCTTTCGCTCGGTGATGTCCTGGATCGTACCGAAGATTTCATAAGCTCGCCCCGATGCATCCCTTTTCACAGTACCCAGACCCTGGACAGCACGCACTTCGCCGTCGGGCCGAACGACACGATGCTCCACGTCAACGTGTACTCCATCGCGAACGGCCTCCTCAACGGCCCTAATAACATGGTCTCGATCGTCAGGATGGAACATTTCGTGAACCATCGCCCTGTCAATGGGACCTTCTCGTGGAGTCAGGCCGTAAATGCGATAGAGTTCGTCAGACCAGGTTATTCGATTCGCGATGAGGTCCGAATAAAAGTGGCCTATGTGGGCGACACGTTGGGCTTCTTCAAGGCTGGCTTTGCTTTCTTGCAGGTTGCGAGACAGTGCCTGGCGCTCCTCCTCGGCGCGTTTGCGTTCGGTGATATCGGTAACTACGCCCATGTACTCGAGATTACCGGAGCTATCTCGTCCGGCATGCGCAACCGCGTGGACGTACCTGATGACACCATCGGGGAGGAGAATTCGATGCTCGATATCCAAGTCCATGCCGTTCTGCGCGGCACGATCCGACAGCTCTCGCACGCGGACCAAGTCCTCGGGGTGAACTCTGTCGAAAACCAGATCGAGCGTAGGATTCGTCTGACGCGTGCAGCCCAGAATCCTGTAGGTTTCGTCCGACCAGACCAGCTCTCCACTGCTGACCTTCCAGCCAAACGTCCCCGAATGACTTAGTCGCTGAGCCTCGGCCAGGTACTGCCATCGTCGTTGCAACTCTGCCTGCGCGGTTTTCAAATCCTCATTGGCCTTTTCCAGCTCGTTTGTTCGCGCACCGGCCCGAACTTGCGTGGCGCTACGCGCTTGGGCGAGAAGTTTTCGGTTTCGGCGCCAGCTGGTCACCAGGCCGACCAACAAGCTTAAAGTCACAAAGATCAGAAACGGCACCATTGGAAATGGACGCTCCGAATTGGAAGAATCTTAGCGCACCTGGCGCACCTTCTGCAGCCATGCTCCTTCGGGATCACATCAGGTCGATGCAGAACCCCTATTTATCGAAGCTGAGAGTGGCCTCTTTTTCGGCCAGATCGCTCGACGATTCGAGTGACCTCGATACCTACCCGCAGGCGGTCACAACCGAAAAGCGCAATGCGCAAGAGGCCGTGGTCGCGCTCTTGTTCACAGAAAAAGCGAGCAGAACGGATGTCCTAGGATGCGACTTTACTTTCCGATACAGAAGCGGCTGAAAATCAAATTGAGGATGTCGTCGTTGGTGGTCGCGCCGGTGATTTCGTCCAACGGGCGAAGGGCGCTGTAGAGATCGAGCAGCAGCATTTCGTGCGGGACGCGGCTGTGGACGGCGGTTTGTGCGGCGGCTAGGGCGGTGAGGGAGTCGCGGACCAGGGATTGGTGGCGGGCGTTGGTTAGGAATCCGGCTTCGGAGGTGGGGGCGGCGGCTCCGGTGACGTGGCGGAGGATGGCGGCGCGCAGTTCGGGGATGCCGGTGCCGGTAAGGGCGGAAGTTGGAATTGCGTGTGGGCGGGCTGGTGATCCACGCAAGTCAGATTTGTTTTCTACGACAATTGCTGAGCGATTCTTGATCTGATCGAGCAAAGGATCGTCTTCGGCGGTTTGTAGTTGCGATGCGTCGAGGACTACCAAGACTAAATCGGCGTCGGCAAGGGCTTCCATAGATTTTTGGATTCCGATGCTTTCGGCTTCGTCCAGGGCGCGGCGGATTCCGGCGGTGTCGACGAGTTTCACGGGGATGCCGCCGAGGGAAACGGTCTCGGTGACGAGATCGCGCGTGGTGCCGGGCGTTGCGGTTACGATGGCGCGCTCGCGCTCGACTAGGCGATTGAAGAGGCTGGATTTGCCGACGTTGGGGCGTCCGACGATGGCGAGGGTGAGGCCTTCGTGGACAATCTTTCCGTAGGCGAAGGTGCGGGCAAGGTTTTCTAGAGGCGAGTGGATTTCGGAAATATGCTTCAGGATTTGCTCGCCGGGAAGGACGGGGACGTCGTCTTCGGCGAAATCAATTCCGGCTTCGAGGAGCGCGATCAGCTCCACCAACTTTTGTTTGATGGGTTGCAGGCGGCGGGAGAGTGCGCCTTCGAGTTGCTGGGCGGCGATCTTCGCTTGATAGAGCGTTTGCGAGTCGATCAGGTCGCGGACGGCTTCGGCCTGGGTGAGGTCGATGCGTCCGTTGAGGAAGGCGCGCATGGTGAACTCGCCGGGCTCGGCGAGGCGGGCGCCGCGGGCGAGCGCGAGTTCGACAATGTGGCGGAGGACGATGGGCGATCCGTGAGCGGAGATTTCGATGATGTCGTCAGTGGTGTAGGAATAGGGTTTGGCGAAGTACGTTACGACAACTTCGTCGATGCAGGTCTGGTCTAGCTCGTGTGGCGCGGACACTCTTGTCCGCGTGGCAGTGGACGACATCTGGACGGCTGCCACGGAGTTGCCGTCGCTTGCGGTCTGTTCGGATCTAGCCTCCATCGTCGCATCCGCTGGCGGTCGGACAGGAGTGTCCGACCCACACGAGTCGTTGTCACTCCGATCGATCAGTTCTCCGAAAACTGCGCGGCCGGGGGAGAGATCGTGCTTCAGTCGAAGCATGGGCATCGCGATGGAGCGCGCTTCCGGGCCAGCGAGGCGGACTACGCCGATGCCTCCGCGACCGGGCGGAGTGGCGATGGCGACGATGGTGTCGTCGAGATTCAACATTCGATTCTAGTAAGATCTGTGGGTAACTATGAAAGATACTCCGATTCGGATTGTCAGCGGCTTACTGGGATTGGCGGCTGCGGTGCTCGCGCTTTGGATGGCTGTGATCGCCATAAAGGGCGTAATTAGTGGTTTGTCATACATCGTCCTCGTTTCCCTCCTATCAGGATTCGGCGCATACATGCTGCTAAACCGAGCGTTTCGCGACGCAAACAGGCCGGATTCTTAAGAGCGGTTTTGCGACAATGGTGCAATTGTCCTAGGTTAATTACAATCTACACTTGCCATGCCAGATGTTCGTCGCGGACTTATCATCGTGAATACCGGGCCGGGCAAGGGCAAGACTACGGCCGCCATGGGCACGGCTTTGCGCGCGGTAGGCAACGGGATGCGCGTGCTCATGCTGCAATTCATCAAAGGCTCGTGGCACTACGGCGAGCTGGATGCGGTGAAGGCCTTCGGCGGCAAGTTTGTGATGAAGCAGATGGGGCGTGGATTTGTGAAAGTTGGCGCGGAGAAGCCCGATCCAGAAGACGTGCGCATGGTTGAAGAGGCGTGGACTGAGGGCGAGCGCGCGATCCAATCTGGCGAATGGGATTTGGTGATTCTCGACGAAATCAATTACGCCATCAGTTACGGGATGCTCGATCCGGCGAAAGTGGTTGAGGCGTTGAAGCGTAAGCCGGAAATGGTGCATGTGATCTTGACGGGACGCAACGCGCATCCGACAATCGTCGAGGTTGCGGACACGGTGACGGAAATGCGCCAGGTGAAGCACGCATACGAGAAGGGCGTGATGGCGCAGCGAGGGATTGAGTACTGAGATCGGGTGATCTGACCATCGGGTGATCGGGTGATCTAATTTTTATCCCGATCTAACTTCATCCGATGATCCGATCGCCCGATCACCCGATTGATTCTTATGGCTTGGTTTCGGCGACAGTCCGGCGAGCTGGACGCTTCGGGCGAGAAGAACGTTCGCACCGAGGGGCTGTGGGTGAAGTGTGAGAGCTGCCGGCAGGTCATCTGGAAAAAAGATCTGGAAGACAATCAGAATGTTTGCCCGAAGTGCGGCAAGCATTTTCGGATTGACGCGCGGACGCGGCTGGCCCTGCTGTTTGACGACGGCGAGTATGAGACCTTCAGCGACAATCTGGCTTCGACTGATCCGCTGAAGTTTACCGACCTGAAGTCTTATGCTGACCGATTGACGAAAGCGCAGGAGGAGACCGGGCTGACGGACGCGGTGATCAATGCGCGCGGCAAGTTGAATGGACGGCCGGTGATCATCAGCGCGATGGAGTACGGGTTTATTGGCGGCAGTATGGGCGCGGTTGTGGGCGAAGTGATTACGCGGGCGATCGAGTTGGCGCTGGAGAGCGGGCAGCCGATCGTCATTATTTCGGCGTCGGGCGGGGCGCGGATGATGGAAGGCGTGATCAGCCTGATGCAACTGGCGAAAATTTCGGCGGCGCTGGCTAAGCTGGACGAGGCTAAGGTGCCGTACATTTCCGTGCTGACTGATCCCACGACGGGCGGGGTTACTGCGTCATTTGCCATGCTGGGCGATCTCAATATCGCGGAACCGGGCGCGCTGATTGGATTTGCAGGGCCACGGGTGATCGAGCAAACCATACGGCAGAAACTTCCGCCGGGATTTCAGCGCAGCGAGTTTTTGCTGGAGCATGGAATGCTCGACGCCGTCGTGCACCGCAAGGAGATGAAGGCGTACATTGCGCGGGCGCTGGAGTTTATGACGCCAGCCTTCAGCCATCAGCCGTCAGCCGTCAGGTAAAGCCTCGTCGTTTTTTATGCCTTCCTACCAAACTGCGGTGGCGCGGATGTATGCGCTGGGGCACGAGCTGGCGCAGACTCCGTCGCACAAATTCGATCTGGCGCACATGCGGGTGCTGCTCGCGGCGCTGGAGAATCCCGAGCGGAAGTTTCCGAGCGTTTTGATTGCGGGGACGAACGGAAAAGGGTCGACGGCGGCGACGCTGGCGGCAATTTTGCAGGCTTCGGGATTGCGCACGGGGCTGTACACTTCGCCGCATCTGCTGCGGATGAATGAGCGTATCCGCATCGACGGCGAAGACATCGCCGACGACAAATTCGCGCTGCTGCACGACATGGTCGAGCGGACGGCCGAGCGGCTGATTGAAGATGGTGAGCTGCCGTGGCATCCGAGTTTTTTCGAGATGCTGACGGCGATGGCGTTCGAGCATTTTGCCACCAGCAAAGTTGATATTGCGGTGCTGGAAGTTGGCATGGGTGGACGGCTGGATGCGACTAATGTGGTCGAACCGAGGGTTTCGGTCATCACCGATATTGCGTTGGATCATCAGAAATATTTGGGCGAGACGGTTGCGGAGATTGCGCTGGAAAAAGCTGGGATTATCCGGCGGGGTGGGGTCGTGGTTACGCTGCCGCAGATTCCGGCGGCGAATGATGTGATCGGGAATGCGATTCTCGATCTGGATGCGCGGGGGGTGAGCGCTGTGCCGTACGTGCCACCGGTGAGCCCAGGGAGTGAGTCGTATTTTCGCGATGTCGAGGAGAAGCTTTTAACCGCTAAGGTCACTAAGGGAAGCGCGCAGGACGCTGAGAAGAGCAAACCCTTTTCGCGGTATCCGTTGCTCGTGATGGGAAAGGAAATTCTTGTGGAGACGCCGCTGGTGGGGCGGCATCAGTTGCGAAATGTGGCGCTGGCGATTGCAGCAGCGGAAGAACTTTCCAAACAAGGGTTTGCGATTACTCCGGAGGCGATTGAGCGCGGGATTCGGCAGACACGTTGGCCGGGGCGGTTTCAAGTAATTGCGGCGACCGCAGGCGCGCCGGAAATTGTGCTCGATGTGGCGCATAATCCGGCGGGGGCGTGGGCGCTGCGGTCGGCGCTGTCTTCTTATTACGAGGAACGGCGGATTATTTTTGTTTTTGGGGCGATGCGGGACAAGGCTATCGGCGAAGTGGCTGAGATTCTGTTTCCGCTGGGCGAGGCGGTGGTTGCGACCTGCGCGGAGAATCCACGGTCGGCGACTCCGGAAGAGATTCGCGATGCGGCTTCGCGGACGGGGGCGGAAATTGTTCTCTCTCGCGATGTGGAGGCGGCGCTGGTGCGGGCTCGCGGGCTGGCGGGGGCGGACGGCGTTGTGGTGGTTACGGGCTCGATTTACGTCGTGGGTGAGGCGATGAAGGCGTTGGGAGTTGGGGCGTGACAGAAGATAAGGGCGTGACCCAGGCGGACTTGTCCGGAAGAGAAACCGGGGCTGCGGGCGATGTGGAGATCGACGTCAAAGGCGTCGGACAAGAGTGTCCGACCCACACGGGTCTTGCCCACTCCGGCCCTGCTCAAAGGAAATATGGTTGGCTGAGCCGGCTGCGGTCTTATTTCTTTTTTGATCCGCTGATTTGGGCTTACACGGTGGCGCTCGGCCTCATTTCGATTCCCTTTGGATTTTTCGACAAGGACGGCAGGATTCTGCACTGGTTTGCGCAGATTTGGGCGAAGGGAGTCATGAAAGTAATTTTTTCGCCGGTGCGCATTACTGGGCTGGACAGAATTGACTTCTCCAAGGCGCATGTTTATGCGGTGAATCATGCGTCGGCGCTTGATATTCCGGTGCTGTATGCGTATCTGCCGTTTCAGTTTCGGATTTTGCATAAGAAGGAACTGCTGGCGTATCCGATTGTTGGCTGGCATTTGAAGCGGTCGGGGCAGGTGTGCGTGGACCAGCAGCATCCGTCGCGATCGGTGGGGCAGATTAAATCGGCGGTGCGGACGTTGACCAAGGGAATGCCGCTGGTAATTTTTCCCGAAGGCGGGCGCTCGGCGGACGGTCGCATTCAGCCTTTTCTTCCCGGCGCGTTTTTTATGGCGATCAAGGCGCAGGTGGATATTGTCCCCATTGCGCTGGTGGGAACCTATGAGCTTCTGCCGATGAATACGTATCACATCAAGCCGCGTCCGCTGGAGATGCGGGTGGGAGCGCCGATCTCGACGGAGGGACTGACGCTGCGGGACATGGAGACGCTGTCGGGGAGGGTGCTGAGTAAGTTGGATGGGATGTATTACGATGTACAAACTCCGGCTAAGGACTAGTCCTGCAACCAGAATCCCACCTCCACAGTCGTGTCAACTTCGACCGGCTCGCCGTTGAGAATATAAGGGCGATAGCGCCACTGCTTGACCGCGTCGATTGCAGCCCTAGTTAAGAGCGGGTCTCCGCTAATAACTTGCAGGGCTTCGATTGTTCCCTCTTTGCTGATGACTGCTTTGAGGACTACCGTGCCTTGGAGGTGGACTTGGAGGGCCTGACTTGGGTAACTCGGTACCACCTTGTGAATCAACAGCCCGTGCATCACACCGGAGGACACTCGAATTCTGGTGGGCGGAGCCACGTGGGCAGGCGCGGTGGGTGCCGTGAGAATGATGGTTTGCGTTGCCGGCGGCGCACCATCCGCCGGGGGAGCGAAATCAAACGGCAGCTTGACGGCGGCTTTTACGGGCTGGCCGTTTCGGATATACGGTTTGAACTTCCATTGCTTCGCTGCGTCCACGGCTGCGTTCGCGAGCAGCGGATTTCCGCTGATGACTTCGGCGCTTTCCACGTCTCCGTTTTCATCGACTACGATCCTGACGATCACTTGTCCTTGAAGTTTGTCGGGCACTGCTGCGGGCGGATATGCCGGCTTCACCAGCTTGGTTACTACCAGCTTTGTGGAGTCCGGCGTCGGGGGCGGAGTGGTCGGCGCGGTGGGGGCGGAGCTTGGGTTCGAAACCGGAGGTGTGCTTGCATCTGGCGACTGCGATTGGGAAGCTGGCGGGGCGGGGACCCCGGTGTTGACGGCAGGTGGCGCGGGGCTTTGCGTCCATAGCGCCGAAGTCAAGACGGCGGCGGCTATGGCGTACTTGAGTTGTGACATGTGGGAGATTTTACAGTTCCGGGGGAGAAGCACAAGAGATTCTCGCGGGACGGAGATATCAGCGCGAGTGCAAGGGGAGTTGGAGGGGATGTATTACAGGCCGAGCACCCAAGGTACAGATTATGGATCGGGAGCATAGTTCACTACAACGACCGTCTGCGCATCAATGGGCTGACCATCCAGCTGGAGCGGTTTGTAGCGCCACTGTTTGAGCGCATCAAGCGACGCCTGCCTCAGCAGCGGGTGGCCGCTGATCAGGTGCAGATCTTGGATCGCGCCATCCTTGCCTATCACGACGAATATCATAACCGCCCCTCCGATGTGAGCGGCCCTGGCGATCGGTGGGTAATCGGGTACAACTCCATGAGAGAGCATTTTCTTGGCTACTTCTTGCGAAAGCCGGATCGTGATGAAGTTCCGCGGTGTGTCTCGCCAAAAGGACTCGGGGGTGGTGACAAGCGGCGACTGTGCCTTGGGGTTGTCGAGGTAGATGAACGCAAATGGCAGGTTCGTCGCAATTTTCGTGGGCGAGCCGTTCTTGAGATACGGTTTGAACTTCCATTGTTTGGCCGCATAAATCGCGGCTTGCGCGAGCATGGGATCCCCGCTGATTGCCTCGGCGCTCTCAACTTCGCCGCTTTCAGAGATGACCACTTTTACCAAGACCTTTCCTTGGAGTTTGTCTCGCTCGGCACTAGGCGGATAAACAGGCCTAAAGACTTCTGTGGCAGTGGGCGGCGTTGAGTCGCTGGCCGTTTCCGGCAAGGTAGGATGGAGCTGGTCAGGGTTGGCGACCGACTGCCCCACAGCTTCCGGTTCCTTTGTGGTGGAAGCTGGTTGTACTCCGTTCTGCGCCCACAGCGTGGAAACCAAAACGGCGGAGGCTATGGCGCATCTGATTCGCGGCATGGGCGTCATTTTACAACCTCAGAGTAAAAGCACCAGCGGGCCCATCCTCCGATTTGAAGAACCACAGGCCTCTTGTGCATAATCCTTGCGGCGGAGGCGGTATGAAAATCATTGCGGCTGTAATCTTGTGTTTCACTCTTAGCATGCTCGAAGCTCAAACTTCTCATCCTCCTACTGTTGCTGAAGCGGAAGCTTTCATGAACAAGGCAGAGGCGCGGCTGGCGGAAATCAGCGTCAAGGTCAACCAGGCGAGCTGGGTGCACGACAACTTCATCACCGAGGACACCGAGGCGCTCGCTGCCGACGCCAACGATGATCTCACCGCTCTCACCACCGAGCTAGTGGAGGAGAGCAAACGCTTCGATGGGTTGAAAATGCCCACTGATCTGTCGCGAAAATTCCTGCTGCTGAAGCTATCGCTGACGGCGCCGGGGCCGAAGGATCCGGCGCTGCGCAAGGAGATGTCGGAAATTGCGGCGTCACTGGAATCGGATTATGGAAAAGGGAAATATTGCCCTTCGCCGGAAAAATGTCTCGACATCACTGCGATTGAAAAGATCATGGGCGAGAGCCGCGATCCCAATGAGCTGAAAGATCTGTGGGTGGGATGGCATGCGGTGGGCGCTCCCATGCGCAAGAAATACACGCGCTTTGTTGATTTATCGAACCAGGGCGCCCGCGATTTGGGATTCAAAGATACGGGCGTGCTGTGGCGGGCGGGGTATGACATGCCTCCGGAGCAGTTCGACGCGGAGATGGACCGGCAGTGGGAGCGGGTACGGCCGCTGTATTTGTCGCTGTACACGTTTGTGCGGGCGCGGCTGTCGCAGAAATATGGGGCGGCGATTGTGCCTCCGGACGGGCCGATGCCGGCGCATGTGCTGGGGAATCCGTGGGCACAGACCTGGGGAGATATTTTTCCGATTCTCGGGCTGCCGGAAAACAGCAGCGGTTACGATCTGACGGCTTTGCTGCAAGCGCAAAAGCTCGATGCGAAGGGCATGGTGAAGTACGGGGAGAATTTCTACAAATCTCTGGGATTCGCGCCGCTGCCACAGACCTTCTGGGAGCGGTCGTTGTTTGTTAAGCCCAAGGACAGGGATGTCGTTTGCCATGCCAGCGCGTGGGACATCGACAATAAAGATGATGTGCGCGTCAAGATGTGCATTCAGGTTCGCGATGTGGATTTTGTGACCATCCATCACGAGCTGGGGCACAACATGTATCAGCGGGCGTATAAGGACCAGCCGTTTTTGTTTGTGAACGGCGCCAATGATGGATTTCATGAAGCTATCGGCGACACGATTGCACTGGCGATTACGCCGGAGTATTTGAAGAAGATTGGGCTGCTGGATAAACTGCCTCCTGCGGAGGCGGACATTCCGATCCTGCTCCGGCAGGCGCTGGATAAAGTTGCGTTTCTGCCGTTTGGATTGCTGATCGACAAGTGGCGCTGGCAAGTTTTCTCCGGCGAAGTGAAGCCGGAGGATTACAACAAAGCGTGGTGGGCGCTGCGGCTGAAGTATCAGGGGATTGTGCCTCCGGTGGAACGCAGCGAGGCGGATTTCGATCCGGGCGCGAAGTATCACGTGGCGGGGAACGTTCCGTACATGCGCTACTTCCTGGCCGACATTTATGAATTCCAGTTCTATCGCGCGCTGTGCCGCGAGTCGGGCTACAAAGGTCCGCTGAACCGCTGCACGTTTTTTGGATCAAAGGAAGCGGGCGCGAAGTTCAACAAGATGCTCGCCATGGGCCAGAGCAAGCCCTGGCCGGACGCGATGGAAGCTCTAACCGGCCAGCGTGAGATGGATGCCGGCGCGATTTTGGAATATTTCGCGCCGCTGCAGAAGTGGTTGGATGAGCAGAACAAGGGGATGAAGGTGGGCTGGTGAAACTCTGCTATCTTGAGCACCATGTTGCGACACGTGGCCAACGCCGTCTTCGTTCTGTGTTTAACAGCTTGGGCTAGCCTCGCTCTCCTGATTTGTGTGACCGTCGGGGAACACAGATTCGGAGAGGTAGGGAGAAAGTTGATTCACGTGCTTGGCAGGACGGATCAACTGGGTGTGCAGTCGAGCGGTCTCGTGACTTGGAGATTGCTTGGGCTACTGGTAATCACGCTCTTGGCGGGATACCTTCGGCGGCCTAGGCGTTCCTAAGAAGCAGCGCGTCCTTCTTCCGTGTGGGCGGCTGGCCCAGGGGCCGTACCCTTCCATGTACTTCTCATTCCTGCGATTTCCCTCGATGATGAAATTCATCAGTTGATTTGCAATCATTCTTCCTGCATCCGGCCAGCCTCCTATCACATCCGGGTGCGGGAAACGGTCAGGCAGGTCTGCGTTGAATCAAGAAATGGGATCCGAGAGGCGTCATGCGCTTCGCCAGAAGGTGAACACGCCGGCGTTCGCCAGCTTTGACGGCGCGACCGGAGGCATGGTGCTCGACTTAAGCGAAGAGGGCATGGCCATGCAGGCGCTGGCTCCGCTGGAGTCGCACACGCTGGTGCCGCTGCATCTGACGCTGGGCGAGCCGACGGCTTATCTCGAGACGACTGGATATGTAGCGTGGGCCGACGCGCTGGGGCGCGCGGGAGTGAGATTTTCCGATTTGCCTGATGCGTCCCGCGAGCGGTTGCGCGAGTGGCTGACGGTGAATGCGGGGGCTCCGAGTTGGAAGGCTCCGCGATGGGTGGTGAATGATTCGGTCTTTGCGACCGCGGCGAATTCTGGCGAGGTCAATTCTGGCGGCGGTCCGGGCGTGGCTCTCAGCCTGGAAGCTGGGCCGGAGATTTCCGGAGACGGATTGCGGGCGGTTTCACGTTCGACGACCGTGCAGTACGAATTCAAATCGCTGAATATGGATGAGATGAATGAGTCGCTGACGGTGATTGCGAGCCGCGCATGTTCGATCACGCGGGGCAGCGGAGCGGCAGTGGCGCTGATCGGCGAAAATGGGATGACCTGCCGCGCCGTCGCCGGAACGGCAGTGCCCGAGCTTGGTGCGCGAGTTGACTTGACCGCAGGATTTAGTGGTGAGTGCATTCGAACGGCACGGCCGTTGCGTTGCGATGATTCCGACTCGAACGAATGGGCGGACGCTGAGGCGTGCCGGCGGCTGGGCATTCGATCGATTCTTGCGGCGCCGGTTTTGTATGAACGGGACCTCGTCGGGCTGCTCGAGGTTTTTTCCAGCCGTCCATTTGCGTTTGACGATGGGGATCTGGCGGTGGTCGAACGGCTAGCGCAGACGGTAGTGATGACGCTGAGCCGGGCCGAAGCGTTGTCGCGGGAGTAGGGCGCGAGTGCGTCCGTCGAGTTTCACGGGAGGGCACGACTTCAGTCGTGCCGATAGGTATTCCTCAAGTCCCGGAGGGCCGTCCGGAATTTCGCCTAAGATAGAAATTCAGGTCGAAAAGAAACATCTAACCATCTATTCACTCCGCATTTTCCCCGCATCCCATAAAAAGCAACTCGCCCGCGTAACTTTTCGCATTTCTCCGTCCATTAGCTAGGCAGGAAGGACGAACTGTGTGGAGACCGCATTGAAAACCCTTGCAAGGGAACCGGACGAGCGGGTGCTGATCGAAGCGGCGCAGAGTGATCCTGCCCGATTTTCCGAACTGTATGAGCAGAATTTCGCGCGCGTCTACGCTTTCTTCGCCCGGCGGGTGGCGACCCGCGAAGAAGCTCAAGACCTGACGTCAGAGGTCTTTCACCAGGCGCTGGCCTCCGTTCACAGCTTCAAGTGGCAGGGCGCGCCCTTCGTGGCCTGGTTATACGGCATCGCGGCAAACGTACTTACGGGGCATTGGAAGAGGCTGGGACGGAACCCTTCGCTGGAGGAGACAGACCTAAGCGGAGCTGGCGACGAAATCGAGCGGAGCGTGATGCTTGCTGAGCTGGTTGATTTGTTGCCAACCGATCAACGGCGGGTGGTTCTACAACGGTTCGTAAAACAAAAGAGCATTCGCGAAATCGCACACGATCTGGGCCGCAGCGAAGGCGCAGTAAAACAGCTTCAATTCCGCGCGCTCGAGAACCTGCGCGAGAAACTTGGGAGGCCAATATGAACCCGCATGTCTCCGCCGAAGAACTCGATCAGCAAATCGAAGAGATGATCCTAGGGACGAGTGTTGAGTTGAGCGATGAGGCCTCGCCCCTGCTGGCGACGGCCAGCGAGTTGAGGCTGCTGCCCGATCCTGATTTCAGGCGCCGTCTGAACGCTGAACTGATGAGTGAAGCCATGCCAGCGGAAACGTCGTTCACTCCCTCACGGGATAACCGACCGAGTGCGGGGGCTGCCGCTTCGATCATGCCAACGCTGACCGGCAAGGGGTTTAGGATCTTCCCGGCCGACCATCGCAGCTTTATGGTTTCTTTTGCGTCTCACGCGGCGTTGGTGCTTTTGATCGCGTCCGGAATCTGGGTGGGTCAGCGGCCAATTATTCGAACGACCCAAATACTCGCTTCGAAATTGACATACTTGGGATCCGGTGGTGGCGGGGGAGGCGATGGGAGCTCGATTCCTGCCACCAAAGGAACGCCTCCTAAGTTCAGCAATCAGCAACTGGCGCCGCCTGTCATCGTAGTCCGCAATCCGAATCCGGCGCTGCCGGTTGATCCGACAGTGCTCGGCCCGCCGCAATTAAACTTGCCGCAGTCCAACCAGATCGGCGACCTGATGTCGTCGAATGTGATTTTGCCTTCTAACGGAACCGGGCGCGGAGGAGGAGTGGGCAGCGATTCCGGTACCGGGATCGGCAGCGGGACCGGCCCGGGTGTCGGAACCGGCTCCGACGGCGCCTATGGACGCGGGGCGTTTACCGCCGGACGCGGGGTCACTGCTCCGCGAGCGATCTACGATCCCGAGCCTGAGTATTCGGAGGAAGCACGGAGAGTCCATTTTCAGGGTGTCGTGGTGTTGTCCATCGTCGTCGATCAGGAAGGCCGCGCCCGGGACGTTCGTGTCGCTCGCTCGGTGGGCCTGGGGCTGGACGAAAAGGCCATGGAGGCCGTCAAGAAATGGAAATTTGAACCGGGCGTAAAAGATGGGCATCCCGTCGCGGTCGGGGTGAATGTTGAAGTGAATTTCAGGTTGTATTGAGCGCGCCTAGCGGAAGCTGGCGCTCTTAAGCGTCTGGCGGAAATCCTGGCCTTCCATTTTTATGATTCGGCACATTTCGTGGAGACGGGAGCGCATGCGCTCGCCGATTCGGTCGCCGAGGGTTTCGCCGCGAACGGCTCGCTGGGCACGGGCGAATTCGCTGGTGCCGTTTGCGTCGCGGGCAGCATCGTCGGGATAGTTTGTCGTGATGATCGTGGTGCGGTTGTCGTTGTAGCGGCTGTTCAGAATCAGGCTAACGGTGTCCCAAACCCATTCCGTTGGTTTCACGGCGCCTAGTTCGTCCAGCACCAGCACCTCGGCTTCGAATACTGGGCGAAGGACTTCGAGTTCGGTTGCCTTCACGGAATCGTTGTAGGAATTCTGGATTTGCTTCAACAGCTCGCGGTAGTCGTAGAAAAGACAAGGAATACCCTTGCTGAACACCAGCTCCTTGATGACCCCAACCGCGAGATGAGTTTTTCCGGTGCCGATGCTGCCGATCAGGAGCAATCCCGTATTGTCGAGGGGATATTCTTCCACGAATTTGCAGGCGGCCATGCGCGCGGCGGCCAGGTTGCGGTGGGGGCCGTCGAATTCAAAGTTGGAGAGCTCGCAATGCTCGTAGCGCTTGGGGATTCGGGCGGCGGCGAGCAGGGTATCTCCGCGGAGCTTGGTGCGGCACTCGCAGCGGGTCACGCGATTTTCTGAGCCAACGGACTTCCATCCACTTCCACCACACATCGGGCAAACTTCAGCGGCTGTGTTCATAAATATTTCTACTTCCAATGTGCACTGAGCGGGGCGTTCGCGCAAGTGATTGCGGCGGTTGCGCTGTGTACATCCTGTGAAGGGGAGGACATGGTTGTGGAGAACGCGGGGGAAACTTCTTTTTCGCCGCAGAGGCACAGAGAATGCGAAGGCCTCTTCATAACATTCGGGGAGCGGGCGGCGGAACTGGTTCTCCAGACTGGTCTTCGTCTGTGCCTCGGTGTCTCGGTGGTGAAACGGGGTTGACTTCCGGCTGCTCTAGCGGGTTTTGCGGCTTAGGGGTGCCGAATCCGGCATCTGGCGCGGATTTCCACAGTTGACATTCGCAGAAGGGGGGAGCTAAATAGCTTGCGTTGGGTTTCCAGATCGGCGAGGGTGAATCCCCTAAGCAGGCAATCGCCGAAAACAAGATGAAACCCGCCAGGAGCTACGATGAATAAAGCAGATTTGATTGACCGCATCGCTGCGGGCGCCGGCATCAGCAAGACCCAAGCTGCGAGCGCCATTGACACTAGCGTAGAAAGCATTACCAGCGCATTGAAAAAGGGAGACCGGGTTGCGCTGATCGGGTTTGGGACGTTTTCGATTTCGCAGCGGAAGGCGCGCAACGGACGCAATCCGCAGACCGGGGCGACGATTAAGATTCCCGCCCGCCGGGTAGCGAAGTTTTCGGCTGGCGCAGAACTGCGCAAGGCCGTGAATCGCGGGAAGTAGATTTTGGATCTGAATTAAAGAAGAACGGCAGGGGGTCGGCGCTGCAGTTTTGTATTGTGCGGGCGCGAGGTTCGTATCAGGGCACGCCTTCAGGCGTGCCGCATTCGTGCCCGGAATCCGCGCCTCTCAGCGTGCGGCCCGTGCGATATGGCTGAAGCCATATACTGATACAAGCCCAGGCCTGCGGCCCGGCGACGGGCGGGGACGCCCGTCCCCCCACTGATTATTGGCTGTGGATCGTTGGTTGCTGAATCGTTTGGGTATCCTTTAGAATCAAATGATTCGCTTGAGGATTGGGGATCTTATGAAACCAGCTATTCATCCGGCATATAACGAAATTCGCGTGCAATGCGCGTGCGGCAGCGCGTTTACTACGCGGTCCACCCACAAAGGGGATATTCACGTGGAAATCTGCTCGAGTTGCCATCCGTTTTTCACCGGCAAGCAGAAGTTGATGGATACGGCGGGACGCGTGGAGCGCTTCCGGCGCAAGTACGGCAAGCCTGGGGAAGCGAAACCAGCGGCAGCGGCGGTCGCAGAGAAGAAGTAAGCACGGTATCTGCGCACGAGATACAGGGCCCTCGCTTCGGCGAGGGCTTTTCGTTTTACAATCTGATTGTGACCGACCTGGGGAAGACTCTCGTCTTCGTTGGCATATTGATTGCCGCCACGGGGTTAGTGTTGCTGCTGCTGGGGAAGACCAACCTTCCGCTGGGGCGGCTGCCTGGGGACATTGTTTATCGCGGGAAGAATACGACGTTTTATTTTCCGCTGGCGACGTCGATATTGGTGAGCGTGGTTTTGTCGGCGGTGTTGTATTTACTGGGGCGCATGCGACGGTAGCGCCGCTAGATCATAAGTCCCGCAGGGACGACCGATATTAGCCCAGCATTTCAACGCTGGGTACGTGCGGACGTTAGAGCGCGTCCCGGTGGGACGCCCGGTTCGCCATCATTCTTTTGTATTTCAATTGTGCCTACGGCACATTCTCCGAGCGCGGGCCATCCCCACCTGAAGCGGTGGGCTATTGGCGGGCGTCCCTCCGGGACGCGGGGCGCCGCGGTCCGCACAATGCGGCGATCTGCATAATTAGAAAGGCGGCGACCGGGGCTTATCGCCGCCGACGGAATTCCGGTTGGGGGGCGGATTTGTAATCCTTGGGGTAGAGGACGACCGAGCGGCGTAATCCTTCGCCGGAGCTTTCGGTGCGCAGATCCTGCTCGTCGCGCAATGCCAGGTGAAGGATGCGGCGTTCGCGGGACGACATGGACGCGAACTCGTAGGGGACGCCGCTTTGGCGGACTTTTTCGGCTGCTACGCTGGCGGACAGGCGCAATTCTTCGAGGCGGGCTTTTCTGTGTCCCATGCAATCGAAGTTGACTTTTTCGTGCTCATTGCCGGGCAGGTGAAGCATTTCCATGGCCAGCAATTCCATCGAGCGCAGCAGTTCGGCGCCGCGTTCGAGCAGCAGGCCGGAATCGGGGCCGGCGAATTCGACGAGAATCTCCGGGCGCTCCCAGTCGCGGTCCTCGCCGAGTGGAGGATCGACGGTGATCCGGTATTTGAGCTTGAGGCCGGCGTATTTGATGACGCCGCCGAGGAAAGTGTTGAGCTGGTTTGCGGATTCGATTTTATTCATAAAGAAGCTTTTAGCTATTAGCTCTTAGCTTTTAGCCTAAATCCACTGGGGCTGGGTTTTCAGGCTAAATGCCAAGAGCCATTTTTTTCATCGTCTGTTTTGCGGCGATTTCTTTTATCTCTAACGCTTAGCTTTCGGCCCGAGTCTGTCGGGCTGGGTTCAAGCTAAAGGCTAAGGGCTAACAGCTAAGAGCTGTTTTTCTTCCTCGCCCGCTTTGCGGCGATTTCTTTCATTTCGCGGCCGAGGCTGGTGCGATTCATGATGGCCTGCTGGACAATCATAATCAAGTTGCTTTCGGCGTAGTAGAGATTCAATCCGGCGGCGAGGCGGAAGAAAATGAAACCCATCATCAGCGGCATCATGACGGTCATCATTCGCTGCTGGGCGGGATCCATGCCGGCCTGCGGGGTCATCTTCTGCATCAGGAACATGCTGACGACCATTAGCAACGGGAGCAGGAATGGAAACGGCTCGGAGGCCGAGAGATCGTGGATCCAGAGCCAGTGCGCCTGGCGCAGATCGATGGCGTTGCTGAGCATGCGGTAGTAGGCGAACAGGAATGGCAACTGCACGATCAGAGGCAGGCAGCCGCTGATGGGGTTTACGTTTTCGCGTTTGTACAGGTCGGCGATTTCCTTGTTCATGTCCGCTTTGCGCGGGTCGCTCATTTTGTACTTCTTGTATTTTTCCTGAATGGCTTTGATTTGCGGCGCGGCTTTTTGCATTTTGAGCGCCGACTTCATCTGGAAAATACGGAGCGGCAGCAGGATGATGGTGATGAGGATGGTCTGGAGAACGATGGCCCATCCCCAGTTGTGGACGTAGCCGTGAATCCAGCGCAGCCCGATGTAAGGCCATGCGAACAGCGGGCGGGCGATCACGCCGAGCGAGCCGAAGTTCACCAGGGCGCGAAGGTCTTTGTCGGCGCCGATGATGGTGGGTACGGAAACGGATTCGGTGGCGTCGAGGGATTTCGGTCCGACGAACAGGCGCTCAGCAGATTCTCCGGGGCGGCCGACGGCGACTCCCAGTACGTCGACAGGCTTGGTTTCAGCGGGCTTGCTAGGATCAGACGGCTTACCGGGATCAGTAACGACTTCGACAGGGTTGCGAAGAGTCACCACGCTGAGGTTGTCGGGATTATCGGGAATAAAGACCGCTGCGAAGTAGGATCCGCTTACGCCGGCCCAGTTGAAGGAGCCGTGGCCTCCACCACGGGTGTCGCCGCCGATGACCTTCTTGGGAGCTATGTGTTCGGTCTCGGAGTTGAACTGATACTCGAACTGGCTGGCGGCGTAGGCGGGAAGAGTCGCCTGATCGCCGAAGCCGGCAGGCCATGCGGGGAACGCGCCGGGGTAGAGAGGTGCGCCGTTCTGAAAAACAGAAACGTCGACGCCGATGACGTAGCTCGCATCGAAATGAAATGTCTTGCGGACGGTGAGGCCCGAGGCAGCGTCGAAATAATCAAAGGACAAGAATGCGGGCGCGGTCAAGGCTGGCGCGCTCACGCTCGGTACGTACAAAACTGAATTCAGCTTGTCGGTTAGGGGCTTGTCGTACGTCCACAGCGAAAGCGGGAAGCCGTATTTCGCCGATGCCGCTGCGTTGACCAGATCGAGGGGCTTGCCCGCGTCGTCCTGAAATTTCTTCAGTACCCAGCTCTTCACTTGTGCGCCGCGGTTGGTGAAGGTGATGCGGTAGAGAGCGTTCTCTACTACGGTTTCCGATTCGGTGGCTGCCTGAATGGATGTTGGCTCTGCTGGTTGCGTCTGCTTGCCGGATTTCTGTTTGCCGGAGCTTTGCTTGGCAGAGGACGGCGCCGAAACCATCGCGGGAGGCAGAGCAGTGGACGAAGTCGCGCTCGAAGCTTGCTGCTGCGAGGTCGCTTGAGCAGTCGTGGCGGGCGGCTGCGGCATGAACTTCTTCAGGAAAAACTGGGAGCCGAAGATGACGACGGCCATCACAAGGAAGACGAGAAGAAAGTTACGCTCGTTGCCGGATTCGTTTTGCGGGCTTTTATATTCGGGCATTTTTAAATTAGTGAGTCACGTGGTGACAGCCGCCCTCGGCTGTCGTGCGATCTGCTGCGGCGGTTGCATCATTCATTAGCATTGGCACCGGATCGTAACCTCCGCGCACAAAGGGGTGGCAACGCAGCACGCGCCAGATTGTCATGGCCGATCCGCGAAACGCTCCGTGACGGTCGATGGCCTCGGCTGCGTAATCGGAGCAGGTCGGAACATAGCGGCAGGCCGGGGGAAGGAACGGCGAGAGCGCCCACTTGTATCCGCGCAGCAGGGTCAGGAGCAACGTCTTTGGGAAGCGAGTCATAAAAAATCCACGGCTACTTGCTCTTCTATATCTTCTATACGGATTTGGAAGCCTTTTCGGTCGTTTTTTCGATCACCTTTTCGACCGCTTTTTCGATGACCTGAAAAGCCCGGGCCACTTCATTCCGCACGTCGGCAAAATCGGCGCCGAGCAGCGAGCGTTTGGGATTGATGACGACGTCCGCCGAAACCTCGGGCGGAAAGCCGCTGAGCCGCACCGCTTCGCGAAGGCGGCGCTTCATACGGTTGCGTTGTACGGAGCCTCCCAACACGCGCCCCACGGTAAAGCCGACGCGCAGGCCGGGCGGCAAGTTATTCCTGGTCTTGCTCTTGCTCTTGTTTTCGTTACCGCTATCGCCGTCGCGCCGCAAATAAAAAACTGTCATGTGCGCAGCGAAATGGCGGCGCCCCTGTTTGTAAACCTGTTCAAAATCTGCATGACGCAGAAGCCGCCGTTGCTTGGGAAACTTGTTCTTCGGCTTTTGCGGAGCTATTTGGGTCATTTGGCTATTGGCTCTGGCTTCCTGGCTTTCAGTCTTACAACTCCGAGTTTTCCTGAAGCCTGACGCCTAAAGCCTGGAGCCGGGTTTATTCACGGAATCCGGGTTTCACGGAAACTCGCTTGCGGCCTTTGGCCCGGCGCCGGGAGATGACCGCGCGTCCGCTCTTGGTCTTCATACGGGTGCGAAAGCCGTGCGTCTTCGAGCGGTGACGACGGTTGGGCTGGAATGTGCGTTTCGGCATGAAAAGTCCTGCGCTCCTGATGTCAGCATCTGGATTCGAAGCTGCGATTGGTGAATGGAAAGTATAAATGACGTTGGGCGGGAGGTAAACCAGTGGCTGGTGGCCAGTGGTCAGTGGGCAGTTTTCGGATGAGCCAGATCCATGGCCGCAGGAGCACCAGTTTACTGACCACTGGGCACTGATTCTCAGTTGGCGGGGGTTGAATTCGCGGAATTGGCGCCAGGATTCTTGCCCTGTCCAAAGGTCGGGTTCCTGAACCTGCAGGTGGCTACGATCTGGGGATCAACGTAAGGCAGAGGCGCGGCGGCATTCTTGGGCTGCGGCTTCCCTTCCACAATGGGTGCAATGCAGTCGTAACCAATGCCGAGACCGGCGGACGCGGCGCCTTTGACAAATCCGGCCTTGGCGCAAGCGGTCGAGATTTGCTCGCATGGCCGGTCGGTTGCATTGGTATTGGCGTTGGCGCCAGCGTCTGCGGCAGGCTTGGCTTGGAGAGGCGGTTGGGGGCTTGGCGATGGGGCCGAGCTCACCACCGACTGGCTCGTAGCGGACGTGATCGGGGCCGATGTGATTGGAGCCGGCGCGGCCGAAGCTTCTGCAGCCTTCGGAACCGGGCTGGGCTTGTTGATTGCGACGGCCGACGGTTCTGCGGGCGTTGTTTGCGGTGACGTCGCGGACCGGTTAACGCTGACCGGAGACGTGCGAGCGGGTTGGGTGCTCGGGGCCGGAGTTGCCGGGGCACTGACCTCCGGGCTTGGCTCGCTCGTTGCCGGGGTCGCGGCCGCGGGCACGGGGGCAGGTTGCTTTTCGCGCGAAGCGAAGTAAAGCCCTGCGGCGCCGGTCAGCGCGAGCGCGGCGACTACGACAAAGATCGCGGGCCAGTGGGAATTTTTTTTCTGCGCCGCCGCACGCATGGTTCCCGAGGCCATTGCTCCGGTAGTGATCGTTCCGGCAGGCGGTGTTCCGACAGTCGCGTGTCCTGCGGGCGCTGCGCTTGCGCCGCCCGTCGCCCCAGCGACTCCGACGGCTGTGGCACTCCTTGGCCCGGTGGAGACGGCGGGGACGGAACGTCCGGAACTTGTATCGCGGTGCAGGCGTTTCAAATCTGCGCGCAGGTCGCCAGCGGTCTGGTAACGCAAATCCACATCTTTTTCCAGCAGTTTGCTGATGATGTGGTCGAGTTCCGGGGGCAGTCCGGGATTCACGCGTCCGGGGGCGGGCGGAGCGGTGTGCAGGATGGCATCGAATAGAGCTGCGGAAGTTGTGCCCTGGAATGCCTGGCGGCCGGTCGCCATTTCGTAGAGCACGATGCCCAGCGAGAAAAGATCGGTGCGGGCGTCGAGCGGCTTGCCCAGCGCCTGCTCGGGAGACATGTAGGCCACGGTCCCCAGCGCGGTGCCGGGGCTGGTGAGCTGCAAGTCTTCCATCGGCATGGTCGCGTCGAGAGCGCCGTCGGCACCGGAAGCTGCGCGGTCCACTTTTGCCAGTCCGAAATCTAGGACCTTGGCGTGGCCGCGCTTGGTGATGAAAATATTTGCCGGCTTGATGTCGCGATGGACAATACGCTGAGTGTGCGCGGCGTCGAGTGCGTCGGAGATTTCGATGGCGAGGGCGAGCAGGCGATCGGTTTCAAGCGGCTTCCCGGCAATCATGTGGCGCAGGGTCATGCCGTCGAGAAATTCCATGGCGATGAAGGCGCGGCCCGCGTCCTCACCGACGTCATGAATGGTGCAGATGTTGGGATGATTGAGCGCCGAGGCGGCCTGGGCTTCGCGCTGGAAACGCGCGAGGCTTTGCGGATCATGCGCCATGTCGGGCGGGAGAAACTTCAGCGCTACGAAGCGGTGCAGCCGGGTGTCTTCGGCCTTGTACACCACGCCCATTCCGCCGCCGCCCAGCTTCTCGATGATGCGATAATGAGAGATCTTGCTGCTTTCCACGTGGCCAGCCCCATTGGACGAGGATGTTAGGCGGAAGCGCGATTTAAGTCAACGGAAGTTGTTGTAGGTCCCGAGGTTTGCAACTTTGAGCTGACGGCTAAAGCTGAATCCTGCACCACTCTCGCGACAGTTATATTTTCGCTACTTGACAGAAGTTTTTCCAAGCGGTTAAGAAAAAATGCGGCGCGGAATTTTCGCCGAAAAGATTTCCACACGCAGAAATATTTTGTGCTAGCATGACGCTCTGTTGAAGCTGATTTGATTTGCCGCGCCAGCGTTTTGAATCAGGCTTCTCTGCTGGCAAACGACACGGTTTTGAAAGCTGGTTTATACAGGCGCTGCCCCAGCCGCGGCCCCCATTAATATTTTATGTCCGTACCGACTCCGACCCTCAGCGCGAACCCGTGGCTGCGCATCCTCGATGCGCTCGAAAAGAAAATCAACCGCCATTCCTATGACACCTGGCTGAAGCCCACCCGCTACAGCCATTCCAGCAACGGGATCATGTACGTGCGCGTGCCTACGGCGGAGTTCCGCCACGTGGGCGACAAGTACGCCGACCTGATCCAGGAAGCGCTGGACAATCTGAATATGGATTATCAGGACGTGGAGTTCGTCACTCCTGATGATGATCCGGCTTCGACTCCGGTGCGGCATGACGGCGGGCTTTCGGCGGCGGCTTCGACTTCGGCTCCCGCGCATCCTATTTCGCAGGCGCGCTTTGACTGGGACGGCGCGGCGCAATTAAACGCCCGCTACACCTTTGACGCGTTCGTGATTGGCAGCGGAAATCAGTTTGCTCATGCCGCGTGCCAGGCAGTTTCGCAGCGTCCGTCGAAAGCCTACAACCCGCTGTTCTTGTACGGCGGAGTCGGCATGGGCAAGACCCATCTGATGCAGGCGATCGGCCACGAAGTGAAGCGGCTGCAACCGCAGGCGGCCATCTGCTACATCTCCAGCGAGAAATTTACCAATGAAATGATCAACTCGCTGCGCTATGACAAGATGACCAGCTTCCGCGACAAGTACCGCAACATGGACGTGCTGCTCATCGACGACATTCAGTTTCTGGCGCAAAAAGAGCGGACGCAGGAAGAATTTTTCCATACGTTTAACGCACTGCACGAAACCATGAAGCAGATCGTGATTGCCAGCGACCGTCCTCCGAAGGAGTTGCCGGAGATTGAGGACCGCTTGCGCAGCCGCTTTGAGTGGGGATTGATTGCAGACATTCAGCCGCCCGACTTGGAGACGAAGGTTGCGATCCTGCAGAAGAAGTCGGAGCAAGAGCGGATCACGCTGCCGACGGATGTGGCCTTGTTCATCGCTTCGAATATCCGCTCGAATGTGCGGGAACTTGAAGGCGCGCTCATCCGGCTGGTAGCGCATTCATCATTGATCGGCGCGGAAATTACCCTGCCCTACACGCAACAAGTCCTGAAGAATTTTATTGATTCGCAGGCGCGCAAGGTCACGATTGAATCCATCCAGAAAGCGGTGGCGGAGCAGTTTGGGCTGCGGCTGATTGAGATCAAGGCCAAGAACAACTCGCGTGCGATTGTTTATCCGCGGCAGATTGCGATGTATCTGTCCAAACATTTGACCGAGGCGTCGCTGCCTGAGATCGGTAGGCAGTTTGGCGGCAAGCATCATACGACCGTTCTGCACTCGGTCGAGAAGATCGAAGAGACGCGAAAGAACGACAAGGATTTGAACAGGCTGCTCAATAAAATGACCGAGCAGTTAGGCGCATAATCTGCAATTGCGGACGGGATTTCCGGCTTAGGACTTGGTTTTGCGAGAGGCCTCCTGTGAGTTGGCTGTGGAAGCTGTGAAAGAAGCAGGTTGGAATTCTTGATTGGTCCAGGTTGTAGGGCGACGGGCGCGGTAATCGGGGCTGATCTTGGACACGAAGGTAGCGGCTGGAACTGATGCAACAGCTATAGTTGGGTTAATTTTCCACTTTTCCGACCCCCCTACTGCTACTGCTGGGTATTATGGTTTCTGATTTAATATAGTGCAGTAATAAAAGTAATAAGAGGTTCTCAGATCTATGCCGGTTGAAGCGATCGCCTCCGCAACAGGAACGGCCACGATGGAAATTACGGTCAGCAGATCGGAACTGCTCAAGGAACTTTCGGCGACCCAGGGAGTGGTCGAACGCAAGACAACAATTCCCATTCTTTCGAATTATTTATTTGAAGCCGGCGCCGACCGGCTTTCGCTCACGGCTACGGACCTCGATCTGAGCCTGCGAACTTCGTGTAACGCCAAAGTAAAAAAAGAAGGCTCCTGTACCATCCCCGCGCGAAAACTGCATGATTACGTAAAGCTGCTGCCTGAAGCTGATATCACGATCAAGCTGCTGGAAAATCATTGGGTCAGCATTCGGTGCGGACGGTCCAACACGAAGATGGTCGGGATGGCGCGCTCGAACTTCCCCAGCCTGCCTGTGTTTCCGACTGCAGGTGTGGTGAAGATTCCGGCGCAGGTTTTGCGGGCAATGATTGCACGCACTGGATTCGCTATCGCCAATGAAGAATCGCGCTACACGCTGAATGGCGCGCTGATGGTGCTGAAGCCGGAATCCATCACCATGGTTGCGACCGACGGACACCGCTTGGCGCACGTGGAGCGCAGCGGCGAAAAGTTTGAAGGCGTTTCCGGCGAGATGAAGACGCTGGTCCCGAAGAAGGCGATGGACGAACTGAGGTCGCTGGTGGATTCGGCAGGCAGCGATGTCGAGACGATTGAATTCGCCAAAGACGACTCGACGCTTTTCTTCCGCATCGGGCCGCGACTTTTGACCTCGCGCCAGCTTACCGGGCAGTTTCCGAATTTCGAAGCTGTTCTTCCCAAGGACAACAATAAGAGCATTCTGCTGCATGGAGAAGACTTGGGAGCGGCGATTGCCCGCGTGGCGCAGTTTGCCGACGAACGTTCGCGCGCGGTGCGGCTGAAGCTGGAAAAAGGCGAGTTGAAACTTTCCGCGTCGTCGGCCGAGACTGGCGAATCGGAAGACTCGATTGAAACCGACTATAACGGCGAGCCGCTGACCATCGGCTTCAACGCCCAATACATCATCGACTTCCTCAAGGCCGCCGGTTCCGGCGACGTAAGGCTGGAACTGAAAGACTCCCAATCCGCAGGGCAGCTTCGTCCCGCCGAGGGCGAGGATTATAAGTACCGGTACATCGTGATGCCCATGCGGATCTGAGGACTGGCCGTCCAGGCAGACGCTCGCTTCGCGAGCAGAGTCAATCTCGCATATCCTCTTGACCTCCGTTCGGCATCGGCATACATTTCTGTCCTTACATCCAGGAGGTCTCCCATGCTGAGCGGATTCAAGCAATTCATTCTTCGCGGTAATGTTGTGGACATGGCGGTCGGCGTGGTCATTGGGGCGGCGTTTGCCAGCGTGGTTTCGGCGTTGACCAAAGACCTGCTGACGCCGCTGATTGCCGCCATCGCGGGCAAGCCGGATTTTTCGAAGATCACCTTCACCGTCCACGGCAGCGTGTTCGCGCTGGGCGACTTTATCAATGCCGTGATCGCCTTCATTCTGGTGGCGGGCTCGGTTTACTACTTTGTGGTGACTCCGGTGAATCTGCTGGTCACACGGATGCGGAAGGCCGCGGCGCCGGCTGATCCGACCACCAAGAAGTGTTCCGAATGCCTGAGCGAGATTCCGATTGATGCGCGGCGCTGTGCGCACTGCGCGCAGCCGCAGGTGGCGCAGGCGGCGTGACGGTTCACGTTCTCGAATGCAGGAGCGTGTCAGCCTGCATCTCATACCCTGTGGCTAGATTCTTAAACATTCGAGGCACGAGGCACGCGGAGTTGTTTCTGCTTGGCTTTCTTGTTGCTGTTGCGACGAGCACTGCGGCAGTATCGCAAGTGTCCGGACAGGCATCGCAAAAGCCAAAGTCCGCGACACGGCCAACCGTTGCAGGACAGACATGCGGCCCGATTTCCGACGGCGTGCTCAAGTGCCCGCGCTTCGGTTTCACATACAAGACTCTATTCGGCTGGGTGGATCGCACCGATGACATGCAGTCGGATGCGGAGGCTGAACAGAAAGACGCTGCGCAGAAAGGTGCTGGGCAGCAGGAAGCCGCAACGCAGGCAAGCGGCGACGCTGGGAAATCGCAAGGTAATAAGCCTGAAACGCTGCTGGCGATGTTCGAGCGGCCTCCGGGGGCGGTGGGGGATACCATCAATTCGGCGGTGGTGATTGTGGCCGAGAGCCTGGCGGATTATCACGGGATCAAGACTGCGGCGGATTATTTTGGTCCGATCATGGAACTTAACGAGCAGCGCGGATTCAAAGTCGAGAACGAGCCTTATGCTGTTTCCATTGGGACCAGAAAACTGGTTCGCGGCGACTTCAGCAAGGATCGTGACCGCGGCAAAGTGACGATGTGGCAAAGCTCGCTGGTGATGATCGAAAAGGGATATATTGTTTCGTTCACCTTCGCGGGCGGCAGTGAAGAAGAAGTGGAGAGCTTGATCGGGAATCTGAGTTTTGGAACGCGCGCGCCGATGCGGCAAGTGCCAGGGAGATAGATCCAATTCCAACGCTAAGGGAAATCATGAATAGAAAGATGAAGAAACTGTTCTGCGCCTGTGCATTGTTAGTGACCATTCTGTTCTTCGCCTGTGGGTCGATTTTTGCGAAAGGCCGCCGCTACATTCTTTACGTCGGTACTTACACCGGGCCGGAGAGCAAGGGGATCTACGCGTATGGTTACGACGCCGTATCCGGCAAGCTGACGCCGCTGGGCGTGGCCGCCGAGACGAGCAATCCGTCATTTCTGGCGATTGATTCGACGCGCAAGTTTCTCTACGCGGTGAACGAAGGGCACGATTACAAGGGCGAGAACAGCGGCGCGGTGACGGCGTTTTCTATAGACGACCGCAAGACTGGAAAGCTGACTGAGCTGGACGAAGTGTCGTCACACGGCGCCGATCCGTGTTACATCTCGTTCGACCGCACCGGGAAGTACGCGCTGGTCGCGAACTACTCGGGAGGGACCGTCGCGGTGTTTCCGCTGGCTTCCGACGGACGCATTGGAGAGGCGTCATCAGTGGTGAAGGATGCGGGGACGCTCGGCCCGGTTAAAGACCGCCAGGAGGCGCCGCATGCCCATTTTATCGAGGCGTCCGCGGGCAATCGATTTGCTTACGTTTCTGACCTTGGGCTTGACCGCGTGCTGATTTACAAATTTGACGTCGCGAAGGGGACGCTGAGTCCGGATTCGCCGGACAAGGCGAATTTCTTTTCCGCGACGCTCGCTCCCGGCACCGGACCGCGGCATGTCGCATTTTCGAGCGACGGAAAGTTCATGTACGTCCTGGGCGAACTGGATTCCACGGTGACGGTTTTTGCCAACGACGGAAAGGAAACTTATCGCTCGATCCAGAAAATCTCTGCGCTGCCGGCCGGATTTACCGGACACAACAACCCCGCGGAGATTGAGACCCATCCCAGCGGGAAATTTCTGTACACCTCGAACCGTGGCGATGACAGCATTGCGGTGTTTGCGATCAATCGCGCGACTGGGAAACTGACGTTTCTCCAACGCATCTCCAGCGGAGGGAACGCGCCGCGGCATTTTGCGATTGATCCTACGGGAACGCGGCTGTTCGCGGCCAATCAGGCCACCGGCAACATTGTGGAGTACGACATCAACGCGACGACGGGGCGGCTGAAGCCGGTGGGCGAGGTGGGGAAGGTGGCGTCGGCGGTGTGCTTGGTGTTTATGGCGGTCGAGTAATCAGCGCTGCAAGCATCGGTCGGACAAGAGTGTCCGACCCATACGGGCCTTGCTACTCCAGCGCTTCCGGCTGAAGGCCGATATTCTTTTCTCCCGCTGCTTTTTTCTCGCTGTACTTTTTCATCCAGGCTTCCCAGCTTTTTCCGGCGGCGGTGTCTTTACCGGTGAAGGCGAGGGCGGCGATGTCGGCGTAGAGGATGGAAATTTTCTGGTCACTGGATTTGGGGTAAAGGCGGACGAGGGAATCGGAGAGCGAGGTTCCGGTGCGGCGGTCGAAGATGTAGCCTTCGATTTTTTCTCCGCTCTTCAGTGTGATGGTGATGTCGCCGCGGTAGTCGAAGGCTTTTTCTAACGAGGCCCGGATTTCTTCGTCGGTGGCGAGTTGGGGGATCCAGCCTTCGAGGTTTTCGCGCTCGCGGCCGGGGGCGTGTTCGAGCTCGTCAGCTTCCTGCGCGGTGATGTTGCGTTGCGGAACGCTCACGCGCGGGTTTCCTCGAGCGACTGCGATTCAATCTGCACCAGCGCTCCAGTGTGCTCGGGCGAGGACAACTCATCGAGCAGCCGCGTCGCGCCGGCGTCGGGATAGCGATTGAACAGCGTCGCTTTTACCGTGTCCATGAATCCGCGCAGGGAGCCAAAGGTTTCGTTTACTGCCGAGGCTTCGTATCCGCTGTGCACCATGCAATTGGCACAGCGCGGGTTGCCGGACTCGGTGCCGTAGTTGGCCCAATTGGTTTCGCGCATCAACTCGTCGAAAGTGTCGGCGTATCCGTCTTGCAGCAGGTAGCAGGGTTTTTGCCAGCCGAAAATGTTGTACGTGGGCATCCCCCAGGGAGTGCAGGTGTAGTGGCGCTTGCCCATCAGGAATTCCAGGAACAGCATGGACTGATTGAAGCGCCAGGCTTTCTTGCGGTTCGAAAGAATTGCGCGGAAAAGTTTCCGAGTGCGGGCGCGGCCGAGGAAGTGTTGCTGGTCGGGGGCCTTGTCGTAGGAGTATCCCGGCGAAAGCATCATGCCTTCGACGCCGAGTTCCATCATCTCGTCAAAGAAGGCGCGGACGCTTTGTGGGTCGGCGCCGTCGAACAGAGTCGTATTCGTGGTCACGCGGAAGCCGCGCTGGACCGCTTCTTTCACGCCTTCGAACGCTTTGTCGAATCCGCCTTCCAGGCAAACCGACATATCGTGGTGCTCGCGCTGTCCGTCGAGATGAATGCTGAAAGTTAGATATTTTGACGGCTTGAATAAATGGAGCTTTTCTTTGAGCAGCAACGCGTTGCTGCATAGGTAAATATATTTCTTGCGCGCGATCAGGCCTTCGACGATTTCGGCGATCTGGGGATGAAGCAGCGGCTCGCCGCCGGGGATCGAGACCATAGGCGCGCCGCATTCGTCCACCGCCTTGAAGCATTCTTCCGGCGTGAGCTGGCGTTTCAGAATGTGGGCGGGATATTGGATCTTGCCGCATCCGGCACAGGCCAGGTTACAGCGGAACAAAGGCTCGAGCATGAGGACGAGCGGGTACTGCTTGCGTCCGGCAAGGTTCTGGCGGACGACATAGCTGGCCACGGTCCACATTTGCGAAACGGGAACGCTCATAGGGTGTCTCAGTAGTTTATCAGGGTCCGGCTCCTGTGGAACTAAGCCTTTGACCGCGGAGTTCGCCAAGGCAAGGTAGAGGACGCGGAGAAAGGTTCCTGTTGGCGAAAGGCGGCGATTTTTCTTTGCGAGTTTTTCAAGGACTTTCTTCGGTTAAAAGCTGTGCCATTTTGGGAGGCTGGAAAGGCTGTAAATCGAGTGGTTTACCGGGGGGATTCATCGGTCGAAAAAAGGCTATTTTTATGGTAAAATCTAAGTAATCCAAAGATGCCTTAAGTTATTGGAATTTCAGTAATTTGTGGGTCATTTTACAGGCATCGAGAAGGGTATTGGAAGGCGACTCAGAGTTGCCAGTTTTTTGGGCTTGAAACTGGCGAACTGAACCAGCGTTTTCCGCACATCTGAATGGCGACGAAAGAAATCAATCCGGCCGCGATCGTCGGCTCAACTCGAGACGAAAAAAACAAGAACGGCAAACCCTCGGCGGACCCTGCCAACGGTAGCGGCGATTACACTGCCGACTCCATCAAAGTCCTGGGCGGCATGGAAGCCGTGCGCAAACGTCCGGCCATGTACATTGGCTCGACCGGCGACCTGGGTTTGCATCACCTGGTTTACGAAGTCGTCGACAACTCGGTTGACGAGGCGCTGGCCGGATTCGCCGACAAAATTGAAGTCACCATTCACATTGATAATTCCATCACCGTGGTGGACAACGGACGCGGAATTCCCACCGGCGACATGAAGTTGGATGATGGACAAAAGCTTCCCGCCGCGCAAGTGGTGATGACCACGCTGCACGCGGGCGGAAAATTTGATGCGTCCACGTACAAAGTTTCCGGCGGACTGCACGGGGTTGGCGTCTCCTGCGTGAACGCGCTCAGCGAAGAGTTTGATCTCGAAATCTGGCGCGACGGGTTCACCTGGGAGCAAACCTATTCGAAAGGCGAGCCGACTTCGAAATTGAAAAAGGCCGGCGCCACCAAGAAGCGTGGGACCAAAATCCGCTTCCTGCCTGATAAGACCATCTTCACGGGATCGACGGAATACAACTACGACACACTGGCCCAGCGGCTGCGCGAACTGGCTTTCCTCAACAAAGGCCTGCTGATCACGCTTACCGACGAGCGCACCACCGATTCGAAGACCGGCGAGGCGAAGGTTGCGGAGTTCAAATATAACGGCGGCATTGCGGAATTTATCAAGCACCTGAATCGCGGCAAGCAAGTGTTGCACGACAAGCCGATTTACATGGAAGCCGAGCGCGACGGCGTGGCCATGGAAATTGGCCTGCAATACAACGACGGCTACTCGGAAAGCGTTTTCAGCTTTGCCAACAACATCAATACGGTTGACGGCGGATCACATCTTTCGGGATTTCGCACTTCGCTGACCCGGACCATCAATTACGCTGGGCAACAGATGGGCTTGTTCAAAGACGTAAAAGAAAATCTGACCGGCGACGACGTGCGCGAAGGGTTGGTGGCGGTGATCAGCGTGAAGTTGCCGCAGCCGCAGTTTGAAGGTCAGACCAAGGGCAAGTTAAATTCCGATATCGCCGGAGTCGTGCAGGCGTTCGTCAACGAACGGCTGGGCGCGTTTCTGGAACAGAATCCGACGGTCGGGCGAAAGATCATCAACAAAGCCGTGGACGCGGCGCGTGCGCGCGAGGCTGCACGCAAGGCCCGCGACCTGACGCGGCGAAAAGGCGCTCTCGATGGCGGTGGCCTGCCCGGCAAACTAGCGGATTGCAGCGAACGGCAGCCGGATCGCTGCGAACTGTTCCTAGTGGAGGGCGAGTCCGCCGGCGGAACTGCCAAGCAGGGTCGCGATCGCCGTTTTCAGGCCATCCTTCCGCTCAAGGGAAAAATTCTCAACGTCGAAAAAGCGCGTTACGACAAGATGCTGGGCCACGAAGAAATTCGCGCCATGATCACCGCGCTCGGCACCGGAATTTCGAAAGAGGATTTCGATCCTGCCAAGTTGCGCTACGGGAAAATCATTTTGATGACCGACGCCGATGTGGACGGAAGCCATATCCGCACGTTGCTTCTCACTTTCTTTTTCCGGCACATGCAGGACTTGATCAAGCGCAACAATATCTACATCGCGCAGCCGCCGCTGTATTCGATCAAGAAAGGCAAGTCGCAGCAGTACATCAAAGACGATCGCGAGTACGTGAAGGTCATGGTCAAGCGCGCCTCCGAGGGTTTAATCGTTCGCTACGGCGAAGGCGCGGCCAAGCTCGAAGGCACTGCGCTGGCGAAATTCATCACTGTGCTGAAAGAATTTCTCGACTTCCACGAGAAAGTCGACAAACGCCTGCGCAATGAACGCGTCTCCGATATTTTGCCGAAGCTCGATCTTTCAAAGCGCGCCGACTTTGAAGGCGACAAGAAAACGCAGCCCAAGAAAATCGAGAAGCTGGAAAAGGAATTGAAGAAGCTGCAAAAAGAATTGCAGTTCAAAGAAGTTGAAGCCCGCTTCGATGAAGAGCACAACCTGTGGGAAGTGCGCTATCTGAACTCGCAGGGCGCCGAACACCTCATCAATTGGGAGCTGGCGTCCACGCCTGAGTACCGGCAGATGCTGACCAAGTTCAAGCAGATTGAGGTGTACATGGAGCCTCCGTTCATCGTTGAGACAGTCGCCAAGGGCGCTGCTGTCGGCGATAGCACGAACGGGGACGAGGCTGAAGCGGAAAATGGCGCTGGGGCAGAAAAGAAACCTGCCAAGCCTGCGGCAAAGAAGGCTGCGGCAAAAGTTGAAGTAGAAAAGTCCACAGCGCGCGAGTTGTTCGATCACGTCCTGGCTGAAGGCAAGAAAGACTTCACCGTCCAGCGCTACAAAGGGCTGGGCGAAATGACGGCTCCGCAACTTTGGGAAACCACCATGGACCCCGAGCGCCGGACTTTACTTTCGGTAAAGCTTGAAGACCTGGCCGAGTGCGAAACCATCTTCACCACCCTCATGGGTGAAGATGTCGAGGCGCGAAGGAAGTTCATCGAAGAGAACGCGCTGGATGTGAAGAATCTGGATATCTAACTTGCCCGTGTGGGTCGGGAGCGCCTGTCCGGCGCTCTTGACTTTTTCTCCTGATCCCAGAGCAAAATCAAAACCAACGTCAAAGGCGTCGGACAAGAGTGTCCGACCCACACGGGCCTTGCCCTTCCAGAATTCCCGCAAGTTCGCATCGGCACGCCGTTCTCCTCAAGACGACATCGCTGGAACAAAACCATTCCGGAAGTCGTCTATCGCATGGGGAGGACGTTATGCAGATTCCGTGGGAGAGTTTCTGGCAGAAAAGCCGGAAGCCGCTGAAGACTGGGTGGCTGATCACGGCGGGTTTGATCGCGTTGTACATCGGTGCGATTCAGCCGCGCCAGCGGGCACAGGAAATCAGCGAGGAGAGGGGAGCTGGTCTGACCCCGTCCGCGGGATACAGTTCTCCGGCCGAGGGATTGATCGGGGGAGCGGCCGGCGACAGCACAGTAGCCGACAAAGTTTCGTTGGAAGCTGCGTCAGTGTCCGGCAGCCCTGCCCCGCCGCCTCCACCGCCCGGTGGTGCGCCCGACGACCGCAAGACAATCCGCAATGGAGCGATGGATCTTATCGTGAAGAATCCGCGAGATTCTTCGGAGGCGATTCGGCAGCTGGCGGAGCGAGTGGGCGGCTTTCTGGTGAGTTCAGAGATTTCCGGCGGGGAGGATGCATCCAGCGCATCGCTTACCATCCGGGTTCCTGCGTCGCGTTTCGAGGATGTGCGCACCGAAATCCGCACGCTGGGCTTGCGTGTAGAGAGTGAAAAGCTCGAAGCCGAGGACGTGACCCGGCAATACGTGGATCAATCCGCGCGGCTGCGCAATCTGCATGCGCAAGAAGCGCAGTATCTGGGGATTCTGAAACAGGCGAAGACGGTCAAGGACACGCTCGAAGTCAGCGACAAGCTGAATGAAGTGCGCGGCGAGATCGAACAGCAGCAGGCGGAGTTCGACACGCTCTCGAAGCAGGTGGAAACCGTGGCGCTGACGATTTCGTTGCGTGCCGAAACCGATGCGAAAGTGTTTGGGCTGAACTGGCGGCCGTTGTATCAACTCAAACTTGCGGCGCGGCAGGGGCTGGACAGCATCGGGGACTACGCCGCGTCTATGGCGGCGTTTCTGTTTTACCTGCCAACGGTCTTGTTGTGGCTGGCCACGATCCTGATCGGCGCGGCACTGGCATGGAGGATCCTGCGTTGGGCAGGGAAGGCGTTGTTTGTGACGAGAGCGAAAACGGCGTAGGCGAGATATGCCAATGTGGGTCGGACACTCTGGTCCGACCGGTTTTGATGTTGGTTTGGCCTTGGCCTTAGAATCAAAACCAAGGACAAAAGCGGTCGGACAAGAGTGTCCGACCCACACGGGTCTTGCCACGTCAAGCTTGCGTGTTGACCGAGACTGCTCTCGCCGCCAACGCTTCGACTGCCCGCAACCGCGCCGCCGTTTTTTCTTTCCCTAGCGCCAGCATCACCGCAAACAAACTCGGGGCCACGCCCTGACCAGTCAGCGCCACTCGCGCGCCGTTGATTAGCGCGCCGGCTTTTACACCCTTTTCGGTGGCGAAGTCGCGGAGGACTTTTTCGGTGCCTTCCTCACTGAAATCCTGCAACCCGGCGTAGCGATCTCCGAGTTCGATCAGCAATTTCCTCACGCTCTCATCCTTTAGGAATTTTTCGACGGCTGCTGGATCGGGATCGAACTGGTCGCTGAAGAAGGCGCGGAAGGATCCGGAGAAATCTTTTAGGTTGCGGGCGCGGGACTTTAGAAGATCAATTGTCGCCAGTAATGATTCGCGGCCGGCGGACGGGGCCAGGCCAACTTTCCTCCATTCTTCTTCAATCAGCGGCAGCAGGCGCTCGGCGGAATACGCCCGGATGTATTCGGTGTTAAACCAATCGAGCTTGGCACGGTCGAAGACGGCGTTGGAGCGGGAGATGGAATCGAGGCCGAAGAGGCGGATCAGTTCGGCGTCGGACAGAATTTCTTTCGCTGGCTCGGGCTTTGTTCCGGCAGGAGTTCCGACGGCTGGCACGTCTTCGGGCGGGGTCCATCCCATTAGCGCTAGAAAATTCCGGAAGGCTTCGGGGACGATTCCCTCCTCGCGATAAGCGATGACGCTGGTCGCGCCGTGGCGTTTGCTGAGGCGGGTTTTGTCGGGGCCGAGGATTAGAGGGACATGGGCGAAGACTGGCAAAGGCGCGTCCAGTGCGCGATACAACAGGACCTGCTTGGGAGTGTTTGAAATGTGGTCGGCGCCGCGGATGATGTGCGAGATGCGGAGATCGATGTCATCGGCGACTACGCTCAGGTGGTACGTCGGGCTGCCGTCGGAGCGCAACAGGACGAAGTCTTCAATCTCAGTATTGGCGAATTCGACTTTGCCGAAGACTGCGTCATCGAAAGACGTGCTGCCGGATTCTGGAACGGCGAAGCGGACGGCGGCGGGCTCTCCGGCATTTTTTCTGCGCGAGCGCTCTGCTGGGTCCAGCTTGCGGCAAACGCCTTCGTATCTGGGAGGGCGTTTATCTGCGGCGGCTTTGGCGCGCATGCGTTCGAGTTCTTCTTTGGTGCAGAAGCAGTGGTAAGCGGCGCCGGAGTCGAGCAGGCGGGCGGCAGCGGCGCGGTAGAGGTCAACTCGCTGAGTTTGATAGTAGGGGCCTTCGTCCCAGTTGAGGCCCAGCCACTGCATGCCCTGAAGGATGCCTTCGACCATTTCGGGGGTGGAGCGCTCGAGGTCGGTGTCTTCAATTCGGAGGACTAGGGTTCCTCCGAAATGGCGGGCAAAAAGCCAGTTAAACAGGGCAGTCCTAGCCCCTCCAACGTGCAGGTACCCGGTGGGAGATGGGGCAAAACGGACTCGGGAGGTAGGGTTCACTTTTGGGGCTGAAATGCCGGCCATTTCCTGATTAACCGGCCTGATAACCAGATTGGATGTTACGGGGCACTCAAAGCAGCGTCAAGCGAGGGCCCGCAAGTGACTGTAGTGACTGACCGAAGGCATTACCTACGCCGCAAAGCCTATTGTTTTGGAGGCAAACCTATGCCACCATAAAAGCGCACTTCCCCGCCCAAAATCGGAAGCAGGTCTTTTGTCTCAAACGCCTTAGCATGAATAGCTTTGACATCAGCACGGTGGTGTTGCCGGGGGTGGTTGCGCTCTTGCTGTTTCTGGTATTTACCTACCTGCACGAGCAGAGCCGGCAGCCGTATTTTCGCGCCTGGCAGTTCGCTTGGGCGGCGTACACGCTGCACTTCCTGCTAAGCGCATGGGCAAGAGTATGGGAAAATCCGTTCCCGATTGCATCGGTAGCGTCGTTGCTGCTCGTGGTGATGGCGCTTTGCATCCTGGTGTCGACGCGACTGACGCGCCGGTTGAGCAGTGCAGAGCGGAACCAGGCATTTCGGCCGCGCTGGTATGAAATCCTGGTGGGCGTCGCAGGAGTGGGGCTGACTTTCTGGGACATCTATCAGCCGCTGCAGCGGGGACTGCTTTGGCCTGAGATTACTCCCAACCGGCTGGAACTTGGACTGGCCGGGGTGCTGGGCTATAGTTCCTTTCATTTTTATGTAATCGCCCGGCGGCGGGGATCGTTTGCTTTTCGCGCTCTCTCGTTTTCCCTGGCGTTGTGGGCGGTGTTGATGTCCCTGGGGCAGTTCAAAACGCCATTCCTACAGATGTTCGGCAACGACCTGCTAGGGCCGGTGCCGCAGATGCTGCTCGGCGTCGCCATGGTAATGGTGCTGTTTGAGAATGAGCGCAATGCGGTGCAGGAGAATGCGCTGGCGTTTTCTACGCTGGGTGTGGATCGGATGCGGTTGCTTTCGTCGAGCGATCTGGTCCCCAGCATGCAAGGGATTCTGGAGCGGCTGGTCGCGCCGCTTCCTACCAGCCATGCGGTGATTTGCATTTCTGAACGGTGGCGCGCGGTACTGCCCACGGTGCAACTGGGCTTCTCGCCGGAGTTTGCCGCCAGCCTGGACGCCAGCGGGGCTGGGGAATACGTTTGCGAACTGGCGTATCGCTGCGGCGGGTTTGTGACTTTTGCCAATGTTGCGGAAATGGCGGAGCCGCTGCCAGCGTTTCCGGGCGGGCGCTTCGAGCAATTCCGGCAGGCGCTGGTGGCGCAGAACATCACCAACGCAACCGCGGTCAGCCTGCAGACCCGCGAACACAATTTTGGCGTAATTCTTTTTCCTCACGCGGAGCGGCGGTTGTTTGGCGCGTCCAATTTGAAGCTACTGATCGGGTTGGCGTTGCAGATTGGGCTTACGCTGGAAAATTACGTGATCATGCACGATGCCCAGCGGCGCAGCAAGGAATATCAGCTGCTCACGCAGATTGGGCAGGCCATCAGCTCGCGGCTGGATCAGCAGGAAGTGTTGCGCACGGTGCAGAAGGAACTGGGACAGATTTTTGACACCTCGAATTTTTATGTCGCCTTCCAGGAAGGAGACTCGATTGCTTTCCATCTGGAGGTGGAGGACGGACTGCTGCTTCCGCGGCGGCAGCGCAAGGCAGATAACGGGCTGACGGAGTACGTGCTGCGTACCGGGCAGCCGCTGCTGATTCGCTCTGACCTCGAACACGCGCGCGAACGGCTGGGCGTGACGACGGTGCCACGTCGTCCCGCGAAGTCGTTTTGCGCGGCGCCGATTCTGGTGAACGGACGGGCGACCGGGGTCATGGTTGCGATGAGCACGGAACGCGAATACATCTTCGAGCAGCGCGACTTGGACGTGTTGAAAACCGCTGCGGGCCAGGTTTCCGTGGCCATTGAGAATGCCCGGTTGTTCGGAGAGGAGCAACGACGCTCGCGGCAATTCGCTTTTTTGAACAGCGTATCGAAAACCGCGATTTCCAGTGAAGACGCGGAGCAAATGCTGGCGGACATCGTTGGGCACATCCAGAAGAATTTCCGCTTCGATCACATTGGCATCGGCATCCTCGACTACGCGACCAAAGAGATTGAAATCAAAGCTGAGGCCGGGACGACGGCACGAGAAAAGGGGAAGAAAGTTCCGATCAGTGCCGGAATTCTGGGGCGGGTGGCGCGCACCGGCGAGAGCGCCATGGTGAACGCCAAAGACGACGGCCGGTTGCAGAGCCTGCTGCCGAACTCGCGCAGCGTGTTGTGCATCCCAATCACCTATACCGAGACTCTTCTCGGAGTCTTGAATGTGGAGAGCGAGCAGGAACGCGCGTTTTCTACCGAAGACGCGCTGGTGATGAACACGCTCGCCGACCTTCTGGCCACGGCGTTGCACAATTCGTTTGTCTTTCAGAAGTTGCAACAGCAGTCCATCACCGATGGGCTTACCGGCATCAAGACTCGGCGGTTCTTCTGGGAATCACTGCTTTCGGAATGGAAGCGGGCATCGCGTTCGGGTCGGCCATTTTCAGTCGTGCTGATAGATCTGGATAAATTTAAAGAAGTGAATGACACCTACGGGCACTTGGAGGGCGACCTGGTGTTGAACCGGGTGGGGCGGCTGCTGGAGCAGAAATGCCGGCAGTCGAATGTGGTCGCGCGTTATGGGGGAGATGAATTCGTCATCCTGATGCCGGAAACGGGAGTAGAGCAGGCGCAGATTTTGTCGGAACGGCTGCGGCTGTGGCTGGCGACGGACCCGATGCTGAGCGAGCACCACATCACAGGGAGTTTTGGTGTAGCCAGTTTTCCGGTGCACGGACTGGCGGCGGAAGACATTATCCGGGTGGCGGATGTGGGAATGTATATCTCCAAGAAGGCGGGCGGCGACCGGGTTTCGACCGCCGAAGATCCCAACGAGAACCAGGGCAGCGCAGTGCAGCGGCAACTGGTCTCGGGATATATCGAAGGATTCTTGCAGCGCGAGCGCGCGGGAGCGGAACAGGTGGAGGAACTGGTCGCGACCTTGCGCAAGCTGGCGGCGAGCGCAGAGCAGAAGAATCTTCCCATCCTGACCGACTCGATTGAAGCGCTTACCCGGGCGGCGGAATCGCGGGAATTGAATGCTGCCGGACATGGCGACGCGGTAGCGCAGTATTCGGAAATGATGGGCAGGTCGCTCGGCCTTTCACTGGAAGACGTGCGTGATCTGAGCTTTGCTGGACGGGTACACGACGTCGGGAAACTGTTCGTTCCCGAGCGGATTTTGAACAAGAACCATGCGCTGGCCGAAGAAGAGTTTCAGATCTTGAAGACCCATCCCCTGGTGAGCGGAGAAATTGCCGGGACCCTTCCCAGCAGCGAGCGGATGCAGAAGGCGATCGAGTGCCATCACGAGTGGGTGGACGGAAGCGGCTATCCGCAGGGTTTGCGAGGCGAAGAGATCCCCCTGTGGTCGAGAATTATCGCCGTCGCCGACGCTTACGTGAATCTGATCAGCGATCGCTCGATGGCTCCCGGGAAGAGCAGCGACCAGGCGATCGCCGAACTGGAAAAGTTCAGCGGCACCCGGTTTGACGGGATGCTGGTGCGGATTCTGGCGCGCGAGCTGAAGGCGGAGAGAAGCTTGCCGAATCTGTAAATCTTCTTCATCACCCTCCTTCCTGATTTGCCAAACCGTCCCTTTAAGCTCGAAACTATTTGCTTATGCCGGTAGCCTTGACTCTGGATGGCAAAGTCGCGCTGATTACGGGCGGGTCGCGGGGGATTGGTGCGGCCACGGTGCGAATGTTTGTCGCAGCTGGGGCGCGGGTGTTCTTTAATTATGAGAAGGCCGAGGCGCAGGCCGCGAAACTGGTCCGCGAATGTGGCGAGGCACATTGCGCGCCGATGCAGTGCAATCTCGAGGGAACCGAAACCGCGCAGGGTCTTGTTAGCGCCTGCGTGAAGCGATTCGGGCGGCTCGACATTCTGGTGGCAAATCATGGGGTGTGGCCCGCGGAGCCGGCATCCATCGATCGGATGACCGACGAGCAGTGGCGGCGGACGGTGAGCATTAACCTGGATTCGGTTTTTGGCCTGGTGAAGCACTCGGTCCGCGAGATGCGGAAGGTGGCTGGCGCGAAATCGCCATGCCAGGTTGTGCTCATCAGCTCGACGGCCGGGCAGCGTGGGGAATCCTTTCACTGTGATTACGCCGCGACCAAGGGCGCGCTCATCAGCATGGTGAAGGGGCTTGCGGTCGAGCTGGCGCCGCATCATATCTATGTGAACTGCGTGGCTCCGGGGTGGGTGGACACAGACATGTCGAAGTCCACGCTGGCCAATCCGGCATCGGCAAAAGAGATTTTCGACACCATTCCCCTGGGCCGAGTTGGTACGCCGGAGGAGATTGCGGCGCCGATTCTGTTTCTTTGCACTCCCTTGGCCGGGTTCATTACCGGCGAGGTATTCAACGTGAACGGCGGTGCGGTGCTTGCAGGATGAGGAGAGAGCTGGAGCGGGGCAGCTAATCGCTGGCTTGGCCGCGTCTAACCACTAGGGCCTAACGACCGAGAGCCTGATCACCGAGACTGGTAATAACCGCGACTGATAATCTAAAGATGAAGTATGCCCTCACTTTTTTGCTGCTGACGGCGCTTGCCTTCGCGCAGAGCGCGCCCGCGGATTCGTCCGAAAGCGCCGTCCCTTCTGGGACCACGCCCCAAGCCACATCTTCCAACGCTATCCCAACTGATGAGGACAGTGTTCGCAAGGCGCGGGCGATCCTTGACCAGGGCATTCAGGCGCTGGGCGGGCAGGCTTACCTCAACGCGCGGGACATGACTCAGGAAGGCCGCAGTTACAGCTTTCATCACGGGGAGCCGAACAGCCTGGGGACACTGTTCTGGCGTTTCCGCAAATTTCCGGACAAGGACCGTATCGAGGTGACCAAGAAACGCGACGTGATCGAGATCTACAGCGGCGACAAGGGCTACGAAGTCACCTACAAAGGCGTTCGCGACCTGGACGATAAAGAGATGGACCCAATTCTGCGGCGGCGGCATTTTGCGCTCGATGTGGTGCTGCGGCAATGGCTGAATGAGCCCGGCGTAGCCTTGTTCTACGAAGGGCAGACGGTTGCCGCCCAGAAGGAAACCGAACAGGTCACGGTGATGAACTCGAAGAACGAAGGCGTCACCCTGTACTTTGATTTGAATACTCACCTGCCGGTGAAAAAGAGCTTCACCTGGCGCGATCCGGTGGACAAGCAGCGAAACGTGGAAGAAGAAATCTACGACAACTACCGGATGGCGCAGAATGTCATGACGCCCTACGACACTACGCGCTTTTTCAACGGCGAAATGGCGGCGCAATACTTCCTCACCAATGCCAGCTTCAATCAGGGACTGAGCGACGCCCTGTTTGACCCCAAAGCCGCCACCAGCGCGGGAAAGCACTGAGAGCGGCCTGCGGCGTGCGCTTCAGTTACCTAAGTTGTTCCACTTTAGGAACGAGCGGGATCGAAAGGCGGTTGTAAACTACTGTAAAGATAAGTAGTTACTTTGTATCTGCTGTGCCTTTCCAATGCGACACTGTGGCTTTTTTGCCACAGACGGATTTCAGCTCTGAGCCTTACCCTTGACGTTCGGGAAAGGCCTTTCTGGTTCAGGAACAGACAATTCGTACGCCTGTACAGTGTAGCGGAATCGGGCTGCACTCTGGCGCTCCCGTCACCCTGCGAATCGTTCCCGCGCCCTCCAAGACCGGCATCATCTTCCGCCGAACTGATCTTGATGGATTTGAAGTAGAAGCCACTGGCCGCAACGTGGCCCGCGTCAGCTACGCCACCAGTCTGATGAAGAAAGGCGTTCTGATCTCGACCACCGAACACTTGCTTTCGGCGTTTGTGGGGATGGGGATCGACAACGCATTCGTCGAGCTGGACAACCTGGAGTTGCCGATTCTCGACGGAAGCGCGCGGCCCTTTGTGGACTTGATCCGGCGCGCGGGGATACGAAAGCAGCGCCGGCCTCGAACTTACGTCCGGATTCTTCAAGCCCTGGAGCTTCGCGAGGGCAACAAGTTCATTGCAGTTTATCCAGCGGAGAATTATTCGGTTTCCTACAGCATCAATTTTGCGCATCCGCTGATTGGGCGCGAGACCTTCAGCCAGACTCTGACAAACGGGAATTACGTCTCGAACATTGCTCCGGCGCGCACGTTTGGATTTTTGCATGAGGCCGAAGCCATGCGGCAGCAAGGGCTGATCCGCGGGGCATCCAACGAAAACGTTGTTGTGCTTACGCGAGACGCGGTGGTGAACCCTCCGCTGCGTTTCAAGGATGAATTTGTGCGTCACAAAGTTTTGGACCTGATCGGAGACCTGGCGCTGATCGGCCACCAGATTCTTGGTAACGTGGTCGCCGATCGCGCGGGTCACGCCATGCATACCGCCCTGGTATCACGGCTCCTGCGCGATCCGTCGTTGTGGGAAGAGACGACTCTGTCGGAGGAGAGAGCGGTCGAATATTTGCATGCCGAGGCCACGGTGGGGCAGGCGCTTTAGAATTTTTAATCCGCGGCGTGCGGACTTAGCTCGTCCGATTCAGCAAAGGCCTTTTCTTCCAGCAATCTCTTAAGCTCGGCCCGGGCGTGGGTAGCCAGTTGCGCGGCGTAGGACTTCGTTGATTCCTGATGCTCGCGGGAAAGCGGAGCGACGCGGACAGCCAGAAGCGGCGCGTCGTCTTCAATCATGCGGACCAGGCGCTGAGCGCGGTCAATTCTGAGTTCTATCGGTAACATAGGCTGACTAGTGTAGGAAAGCATGATCGACGCTGCTCCCTGGAACAAGTCACAAGCTGGATTCCCCCGAACCAGGCTAGATATGTGAAACTAGGCCAGCGTGCACAAGATCGTCTATCTTTCACTGGGATCGAACCTGGGCGACCGGGCGGCCAATCTGCAAACTGCAATCGTACAGCTTGCCGGACTTGGGAAGGTCGAGGCGGTCTCTTCTTTTTACGAAACTGAGCCGGTGGAACTCACCGCCCAGCCCTGGTTCCTCAACTGCGCCGTCAAGCTGGACACGGAGAAAATGCCACGGCAATTGATCGCTAGAATTCTTGGGATTGAGCGCGGCATGGGGCGCCAGCGCAAGCAAAAAAATGGGCCGCGCATTATTGATATAGACATTCTGTTGTTTGGAAGCTCGATCATCGACCTGCCATCGTTGACGGTGCCGCATCCGAAAATGCATGAGCGCCGGTTCGTGCTGGAGCCGCTGGTGGAGATTGCTCCGGAGGCGCGGCACCCGGTGCTCAAGCGCACGGCGCGGGAACTGCGGGAAGCGCTACCGGTGGGGCAGGCAGTGAAAAGGTTGTGTGGGTCGGACACTCTTGTCCGACGGCTTTGACTTTGTTTTGACTTTCCTCGGGACGGACGAAGCGACATCAACTTCAACGTCAAAAGCGTCGGACAAGAGTGTCCGACCCACACGAGCCTCGTAGCTTACGGAACGATAATCCGGCTGGCTTCATCGGGCGCGGCAATTGCGGATTGCGGTTCAGGGAACTGCGCGAATAGAAACTCCACAAAGGCACGTGCTTTTGGCCGTCCGGAAGTGCGAGTCAGGCCCATGCGAAGCAGAAAAGCCAGGGCTCGCAGCACGTCGGAATCGCGGAGCCGCGTGGTTCCGGTGTGTTTCTGCTCAGCCTCGCGATATTCCTTGACCATCTTCTGAATTTCCGCCGTGATCGCCTGGTGAACGATGTTTGTCCCTGGGCGCTCGTAGTGGAGGCCGGAGGTGGTCAGAGTTTCATAACTCGCGGCCAGCGTGGTTAGAGCTGAAATCAAATCCGAATCGCGGATGCTGCGGTCTGCCTTCGCGCTTTTGGCCAGAGCGAAACTCAGGCCCAGAATCAGGTGCTCCTGTTCGTAGAGAAACTGCTCGCCGATTTCTACGTTGGGGAACAGGGCATTGCGGTCTAAAGTCTCAAGCGAGCGAGGGCGTTCATGCTGCCGCGCCTGCTGCAGGTACGCGCAGTCGCTGGGGCAGTCGAGCGTGACCTCGCGCTGCTCGCCGCAGCATTGCGGACAGATCTTGCCGTGGACTGCGGGGCAGAAGCGTTTTTCCTTGCGGGTTTCGCAGATGGCGCAGGACACGTTAGCTCCGAGAGTCATTATGGCACGCGAAAAGCGGCTTCAGGCTTCGCTTGTGATTCAGGTGGCCTTGCTTGCGCGTCGGCTTTTCATCATGGCACGAACGAAAGCAGGTTCCTCGCCGGCTGCGCCGGTTCGGAATGACATCGCTTTTTTTGTTGGGGGCGAGGAGAGGTCGCGCGGTCAGGGCCTGACGCCCGAAGCCGGCTTTCCCCCCGTGCTGACGGCAATATCGGAGTGCCAGCATGTCGGCAGCTGCGGTTTATGTGGGTGTTTGTGGTTCCAGATCGAGAAAGCCGCATAAAATGGGGTAATTTTGCTGTTTTTCCACAGGCTGCGAGGACTAAGATAGCGGTGCATCCGCAGGAAAATTCATTTCGCACATTCAGGAGGATTCATGGCAACAGGCTTGACCAAGACCCAACTGGTTCGCCATTTGGCTGAGAAGCTGGAAGTGAACAACAAAACCGCGGCGGCATTTCTGGAGCACCTCGCCGACACCGCGATCAAAGAAACCAAGAAGAATGGGATCTTCGTTGTCCCGGGCATTGGACGTCTGGTGAAGGCGCACCGCAAGGCGCGCGTCGGACGCAATCCGCAGACCGGCGAGCCCATCCAGATCAAGGCGAAGACGGTTGTGAAGTTCCGCGTCGCGAAAGCCGCGAAAGACGCAATCGCCCCCAAGAAGTAGTTTCCCTTCGGTGTATAAGAAAGGCCGGCCTCGCGCCGGCCTTTTTCATTGTCCTCATAGCTACCCAAAACTTCTCTGAAAAATCTTCTTGACAATTATTACTGTGTGCTACATAGTATGTAGCGTACACTATATGACGCAAGGTAATGCCAACCCAAACGAGAACGGCGCGCTGCTGGAAAACCTGCGGCTGGAGCTGCGCCGGGGATGCCTGGTGCTGGCGGTGCTGGCCGAGCTTCGAAACGAGCAGTACGGATACACCTTGCGCAAAGGGCTTGCCGAGCGCGGGCTGGAAGTGGACGAAGGCACGCTGTATCCGCTGCTGCGCAGGCTGGAAAGCCAGGGCCTCTTGGCTAGCGAATGGCGCGAGGAGGAAAAGCGTAACAAGCGTTTCTACAAAATTACGCGCGACGGCAAGTTGGTGCTGAAACAACTGCTGGCCGAATGGCAGGGCATTGGTCACGCGCTCGACGAAGTCTTGAAGGAGTCAGGTCATGGAAATTCTTGATCGGTATTTGCAGGCGGTGAAGTTCTGGCTGCCCAGCGAACAGAAGCAGGACATCATCGCGGAATTGTCGGAAGACATTCGCTCGCAGATCGAGGACAAGGAATCCGAACTTGGACGCACACTCAACGACGCCGAAGTCGAAACCATCCTCAAGAAGGGCGGGCCTCCGATGCTGGTGGCGCAGCGATATCTGCCGCAACGGTATTTAATCGGGCCGGCATTGTTTCCAATGTACTGGTTTGTACTGAGGCTGGGTTGGCTGTTTTTCTACGGTCCCTGGCTCATCTTGGGGATCGGCGCCAGTTTGTTCGCAGGCGGCCATTTTCAGGGGCTGCTGGAGCCTTTTTTCCGTGCTGTCCTCATTAACTTTGCCGCGATCACCGGAGTGTTTGCGCTGATCGAGCGGTCCCAGGCCAAGACTAGATGGGTGACGGAGTGGAGTCCGCGCAAACTTCCGGCGGTGCGCGATCCCAACCAGGTGTCGCGCACCTCGTCGATTAGTGAGCTGGCGTGGTATCTCATGCTGTTGCTGTGGTGGGTGAATGTTTTGCGGATTCCCGCCATTCCCGGCGTGAGCATCACGATGGCGCCTGCAGTCTCGCACCTCTATTGGCCGATTCTGGCTTTGATCCTGTGCCAGGGAGTCATTGCCGGGGTGAACGCCGTTCGTCGGCAGTGGAACCCCCGGCGCGCGGCTCTTCGCGGAATCGTCGATGGGCTGAGCTTCCTGGTGGTCGGGTACTTTCTCCTGATCTGGGCGCAGGGAGGCACGCTGGTCGCCGTTACTGGCGCGAAGCTTTCGAGTGCGGACATCGCGGCCGCGCAAAAGGGGATCACCTATGGATGGTCGGTGGTGTTGCTCATCTGGGCTGCGGTCAGCTATGCCGCACGCACGGTTCAAGATGCAAGACGGGCCGCGAACAAGCCGCCGATCCGTAACTGGGCGCTGCGGCTGTTGGTGGGAGATTGAGCCTGCGACACAATTTCAATCTGGCGTGGAGCGGGCGAACTCTTTAACGAGGGATTAAATCGACGAGGGATAAATCATGGAACTCATCGAACGTTATTTACAGGCGGTGAAATTCTGGCTGCCGAAGAGTCAGAAGCAGGACATCATCGCCGAGTTGTCCGAAGATCTGCGCGAGCAGGTCGAAGAACGCGAAGGCGAGTTGGGCCGCAAGCTGAATGAATCCGAAGTTGCCGAACTGCTGAAGCAACGCGGCCGCCCGGTGCTGGTGGCGAACCAGTTTCGGCCCCAGCAGCAGTTGATCGGCCCGGTCTTGTTTCCCATTTACCTGTTCGTGCTGGAGGTGGTGGGCGCGTTCTATCTGCTGCCCTGGGCGTTGGTTTGGATCGGCCTTAGGGTCGCCGGCGCTCTTCATCCCGGGCAGAGCGTGATCGCGTCCGTGGGATCGTTCTGGACCACTTTCTGGCCTATGGCGTTTTCCATGGTCGGAAGCACGACCATCATCTTCGCGATTCTCGAGCGAGTGCAGGCGAAGTCTGGGTTTCTGGAAAAGTGGGACCCGCGCAAACTGCCGCCAGTCCGCGATCCTAACCGGATACCAGTGTTTAACTCTGTGGTTGAGGTGGTGGCAAACCTGGTGCTCTGGTCCTGGTTGATCGGAGGGCTGTGGTACCAGACGGTGTTTCACTTTTACGGTTTAAGCATCACGCTGGCCCCGGCGTGGCGATATATCTTCGTGGGTTTCCTGCTGGTCTCGGCTGTCAACACGGTTGTAGCAGCCGTGAACCTGTTTCACCCTTACTGGACGGTGCTCCGCGCCAGCGTGCGTTTCGTGTGCGATGGCATTGGGTCGGTTCTGTTTTGTTGGTTCATGAAGGCCAACCTTGTGCTTGCGATCAGTGTTACGAACGTCGCCCCGGAAAAACTGGTGCAGATCGCCAGCTCGATCAACTGGTGGATGGCGAAAACGTTCCCAATCGCCTTGGTTATGGGTGTTCTCACAGCCTTTGGCGACGGTTACCGGATTTTCCGGGCGCGGTCCAATCACGACGCTGGAATCACGCTGAGTGCAGCGACCGGAATTCGCTAGAAAAGCAACTTAAAACGGCAAAGGAGAGAGTCATGAGTACCAGCCAAAAAGTCTTAACCGCAACCGAACCGCAGGCTTTCGCGCCTGTGCTGACGGACGCGCACAGTCCGCAATACAACGTGAGCATTGGATACTTGCGCGCGTTCATCACCGTGTTGGTGGTGGCGCATCACGCGGTGCTTGCGTATCACCCATTTGCGCCGCCGTTGCCCGCGAACCTGGTTGCCCAGCCGCGTTACTGGCAGGCCTTCCCGGTGGTGGACTCTGCCCGTTGGATCGGGTGGGCCTTGCTGGCGGGATTTAACGACGTGTTCTTCATGTCGCTAATGTTTTTTCTTTCCGGACTGTTCGTTTGGAAAAGTCTGCAGCGGAAAGGCGCTGGCGGATTTGTGCGCGACCGCGTGGTTCGGCTGGGACTTCCGTTCGCGGTGGCGGCAACCCTGATCGCGCCGCTGGCTTACTATCCGGCTTATCTGACGACGGCGTCGCATACGGGTGTCGCCGGCTTCTGGCAGCAGTGGCGCACGCTCGGCAACTGGCCTGCGGGCCCGGCGTGGTTCATCTGGGTGCTACTGGCATTTGATTGCCTGGCGGGTGTGCTATTTCTCGTGATTCCCAAGTGGGGAGAGGCGCTGGGAAGAATTTGTGGAAGCGCGGCTCGACGGCCGGCAGTTTTCTTTGGACTACTGCTTGCGATTTCAGCGCTCGCCTATATCCCGATGGAATTGAAATTCAATGGATTGGCTTGGGCATCGTGGGGACCGTTCGTCTTCCAGACCAGCCGCATCATTCACTACTTCGCTTACTTCATGCTCGGCGCTGGAGTAGGCGCTCTGGGCATCGGTAAGGGCTTGCTTGCCGGCGACGGAAAACTGGCGCGACGCTGGATACTGTGGGCGGTTGCGGCGCTGGTCGCCTTCGGTGCAGCAAGCGCTGTCGGCATTGCCTCACTCTCACCCCATGCCTCGCCGCGTTTGTGGGAAGTGGCCGCGGACTGCGGTTTTGTTCTGTCCTGCGCCGCATCCAGCTTTGCGTTCCTGGCGTTGTTTGTTCGCTTTGCGAAAAGCCGAAGCAAGACATGGGACAGCCTGACGGCGAATGCGTACGCGATTTACCTGGTCCACTACGCGTTCGTGAGCTGGCTACAGTATTCACTGCTGAAGACAAATCTGCCCGGGATTGCGAAGGGAGCGCTGGTGATTCTCGCGGCGTTGGCTTTGAGTTGGGCCACGGTCGCGGCCCTGCGACGCATTCCTTCAGTCGCGCGCGTGATCTAAGAGGGAACACTGGCCCGGTAAAGGAGGCCGCGAGTTGCGGCCTCTACTTTGCGTATTCGTTCTTCACCACTTCGCCGCCCTTCATCACGAACTTCACGTGCTGCAAGGTGGTCACGTCCCGCAGCGGGTCGCCGTCAACCGCGATAATGTCGGCCCACTTACCGGTCTCAATGGCACCCACCTTGTCGGACCAACCCAGCAGATCGGCGTCATTGATGGTGGCGCTTTGAATGGCCTGCAGCGGAGTCATTCCCAGGCTCACGTACACCGCCAGCTCATGCGCATTCAATCCATGAGGATAAACCGCGGCATCGGTTCCCAGGGCGATTTTTACTCCGGACTGCATGGCTTTTTGTGCGTTCTGTTTCGCGACTCGGGAGACCATCTCCATTTTCGCTTTTACGAAGTCGGGCAGGTTAGCTTGCGCGGCATGCTCGCGTTGCCAGTCGATCAGGTAGAGCGTTGGAACCAGGTAGGTGCCGTTCTTCTTCAGTGTGGCGATGGCCTCGTCGTTCATCAGGTGCCCGTGCTCGACGGAATCCACTCCCGCCTCGGACGCCCAGATCACGCCTTGCGCGCCGTGTGCGTGGGCGGCGACTTTCCGTCCGAGACGATGGGCGTCGGCCACAATCGCTTTCATCTCCTCCAGGGTGTATTGAGACGCGTTGGGATCGTCGCCCTTCGAGAGCACACCTCCCGTGGCACAGACTTTGATCAGATCGGCTCCGTACTTGATGACTTCGCGTACCTTATGCTGGACCTGTTCCACACCGTCGGCGACGCCGTCGGCGGTGGCGTGGTATTCGAAGGGAAGCAAATCATTGTCGCAATGCCCTCCGGTAATGCTCAGAGGCGGGCCGCTGACGAGCATTCGGGGCCCCGGAACATCGCCGGCGTTGACGGCGTCGCGTAAGGCTACGTCAGCGTAACCATCTGCGCCAACATTGCGCACCGTGGTGAATCCGGCCTCCAATGTGACTCTCGCATTCCGGGCGCCGATGAGCGCCTCTCGCGGAATCGAGATCGCCAGCGAATCGTATCCGAACCGAGGATTGAAGGTGAGATGCGTATGCGCGTCGATGAGCCCCGGCATGACGGTGGCACTGCCCAACTCGATGAGCGTTTCGCTGCCAGAAAGTCTCAGAATGGACTTGGGGCCAACGCTTACGATTTTGCCGTCTTCAATCACGATGGCTTGGTCCAAAAGCGTGTTGCCTGTCTTCACGTCGAGCATCTTGCCCGCGTGAACGACGGTTCGCTTCGAGGATTGCTGGCACCATGTGGTCGCGGACAATGCAATCACGCATACCAGCGCCAGGACTGTCTTTAATCGGAGACCGTTGCTTCCCGGTTGCATGCTTCCTCCAGTCATTTTCATTGCGTTCAGTCTTATGTAGTAGTCACAGCGTCGGCTTCGATTTCGACCAACATGTCGGGCGAGACCAGCGCAGTCACGGCAACCATGGAAGTCGCCGGGCGGATTGTACCAAACACTTCACCGTGCGCTTTGCCGACTTTTTCCCAGTCGGCGATGTTGGTGACGTACATGCGGGTGCGGACGACGTCGTCGAGTTTGGCTCCGGCTTTCTCAAGCGCGGAAGCGATGTTCTTCAAAGTCTGCACGGTTTGCGCATAAGCGTCGCCCTGGCCAACGATCTGCCCGTCCGGCCCGGTCGCGGTGGTTCCGGAAACATGCACATACGGGCCGACCTTCACCGCACGCGAGTATCCGACGATCGGCTCCCACTTCGTGCCACTCGAAATATTTGTTCGCTGCATCGGTTTCATTTCTCCTTCATACGCGCCGGAATCTCGCTGCGGATTCGTATATTGCGGCTGGTAGGGAATCGATTGTAATTGTTGCTCTCGAGATTCGCCTTGCGCCACATGCACTTGCGATGACGCCAGATTCTTAGCAGCCGCGCTGCTTGTCTGCCAACAATCACGCGAGAAACATTCTTCGGGTTCGGGGTTTCTAACTAGTAGCAGCCACGCCGGATGCGCGACTTACGGAAGTTACTTGTATTTGGTTCCGGGCTGCTATAACACAAGCGCATGGCTTGAAACTGGCAACCGGCGCGCGGTTCGAGGAGGACACATGATTCCCGAAGATCATCCGCTACAGAAACTCTTTATGGAGCTGGTGGGACAGCACTATGCGCACGAGATTGGGATTCGCGATCCTGAGCTGGTGGCGTACGTGGCGCATCTGCTGACGGAATTCTGTGATGCGGATCAGTTGTTTAAGCTTCAGAACGCTTTAGGTCAGCCCATCGCTGACGTGGGAGAGATGTTGCTGCAAGCCGATCCGGTGTTTGGGCCCGCGCCGTCGTTTGACCGCGAGCGGCAGATTCGCAAACATATCGGTGACTACACGCTGTTCTTTGCCGGGATGTTTCCCGAGAGCATCAATCATCTGCGGCTGCGGCGGCAGCGTCTGGAAAGTTTTGTGGACTGGATGAAAGCCGGCAAGGAGAGCTACTACATCGTTTCGAAATTCGACTGTTTCGAATATACAAAGGTCGCGCCGCTATTCGAAAAGTTGTCGTCCCGCTTCGAGCAGTGCGTGTACGGACTGAACTGCGTGAAGAACGACTTGCAGGAAATGCAGCATCCGATTGTGCGGCAGGCGAATGAACTGCTGATGTAGGGTTTTAGTTTGTGGAGTGACGGGCGTCCCCGCCCGTCTTCGGCTTAAGGTTCTTGATCTGGCACGCGGCGATAGAAACTCAATCCTGCATCGCCCTGCTGTAGCTTGCGAATACGCTGAAGATCACCGAGCTTTTCGCCGGGATCAAACCGCTTTTCATGCTCGGCAATCACTAAGGCGCTCTCGCTCAGCCTGCCAAAATTTTCCAGGGTCTGCTGATAAGCTTCCCGCAATTGGTACGGGGGATCCAGAAAAATGTAATCGGGCTTGATCTGCTGACGCGCGAGCTGGGAGATTGCCTTGGCGGTGTCCTGTGGCAGAATCTGGAAGCCTTCCGTGATCGCGAGCGAGTGCAGATTCTGGCGCATGAGTTCGATGGCAGGCTTGGCGGAGTCCACGAAATAGATCATGGCCGCGCCGCGGCTCAGGGCCTCGATTCCGACGGCACCGGTTCCGGCGAACAGGTCCAACCAGATTGATCCTTCGAGCGCTTGAGGATTGCCCGCGGTGAGAACGTTGAACAGGGTTTCGCGCAGACGGTCGGAGGTGGGGCGGATGTCCAGTGCGCCGAGAGGGCGTAAGGGGCGGCTGCGAAATTTTCCGGCGATGATTCGCATGGCTCGCGGCGTTTCCGAGGAGGCTTTGCGGCCCTTTCTTTCGCCCTTTCAGGGCTGATTCGCGGTTGCGCTTCTACCCAGCGCTTACGTGCTGGGCTGTAATCTTTCGCCGCTTCGCGGCGGGGCGTCGGCGCGACAATCCGCCCGGCCCGGCGGCCATCCCGGCGCGGCCTGCGCTCTAAGCGTATAAGATTACCTAAAGCGATGAGAAGCTGGTCCATTCCGGCGGGCAGAATTTTCGGGGTCGAAATTCGGGTTGATTTTTCCTTCCTGCTGCTGCTGGTGTTTATTGGGGTGAGCCAGGAGGTGGCGCGCTCCAGTGTGAACCCGTGGCGGACCGGGGCGCTGGTGGGGATTATTTTTGGTTCGGTGGTGCTGCATGAGTTAGGGCATGCGCTGGTAGGCAGGCAAGCGGGGATTTCTCCGCGGGCGATTGTGCTGCTGCCGATTGGCGGGGTCACGATTTTCGATGAGACCCAGCCCGCCTTGCCGGCGAACTGGCGGCGGGACGCGCGCATTGCGGCGGCGGGGCCGGCGGTGAATTTTGTGGTCGCCGGAATTGCTGCGGCCTGCCTGACTCTCGTCGATCCCAGCGCGCATATCTGGGCGTATCCGTTCGTCACGTCAGTCAATCTTCCGCACAGCATTTTGTGGGTGAACCTGTGGCTGGGACTGTTTAATCTGCTGCCGGCTTATCCGATGGACGGAGGCCGGGTGCTACGCGCCATTTTCAGCCGCACCATGGAACCGGCGCGGGCCACACGGCGCGCCATCAGCCTGGGGCGCGGCTTTTCGCTGGCGTTTCTCATCGCCGGAATGTGGAGCATGGGCTCGCACAACTCCCTCGGCGACACCGGATGGTTCCTGATGCTCGGCGTATTCCTGCTGCTGGCGGCGCAGATGGAAGAGCGGTCGGCGGTCTTTCATTCCGTGCTCGAAACCGTGCATCTCGGCGACATCATGCTGACCGATTTTGCCACGCTCTCGCCGGCCGACACCCTGGAAGATGCGCTCGAAAAAGCCGTACATTGCCTGCAGGATGATTTTCCGGTCATCCGCAGCGGGGACATGGTGGGCGTGGTTTCGAAGCAGAAGCTGCTGCAGACTCTACGCGCCGAGGGCAACGGCTATGTGCAGGCGGTGATGAACCGCATTTTTGACGTGGCGCCGTCATCGGAGACATTAGCTTCTGCTTTTCGCAGATTAAGCGCGCGAAACTTGAGCATTCTTCCTGTGGTCGAAGGTCAGCAACTGGTGGGAATCGTTACTCTGCAAAACCTGATGCACTCCATGGCGCTGCTGGCGGAGACGCGGAAGCTGCGCAAGCAGGCGCTCGAATCCTGATTGGAACCTGACACTAGAATTTGGTTTCAGAATTTGACGACCAGGCCCGCCGTGGGCTCGGCCATGTGCCCATAAACGCCGGTGCGGAGGCTGGGCACGGCGAAGTCAGGGCTCTTGTAGATCAATCCCCGATACTGCACGCGCAGCGCCAGCCGTTTCCAGAGGCGGTATTCCAAGCCGCCGCCGTAGAGGACCGCAAGCGACGTCTGGCTCTTGGCGGCGAACGGCGACAGAGTTCCATCGATAAATTGACTACCGGGATTAAATCTTAGGCCTCCTCCGCCGGCCAGGAGAAAGGGATTGATGCGGTGGGCGTGAAACGGGCTGAAGACATATGCAGCGCTAAATTCGGTTATCCCGTTGTCGACGCGAAAAGTATCCGGCGGGACGGTGAAGACCTGGGAATTATTAGTATGCCCGAAATTTGTTTCAATGGCGTGGGTACGGTTGAAGTGATAGCGGAAGCTGCCGAGAACTACGCCTGAGTTAGTGGGCTTGAGGGTGACGCTGCTCTGGGACGCAGTCGAAGTCTTGCTGAAGACTCCGCCGAAGGCGAAGCCCACGTCGAAGCGGGCGTCGTCTATGTCTTTAGTTTTATTTTTTTTCTTCTGTTTGTCCTGCGCCAGCGCGGTCGAGGCAAGAAGCGCCAGAATTATTGCCACAGCCATCCCTGCCTTCGCGCGTAGCCTCAGCATTCGCATCAGCATTCCATTCCTTTCAGACTCAAGATGCACTTGTTCAACCTACTTCGGGTTTGGATGCGCCTCATGGTCAGTCGAGATGGACGGCCTGGGCCTGTTGCACTGCCGGAATGCCGCGCAGTTCGGCGACCACGGCTTCGGGCACGCTGCCATCCACATGGACCACGGCGATCGCATCCTGCGGAACTCCGGGCTGGGCTTCGCCGCTGCGGCGTCCCAGGGAAAAATTGGCGATGTTGATTCCGTGCTTGCCGAGGATGGTGCCAACTTTGCCGATTACGCCGGGGACGTCCTGGTTGCGCATGTAGATCAGGTTCTCTTCCAGCGGGGCTTCGACGTCGATTCCATCCACGCGTAGCAGGCGCGGTGTGTCTTCGCGCAGGACCGCGCCTTTGACGACGTGCTCTTGCTTCTGCGTCTTGATAGAAATCGAAAGCACGCTGCCCACGCCGCCGGTAGAGGCTTTCGGCTTGCGCTCTTCGCGAACGGTCAGGCCGCGCGCGGCCGCCAAGCTCGCGGCGTTTACCAGATTCGCTTTTTCCTCGACTGCAACGTTCAGAATGCCTTTGATGGCGGCGTTGCGGATGAGTTCGGTTTTCCATTCAGCAATGTGTCCGGTGTAGCTGATGGAAATTTCTTCCAGCGAACTGCCGCTGATCTGGGCGAGGAATGCGCCGAGGCGCTCGGCCAGCACAATGTATGGCTTCATCACGAGGTATTCTTCGTGCGAAACCGACGGAACATTGACCGCGTTCTGAATGACTCCGTGTTTCAGATATTCCTTCACCTGCATTGCGATCTGATGGCCGACGGCTTCCTGGGCTTCATTCGTTGATCCGGCGATATGAGGGGTGAGGATGACGTTGTCGAGCTTCTGGAACGGTGAATCTTTTAGCGGTTCTTTCACGAAAACATCCAGTGCGGCGGCTGCGACTTGGCCTTCCTGCACCGCGGCGGCGAGAGCGGCTTCATCTACTAATTCGCCGCGGGCGCAATTTACCAGACGGACGCCGCGCTTCATCTTCTTCATGGATTCGGCGTTGATCATGTTCTGGGTCTGCGGCGTGAGGCCGACGTGCAGGGTGAGGTAATCGGCGGCGGCATAGACTTCGTCGAGGGTGGCCAGGCGGATGGCGTTGTCTTTCGCGAGGGCGGAGGAAACGAATGGGTCGTGGGCGATGATCTGCATCTCGAAGGCGCGTGCGCGCTTGGCTACTTCCAGGCCAATTTTTCCCAAGCCGACGATACCCAGCGTCTTGCCGCGCAGCTCGGTGCCTTGCAGCGATTTCTTTTCCCACTTGCCTTCATGCATCAGCTGATTGGCGCGGGGAATGAAGCGTCCCATGGAGAGCATCAAGCCGAGCGTGATTTCGGCCACCGCAACGGCGTTGGCGCCTGGGGTGTTCATGACGGCGATTCCCTTGCGGGTGGCGGGTTCGAGCTCGATGTTGTCGACGCCGACGCCGGCACGGCCGATTACGCGCAATTTGCTGGCATTGGCTAGAAGCGCCGCGTCCACTTGAACTGCAGAGCGAACCAGCAAAGCGTCGGCGGTTTCCAGTTCCTGGGCGAGATTGCCATTTAGCTGGTCGGCGGTAATTACGATCCATCCCGGCTCGCGCAACAGGTTTACTGCTGACGAAGACATCTTTTCTGCAACTACGATTTTCATTTGGACAATTCCTTTACCAGAAAATGACAGCCCTTAGACACTCTTAAATTCCCGCACTTCTAGACTTCTTTCAGCTACCCGAGGAGGATCTTATGAAACTTTTTGCAGTCTTATTGCTTTGCACTCTTGCCGTTGGATGCGGCTACTCCAAGCCCGCTAATATGCCCGCGCAGCCGGGAACGATGCCCGTTCTCTCCGGATTGGTTCCCAACAACGCCAATCACGGCGGCGTTGCCTTCACCTTCGAAGTCGATGGCACGAATTTCGCCGCGAATGCAGTCATCAATTTCAACGGCACCGCTCAAGCCACAACTTTCGTGAGTCCGGCAAAGCTTACGACAATGATTGCGGCGACGGCGATCGCGAATGCCGGAACTGTGCCGGTTACCGTCACGAATCCCGGCCAAGCCGGCGGCATATATGGTGGCGGCACTACGGGTATAACTTCGACGGCGATGAACTTTACCATCAACTAGGAATGAAGGACTTGCCCCAGTCCTTCAGGCTCCTGCCAGTTGCCGCTTGTCGGCCAGGCTGCGGGCGTAAACCTCCTGCGCGGCACGAACCGCTGCGCCATACTCAACCGGCTTGTCAGTGACTGTGGCCAGCACGTGCTCGAGCGCGGCCAGAATTCCGACCGTGTCCAGATAATCGTAGTAGCCGATGTGGGCGATGCGGAACAGCTTGCCTTTCATGTCGCCCTGTCCGTTCGCTACCACCGCCGAAAACGTCTCGCGGAATTCCTTCACGATTTTGCCGGAATCGAGTCCTGCCGGAGAATTGACGGCGGTAAGCGCTGCGCAGGGCGCGGAGCTGAACAAACTCAGTCCCAGCGCCTTGACGCCGGCTCGAGTCATTTCGGCGGCGAGTTCGGCGTTATCCACCAGTGCCTTGCGGCCGGTGGCGAGATCGCCGTTGCCCATCTGGCGGATGAAGTCGAGGGCTGCGCCAAGGGCAGCGAAAAGCGACGTCGCGGGAGTGTAAGCCGTCTCTCCTTTGGCCGCCGACTTGCGCTCTTTCCGGAAGTCGAAATAATAGCGTGGATTCTTTGCCGTCTCCATGCGCTTCCAGGCTCGCTCGCTGACGGCGCAATAGGCGAGGCCGGGAGGAATCATCAGCGCCTTCTGCGATCCGCCGATGATGACGTCGATTCCCCATCCGTCCACGTCGAAGTGGGTGGTGCCGAGGCCGGTGATGGCGTCAACGACGAACAGAGTGTCGCCACCATTCTCGCGAACGAGTTTCGCAATTCCTTTTATGTCGTGACGCGCGCCGGTCGAGCTTTCGGTCGCCTGAACGTACACGGCGCGAATTTCTGGGGTGAGCCGGGCGCGGATTTCGTCGAGCGAAAAAGTCTCGCCGTAGGGCTTCTCGAGCACGTCCACATTGCAGCCGTATGCCTTGGTCAGATCGCGCCAGCGCTCGCCGAATTTTCCGGCGGTAAGAACCAGAACCTTGTCGCCCGGAGAAGTTAGATTTGAGACCGAGCCTTCCATCACGCCGGTGCCGGACGAGGCCAGGACCAGAACGTCATTCGACGTCCCGATGAAGTCCTTCATGTCGACAAGTACGCGGGTGAAGAGGGCCTTGAAATCCGCAGTGCGGTGATGCGCTGTATATGCGGCCATTGCGGTCTGGGCCGCGGGCAGAAGCGGTGTGGGGCCAGGAGTGAAGAGACGGTTTTTCAGCAACATGATGGCAGTCCTTTGAATGAATTCGGGGAGCTTAAGAGTACCTATTAGTGTATCGCGGAACGTGAGGTTCGTGGATTGGTATCTGCTATGGCGGAGATCGGGGAAAACGACGCTACAGCGGACGTTGGAAGCAAAGGAATTGAAAGGAAAACGCTTACACCCGTGCGAGATGCAGACCAAACCACTCGCGTTGGTCGTACCAGGTTTGTTCCAGCTTGAATCCGGAGGCGCAGAGCATTCTCTCGACCATGGACAGCGTGTATTTGTAGCTGTTTTCGGTATGGATTCTTTCTCCGGCGGCGAGTTTGACTCTGGCTCCCAGGGTTCGCAATAACGCAACCTGCGGACGCGTGCTTTCCAGATAGATTTCCATGCGCGACATAACAGGATTCCATTCGGCGATGTGGCGGAAGGAAGCGAGATCGAAGTCGGCGTTGAACTCGCGGTTGATGCGGCGGAGGATGTTTTTGTTGAACTGGGCGGTGACGCCTTGTGCGTCATGGTAGGCGGGGACGAGAATTGCGGCATCCTTCACCATGTCGGTGCCGAGAAGAAGAGCGTCGTCGGGCGAGAGGCGCTGGCGGACTTTGCGGAGCAGGGCGACTGCGTCCGGGCCGTCGAAGTTGCCGATGCTGGATCCGAGGTAGAGCACCAGCTTGCGTCCCGAAATATTCTGGAGGAAATTGAAACCGTTGCTGAAGTCGGCGATGACCGGGCGGACCACGGCCCCCGGACAATCCTCGCGCACCCGCTGCTGCGCGGCGGCTAGCGCGGCGGAAGAAATGTCCACCGGGAAATACTGCACCCGCAACTGCTGGCGGGCGAAGGCGCGCAGTAGTGTGCCGGTTTTAGTGGCGGTGCCGGCTCCTAACTCAATAATGGAGACTGCAGGGCCTGAGGCCAGCGCGATTTCGCGCGAGCTGGCCTGAAGAATTTCCAGTTCGGTGCGGGTTGGGTAATATTCGGGGAGTTCCGTGATCTGCTCGAACAACGCCGAGCCGTGATCGTCGTAGAACAATTTGCAGGGAAGAGTTTTTGGACGCGACGTCAGGCCGAAGACGACCTCGTCGGCGTAATCGGGAAGCGTGACCAGCTCGCGGGCGGTGGTTTCGCGGGGAGTCATTTGGCGAGCCTTATTCCCATGAATTGCCAGCGAGCGTGGGGAGGAAAAAAATTGCGGTAGGTGGCGCGGATGTGGCTGGCGGGGGTGGCGCATGATCCGCCGCGCAGCACGAACTGGTTGCACATGAATTTTCCGTTGTATTCGCCAACTAAACCGGGCGCGGGCTTGAATCCTGGATACCCGAGGTACGCGCTTGCAGTCCACTCCCAGACGTCGCCGAAGAGTTGCTGCATTCCGGTTCCGTGAGCGGGTTGCGGATGAAAAACGCCATCTTCCTGAAAGGCGCCGTTCGCAGGTTTAGAAGAAGAGGCCTGCACTGCGGCGATCTCCCATTCTTCTTCGCGCGGAAGCCGCGCATTGCTCCAGCGGGCGAAGGCGTCGGCTTCGTAAAAGCTCACGTGGCAAACGGGCGCGAAGGGATCAACTTCCTGCATTCCGGAAAATGTGAATTCCTTCCAGGCTCCACGGTCGTCGTTGCCATCGCGCTCCCAGTACATTGGGGAATTCCAGGCTTGGGCGCAAACGGTATCCCAGCCGTCGGAGAGCCACAGCTCGGGCTTTTGATATCCGCCGTCGCGCATGAATTCCAGATACTCGGCGTTGGTGATGGCGCGGGACGCAAGTTGGAAAGGCTGTAAGAGAACTTCATGCTGCGGGCCTTCGTTATCGAATGAAAAGCCCTCGCCGGCGTGGCCGATCTGGTGAACGCCGCCGTCGAAGGTGATCCACTCCAGCGGCGGAGCGCTGCTGACGGGGCGTGGTCGGCGTACGCTGTCCGGACGAAGTGGCATAGACCACAGGGCGTGTTTGAGGTCGGTGAGAATCAGTTCCTGGTGCTGCTGCTCGTGATTCAAGCCTAGCTCGATCAGCGCGGCGGCGTTTTCGTCCGTGGGCCCGGCGTCGAGATAGCGGAGCATGGCGTCGTCCACCCAGGCGCGATAGGCGTGGACTTCTTCGAGGCTGGGGCGCGACATCAATCCGCGGGAACCGCGCAGCGGGTGCGATCCCAGTTGCTTGTAATAGGAGTTAAAAAGTTGTTTGAATTTTGGATTAAAGGGGCGGTAGCCGGGAACGCGGGTGCCGAGGATGAAGGTCTCAAAGAACCAGGTGGTGTGCGCCTTGTGCCACTTGGCGGGGCTGGCGTCCGGCATGGATTGCAACTGCTGGTCTTCTGCGGAGTAGCGCTCGGTCAGCGCTATCGTGGTGTCGCGAACCTGCTGGTAGCGGCGACGAAGCGGACTGGAAGCGAACTGTGCGTGGCTGGCGTGCATCGTCTCTCCGAAACCACAGGATTCTACCCCACGCCGCGGCATCGCGCGACGGCTGCTCCAACATGGATGCACGGGCGGGCGCTATTGTTGCACTTTTTCGGCGGGAGTCAGATGAGAGGTGTAGGGCTGCGGTCTTGGAAGTGCCGGGTGTTGTGTTCAGCGGCACAGAGTGTCAAGCTGCGGAGCGGGCGTGCTATGCGCGGGAAAAGGAAGATGGCGCTCGGCCATCACTCCTTCTAAAGTGCTGGGGCCGGGTGGCTGATGAAGGTCGGTATCGTGAAGATAGAACTCGTCGCGCTCGGCTTCGCCCAGGGTCACGAATTGGAAGCCCTTGGAGCGATACAGGTCGAGCAACCGGGGCAGCATCTCGGCGTCAAACGCGCCTATGTGCATCAGGAGCACGTAGGGGATGTCGCGGTTGTACAGCGTGTGCGACACTGCGCGCGAGTAGGTGATGCTGTCATCGGCCGCAGCGAGGTAACTGTTTTCAAGCGAAGTGATGGCTTTTTCGTCGCTCTTGGCCCGGCAGCGGGCGTAAGGCTCGTTCCATTGATAGTCGCCGAAGCTCATTGTTACCGCAGCGGATTTGTATCCACGTTGGGCGAGGAAGGCGCGAATCCCGGCGTTCTTTTCCGGGGTGTCGCCTTCGGCAAGAAACGGAAAGCGGAACCAGTTCCAGGCGTCGTTATTACCCTCCATCAGCTTGCTCAGCAACGGTTCGTTGTGGGTGACGTCGCTCTCGAACTCTTCAAGCGTGTGCTGGTTCAGGTTCATGTGTGACCAAGCGTGGTTCGCGAGCGGGTAGCCGGCGGCGCGCCAGGCCTGTAACACGGCGACGTCCGCAGGTTGCTCTTCGACGCGCACGCCGTTAACAAAACCGTAGGTTGGAGGGACATTCGCGTCGTGCAGGGCGGCGATAATTTTTGACGCGACCTCGAGGCGGGTCTCGCCGGGAGGCAGCGGACCGTGGGCCGGTAGGTCGTCGAAGGTGATGGCAATGCGCAACGGGGCGTCGCGGAGATCGCTAGCCGATGGTGGCTGCGGTGCAGCCGTCGGCGACCTAGTCCCGCTGGTTTGGCCTTTAACAACTCCCGCGGTTGCAAGGAACAAAAGCGCCGCAACAGCGGTGGCCAGTGTCTTAGGCATCGTCCTAAGCGGACTGCGGGGCGACGTAATCCGGCGGGGGAGCGGCGCCGGCACCGAAGAAATACTGCTCCATCTGTTTGACAATGACTTCCTGATCTTCGCGGCGGGCGGGGTTCAGGCGGTATTCATTGAGCAGCATTTTGCAGAATTCTGTCCACTGGTTCCATGCCTGCTGGGAAACGTTGGCGTAAATCTTCTGCCCCAGTTCGGTGTCAAAGGGAGGCTCTTCCAGGCCGGGAAGATCTTTCTGCAGCTTTACGCAATGAACCAACCGCTCCGCCATGTTTCTGTCCCTCGCTAGTGGGGAAATTATCTCACAGCAGAGCGCGGACAAGGGCCGCGGGCGAGGGCGCCCGCGCCACGCAGAAATAGCAGAGGGCCCTAGCGGGCCCTCAGTTTTCTGTTCCGGATTCTCGAGTATTCGTCCTATCGCATTGGCGGCGGCGTAGGAGTTGCGCCGGGAGTGGTTGGTGGCGTGGCAGGAGGCGTAGTGTTCGGATGTTTGGTTCGGTGTTTCTTCGTGTTTGAAGTACCGGTCGGTGGATTGGTTTCAGGATTCGATCCGCCGGGCGTGGTCCCAGGAGTCTGGGCATTCGGGGTCGGGGTCGGGCTGGGACTGGGCGTTGCTTCCGGAGTCGGCGTCGTCTCGGGTGTTGTCTCCGGGGTCGTGGCTTGAGGCGGTGTGGCTGTCCCGGGCGGCGGAGTCGCGGTTTGCGGCGGCGGAGACGCCGGCTGCTGATCAGGCGAGGCCGCACCGGTATTGGGATTAGCGGTGCCCGGAGTCTGCGTTTGCGGCGCCGTACTGGGTTGCGAACTCTGTGGCGCCGGAGCGGCCGTCTGTGCGACCAGCGGAATTCCAGCGAGCAGTATCGAGGAAATCAGAATCGACTTGAATTTCATGGGGGGATAACTCCTTGATTGATTTTCGCGTCTTTCGCCGTTGACTGTAGCCCCATTGGGGCTGCCAAGAAATCCAGCGAAATCCTTAGCTCAACAAAGACTTTCGCGTACAGGAAAATAGGGGCTTTTGGGGCGGGATCAGGCTTCACACAGGCTAAAGCCGTGCAGAATCGCACAAAAGCAGTGGGTTACAATACATCCATTCATCCCTGATTTGGAGTCTTAGATCAGGAGGCAATAGTTTCGCCGCCGTCGCCGCGCTTTGAACTCAATCCTATGCGCTTGAGCCATTTTCGGTGGTTCGCCCTGGCTGCGATATGCCTCCGGCTTTTGGAGGGGGCAG
>Ga0210407_10000266_pt1 | contig 62998 bp, 58 predicted proteins | sample IncBWC27MmetaG_FD_150860 | JGI IMG/M metagenome (GOLD analysis project Ga0210407, IMG submission 150860) | Forest soil microbial communities from Barre Woods Harvard Forest LTER site, Petersham, Massachusetts, United States - Inc-BW-C-27-M | ecosystem: Environmental > Terrestrial > Soil >...
TAGCGCCCCAAAAAATTTCCGTACACGCAGCGAGAACGGAGAGTCGCTATCCTCACCTCATGCAGAGGAATCGGGGTTCGTTTGGCGGGATGAATTTGCGAAGTTCACGAGGTTTACGATGAGAAAAAAACGGAAGAAAATATTCACGTCGCTATTCTTGTTGATTTACATTTTCTGGCCTGGCCCGGCCGCTCTGGCATATTCTTTTAACGAAATTGTCCCTGACGTCCGCCAGCCAGCCGGCGTTTCCGGCGGCTCCGCATGCCCCGTGCGCTCCCACCAGTTAAGCGCGGCGGGAAGCATCGCCTTGCAATGGAGCACCGCGCTGAACACCAGCCCGGCAACGATCATCACGCAAAGCCAGGCGGCAGCCGCACAGCTAAACGAAATCGAACAGGTCATCACGCAATCCATGGCCGTGTGGTCTGCTGTGACTGGCACAACGCTTGCTCCCGCTTCCTTCACTCCCGTGACGCGCATCACCACCCAAAACGCCTGCGGCACCAACGGTCTCAACTCCATCTGCTTCGACCAAGCCGACGCCGCCTTCACTCCCGGCGTTCTCGCCTTCACCCGCGTCGTCACGGCCGACCGCATCGGCCTACAGCTTGCGAACGGCGCGCCCTCTTCGCAAGTCGGGCAAATTCTCGATGCCGACATCTTCTTCAATCCCAGCGGCTCGAGCCTAACCTTCGCCACCCCCGCCGCACTGCCGTCCTCGCCCAACTCCTACGACCTCGAATCCTTGCTTACCCACGAACTCGGCCACTTCCTCGGCTTCAGCCATTCCGCCATCTGGAGCGCCATGATGTATCCCTTCGCTCCCGCGCCCGGCACCTTCACAGGCTCTCGCCCCACCGCACAACAGCCCGATGCGCCTCTCGGCGACGACGACCGCACTGGCCTCCGCATTTTGTATCCCGATCCTTCCGACACCACGCACGTCGGCTCGATCTCCGGACGCATCACTCCTGCAAATCCACTTTCCTTGCCCGCCTCTCCCCCCGGAGTGACCGGCATATTCGGTTCGCACGTCGTCGCGGTGAATTCCTCCACCGGCGCGGTGGTCGCCGCCACCATCGGCGGTTGGAGCTGCACCTCGCCAGGCCCCGCCCAATTCGATGGCACTTACGAAATCGATCGCCTCAGCGTCGGCGTCAGCTACAACGTCTACGCCGAGCCCCTCGACGGCGTCGTTGACCCATCTAGAATCACTCCCGCAACCAAAACTCTTTGCCGCAATCCCACCTCCGACCCCGGCTGGCCGCCGCTGCAAGGCTGCGTAGTCCCCGCCGTCAACACCAGTTTCACCACGCGCGCGCGCCCTAGCTCCTAGTTCGCTCCCGAAGTTGCCAGTTCCCGCGCCAAGCGCTGCGCAATATCGTAGTGTGTGGCGCGTCCCGGCAACGGTACGCGCAAAAAAAAATGGGCCCCAGCTTTCGCCGGAGCCCATGCGCTTCAATCGATCTGCCGCGTCGCGTCTTACTGCGTCGGCAAAAGCAATTGCGTAAATCCCGTCGTGTTGACGTCGCGGAACAGCGGCGTCCGCGGCGGCAGCAGCGTCGGTGTCAGAAACTCCGTGTCAAAGTTATATCCGCGGCTCGGCGGGCTATACACCGTGGTGCAGCACTTGTAGACGCCCGTCGCCTGCCGATTGTAGTACAAGCTGATGAGCGAGCCGCGATAGTTCAAAGACTGGCCGCCCCAGTTTTCAATGTACCTCAGGAAGTTGTGCAATCCGCCGTCGGTGCCGAAATCCTGAGCGCTGCCGGTAGGCTGCGGAAAATAGACTCCCTTTCCGCTGATGACCGCAGCTCGGTAAGACGTTGTGACCGCGTTGCGCCCGCCGTTGGTTATGTTGATGGGGTTTCCAGAGCCGTAGGGCGATATAAAGGAGTTGACGTCATTCCAGTTAGTGGAAAGCAGCGTCACAGCGTCGCCCGCTATCGAAGTCGCTATGTGTGGGTTGTTCCAGGTGGTGGCCGTGCACCCGCCTCCGAAACAATTGAAGTCTCCCTGAACGTAGACCGGGTTTTCCGCCGTGATCGTCAGCCCACATAGGACGCTCCCAGGGCAAGCTTTCATGATGTTGGCGATGTCCCTGCCATTGACGATTTTTACGGCCTTGCGGAAGAAGGGATTCGGATTCTCGCGCGCCTCGTTCACATGGATTACAAAATTGAAAGGCCAGATCGCCGTGGGCGTCGTCACAGTAGGGCAGAAGGGATTGGCTGCCAATGCGTTGCTTGTGGTCGTGCCCACAAGGGCGGTTTTCACCGTGGAAACCGCGCCAGCCCCGTAGTAGCCGTTGCCGCCATTGGCCAGCGTTTGGCTAACGTGCGTGGCATCCTGGCCGTAAGTGAAAAAGGCTGCGGTTCCGAGTCCGTCGAGATCCTCACCGGTATCGAGGGTCGAGTTGGGACAACCGTTCGCGGCATCTGTCAGGTTCACGAAATCTTCAAAACCGTATTCGCCGGTCTCGTGGCCGCCCGGTCGAATCGGCGGCCATGCCGTGACTGGCGCGCTCGCAATGTAATTTCCCCGGCGGTCCGAAATGTAAACCGAAAAGTCGTTCGGAGCAACGCTGGAATCGTAGGACTGCGTCCCGGACCCCGGCAGGCCCCCGGTGCCACCCGACAGGTAGCGCACCAGATTGTTGGCGTCGATTTCGACGTACTGCATCACGCCGGCGAGCGGAACCATGGCGGAATACGTGATTTGGCTGGCGCCTGCGCCGATTCCCGTGGTATTGGACGGCACGTTATCGCGAAGAGTTCCCTCGCGTGTGTCGAACAGCGAGTTAGGCCAATAGTCCGCCGGATTAGTGGGAGCCAAGGTAACCTGTCCTGTTCCTGATACCGTCACGCCGCAGGATCCTTGGGTGCCATAGTTCGAGGGGTTATCGCGCATCCGCTCCAGCCGGATGATGGCGTCTTTGTGCACGTCTGGGCACGTCGTCGGTGTCGGTGGGGCAATTTGTGTCCCCATTGGGCTGAACCCCAGCAAATTCAGCAGGGGCTCGGAAGGGCCATACTGCGCGGCCGAAAGGGTCCCGATCGGATTCAGGTTGCGCCCCGCATATCCATAGCCGAGAACTTCCATGGTAACGTCTTTCCAAGTACCGCACGGAAGGCTCGTATACGTCATGCCATTTTGTATTTCAATCTTTATGTAACCCTTGATGATTGGGGTGCCGGCGTTCGGCGATGCCGTTGTTTTTCCCGGCAACCAATAACCGTCAGCAGTATTATATCCCACGGCATTCAGCGCGGCCCCCGAGGCTGCCAGCGGCACCGGATACGTGCTGTATCCCGCCGCAAGATTTGCAGTCAGTTTGGCCTTGAGCGCCACGGCATTGGCCGAAGTCCAGTTCAGTGCGTTGGTTGGATCTCCCGCGAGATCGGCGAGGTTAAAAGGCTGAGTGCCCGGATCAATACACGGAAGGCTCATGATATCGTTTACATTGTCGGAGAGCAGTACTCTAAAGCTAGCTTGCGCATAGTAGCGTTCCGCCGTCACGCCCGTGGCCTCTAACGGGATGGGCCTGCGAAGAACGTCGATAGCCTGAGTTGTTCCACCGCCGAGAGTCACAATACCCAGCTCCAGCGGCTTCCCTGGGCCGGTCGCTGCGGCCCGCAGGTTCCCGGCGTAGTACGTGCTGCCAAGAGAAATGTTGTTCCAGTTCGGATTCGGTGTTGACCCGGGTGCCGGTCCTCCGGTCACGCTTCCTTCCGTTAGCGCCAACGGTCGTGTTCCCGAGCCGTTGAATACGTTTACAGTTCCTCCGTACGCGCTGGCGCTGGTCGGGTAACCATTCTCCAGTTGCGCGCGAATGACGTCCTTCACCGCCGTGACCCGATCGTTGAGGTTCAACGGTCCGTTATTGGCGGCCAGGAACAGGTTTCCGTTCGTGTGCGTCCGGCCTCCGAAAGTGAACTGCGGACCAGCGAAAAAGCTCAAGTCCAGGTCCGAGAACACTCCGAACTGAAACATCGGAATGCCCACCGTTTGCGTCGTCCTCTGTAGCTTGATTTCCGACCCGTTTGTCGTCCGCGCCGTAACGTTCAGCGTATAGGGTGTCGCTAGCGCCGTCATTCCCTGATAGTTGCCGGACAGGATCTGCGTCACGTTCGCCAGCGGATTTCCATTGCTATCCGTCGGGTAGGTGATGGTGTAACCCGACCCGGTGATCCCCGTGTAGTTCACAAAGTTGACTCCCGTGAGCGCGGGTGGCGTCGTCTGCAACGCCGCGACCTGCGTCCCGGTGGGCGAATAGTTGGTGTCGAACAAACTACCCAGATCCGCCGTCATTTTTTCCATGCCCGCTTCCGCGGCGTAGAACGCCTTGCTCTGATCGTTGTTCATCCCGCTGAGCTTTTGTCCGGAACTGATCATCAGGATGAAACCCAGCAACAGGCTGGACATCAGCAGCATCAGCAAAATCGTCGTGAGCAGGGCGATGCCGGATTGGCGCCGCGGGGTGTTCGGAATCGGACTCATGGAAGGGCTCCTCATATTCTTACTCATTGATATTTATTGACGTATGCCATACTGCGCAGCGTGACCTGCGTCTGAAAGTTATTGCGGAGAAATTTGTTGTTCTGGCTGTACTTATTCACCGAGCGCGCTCCAAGATAAATGTTCACGGAGCGGATCTGGTTCTCCGAGAATCCCGTCGGAACGGCCACTTGGTTCGTCGTGACCCCGTCGTTGAAGTTATAAGTGAACTGCAGGTTTTCCAGCGTTTCGCCCACGATCTGCCCGGTATTGAAGTTCACCCGGCGGATCAACCGCACGTGCAGCGGGTCGGTCAGGTTGTCCAGGTAATACGTAATCATCCAAACTCGCGTTGCCGTCGTTGGCGGATAGGTATTCAGAAAGATCTTATTGCCCTGGGAATCCAGGCCGCTGAAGTTCCGCAAACTAGGCAGCGTTCCCAATGTCGCGCTTGTTTGATTGAAGTGGAATCCGTCCCCGGACGCAAAGTTCAGCGTTTGCCCCGAGATCGAGGTCACTGTTTGGATGGCGTTCCCATTGGTGTTGCTGAACATAATCAGGTCGCCGGCATTCAGTGTCGCGCCGCTCGCCGCCAGATTGCTCAGCGGGAAACATGCGGTGCCAGAATCAAACGTAATGGCAGACCCGTTTGCCGCTAGCGAGCCCCCCGGGCAACTCGTGCTGTTGATCGGCTGCGCGTCCATTCCCACAACGTAGGTCGTACTCGTCGTGGTGTTGTCCTCATACATTACCGAGATTTCGTCGGTGTTCACCGAGCAGGTCGCGTCCGGCGCCGTAATGCACGGCCCCATCGCATTTCCCGGTTCGATCGCCGGCAGCGTCAGATTGCACACCGGAAATGTCGCCGTCCCCGTAAGTGTGGGCCGGCTAATATTCGACGTTCCGCTTGGGCACGCTCCGGTCGCCGCAAACGAAGGAATCGTGATCCCGCCCGTCGGAATTCCGGTGCCCGTTTGCAGCATGTCCTGCTGAATCATGTTCAATCCGGCGCGCAGGTTGTCCGACATGTCCTGCCGGAACGCCACGTTTTGATTGCCGTGCGTCGCATCGCGGAACGCCAGCATCGTTGCGGCCAGCGCCACAATCGTTATCGCCATGGCCACGGAAAATTCCACTAACGTGAATCCTCTTTGCTTCTTCATGCGCAAGGTCCTCATGTTTTCCTCAGGCAAACGCCGAGACGTAGCTGATCAGCGTGTGCGTCCGTGCCAGTCGACCCACTTGGTAGGTGATCGTAACGGTGATCATTCTAAGGTTCTGCTCGTTCGGTACCGGCGTGATCGCGATCGTCCGCTTCATCCACGGGTTCAGGTCCACCGTTTCATCGTCGGCTGTTCCAAATATGTGGTCAGCGCCTGGTCCCACGATGATTACTTCGTCTGCGGCTCCCGTGTCCGTCGTGGCTCCAACCAGTCCGTCGGGGCCGGGAACAAGAATGGGTTGAGCGCCGTCTATGAACACTCCGCCGTCGCTCCCGGTTGTCCCCAGCACGTTCTGGATCTGATTCCATTTCAGGGTACCGGTGTCGCGCGCGGCGAAGATGGACTCCACGGCCTGTTCCGCTTTCTTCTCCGCGATGTAGTCGTATTGCGTCAAGCTGGCATAAAATATGCCCTGCGCGTACACCGCCGCCAGCGAAAGCACTCCGAACGACAACACCGCGATCGAGATCACCGCCTCAATCAGCGTGAAGCCCTTCTGTTTCCGTACTCTCTCGTGCCGGAATTCCATGGCATTCTCCCTATTCATTCCAGTTCGTGCTGCTTCCGCCGCTAGCTGGTCCTGCCCAGTAGTAAGAACGAACTCGTCCGGTAGAACCCAGAACCGTTATCGCTCGTGCGGTGTTGGGCTGCCCGGGAAAGCCGATAAAAATGGAGGCATTGACCGGGTTGCTGTTCCCCACGGAAGAGAATCCAGCCGTCGCCGTCGTCCCCACCATGCTCCCGGAACTGCTGTACATCACCGACAATCCCGACGTCCCGCCGCTTGTGGCTTGAAACGTAATCGGGCTCGAATTCCCAAATCCCATCGGTGTATCGGGCATCCCGCTGATTTGACAAAACTGCGCCCCGCCGGCGGCGTTATCGTTCAAATACACGGGAGCGATCGCGGCCGCTGGAGCTTCGCCAGTCAGGGTTTCGATGGCTAGTTGAATCTTATTCGGCAGCGTGAAAGTGACTAGTATGTTCCTGCGCAAGGAAATGGCCTGTTGGCGCGCTGACCGCAACTGCCCGACAACGGTCTGGGCCGCTGCGTTGGCCTTGGAATTTTGCGTCGACGAGGATGTCGATATCACCGCGAACGCCGATAGCACCAAAACGATGGCTACCACGGTCACCAGCTCCACGAGGGTGAAACCCCGCTGTGCTCTCTTGCTCCTGTTTTGCATTCGCATGCTCCTAGTCCCTGGAGAAGTCTCTCTCCGGCACTGTCAAGAGTGCACGCCGGCAGCCAGTGGCTATCGCCGGATAAGTCTATATAAATGTTTGGTTTACGTGAGAGTCTAGGATGGAGCCGGAGTGGGTCATGCAACCCATGTAACAAAATGTAACAAGTAGCGCCCCCTTAGGCAGGCGCTATGCTTTGCCAAAATCTAGCCATCCCCCTCCAAATACCAACCCGGGACCTAAGGATGCGAGAAAGATCGGCTTATGATTCGTTTCCTTTGAGCCTTCCAGTGCTTTATGCAGCGCTACTCCGCATGTGGATGGGCCCAGGTTCCCCGCGGTTCGCGCGACGGCTGGAAAAACTGCCGGCGATACGCCACATTGCTTTGCGAGCAAAGCGACCAGCCGGGGATTCGGCTGGTGGGTTGCAAATCCCCCCACGTCGCGCCGGGATATTCCGCTCCGGAGTTCGACCGCGCTGATTACCTTCTCCATCCGCGTGATGGCCGCCCGCGAAAGCGCTTCACCATCAAATTGCAGCGCCAACCCGCCGTCCTTTGCATCGCTGACGCGGATGGCGGAAGCATATTGTCCGGCGCATCCAAAAAGGAAACTCCTCAGCCGGTAACCTACGGTTTCGCGATCCGCGGCTCTCAATAGAAATGCGCTGGCGCCATCGCCGAACAACCCGCCGAATTCTCCGGGAACACGATCGGGAGTCAGCGTGCGGCTGTGCACATCAGCCGAGACCACCGCCACCGCCTTGGCCTGGCCTGACCCGATCAGCGCTTGCGCCACCTGCATCGCGTTGAACAAACCCAGGCACGCGCCTCCCACGTCCAGCGCGCCGCAGTTTTCTCGAACCAGCAACCGCGAATGCAGTTGCGCGGCGAGCGATGGATAGTTGTGATGCGTTTCGCTGGTGGCCACAATCCAGTCGAGTTCTTGCGCGCCGCAGCCCGCGGCCTGCAGCGCGGCCTGCATGGCGTCGGCTCCAAGCGTCAGTTCACTCTCGCCATCGGACGCATAGGCCAGCGATTCAATCCCGGCGCGCCCGCGCAATTTCCCCTCGGGCATTCCGAATGCCCGGTCCACCTCTTCCGAGGGAACCCTTCGCGATCCCAGCGCGGCCGCTGAACCCGCGCAGAGTGCACTCAATATCCCTTGGTTACCGGCTTCACCGGAATGTCCGGGCCTTTCGAGATCGGTAGCCGGAAGATCATCGCGCAAAACTTCGAGAATATTCATGAAGCTCGGTGTCCTTTCCGCAAGTCGTGCGCCCAGGTCGGGCGCGCCGCTCGCGGACTCAATGCCGCGTATAAAACTCACCCAGCCCATGGAGTCCAGTGCGCCGCATTCCAGAAGATCCGCTGCATCCTCCGGAAGCCGCCCGGATGTGCCCGCCTCGCGGCGAAAGCAGTCTTCAATGATGCGCCGGAACTGCTCCTCGACCGGCGGGACGTTCATCAAAACTCCTCCAGCCAGTCGGCCTTTGGCAGCGGGAACAACGTGTCCAGCATCAACCAACATACCTCATGATATGGCCGCGTCAGCCCCAGCCGGACGTAATGATGCGAGCATGACAAGAGCTTGAGATGCAATTGAGAATTCAAGAAACGCTCGAGTCGCTGCAAACGGTTTGCCCCACGCGCGGGGCTCAGCGCGGCGTCGATGAAATCGCGCCAGTCGCGGTCGACTACGGGGAGATCGCGCAGCACCTCTCCCGAAGATAAGACGGCCGTGGTTCGCAATTCGTTGCCACAAAATTCCAAACGGAGATTCTGCGTCCCGCACCCGCAGATCGAGCGCTTGGCTTCCTGCGGCTGCGCGAACAGTCCGCTGCCCTTTTTATTTTCGCAGATCTTGCAACCGAAAAGTTCCGGCATGGACCGCGCTTCTTCCGCCTTCCGCAGAAATTTCACCGTCTCCGGTTCGTCCACCGCCGCGGACTTCGCAAACCCTCGCGTGGACAGGCGATCCTCAACGTGCGGTTTTGCCCCCGGAGACGTAGCGAGCGCGCACTCCACCACGTCGCCTCGGCGATACGGGAAATGCATCCACCCGTTCGCCGTGGCCGGCACCGGGCGGATAGATTGAATTTTCTCCTTCTCACGCTGCAGTCCGATGACGCAGAACGCCGGGCCCATCCGCGTGATTTCCGTGATCAGCAGCTTGGTCATTTCGTTCAGCCTGAGCTATCAACCCGGCTCTTTGCGGCGCTTCTGCTTTGTTTTCATGCCCACCGCAACCAGATGCCGAATCTCCACCGTGTCGCCTCGGCTGCGCCAGTATTCCGCCAGCAACTCGGCAACAATTCGACGGTGGCATTTTTCGGGGCCCGGTTCCGAACACAAAAGCGCCACTGGATTCCGCCAGGACGCCGTTTCCAACTTTTCCGGGACGCCGCGTTTCTTCATTAAGTCGAGAAACCTGGTCTCATACGCGGGCCAATCCTTGTTCTCGCGATATTTCTTGAGCAACTCGGGTTCCGGCGCAAGAAACGGTTCGTGCTTGCAGGCGATGCCGCTGATTTTTCGCAGAAAAAACTCGAGATCGGGATCTTTCGCGAACCCGGAAAGTTGCCCGCCGCGGTTCTGTCGCACATCCACAAGCATCGCCACACCCGCCTCCTGCAGCAGCGCGAAAAACTCCTCTGCTGTCTTCCCCGTAAAGCCGATCGTGCAAAGGAGTCGTTGCATGGAATTTAGTAATACTCGATGGCTTCCGGAGACGCGCGATACGCGTACTCTTCCGATTGTTTCTGCAGGGCATCCACGAGCGCGGAGTCGCGGCCCGCGGAAAAAAGCGAATTACTTGTTACGTCGCTGAACCCTTGCACATCCAGCAGCCGATCCTCCGCATCTCGCTGCGGCTCAAGGATTCCGCCGCGCCGGATGTGCAGCGGCGTTACCCCGCGTTCGATGAGCGCGGGACCAATCATCAGGAACCGGTGGCAATGCAGAGGATCTTCTTCCGCGCACATCAACGCGACATTTGCCGCGCGCGACAATTCGATGGCCCGCTCTACTCCCGTGCAAAAATCCGGCGCTTTGCGGCGCTCCACGTAGTCGACCAGGCCATCTTCGCGATAGACGTTCCGCTCGGTGGGCCGGCCGCCGAGCGCTTCCCCCAGAAATTCGTATTTGATTTTCGCCGGCGTCACCAGCGCTTCCAGCGGCTCGCGGTTGAATTGCGGATAACGAAAGCTTCCGGGCCGGCTGCGCACATCGCAGAGGATTCGAATCTTCTGATCTTGGAGGACGGCCAGAAAATCCTCTAGTTCCAGGTTCGAATGACCTATGGTAAAAAACGTCCCGCGCTTCTCGGCGGTTTGCATCATGAAAGTATCACAAAGCGGCTACGTGTATTTTGCCCAAACATCGGGAGCGCGGCAAGCCCATTCTCGGCCAGTGAATTAGCGGCGCTCTAACGCGCGTCATCAGACATTGCAATGGAGTACGGCGCCACGCAAAAACGCGTCGCGCAAAAACAAAAGTGTTGCTCCATTGCGAGCGCCCTGCGCGCTGAGATTCCAGTCGTCTGCGGTTGTCGTGCTACCGTGAGAAGATGCGCCTCTGATTTTGTGCGGCGCGGAACTTTCGGCAGAACATTTATACGCCAACAATTATGCAGCCTCTGCGTCACAAAATAATCTCCGTAGTCTCCAGCCAGAGCTTGCGCTGCTTGTTGCTGGTTCCGTTTATGCTCGTGAGCGCTTTCAACGCAAACGCGCAGCGCGAGCGCGGAGAATTGCACATCGAAGTGCACGATCCGCAAAACGCGGCAATCGCGGCCAGCGCGGAACTCTTGAGCCAAGCCAATCAACTTCGCCGTACGTTTCAAATTTCTTCAGACGGAAGTTATATCGCACAGGATCTTCCGTTTGGCGTGTACCGCCTCAGCCTCACCGCCGAAGGTTTTGCCGCATGGAGCAACCTCATCGAAATTCGTTCGGAAGTTCCCGTGCGCGCTTCTATCACTCTCGGCGTTGCGCCCGTCACCACCCAGGTGCAGGTGAGCGATTCCGCCACGTTGATCGATGCGAGCCGCACCGGGGTGATCTATTCCATTGGGCGGCAGGCCATCGACGAACAGATGGCCGCGCAGCCGGGGCGCGATCTTTCGGATTTGGTGAACGAGCAGCCGGGATGGCTTTACGAGGCGAACGGTATTCTGCATCCGCGCGGTTCCGAGTATGACGTGCAGTACGTATTTGACGGATTGCCGCTGACGCAAAACCGCTCGCCGGCGTTTGCTCCGGCACTGGACGCGGACGATGTGGAATCGATGCGCGTGATGACGGCGGACTTTCCGGCGGAGTACGGAAGAAAATTAGGCGGAGTGATCGAAGTTACGACGACGAAGGACGCGGCGCGCGGATTTCACGGGCAGTTGGACATGGAAGGCGGGAGTTTCTCAACGCTGGGCGGATCAGCAGCGTTGTCGTACTCCGATGGGAAGGACCGTTTCTCCGTTGGAGCAAACGGTTTTCACACGGATCGCTATTTGGATCCGCCGGTGCTTGAGAATTTTACGAATCGCGGAAATGCGGGGAGCTACTCCGCCTCTTACGAGCGCGATTTTTCGGAGCGAGATCGTTTGCGTATCACGGTGACACACAACGAGGTGCGTTTTCTGGTGCCGAATGAATTGATCCAGGAGGAACAGGCATTTCCGCAGCGGCAAGACATCGCAAACTCCGAAACCAGCGGGCAGATTTATTTTCAGCACACGATCTCTTCCAACTTATTTCTGAGTTTCTCCGGCAGCGTGCGCGACGCGCGGAGCACGCTCGATTCCAATGCGAACTCGACACCTGTGATCGTTTCGCAGGACCGCGGCTACCGCGAAGGTTACATCCGCGGCGACATTGCGGGGCACCGCGGACATCACGACTGGAAAGCCGGCGCTGACGGCATCTTCAGCCCGGTTCATGAAGAGTTGCGATACGCGATCACGGACCCGAGCCAGTTCGATCCCGGGACGGAGACGCCATTTCAGTTTTCGGATCATCGTTGGGACCTGGAGTCTTCCGCTTACGCGCAGGATCAATGGCATCGCGGCAACTGGAACGTGAGCGCGGGACTGCGGTTCGATCGCTACGGATTCGTGGTGCACGAATCCGCGTGGAGTCCGCGCGTGGGCATTTCGCGATTTATACCCGCGTGGAGTTTGCTGCTGCATGCGTCGTACGACCGCGTTTTTCAAACTCCCGCGATGGAGAATTTATTGCTGGCCAGTTCGCCGCAACTGAATGCCATCGATCCGGTCGTGCTGCGTTTGCCGGTGCGTCCCGCGCGCGCCAATTATTACGAAGGCGGATTCACGAAAGCGTTTTTCGGCAAGCTGCGTATCGATGCGAATGTCTTCCGCAGAGATTTTACGAATTATTCGGACGATGACACTTTGCTGGATACGGGCGTGAGCTTTCCGATCGCATTCGCGAAGGCACGCATTTTCGGAGAAGAGGTGCGCCTGGATGTGCCGCACTGGGGCCGGTTTTCCGGTTATTTGAGCTACGCCAATCAATCGGGCATCGGACAAGGGCCGATTACCGGCGGCTTATTTCTGGGTAGTGACGCCGCGAGCGGCCTGACCAGCACGAGCAAATTTGCGGTTTCGCAAGATCAGCGCAACACCGCTCGGGCGCGCGTGCGCTGGGAAGGACCGAGAAAAACGTGGCTTGCCATGGGCGCGCAGTATGGCAGCGGATTGCCAGTCGAAATCGGTGGCCCTGTCGATTCCAATTTTTACAACTTTCTACTCTCACAGTACGGAGCGGCCATTTTGAATCGTGTGAATTTCGTCGATGGGCGCGTGAAACCGAATTTTTCGCTGGACGCAGCGGCGGGCGCCGAATTATTTCGCAAAGAACAGCGCAGCGCCACGCTCCAAATTCAAACGGAAAATCTGACCGACCGCGTGAACGTCAGCAATTTCGCGAGCCTGTTTTCCGGCACGGCCGTCGCGGCCCCGCGCAGCGTTTCCGTAAAACTAAAATTCACGTTCTAAGATTCCGCGAGAGCCCACGGATCAATTTTTAGCGAAGCGGGGGCGGAGCAAGCCCCGCCCCTACGGCGCGCGCACTCGACAATTACTTCTAAAAGATACGCTAGCGCCGGCGCGCTTTTCCGAGCAGGCGGAGAATTTCGAGATAGAGCCAGATGAGGGTGACCATTAGGCCGAAGGCGCCGTACCACTCCATGTATTTCGGAGCGCCGAGTTTTACGCCGCTTTCGATCATGTCGAAATCAAGAACGAGATTCAGCGCGGCGATGATGACCACGAAGAGACTGAAGCCGATACCGATGGCTCCACTACCGTTGATCGCCGGAACCTGAATATGGAAGAACCCGCCGAGAACCATCTCCACGAGATAGAGAAGAGCGATGCCGCCGGTGGCGGCGATCACGCCAAGTTTAAAACCTTGGGTGGCGCGAATCATTCCCGTTTTGTAAGCCAGCAGCATCACGAAAAGCGTTCCGAAAGTTAGCCCGATGGCTTGCACAGCGATGCCCGGGTACGTTTTCTCGAACATGGCGGAGATACCACCAAGCGCGAGACCTTCGAGAAGGGCATAAAGCGGCGCGGTGAGCGGCACCCACTGTTTCTTAAAGATGGTTACCAAGGCGACGACGAAACCGCCAAGCAATCCGCCCCACATCCAGGGGATGGCGGCTTCGGGGGTTTCCGAATGGGCCATGCCCCAGGTCCAGGCAGAGGTGGCCACGACGCAAAGGAGAAGCAGGCCGGTCTTGTTGACCGTGCCTTGCAAAGTCATGGCTTCGCCGAGCGCGACTTGCCCAGTGAAAGCCTTTTCATTCAGGGCGGGGTTTGAAGTTCGCATCGGGTTCGGCATGGAAAGGGCCTCGAACTGCGGGAGAGATTTGAGCAACCGCGTAACACTAGCTCTCAGCAAAAGATGATTGGTAGCGCTAACGGGAATCGAACCCGTATTTTAGCCTTGAAAGGGCTACGTGCTAACCGTTGCACCATAGCGCCACCGCTGTGCGGAAGGAACGTTATAAGAATACGGGAAATTTGGAGATGCGACAAGCGTTCGGAGAACGATGGACAGCGTAGCGTTGGACGCCGAAAGGTTCGCACCTGTGAATTCTGGGGTGACGCGCTTCGGAAACTCGTCGTTCAGCCGGATGCAGAATCACTCATGGTAGAAGCCAAGAGAGATCCCTCCTTTCCGATGGTCGTTCGGAACAGACACCCTTCACCGGGTGTCTGGTTAACGATAACAGGGCCCCTCCCCCCGGCATTTTTGTAAGTGTTGATTATAAAGGAATTAGGTTTCCTGTAAGTCGTTTAGAGGCAACACTTGTGAGCGGGTTGGAAGTGTGGCTTCTAAAGGAGTTACGGGCGATTTTATCGGACTCAATTTTAATTGTGGCAGACGTTGCGCAGCATGCTGCGCAACTACAAGGGTGGTGGATGCAGTTTGCATTGCTTGGGAGAAACGGCTTCTTTTGTTGGGGATGAAGCAGAATTCTACTTGCATACAGGCTAGCACGACTTTATGGAAAAGTCAAGTGCCATTTTGGGAATGGCGAAGGGCGAGGAGCTTTCGGCGAAGAGACCGGGGGCCGGACTTACGGCGATTGGCGGCAGGGAATTGCCGAGGGGTTAGCCCTGGCGGTCTTGGAATTCTTCGTGCCAGGCCATTTGGATGGCTTCAAGCTTGCCTTCGTTGCTGGCGGCGGGGTCGCCGGAGAAGCCGGGGAGTTCGGTGATCCATTTGTGGAGGTCGGTGAAGCGGACGGTGAGGGGATCGGTGTCGGGGAATTTATCGGTCAGGCCGATAGCGATGTCTTCGAAGTTGTCCCAGCCGAAGGTTGGTGGCATTTTTGGCTCCTGTGAAGTGTTTTCAGTTCTCAGTGGTCAGTTTTCCGTGAAGAGAAAGACAAACTGGGCTGGTTCATCTCTCACTGGGTATCGTGTTCCGTTTTCGGTGTTCAGTTCTCAGCACAGAGAAAAACAAACTGGGTTGATTCATCGCTGACTGCATATCGTGCTCCGTTTACAAGAAACTGACTACGCTGTGGGCGAATGGCGGAAGTTGGGTGCCATGGTTTGAGCGTAGTTTGACTATGGTCGGACCATGGTTGGACCATGGTCACCTTCGAGAGAGGAAGCAAGGGGCTGCCTGCCAATCGCCTGCTGAGAAGCGGGAACTGGATGCGGACCATTTTTAGTGATCGAGTTCCTTGGCGTAGTTTTTGTTCCATTCGGGGATTTCGACGACGATGTCGGTGGTGCCGTCGGGAACGGTTTGGCAGCCGAGGCGCGACTTGGGGGTGATGCCGGGCGCGAGATCGAGTTCATCGAGTTCGGCGTCGGTGGCTTCATTGCAGGACTCGAGGCCTTCGCGGACGATGACGTGGCAGGTGGAGCAAGCGCAGACGCCGCCGCAGGCGTGGTCGAGACCGGCTTTTATTCCTTCGGAAGCGTCGAGAATGCTGCCGGGGAGGCCGTTGTGGCCATAGGGAACCTGAGCCGGGTCGATCTCGATGGTTTTGCCGCAGGGAAGAAATGTGACTCTGTATTTCTTCGTGGCGGGCTTGTATTTGACTTCGTCGATGTATGGGTTGGAACCGCCCATGTGATTGCCTCCAACGGATTCGATGCCGTCATTGGAAAGCGAAGAGAGATTTCTCGCTACGCTCGAAATGACGGAAAAAGCTAAAGGCCGAAAAGCAAAAAGCCAAAAACCGATACGACAAAGGCCGAAGACCGATACATCCTGCCGAGAACGGGCGCGGCGAGCCGTGCCCCTACAACGGAATACTGCGATTCCCGAAAGATCTGCGTCATGGACGAAGCGAAGAGAGATTTCTCGCTACGCTCGAAATGACGGAAAAAGCTAAAGGCCGAAAAGCTAAAACTGAAATGCTAAAGGCTAAAGGCCGAAAAGCTGAAGGCCGAAAAGCTAAAGGCCGAAAAACAAGAGGCCGAAAGGCTAAAGGCCGAAAAACAAGAGGCCGAAAGGCTAAAGGCCGAAAAACAAGAAGCCGAAAAACAAAGAACGATAAACCGGAAACAACGAAAAACCGAAATAGCTTGCCGGGTAGGGGCACGGCAAGCCGTGACCCTACAAGGAAAACAGAAAGCCAAAAAATAAAAGCTACCAACAACTCAAAGACGGCGCAGCGTGCTGCGCCACTACAAAGAAAAAACAAAGATGGCGGCATAAAACCGCCGCTGCAAAAGCGTTCAGACTTCGGCGAGTTTGCGGCCTTCGAGGGCCGATTGGACTGCCGAGTTCATTAGTACTTCCGCAAGATGTTCGGTTGCGTGATTCAGTTCGTCGATGCGCTTGCGAATTTGTTTGTAATCGGTGGCGGCGGCTGATTCTTTGAGGGCCGCGACGCTGGCATCAATTTTTGCGCGCTCTTCGGCGGGCAAATTCGCGGACTGCGGATTTGCGAGGCCTTTGGTGGTGGCCGAGAGGATGGCTTCGGATTCGGTGCGAGCTTCGATGAGCTGGCGCTCGGCGAAATCCTGCTCGGCGTACTCGATGGACTCTTCTAGCATGTGCTCGATTTCGGCGTCGCCGATGCCGTAACTGGGCTGGACTTCGATGGAGTGCTGTTCGCCGGTGCGCAAATCTTTGGCGCCGACTTGCAGGATGCCGTTGGCATCGATCAAAAACTTCACTTCGATGCGCGGGAGACCGGCGGGGGCCGGTGGAATTTTGAGGATGAAGCGCGCGAGCGAACGGCAGTCTTTAGCGAGTTCGCGTTCGCCCTGGAGGACGTGGATGTCGATGCCGGTTTGGTTGTCGACGCCGGTGGTGTATTGCTCCTGGGCGCTGGCGGGGATGGTGGAGTTGCGCGGGATGATTTTGGCGACGGCGCCGCCGTAGGTTTCGATGCCGAGGGAAAGCGGCGTGACGTCGAGCAGGAGCATGTTGCTGACGCCGCGATCGAGAATGTTGGCTTGGACGGCGGCGCCGAGGGCCACGACTTCGTCGGGATTTAGTTCGGTGTGCGGGGCGCGGCTGAAATATTCCTGCACGGTCCGGTGAACGAGCGGGGTGCGGGTGGTGCCGCCGACGAGAACGACTTCATCGATTTCGGAAGGTGAGAGCTGGGCGTCGGCGAGGGCTTGTTTTACAGGGCCCATGGTGCGGTCGACGATGGGGCGGATCAGTGCTTCAAAAACGCCACGGGTGAATTCGTGGGTGAAGATGTCACCGTTGGGAAGCGGGAAACGCAATGTGGCGGAGTCTTTTTCGGAGAGGTCGTGCTTCAGGGCGATGAGAGCTTTTCTCAACTCCTGAGCGAGTTCGCCATGAGGTGAAAAATCCAGACGGTCGTGCTGGAGGATGCGTTCATGGACGAAGGACTGGAGGAGATTGTCGATGTCGTCGCCACCGAGATGGGTGTCGCCGTTGGTGGAAAGGACCTGGTAAATGTCGCCATCGCTGGTGGAGATCAATTTCAAAACCGAGATATCGAACGTGCCGCCACCGAGATCGTAGACGGCAACGCGGCCGCGCTGCTTTTCGTGGAGGCCGTAGGCGAGGGCGGCAGCGGTGGGCTCGTTGACGAGGCGAAGGACTTCGAGGCCGGCGATTTTTCCGGCGTCTTTGGTGGCCTGACGCTGGGCGTCGTTGAAATAGGCGGGGACGGTGATGACTGCGCGGTCGACGGGTTCGTGGAAATGGGCTTCGGCCCAGTTGCGGAGTTCGCGGAGGATGAAGGCGGAGATTTCCGGTGGGGTGAAGATTTTGTCGCCGAGGAGGACACGAATGACGTTTTTGGCGGCGGGGTCGATGCGAAAGGGGAAGAGTTTGAGTTCGCTCTGGATGTCGGCGGGGCCGCGGCCCATGAGGCGCTTGACGGAGTAGATGGTGCGCTCGGGCTGGGTGAGGAGGCGGCGGCGCGCGGGTTCACCAACGATGATGCTCCCGTCGGGGTCGAGGCTTACTACGGATGGACAGAGGGTTGAGCCGTGAGGGCCAGGAATGCACACCGGTGCTCCGGTCTTTGCGTCCATGTAGGCGACGAGACTGTTGGTGGTGCCGAGATCGATTCCTACGGTGCGTCCCATGGCGATTCTTAAATCTCTCCCAATTCCTTGGCGACGTTCGTAACCAGATTACGAATATAAGAGCGGCGGTTCAGGTGCTCGTTCAGACGGGTCATGATTTTTTCGCGGGCGGCATCATCGGCATTGGCGTCCACGGCAGCGTCCCAATCTTTCGCGGTGGATTGCATTTGGCGATCGACGTCCGCCAACTTTTCGCCAAAATTTTTCTCCGCTGACTGTAGCCGCTCTCGCAGTGCTGACAAATCGCCGCCGGAAGATTTTGCTTCGCGGAGTTCGTCGAGGGATTCATTGAGTTCGAAGACTTCCTCGAGAAGCTCGGGCGGGGCTTGCTGCTTATGCTCGCCTTCCTTGCGCATACCTTCGATGCCGAGGAGGTATTCGACTCGGGCGACGGGATCACGGAGGACGCGGTAGGCGTCGTTCAGTTCAGAGCTGCGCTTGAGAGAAAGTTCGCGCTCGAGCTCGGTGGCATTGACAAAATTATCGGGATGGAGCTTCCAACTGAGCTGGAGGAATTTTTTCTCGAGGCCGTCCATTTCGATCCAGAGTTTTTTGGGGAGCTCGAAGAGGGCGAAATAGTCGATGGAGCTGGGAATTTGCTGGAGCTTGCCGCAGCTCGAGCAGAAATGGGTGCCGAGGGAGCGTTCGTGGCAGCTCCAGCAGACGAGGGGGGGATTGGTGGATGCGGTTGGCGCGGTCATAAGAGTTTGTTTACGGTCCCGTTCCAAAGCTCTTGCAACATCAAAAACAGCCGATTCAACAAAATATCGACGACAATGTCCGGCAGGAGATCGAGAACAAACCCAAGAAGTTCGAGCATGTTCTACTCCCCCACGCGGGCACAAAAAAAGTGGCTGGCGGGTGGGGCTGCCAACCACTTGTCAGACCCGCTTGTGCGATGCCCCCGAAAAGCTGAAACAGAAATCAAAGGCGAAGAGCACGGAATAAATTCCGCGCTACTAGGCTTAGGCCGTAAACGAGCTGCCACAGCCGCAGTTGCGGGCGGCGTTGGGATTCTGAAAGACGAATCCCTGGCGCATGAGAGTCTCTTCGTATTCGAGTGTCGTGCCGTTCAGATAGAGAAAACTTTTCGGGTCGACGAAGAGGCGCGCGCCGAATTCCTCAAAGACCTTATCGCGGTCGCGGGCCTGGGTGTCGAGACGCATCGCGTAGGACAAACCGGAGCAACCGCCGCCTTGCACACCCACACGCAAACCGCCCTGCTCGGGAGAAACGCCTTCCTTCTCGAGCAGTTCGCGGATTTTACGCGCCGCACGCTCGGTCACGTTAATCTTCGGCGTGGCCGGGGCAATATTCGGAGTAATGACATCGGTAGCCATGAGCATTCGTCCCTGAACGAAAACTATTTAGTGCGACGGCTTTTCGGACGCGGGGACTTCGATGCCGTGCTTTTTCTTCCAGTCGCCGATGGCGGCCTTGATGGCGTCTTCGGCGAGCACGGAACAGTGAATCTTGACGGGCGGGAGCGCGAGCTCGCGCACGATGTCCGTGTTCTTGATGGAAAGCGCCTCCTCGACCGTCTTGCCCTTCACCCATTCGGTGGCGAGGGAAGAGCTGGCGATGGCGGAGCCGCAGCCGAAGGTCTTGAACTTGGCTTCTTCAATGATCTTCGTATCCGGATTGATTTTCATCTGCAGCTTCATGACGTCGCCGCACTCCGGAGCGCCGACGAGACCCGTGCCGACATTGGGGTCTTCTTTCGAAAGGCTGCCGACGTTGCGGGGATTGTTGTAGTGTTCAACCACTTTATCGCTGTATGCCATTAGCCATTGCTCCTTGCCAAATTGACGAGATTGCCGAAACCGGCGCTCTTGACGGCCTTGTCCGTGAGCGAAACGTTCGGCACGGAAGCCGAGCGGCCAGCGGTAAGCTGGCGAAGGGCGTCCTTGATGAATTCGGCGCCGAGGCCGAGCATCTTCAAAAAGGCGCGAACCTGCTGCAGTTCGTGAAAAGAACGCTCGCCGGCCACGGCAGCTTCTTCTCCCTCTCCGCCGTAGGGCACGAAAGTGACGCGGAAAGCCGCGCCGGTGCCGCCGATGGAGCGATGAATGCGAATTGTACCTTCGTTTGCCATATTGAACCTTTCAACGTTTAGGCTGTTTGCCATTTCACTTTAGAGATATCGATGCCTTCCTTGGCCATTTCATAGAGCGGCGACAGTTCGCGGAGCTTGGTGACGACTTGGACCATCTTGTCGATGACGTAGTCGACTTCGTCCTGCGTGTTGAAGCGGCCAAGGCCAAAGCGGATCGACGTGTGAGCCAGGTCTTCGCCGACCCCTAATGCTTTGAGTACATAGCTGGGCTCGAGGGTTGCCGAGGTACAGGCGGAGCCGCTCGAAACCGCGATGTCGTTGATGCCCATGAGGAGCGATTCGCCTTCGACGTAAGCAAAACTCATGTTGAGGTTGTTCGGGAGGCGATGCTCCATGGAGCCATTGATGAAAACCTCGTCGAGCTTGGCTTCGAGGCCTTCTTTCAGGCGCGTGCGCAGGGCGAGCATGCGGGCGCTTTCTTGCGGCATTTCCTGCTGGGCTAGTTCGCAGGCTTTGCCGAGGCCGACGATGCCGGGAACGTTGAGCGTGCCGGAGCGCATGCCGCGTTCGTGGCCGCCGCCATCGATGATGGCGGAAAGCTGGACGCGGGGATTGCGACGGCGGACGTAGAGAGCGCCGACACCCTTAGGACCGTAAATTTTGTGACCGCTGAGGGCCAGGAGATCGATGTTGTCCTTCTGAACGTCAACGGGAACCTTCCCAACTGCTTGGACGCCGTCGACCGCGAAAAAGATTCCGTGTTCCTTGGCGATTTTGCCGATTTCGGCCATCGGGTTGATGATGCCAATTTCGTTGTTGGCATACATGATGGTGATGAGAATCGTTTTCGGCGTGATGGCTTTGCGCACGTCTTCGGGATTGACGCGGCCGTCTTTGCCGACGTGCAAATAGGTGACTTCGAAACCGTGCTTCTCGAGATTCTTGCAGGTGTCGAGGACGGCTTTGTGTTCGATGGCCTGGGTGATGATGTGATTGCCCTTTTCGCGGTACATCTCCGCGACGCCCTTGATCATCAGGTTGTCGGATTCGGTGGCGCCGCTGGTGAAAATGATTTCTTTGGGCGTGGCGTTGATCAGCGAAGCGATCTGCTGCCGCGCGGTTTCCACGGCCTCTTCGCCGGCCCAGCCGAAGGAATGGTTGCGGCTGGCGGCGTTGCCAAACTTTTCATTGAAATACGGAAGCATCGCTTCCACGACGCGGGGATCGACCGGCGTAGTAGCGTGATTGTCCATGTAAATCGGCAGCTTTACGGCCATGTTCCTGTCTCCTAAAACCTTATGCCCTTAATTCGACGAGCACTTGCTCGTGAGGCTCTTCGCTCATCTGAGAAATCGTAACGGTGCTCAAAACGTTCAAAATACTTTCGTTGACGCGGCGCAAAGGCTCGCGAACGGAACACTTTTCGGTGGCGTCGCAGTTGCCGTGACTGGTGACGCAGGAGGTGATCAGCACTGGGCCATCAATGGCGGAAATAACGTCGAGCGCGCTGATCTGCCCAGGGTCTTTCGCCAGTTGATAGCCGCCACTGGAACCGTGCTTGGCGGCGACGAGTGCGTTATGCGCCAGTTTTTGGAGCACCTTGGCCATCAGCGTGGAGGAGATACCGTACTCTTCGGCGATCTCGCTGGCGCTGCAAGCGTGCTGATTGCGGTGCATCGCCAAATGCTTGACGGCGATGAGACCGTAATCGGCTTTCTTGGAAAGTTTAAACATTGCAGGTGCTCTGTGTCCCCCCGCGGAATATATACGACTGAATCAGTCGCAGATAGAGTTTACGCTAATTGGCTGCGAAAAGTCAACTTACCTTCCATCCAGAACCTGGCGCAACCCCTCTATTTAGTTACACTTATAATACGACCGAAAGTGTCTTATATCCAAGGGGAATGCGTCCAACGGTCGTCCCTCACAATGAATGGATGGTTTAGCGGGGTGAATGGTTACTGCCGGGATAGGCATGGGGCGGCGTGATAGGCTATCTTTTCTATTTATGTGACCGGTGATGGGGGAAATCGATAGATGGCCGGCCAGATGAAGGCGGTTTTGCGGCGAGTCGCGGGGACTGCCGCGCTTCTTATTTGCCTTGGATCTTCGATGCTCGCGCAGACGCCGACGAAAACTAGTGCTTCCAAGAAGGCCAAGACGGCTCCTGCGGAGCCGAAGGTCGAGACGTACACGCTGGTCGGGGCCGGGGATATTGCGGGATGCAAGGCGCTCGACGGCGCTAGGGCGACGGCAAAGCTGATTGAGCAGATTCCCGGGACGGTTTTTGCGGCGGGAGACCTGGCGTACGAGGGAGGGAGTCCGGACGAATTCGAATTCTGCTATGGGCCGACGTGGGGGCGATTCAAAGATCGCACGAAGCCGGTGATGGGGAATCATGAGTATGTGAATCCGACGGCGCATGGGTATTTTGAATATTGGGGCAAGCAGGCGGGGCAGGTGGGGAAAGGCTATTACAGTTTTGACTTGGGAAATTGGCACGTGATCGCGCTGAATACGAATTGTTATTCGCAGAGTTTGGGTGGCTGCGATGCTGGATCGCCGGAAGAGAAGTGGCTGAAGGAGGATCTGGCAGCGCACGCGGGATCGTGCATCGTCGCCATCGGGCACCACGCGCTCTTCAGCAGCGGGATTTTCAAGAGGCATGCGATTCATCCGGAGTTGAAGCCGCTTTGGCAGGACTTGTATGCGGCGCATGCGGATTTGGTGGTGGCGGGGCACGAGCATTCTTACGAGCGATTTGCGTTGCAGGATACCGATGGCAAGGCCGATCCGGAACATGGGATTCGCGAGATTGTAGTGGGCACGGGCGGACGGAGCCACGATCCGCTGGGTTTCGCCACGCCGAACAGCGAAGTGCGGGACTGGGAGACGTATGGCGTGTTAAAGCTCACGCTTAGTCCAAAAAATTATATTTGGGAATTCATTCCCGAAGAAGGCAGAACGTTCCGCGACGTGGGATCGGGCACTTGCCACAACGCGGCCGGGGCAAAGTGAGTTATCTGCGTAGACGATGGTGGGCTTCGCGCTGACTTCTATTTCCCAGCTGAGCAAGCTCCGCCCGCAGCAGCGGCTTCGACGAGCTTTTGAACCGCAGGCGCGGGAATGAGCAAGAGCTGGGCTTTCGGCTTTTGTGCTAGCGCGAGAATGGCAAGTTGCTGCGCTTTCCACGAATCGTCAGGGCGAGTGGCTTGATGGATGGCGTCGAGCGCCGCCAGGCCCGCGGAGCCAACCGCGGAGAGATCCTGCGAAGTGGCGGCGTTTTCCTTTACGAGAAACGAGCGCTGAATCAAGGGCTGGAGCCTGGTGTCGTTGTCGCGCCAGAGTGTGAGCTGCGCTCGCAGATGTGCTTCAATGTCCGCATCGTGGCAGGACGAGGCGAGATATTTTTCCACGAGATCGCGGAAATGCAGGCCGGGGTGGCTTTCCAGGGGGATCGCGTCAACTAAGCGATTGAGCGGAGTGAGGCTGGTGGGCTCGGCGGGGGCGGTTTGTTCGCGGGTGTAATCCTTCACGGGTTCGACGACATCTGCCAGCGTGTGTAACGCGGCGAGTTCTTCGGGCGAGGCCGGGCCGGCGATGCGCTGGAGCATCTGGCGGTAGGAAACTTTGTGGCGAAGGCCGAGCCATTCGAGGCGTGCGCTGAGGGCTTCGAGGCGCGCGTACATGGAGGCGGGATCGGTTACGGTTTGCGGAGACCACAGCCGTTCCGCAATCGCGGCGTTGCGCGGCCAGATGCGCGAATCCACGTTTTCGGGATTCACATATTCCGACCACATGCAGGATTCGCCGCCGAGAATGCGTTGTCTTTCATCGGCGGAGAGATTAGCGGCGTCGCCGCCCATCGGATCGACGGCGTAGTGCCGTGCCGCCGACCAGCCTAAATCCAGATAATAGCCGTTGGACAAAATTCCGCGGAACCCGTCTTTCGCGGCTTTTGCTAGCGAGGCTTGGCCGCGCCAGGATTGGATCACGATGTCTTTAGGCACGCCGGGCACGAGCACTTCATCCCAGCCGATGACCGTTTTACCGTGCTTGGTCACGAGTTTCTGGACACGCCCGCTGAAATACGCTTGCAAGGCGTCGTTGTTTTTCAGTTGGTGCGCCTTCATGAACGCTTGAATCTTTGGATTGGCGTCCCACTCCCTGCCGTTGACCTCATCGCCGCCGATATGAAAAAAGCGGTCGGGAAAAAGTTTGGTCATCTCGGCGATGAATTCGTCGAGGAACTTGTAGAGCTTTTCGTTGGTGGGATCCATCGCGGGATCGAAGACGCCCCACTTCCGTTCGATTTCGTAGGGACCCTTTCCACTCGCGAATTCGGGGTGGCCGACGAACCACGCGGTGTTGTGGCCGGGCATGTCAAATTCGGGAACGACGCGAATGCCGCGGGCGCGCGCGTAGGCGACTACATCGCGAATCTCTTCCTGCGTGTAAAAGAGGCCATCGGAACCTTGTTCATGAAGCTTCGGAAACTTTTTGCTTTCGACGCGGAAGCCTTGATTTTCGGAAAGATGCCAGTGGAAAACGTTCATTTTTACGGCTTCCATGCCATCGAGGTTGCGCTTGATCACATCGACGGGCATGAAGTGGCGGGCAACGTCGATCATCAGACCGCGCCAGGGGAAGCGCGGCTGGTCTTGAATGGTGACGGCTGGGGCGGCAAATCCGTCGGGCGAGACTTCCACGAGTTGCAGAAAAGTTTGCAGGCCGTGCATGGTGCCGAGCGGAGTCGGGGCAGTGAGCTTGGCGCCAACCGCGGTTACTTCCAAAACATAAGACTCGTCTTCGCCCAGTTCTTGGATCGGTTTGCTGGCATGGTCCGTTCGAATGAGCAGCGTGGCCTTCGCCGCGTCACCGGGCTTAGCGGACAAGATGAGCGCGGTCTGACGCGAGAGCTGATGACGGAAGCGCGCGACGGACTGCTCCAGGCGAGGCTCCGTGTACCCCGTGAGCGTGACGGAAAATGAGGCGTCCACGCGCAAGCCACCGCTCGCAGTCTGCACGCTCGCAGGGAGCGGCATGAGATTAAACTGTGGCGGTTGCTGCGCCTGTGCAAAATGCGGGCCAAGCAAGCTAACGAGAAAGAACATCAGCGCTCCGTAGATCCATCGGGTCAACGCCATGATAGGGAAGCCTCCCAAGCCGGGAAAGAAGGGCGAATGAACTGCTATGTAGCACCGGGCACAGCATACTGTCACAAGTTAGCCTTTCAGCAAAACGGATTTCTCGGCGCAGCGCTATCATTCTGCACTGCGGCGCGGCTTGCTCCGCAGTTGCGCGGCGGGCTGTGTTAGAACTAGGTTAGAATAAACCGTTTGGCGCGGCTTCCATGAAGACATCCATTGCCATTTACCCAGGTTCTTTCGATCCGGTAACGAACGGCCATCTCGATCTGATCGGGCGCGGCGAAAAAATGTTTGATCTGGTAATCGTGGCCGTTTTGCGAAACGCGGAAAAGGATCCGCTATTCTCGGTGCCCGAGCGGGTCGAAATGCTCCGCGAAGTGACGAAGGAATGGTCCGGCGTGGAAGTGGATGTTTTTGACGGATTGCTGGTTGATTTTGCGCGGAAACGCGGCGCCGGGGTGATCCTGCGCGGGATTCGCGCGGTATCGGATTACGAATACGAACTGCAAATGGCGTTGATGAACCGCAAGCTGGAGCCGCGGCTGGAGACGGTTTTCATGCTGCCGGGCGAGCCGTACAGTTATCTGAGTTCGAAGCTGGTGCGGGAGATCGCGCGGCTTGGAGGGCCCTTGAAGGACTTTGTGCCGCCGATCGTGGAGCAGAAAATGCGCGACAAGATTTCTTAGCGAACGCAGCCGGAAACGATCCGCGAATTTGGGCCAGCGGAACAAGCAGAACGAAGCTGGAGCGAGCCCAAATAGGAACCGGAAGTGGGATGAGCCAATTTGGGAGTCTTTTCTTCGCTTTCTTCACGGTAAACTAACGACTGTGAACTAAGAACTGTTTGAAGGAGCAAGCGTGCAACTCACGGACCGTATTAACCGGATACAAATTTCGCCGACGGCGGCGGTGATCGCAGCAGCCGAGCAGCTGAAAGCCAAGGGTGTGGACGTCGCGGACTTTGGTCCCGGCGAGCCGGACTTCCCGACGCCGGACCACATTAAGCAAGCGGCCATCAGGGCCATCAACGAGAACAAGACGAAGTACACGCCCACGCCGGGGATTATGCCGCTGCGCGAAGCCATTTGCGCCTGGCATAAGCGCGAGTTGCGTTCCAACTACGAACCGAAGGAGTGCGTGGTCAACGTAGGCGGCAAACATTCGATATTTAATGTCGTTAGCGTGCTGGCGCAGGCCGGGGACGAAGTCATTATTCCGGCGCCGTATTGGGTGAGCTACCCGGACATCGTCAAGTACACGGGCGCGACTCCCGTCTACGTAGAAACTCGCGCGGAAGACGGTTTTGCAGTGCGCGCCGCCGACATTGAAAAAGCGATCACGCCCAAAACGAAAATCGTCATCCTGGATTCGCCGAGTAACCCAACGGGCGGGGTCACGCCTCCGGACGAGTGCGAGAAGCTGCTCGCGCTGTGCAAGAAGCACAACGTGTGGTTGATGGGCGACGAGTGCTATTCGCATTTCACCTACGAGCCTTTCAAACCTTTTTCCGTGGCTAGCCTGCCGAACTCGAAAAGCCACGTGATCATCATCGGTTCCGTCTCCAAGACCTTCGCCATGACCGGCTGGCGGCTGGGTTACACGCTGGCGCCTTCGGAAATCATTACTGCCACCGTGAAACTGCAAAGCCAGTCCACTTCGAATGCGACTTCGATAGCCCAGTACGCTGCACTTGCGGCGATGACCGGCTCGATGGACAGCGTGCCGCTGATGCTCGCCGAGTACGCGAAACGGCGGCGGCGTATCGTGGACGGCCTCAATGCGATTCCGGGTGTTACATGTGGCGATCCGGGTGGGGCTTTCTACGCGTTTCCAAATGTTTCGGCGCGCGTTGGCAGCAGTACAAACGCTCTTGCGAAAAGCAGCGCGGAACTAGCGACGCTGCTCCTGGAAAAAGCGCACGTGGCGGTCGTTCCCGGCGAAGCCTTCGGCGCGCCCGGGTATTTGCGCCTTTCCTACGCCACCTCCATCGAGCGGATTGATGAAGGGCTGCGACGGCTCAATCGGTTCTTCACGCGCGCCGAGGCTGCCTCGTAAATCGTGAAGCCTGAGCCGATACGAATCGAGCCGGTCTTCTCGGAACGCCTGTGGGGCTCGCGTTCGCTCGCGCCCCTCTTTCCGGAAAAATCAAACCTCGAAGTTCCAATTGGCGAAGCCTGGCTTACCGGCGTCGATTGCCTCATAAGCACTGGCCCGTTTACCGGCAACAAACTGGGTGAAGCCTGGCGCGAGATGCCTGTGGAATGGCGTGGGACGGAACTCGCGTCCGTGAAAGACTTTCCACTTCTCCTAAAATTTATTTTCCCGACTGACAAATTGTCGATCCAGGTTCATCCCGATGATGCCTACGCCGCCATCCACGAACAAGCTGCCGGAGGCCGCGGCAAAACCGAAATGTGGCATATCGTTTCCGCACAGCCCAACGCGAGACTCCTACTCGGGATGAAACCGGGCGCCACAAAAGAGACGTTCAAACGAGCGCTTGCCGATCGAACTTTGGAAAGTTTGCTTATTTCATGGCCCGTGCACGCAGACGACACTTTTTTTGTTCCAGCACGCACTCCGCACACCATCGGTGCGGATATGGTTGTGTTCGAGGTGCAGGAATATTCTGACCTCACTTACCGCGTCTACGACTATGGCCGCCTCGACGCGCACGGACAGCCGCGAGAACTGCACATCGAGAAAGCATTGGAGGTTATGGCCTTCGAGTCAGCCGAAGGGGGGAAAGTGGATCCGCTGCCCTTACCTTCGGCGGAAGAGGAAACGGAACATTCTTTGTTGGCTGCGTGCCGCTACTTCGCAACGGAACGTGTGCGGTTCTCGAAGAAATGCGAATTCGCGCCAGGGGCCGGACACTTTGAACTTCTTGTGATTTTGCAAGGACATGGAAATCTCGGCTGGACCGGCGGAGCAGCTCGCTATCACCGAGGCGAATGCTGGCTGCTTCCGGCCTCTTTAGGGCAAGCTGGATTGCACGCTCTGGAAGCCACTACAGTGATTCGGACTTACGTTCCCGATATCGCAAAATTACGGACGGACCTCCATCGCGAGGGGATCGCGGCGGCCGTGCTTGCGCAGGTGATTCACGATTAAGGCTGGTTACGAATGGCGAAGGAAAACCTGAGCATTCACGCGGTAATCCTTGCCGGGGGACGCGGCACGCGCTTTTGGCCGCGCAGCCGCATGCGCACGCCGAAGCAATTGCTCAACATCGCGGGAGAGGACACGATGCTGGAGCAAACGGTCGAGCGATTGCGGCCGTTGATTCCGGCAGAGCGGATCTGGACGGTTACCAATGCGGAGCAAACCGCCGCCGTGCGCAAACAAGTTCCTGCTGCGGCGCGCAAGCGCGTGGTGACCGAGCCGCTGGGTAGAAATACAGCCGCGGCGATAGCGCTGGCGGCGCTGCACGTGCGCCATGCTGCAGGGGGCGATGCGCTGATGGCCGTGCTGCCTGCGGATCACTTCATCGGGCAGCCGGAAAAATATCGCAAGATTGTCAGTGCGGCAGTGGATGTTGGGCGCGAGCAAGGCCGCATGGTGGTGCTTGGGATTCCACCGACGCGGCCGGAAACAGGCTTTGGTTACGTTGAACGTTTTGGCGAAGCACTTCCTTCACGAGATTTTCCGGTGTTTGCCGTGCGCCGTTTTACGGAGAAACCCGAACTGGCCATCGCGCAGGAATACGTGTGGTCCGGCAATTATCACTGGAACGCCGGAATGTTTTTCTGGCGGGTCTCGACGTTTCTTGACAATCTGCAGAAATTTTTGCCGAAGACGCATGCGGCGCTGGAGAAGCTCGCGGCCTCCATCGGGACGCGCAGTTACGAAAGCAAATTGCGCGCCATTTACCCGAAGCTGGAAAATATTTCCGTGGACTACGCCATTCTCGAGCCTGCCACGCGCGAAGAAGGTCCCGCGCAGGTCTACGTCATTCCCGCCGAAGTGGGCTGGAGCGATATCGGCTCCTGGGCCGCCGTCTACGAACTGCTCGCCAAACAAAAAGGCGCAAATGTTTTGGCTGGCCCGGGCCACGCGATCGACGCTGAAGGCAATTTTCTCTGGAGCCCAGGGAAATTCGTCGCAGCTATTGGTGTGCGCGACTTGGTGGTCGTCGAGACACCGGACGCGCTGCTTATCTGCCCGCGTGACCGCGCTCAGGACGTGGGCAAAATCGTGAAATGGCTGGAAGAGCAGAAGCGCAAGGATCTCCTGTAGCTCAGCTCAATCCGGTTGTTTGGCGGATATATCGCTTCGCGTATACTTTGCACTACCGCTTTATGACTGCAATCAAATTTGGAACGGACGGCTGGCGCGGCATCATCGCCGAAGATTTTACGTTTGCCAATGCTCGTACCGTCGCGCAAGCGATCGCGCGCTACGTCGTGCGCGATGAAGACGCGCGCAAGGGTGTGCTCATTGGCTACGACCACCGCTTCGCTTCCGACAGAGTCGCCGAAACGGTCGCTGACGTTATCAGCTCGACCGGAACGCCCGTTTGGCTGACGGACAAGCCGTGCCCTACGCCGGCGATTTCTCTGCTGGTGCGGCAGCGCGGCGCGGCTGGCGGCATCCTCGTCACCGCGAGCCACAATCCCTATCAATGGAACGGTATCAAATACAAAGCCAGCTACGGCAGCAGCGCGCTGCCTTCGATCGTGGCGCAAATCGAAACTGAGCTCGCCGAAGTGTTGAGCAGCAACGTCCCGCCCCTGCCGCCCCGCAAAGACCTGATTCATTCGCTCGAGCCGCGCGCGCCCTATCTCGATACGCTGGAAAAATTGATCGATTGGGACCGCCTGCGAAAAGCAAAATTCCGTTTTGTTTCCGACGTAATGCACGGATCCGCGTCCGGACTACTGGTGGAGCTTTTCCGCCGCAACGGTGTGTCCTGCGAAGAAATTCGCGGAACGCGCGACCCGCGCTTCGGCGGCGTGCATCCCGAGCCCATTGAGCCGCATATCGACGCCCTGCGGCAAGCGGTGCTCGCGGGAAAGTTCGACGCCGGCCTTTGCGCCGACGGCGACGGCGACCGCATCGGCGCCATTGACCGCGACGGCGCGTTCGTCAATCCGCATCAGATTTTCGCGCTGCTCGTCTGGCACCTCGCCGGAACGCGCCATCTTCCCGGCGACATTGCAAAAACTTTCAGCGTCACAAAACTCATCGACAAGCTGGCAGCAAAATTCGGCCGCACGCTCCACGAAACTCCCATCGGGTTTAAGTACATCTGCGAATTGATGCTGCAGCAGGACATTCTTATAGGCGGCGAAGAAAGCGGCGGCATCGGGACCAGCCTCTATATTCCCGAGCGCGATGCCAGCGTCTCCGCGCTGCTCCTTGCAGAGCTGATGGCCTGGCACGGAAAATCGCTCGGCGAATTGCTCGCGGCGCTCTATGCGGAGTTCGGCGAATATCACTATGGCCGCGTGGATCTCGACGTCACGCCGTCACAAAAGCAAAAAGCCATCGAGCACTTCTCCAGTCCCAGCGTGAAAGTGCTTCTCGACTGGCCCATCGCGCGCCGCGAAAACATGGACGGCATCAAGATTTATCTCGGCGACATTGGCTGGCTGCTGATTCGCGCGTCGGGCACGGAAAATGTTTTGCGCGTGTATTGCGAGACGTCCAAATCGGAAACCACCAGCCGGGCGCTCGACGCCGTAACCAAACTCGTCCAGGCTTTGTGGGAGCGACCATGGAAACGATCAACCTAAAAGAAAAATTCGGCCGCTTCAACGACTACTGCAATCCTCGCGTCATCGGCGAGGTCAACGACTGCCACGTCAAGGCTGTGAAACTCAAAGGTGAATTCATCTGGCATCACCACGACAACGAAGACGAACTTTTCCTGGTCATCAAAGGTACGTTGCGCATGAAGTTCCGCGACCGTGAAGCCGTTGTCCGCGAAGGCGAATTCGTCATCGTCCCTCGGGGTGTCGAGCACTGCCCGGTCGCTGACGAAGAAGTTCACATCGTACTCATCGAGCCGAAGTCCACGTTAAACACCGGCAACCTCACCAACGAAAGGACCGTCGCCCAGCTCGAGCACATCTGATTTGGACGCATCATTATGCTCGCGCATCGGCGCAACTCGCCATGGAACATCGCTTTTATACGCTCGACGTCTTCACCGCGAATCGTTTCGAAGGCAATCCGCTAGCTGTCATCACCGATGGTGACGGCCTCTCCGACGACGTCATGCTCGCCATCGCTCGCGAGATGAACCTCTCAGAGACCGTCTTCGTGCAACGGCCCACCGATGATCGCGCACTTGCGCGCCTGCGCATCTTCACCACCAAGCAGGAGCTGAAGCTCGCGGGCCATCCCGTGATCGGCACGTGGTTTTTGCTGGCGGAGCTCGGCGTCGTCCCGGCACAGGAAGGCGGCGTGCACGTTTTGCAGGAGACGGGTGCAGGAATTCTTCCGGTGGAAATTCGGTTCAAGGACGGACGGCCGCAACGCGTCACCATGACGCAGATGGAAGCATCGTTCCGCCCGGTGAAAATCCCAAAGAAAAAACTGGCCGCCGCGCTCGGGCTCTCGCTAAAGGACTTCGACCCAAAACTCGAACCCGAATACGTCTCCACCGGCATCTTCAACACGATGGTGCCGCTTCGCAATCGCGCGGCGCTCGCTAAAATCATGATGAACGTGAACGAACTCGGCAAGCTTCTTGGCAAGAACGCCACCATGGCCTACTGCTTCGCGCTTGGCGGCAACGGCAAAGCGTTTTCGCGTGGAATGCTGCCCTGGGAACCTTACGAAGACGCCGCGACGGGTTCGGCCGCCGGTTCGCTCGGCGCCTATCTGGTGCGCCACGGAAAACTCTCTCCGGGCCACACGCTGTGCATCCTGCAAGGCGAAGAGATGGGCCGCCCCAGCCACATTGAAGTGGAAGTGACGCAGAGAGGGAAGAAGCTCGTCCCGCGCGTGAGCGGCGCGGCCGTAAAAATCTTTGAAGGCACCATCCGCATCTGACGCCGCACGGCTTACAACACATAAAAGAGCCGCGCGGAGCAAACCACCCGGCCCTTTTTTTCCCTTCCTTGCCTGTTTAGCGATGTTTCGGCGCGGCTTTTGCCGCTGCATGCTGATCGCGATGCAAATCCTTGCGATCTTTATGCAGGTCTTTCTTGTCCTTGTTGATGTCCTTCTGGTCTTTGTTTCGGTCCTGGCGATCGGCGTGGAGGTCCTTCTGATCCTTGTGCAGATCCTTCACGTCCTGGCTGCGATCTTTGTGGTCGACATTCAGGTCCTTTACGTCCTGATTACGGTCCTGGCTGTCGGCGCCGAGGTCTTTCTTGTCATGGGTAATATCGCGCTGATCGGCATTGCGGTCCCCGCGGTCTTTGGTCAGATCCGTTTTATCGTGGTTGATGTCATGCTGATCGGCGTTTCGGTCAACGCGGTCTTGCCGCAGATCCTTACGGTCGGCTTTTGTCTCTGAACTATTGGCGCCGTACTTCCGATCGTCTTGTTTCAAATCCTGCTTGTCATGATTGATGTCGCGCTGGTCGGCGTTGCGGTCGGTACGGTCCTTGCTCAGATCGGTCTTGTCATGGTTGATGTCCCGCTGGTCCGCGTTCCGATCCGCGCGATCTTTGCTCAGGTCGGCCCTATCGTTATGGATGTCTTTATTGTCCTGATGAATGTCTTTCTTGTCGTTCTGGATGTCCTTGTTGTCTTGGTGTATGTCCTTCTTGTCGTTGTTAATGTCGCGTTTGTCCTGGCCGATGTCGCGATTGTCTTGGTTGCGGTCGGCGCGATCTTGGCGCAGGTCCTTTTTGTCGTTGTGGATGTCCTTCTTGTCTTGGTTGATATCCTGCTGTTGCGAAGCCGTGTCTGGAGTTTGCGCTGCGGCGCCGGCTGCGAGGAGGCCGGCAAAGGCAAATCCGAACACACTTCGGCTGACGATTCTTGGTACCCTCATTTTTCTCTCTCCTGAAGGAAATTATCCGTGACCTGTCCGGATTCTGGGGAATTCAACCCAACAAGAAATGTAAAGTTTTGTCGTCGAGTATTTTTCTGGGAAAGAATTCGGCGGGCCAGCCAGCAGCTATAACTCTTTACTTTGCAATGCTTTATAAACGGCATCAAGGATTCCGTTGACGAACGGCCCGGAGTCTTCATTGGAAAACTTCTTCGCCAGATCGACCGCTTCGTTCAGGACGACCTTGTGCGGTGTATCCGCAATTCGCAATTCATAGACGGCCAACCGCAGGATGGCGCGATCGATCGCGGCCAGGCGTTCGAATCGCCAGTTCTCTGCGTGTTTGGTGATGATCTCATCGAGCGCCGCGACATTTTTGGCTGCGCCTTCAAACAGCGAATTGGCAAAACTTCGCGTGGTGTCCGCTGCCTTGGCGTCTTTCCAGAACTGTGCCTCAAGTTTCCTGGGTTCCTGCTGGCTCATGTCCCATTGAAACAACATCTGCATCGCGAATTCGCGTGATTTTGTTCGTAGGGACACGTTATTTCCGCCGTGGCTTTCCGCTGCCGACGGGTTTCGAATGCGCGGCGCGCAATTTCTTCGAAAGCTGCCCCATCTCAATCGCTGCCAGCCCCGCCTCAAACCCCTTATTGCCGCCCTTCAGCCCCGCGCGGTCGATAGCCTGCTCCAGCGTGTCGCACGTCAGCACGCAAAACATCACTGGCACTCCCGTATCCATCTGCGCGAGTTGCAACCCCCGCGAAGTTTCTGAGCACACGTAATCGTAGTGTGATGTGGCGCCGCGCAGCACGCAGCCAATCGCAATCAGCGCGTCGTACTTCTCCGTCACTGCCAATTTCTTTGCCGCCAGCGGCAATTCGAACGCCCCCGGCACGTGCACAACGTCCACGTCCTTGCTTGCCGCTCCCGCGCGCTCCAGCGCATCCACCGCCGCCGCAAGCAGCCGCTCCGTAATAAAACTGTTGAACCGGCTTACCACGATTCCAAAGCGCAAGCCGCTTGCACTGAGCCCGCCATCGATTTTTCCCGGCCGTAGCTTTTCCGCCATACCCACCGCGTCGTCCTCTTTTCCTTTACCTCATCTACTTCCTTTACTTCCTCTACCTCCCAACGAACTTCGCCGGTCTTTTCTCCAAAAACGACTTCGTCCCCTCACGCATATCTTCCGTCGCGCAACTGAGCCCAAAGAGCGTTGCCTCCAGAAATAGTCCTTCCTCCTGCGGCATTTCCATTCCGCGCTCGATGGCTTCCATTGTGTACCGCACCGCAACCGGCGCATTCGCAATGATCTTCTTCGCCAGCGCTTCGGCGGCCGGCAAAAGTTCCGCGGGCTCGTAAATATGATTCACTAATCCAATTCGCAGTGCCTCTTCGGCCGTGATCATCTCTCCGGTCAAGCAAAGCTCATGCGCCATGCCCTTCCCGCAAAGCCGCGCCAGCCGCTGCGATCCGCCATATCCAGGAATGATGCCCAGTTTCACTTCCGGTTGCCCAAACTTCGCCGTCTTGCTTGCAATTCGAATCGTACAGCTCAGCGCCAGCTCGCATCCTCCGCCCAGGGCAAATCCATTGATCGCGCAGATCGAAGGCTTTCCTGCCGTCTCCAGCATATGAAATACGCTCTGCCCAAACAGCGAAAATTCTTTTCCGTTCACCGGCGTCTGCTGCGCCAACTCACTGATGTCCGCGCCCGCCACAAACGACTTTTCGCCTGCGCCAGTCAAAATAATCACGCGAATCGCTTCATCTCCGCGAGCATCCAGCAGCGCATCGCGCATCTCTTCTACAGTCTTCCGGTTCAGTGCATTCAGCACCTTGGGCCGGTTAAAGGTGATGAACGCAATCCCGTCCCGCTTCTCGTAAAGCAAATTTTCGTATGCCATCCGTTACCTTTAACCCCGGAATCACGCCTTGTAGTGACGCAGCATGCTGCGCCACTACAAGGAAGAATTTACAATTTCATCGCCTTCGGATTTTGCGGATCCGTGTAATCGTAAAACCCCCGCCCCGACTTCCGCCCATCCCACCCGGCCAGAACCATCCTCTTCAACAACGGCGGCGACGCGAACCGCCGCTCCTTAAACTCTTCAAACATAATCTGCGAAATGTAATACGTCGTATCCAGCCCCACAAAATCCAGCAGCGTCAGCGGCCCCATCGGGTGCCCGCATCCCAACTTCATCGAATTGTCGATATCCTCAATCGACCCCACTCCTTCTTCCAGCGCTCGAATCGCGTCCAGCAGATACGGCACCAGCAACCGGTTCACGATGAAACCTGTAGAATCGTGTGCCCGCACCGCCGTCTTCCCCAGTTTTGCGCCAAAAGCCACCACGTCCTCGTACACTGCCGGCTCCGTCGCAATCGTCCGCACCACTTCCACCAATTTCATCACCGGCACGGGATTGAAAAAATGCAGCCCCACAAAACGCTGCGGACGTTTCGTCGCCGCGGCAATCTCCGTTATCGTCAGCGAAGACGTGTTGCTCGCGAAAATCGTCGACGCCGGGCAAATTGCGTCCAGCGTCGCAAACAACTCGCGCTTCGCCGGAAGCTGCTCGATGATCGCCTCAATAATCAAATCGCAATCCTTTAAATCATCGATGACCGTCGTCCCCTTCAGCCTCCCTCGAATTTCGGTCTTCACGGCATCCGTGATCGTCCCCTTCTCTACCAGCCGCGCCAAATTTTTCTCGATGCCTTTGATCCCCTTCTCCAATACCTCCGGGCTCACTTCCCGCACTACCGTCGTGAACCCCGCCGCCGCACTCACCTGCGCAATCCCCGACCCCATCAGCCCACACCCCACAACTCCCACTTTTTGAATCGCCATTCTTTTCCTCGCTGAGATTTGGAACGGCCTATGTCACTATCATTAAAATGCGAAAACAAAGTTTACCAGAGACGCGGGTCTCCTCGTCCTTTACTTCCTTTACTTCCTCTACCTCATTTACTTCCTTCAGTTCATCGCCTCCACCACCATCGCAATCCCCTGCCCGCCCCCGATGCACGCCGTCGTCAATCCATACCGCAGCCCATTTCGCCGCAGTTCATTCAAAATCGTAATCACCAGTCGCGTTCCGCTCGCTCCCAGCGGATGCCCCAGAGCAATCGCTCCGCCGTTCACATTCGTCTTCTCGCGATTCAACCCCAACACTTTCTCCACCGCCAGATACTGGGCCGCAAACGCCTCGTTCACTTCCACGCGATCCATTTGCTCCATCGTCAATCCCGCAAGTTGCAGCGCCTTCTGCGACGACGGCACCGGCCCAATCCCCATGATGCTCGGATCCACTCCCGCCACTGCCCAAGAAATAATCCGCCCCAGCGGTTTCAGCCCACGCTCCTTCGCCGTTTTCTCGCGCGTCACCACCACCGCCGCCGCGCCATCGACAATCCCGCTGGCATTCCCCGCCGTCACAATTCCATCTTTCTTAAACGACGGCGGCAGCTTCTCCAGCGTCTCCATCGTCGTCTCCGGCCGCCGGTGATCATCGACCTCCACCAAAATCGTTTTCTTTCCCTGCTTCACTTCCACCGCCACCAGCTCTTCTTTAATCCGGCACGCTTTGTACGCCGCATCCGCCGCCCGCTGGCTCCGCAGCGCGTACGCATCGGCATCCTTCCGCGTGATTCCGTGCTGCTCCGCCAGCTTCTCCGCCGTCATCGCCATTGGCAATCCGCAAAACGTATCCGTCAGCCCCGCCATCAGCGAATCTTCCAGCGCGCCGCCGCCCAGCTTCAATCCATTCCGCGCTCCGCGAATCACAAACGGCGCCTGCGTCATATTTTCCATCCCGCCCGCCAGCACCATCGTCGCTTCATCCAGCAACAGCCGCTGCGCCGCCTGCGCAATCGCCTCAATCCCCGAACCGCACAAGCGATTCACGGTCACCGCCGGCGTCTCGACTTTCAATCCAGCCTTCAATCCGACATGCCGCGCCCCATAAAGCGCATCCGCGCTCGTCTGCATCACGTTCCCGAAAATCACATGATCCAAATCCGCCGGGTCTGCACCCGACCGCCGAATCGCTTCCTTCGAAGCCAGCGCCGCCAAATCAATCGCGCTCACCTCCGAAAACGACCCCGTGTACCGCGCCATCGGCGTCCGCGCCCCTGCCACTATCACCACATCCGTCGGAAACATGCTTATCCTCTTTTCTGTAAATTCTTTGTCGGTCGCCAATAGGACCAGTCTGGAATCGGCGATACGATATCGCCTGTGACCGCAAGCTTCCCGGTCAGGAATCCGAACAGATCGTCGGTCTCAGTTTTCTTCAAGCCACTGCTTTTTGCAGCCGGCTTGCGAAATGGGGTCGCTCGTGTCCTGCCTTGCGGTGTTTTTTTCTTCTTTGCGCCCATATCCTTAGTTTGCCATGCCAGCTTGTTCTTTACATCCCGGCAGCGATGCACTACACTGTGGTGCATGAAAAGCGAAGTCTACAGCTGGCGCGTGTCCAGCGAACTCAAATCTGATCTCGAACGTGAGGCCCGTCATCGCAGGGTTCCGATTTCTTCTATTCTCGAAGAAGCCGCGCGTAAATGGCTCAAGGAAAGTGCAGGGCGGGTATCTGATGACGAAACCCAGCGGAAACTCCACGCAGCTGTGGAACCTTACGTTGGTGCTCTCTCCGGCCTTCATCCGGCCCACGCGGAGTCCGTTCGCAAGGTAGTCCGGCGCCGGCTTGAACGTCGCTATGGCCGCTGAAGCCCTCATCGATTCCGGCGCAATCGTCGCAATCCTCGACAAAACTGATTCTTGGCACCGAGTCTGTCAGAACGCTTTTCGCCAGCTCCACTTACCTCTGCTAACTTCTGAAGCAGTACTCACCGAAGTGTTCCATTTTGTCGGTGAGACCCAATCCAAGATGGAAACTGCATGGAAGTTCGTACGATCGGGCGCAGTCGTACTGGGAAAAATTGACCATGAGGAGTTGCCCCAAATTCACGCCCTAATGTCCCGCTACTGGGATCGTCCCATGGATTTCGCCGATGCCACCCTCGTGTATCTCGCCAAGCGCGAATCCATTTCCGCGATTCTCACCATCGATCACGCCGACTTTACAACCTACCGCATTGAAGGCAAACGCCAATTCAAGGTTCTGCCGCTCGCCCGCCCGCGCTGAAGTTCGCTGAAGTCATCGCAATTAAATCCTCGGCGTCTCCATCACAATCACCGTATCCCCGCCCTTCTTCCTCGCCTCTTCCACGCTAGACTCCGCCCTATTGATCAAATCCGTCACAATATCTTCGCTGTCGTAATCCGGCTTCGCCACCGCTTCCACAATTCCCGCGCTCAGCGTAATCGACGTCGTATCCCACGGCGGCCGCAATCCGCTCGCCGCCCGCCGCAATTTATCCGCCAGATTCTGCGCACCCGCCAAGGTCGTATCCGGCAAAATAAACGCCAGCGACCACGACGTATATTTCACCGCCACATCATTCTGCCGCACGATCGGCTGCAGCGACCGCGCCAACTGTTCCAGGAACCGTTCCATTGGCGATTCCCCCTGCGTTCGCAGAATCTCCGCGCCCCGGTCGATCTGCAAAATCGCCAGCGCCAGCGGCGTCCCCTGCGTCCGCGCGCGGTCCGCTTCGTTCAGCAAACAACTCTGGTACGAGCTGCGGCTCAACAATCCCGTGCGCTCGTCGGAAACGCCCATCCGCCGCACCAGCGAACGCAGCCGCGTGTGGCTCACGCTCATCAGCATCTGGTCGCCAATCGCCTGCAAAAAGTACGCCTCGTTCGGCTTCCATTTGTGCGGCTCCGAGTGCGCCACGATCAGCATCCCGGCGGGAATCTGCGTCTCTTTGTCCGTGATCATCACGCCCAGCGCCGTGGCCAACCCCAATTCGCCGACAATCGATCCTTCCGTCGCGTCCACCACCAGTCCACCCAATTCGTCCGGCTCCGCTTTCTCCATTTGCGCCAGCAAAAATACAATCTGCGCCCCCGGCGCCGGCTTCACACCCTGCGCGCAAAACTCCGCGGCCATCTCCGGCGGTCTTCCCGGCGCGCCGACCACTGCCAGCGCCCGCGTGGCCCGCAAATATCCGCCCACCTCATTCACCGCCGTATTCAACATCGCGCGGGGCGTCTGCTGCCGGAAAATTTTCTGATTGATCTCCGAAATTTTCGCCAGGTCGCGCAGCGTCTCCGCCGTATACACACCGGTCTTCGTGTTGATCGGCGCCGGCTGCGCCTCCTGCACCGGAGCCTGAACCACCGGCGGCGCTGGAGCTGGCGCCTGTGCCAACTCCGCCTTCACCTTCGGCGCGCCCTTCGGCCACCAATTCGCCAGTTGATACAAATTCGCCAGCCTGGCATTGCGGTCTTCCTCGCCAGGAAACACCGCCGCTATTTTCTGCAGCCGCTCCAGCGCCTTGCTCTGCAGCGAGTACTGCAAGAAAATCTCCGTCTGCACGATCAAGTCTTCCAGCGCCTGCACCTGCCGCCCCTCCTCGCTAGTTGGCGCGGCCTCCCCCGCATTTTGTCCGCTCGGCGTATGCGTCGGCGCCGCCGTCGCGGACTTCGCCACCCGGCTCGCCATCCTCGCGAGATAGCCTTCCTCCACGTGTCCGCGCAGCTTCTCCATCCGTTCCTGGTTGCGGTAGTCGTACGAATCGATGTCCACCAGCCGGTCCAGCGCGTCCGCGGCCTTCGGAAAATTTCCGGAATTAAAATAAACATCAAACAGCTTGATCAATATTTCAAAGTATTGCGTCTCGCGGTTCAGCTCGTTGTGGATGCTCGCCCAAAACTCCAGCACCGCCTGCGAATTCGGATGCTTTTTCCCGACCTCATCCATCAGCGTTGCGAAATCATTCTGCCTTTTGTCCGCGAACATCCGGCGCTTCAGCGTCAGGAAAATCTCCGCCGCTTTGTTGTCTTGTCCCGCGCTGGCGTAGGAATCCGCCAATTCGAATAGCCGCGTCATCCCTTCATTCTTCTCGCGCAGCAAGCGCTCCAAAATATCCCGCGCCCGGTCCAGTTGCCCCGCGCGCATCAGCGCGTCCCCGAAAGTATCGAGAAACGGCGCGTCCGTCTCCGTGGACGCAAACGGCTCCAGCAGCGCCGCGGCCTCTTTCGCTTCGCCCGCCCGGAGTTTCCCCTCCGCATAAAGAAGCGCCACGCTGCGCTCGCTTGGCGCCAGCCGGTGTGCGCGTCCGAGCAAAATCAACGCATCGCCCGGCGCCCCGCTGGTCGCCGCCAGTTGCGCCGTGCGCAGAAATGCCCGCGCCGCGAGCGCATTTTTCCCGATGCGTTCCGCCGCTTCCGCCAGCCGCATCTGTCTCGCCAAATTTTCCGGGTCGAGCTGCGCGATGCGCTCCCAGCAAAACAGCGCGTCTTCATCCCGATGGGCCGAGCTGAATAACTCCGCGGCCTTTCCATATTGCTCGATGGCTTCGTCGGGGCGGTTTTGCCTTTGTTGCAGAAACGCGTACCGCGCAATGCGCTCCGCCGGCTGCGGCAACGGTCCGGCCCTCAGAAACCGGTTATAGATCGCCAGCGCCTTGGTCTCTTCCCGCGGATCGACCAGCAAATCAAACAGCATTCCGTAATAAATCGCCGCTTTATCCTGCTGCTCCAGCCGCGCGTACAAATCCCCCAGCGCCTGCGTCGCTTCCTGGTGCTGCGGCGCATCCTCTAACACGGACTGGTACGCCCCGATCGCATCCTCGACGCGGTTCTTCTCGAGAAAGCGCTTCGCGCGTTCCAGATGCTTGCTGACGTCTGCGGCCATCCGTCTGTTTTGCCTTTGCGATTGTTTCTGCTTGCGATCGCCTGCCCTGCGGCAGCCTGTCGGCACTCTCGATCGCCACTGTAGATCGCCTTCGACGATTGCCATTAAAGTTGGCCATCATCGATTGCTTGATCGGTCTGGACAATGCGCTATGCGCTCTCTGCGCTGCCCTCTTAAACTATATACCTCGCCAGCAACCCGCGCCAAACCACGCGAAACATTCGATGCGGTAAGCGCCACGTCTCTTTTCCTCCCGCTTGCCGTCCTTTCATCCGCATTGCAATTTTTTCCTTCCGCTTGCTCTTGGTTCTCGGCCGCGGGGACCATCCCCCGCAATTCCTCCCGCAAACACTCCGGACAATAACGCCCTCGCGCTTCCTGCGGCATCGCCCCATGCGGCAAGTCCCCGCAACAGCAATTCCCTTCCGGTTTGCACTCCATCGGCGCATCGCAATGCGCGCACCGCCTCTCCATCTCGTCGACAATGCTCCCGAGCCGCCGCTTTTCGGCTATTCGTGCAAACCCTTTCGAGGTCAGCTTGATTCGCCGTGCTCCTACTCTTGCTCCAAGCCAGAAGAAATCTTCCGGTATCTCACCATGCACAACCCCTTTCGCAACCCGGCCCATCATGCTAATTTGTTTTCATCAACCGAAGAGCCGCTGCAGACGCCTTCTTTTCTCAAGCAACCGCAGCGCCCTCTTCGAAAAGAACTCCTGCGGCGGAGAACAGGCTTTCCATGTCCAGAAAAGCTTCCGTCCGTCTCGCCTGTGCATTTGCCTCCCTCTTCCTCCTCCTCTTCGCGGCGCGCCTCGTCAAAAGCTGCGCTGACGTCGGCAATCCTTTCGACGATTTTTCCGCCCACCCCGATGTTCCTCTGGAAAAATTTGCCGCCGGCCGTCTCGGTCTCGTCAAGCCAAGCTTCGCCCGCTCCTATCTCGTCGTCGCCTATCGTTATGTCGCTACCACCCCTCTAACTCGCGACGAACAATTCGCCGCCTCCGCCCTTTGGCATGATCGTCTCGAGCAATACAGCTATTACGGCCGTGGCAACTCCGTTGTCATCGAGCCAAAAAATCCTTACTTCGCCAACACGCCCGAGGGGCCACAAACTTGGTTTGCCGCTCGTTCCAAGGTCGTTGTCACTCCGGGTCCGCAAATCAACCAGATTCACTCCCTCGACCCCTACTCCGGCTTCTTGAATTGCGCTAACGACGCTTTTGCCACCGCCGCAAAAGTCCTCGCCGATCGCGCCGCCACCTTTGGCAAGGATCATCCCGGCGTCCAAGCTTGGGTCGCCGCGCAGGACATGGTCTTCTCTAACTGCCGCTCCGACAGCGACAAATCTTCCATTCCTCCTCCGCCGGAATCTTCTCTTCCGGAAATACTTCGCTTTGACCGCGAATATCAAGTCGCCGCTGCCTACATGTATGGCGATCACACCGAAAAAGCCGATCAATCCTTCCGCCAAATCGCCGCCGAGAAAAGTTCTCCCTGGCGTGAACTCGCCTCCTACCTCGTCGCCCGCAACATGATCCGCAGCGCCACGCTCGACGCTCCCGACGCGGACTCCTCTCAGGTCGGCAGCGCCTCGCATCCAGACTTCGAAACCGGCAAAATGGAAAAAGCCGCGACATTTATCCGGGGATTGCTCGCTACTCCCGGCAATGAACGCTACGCCACTCAGCTCCAGGCTCTGCTGGACCGCGCCGAATTCCGCGTCCATCCCGAAGCTCAGCAACTCTATCTTTCCCAAAAACTCAGCAAGCCCGCTCCCAATGGCCGCTTCTACCAGTGGCTCTGGGACTATACCTTGCTCCTCGATCAGCGCGGCGACACGCGCCACGATTATGCGGACACCGGCGACCCCAAAGATTTCGCCGCATCAACGCCCGACCGTCAGCACGACGACCTCACCGACTGGATCGTCACATTTCAAATGCCCCACGTCACTGGCGCCGCTCACGCCCTCGCCATGTGGCGCGCCCACCCCGATTCGCTCCCCTGGCTTCTCGCCATTCTCTCCAAAACCGAAACCATCTCTCCCTACGTGCCAGAAGTTCTTGCCGCCGCCGACCGCATCCCGCAGAACTCGCCCGCCTACATCACCGCTTTCTACCACCGCATGCGCATCCGCAACGCCAACAAGAATTACAAAGAAGTCCGCCAAACCATCGACGCGCTCCTCGCTGCGCCTCTCGAATTGCCTGCCACGGCTCGCCAGGACATTCTCGATCTTCGCCTCGACGCCGCCGGCGACTTGAACGATGCAATTCCGTTTCTCGTTCATGAGCAATGCGATTTGCAGCGCAACGCCTCCCCCTGCATGCCGGCCCTATCGCTCCACGGCGCCACCTATCTCAATAATTTCCCTCTCGACGTACTCGTCAGCATCGTCCGACACCCCAAACTCGACCCCGAAGTCCAAACGCAAATCGCTCGAAATATTTGGCTGCGCGCCGTTCTTCTCGGCCGCCACGATGCCGCGCAATCCCTCGACTCTTTCGTCCAGAATCCCGCCGCCTTCCCCGGCAATCCTTCTCCGGAAACCATCGCGCAGTGGGTCAAGCAATACGAATCCTCAAAAACTCCCGACGAAAAACAATTCGCCGCGGTCTTTCTTCTGCAACATCAACTAGCCGTCGGCATCAGCGTCGATTCCAATCAGCCTTGGTGCGCTTCACCATACGCCTTCGACGACGACACCTCTGCCAAGCGCCCCATCGCCACCGTCTTGCCCGATTCTCCCTTCCTTACCGAAGCCCAGCGCCAACAAGCCGCCGCCGAACGCACCTCTCTCGACAATCTCGACTCGCAAGCCAACTACTACGCCAAAACCGTCCTCGACTTCGCAGAAAAACATCCCGACGACCCTCGTGTCCCCGAAGCCCTCAGCCGTGCCATAAAAAACACCCGCATGAATTGCAACAACAAACGCACCGGCCCCCTCTCCGAACGCGCCTTCAACCTTCTCCACCACCGCTGCCCCGACACCCCCTGGGCCAAAAACACCAAATATTGGTACGGGGAAAACCCCTACTGAGCCCGTCGCACAAAGAGCTTTTTTTGCAATTCTTAGGCGCCGCGAAGAGAGTTCGCGGCTCCGAACCGTGCGTCTGGTGCGCAAAATCGCTGCTGTAAAATAGGGCGCCTGCTGCACGGCACTCTGATTTATGGCAAACTGATTGTTTACACGGCACGGTTTTTGCCCTGCTGTTTCGTGGGCCCGCGAAACGATCTCGCGGCCAACGCCAAATGGGCTCTTCGAACGAGCTGGCCGCTACCGCCAAAGCGAGCGTTTCGAACGACCACTTCCTGCCGGTAACCGGAAAAAATGGATCCAAAGTTCATACGCAATTTCTGCATCATCGCGCACATCGACCACGGCAAATCCACGCTGGCGGACCGCCTGCTCGAAATGACCGGCGCGCTCACCTCGCGCGAAATGCACGAGCAGGTGCTCGACTCCATGGACCTGGAGCGCGAGCGCGGCATCACCATCAAGGCAAAAAGTATCCGCCTGCATTACAAAGCGAAAGACGGAAACACCTACCGCCTGAATTTGATCGACACGCCCGGTCACGTCGATTTTTCCTACGAAGTTTCCCGCGCGCTTTCTGCGTGCGAAGGCGCGCTGCTCGTTGTCGACGCTTCGCAAGGCGTCGAAGCGCAAACCGTCGCAAATACGTTTCTCGCCGCGGGCCACAACCTCACGATTGTTCCCGTCATCAACAAGATCGATCTGCCCGCCGCGCAACCCGATTACGTCAAAGAACAAATCGAAACCGTGCTCGCGATTCCCGCCGACGACGCGTTGCTCATCAGCGCGAAAAGTGGCATCGGCGTGGAAGAAGTTCTCGAAGCGGTCGTCGCGCGCATTCCGCCGCCGAAAGGTAGCGCGGACAACCCGTTTCAAGCGCTGATTTTCGATTCGTGGTTCGACATTTACCGCGGCGCCGTGGTGCTGGTGCGCGTGATGGAAGGCCGCATCACGAATCACATGAAAATTCGCCTCGTGTACAGCAACGAGGTTTACGAAGTCGAACAGCTCGGCACGCTGACGCCGAAACCCGTCGCGCTCGGGGAACTCGAAGCCGGCGACGTGGGCTTCATGGTTGCAAATATCAAGCGCGTGGCCGATGCGCGCATGGGCGACACGGTCACCGATGCTTTGCGTCCCGCACCGGCGCTGCCCGGCTTCGAAGCCATCAAGCCGATGGTTTTCGCCGGGCTGTTTCCCGTGCTCGCCGATGAGTACGAGCCGCTGCGCGACGCGCTCGGCAAATTGCAATTAAATGACGCGGCGTTTTTCTACGAGCCGGAAAATTCCGTGGCGCTGGGCTTCGGATTCCGCTGCGGCTTCCTCGGCCTGCTGCACATGGAAATCGTGCAGGAGCGGCTGGAGCGCGAGTTCGGACTCAACTTAATTATCACCGCGCCGAGCGTGCTCTACCGCATTACGCGCGTGAGCGGCGAAGTCGTGGAAATCGACAGCCCGGGAAAATTTCCGAATCCCAGCGACATCGAAAAAATCGAAGAGCCGATCATCAAAGCGATGAACATCACCAGCGAGGATTCCGTCGGCGGAATCCTGCAACTCTGCCAGGACAAGCGCGGGACGCAGAAAAATTTCGAGTACCTCTCGCCGACGCGTGTGATGCTCACCTACGAATTGCCGCTCAACGAAATCGTGCTCGACTTTTACGATCGGTTGAAAAGCGTTTCGCGCGGCTACGCTTCGCTGGACTACCATCTCGCGGGGTACGTCGAAGCCGATCTCATCAAGCTCGACGTGCTGGTTGGCGGCGAACCCGTCGATGCGCTGGCGCTGATCATTCACCGCGACTTCGCTTACGAACGCGGCCGCGAACTCGTTTCGCGACTGCGGAAACTGATTCCGCGGCAAATGTTCGAGGTGCCGATTCAGGCTGCGATTGGCAGCCGCGTTATCGCCCGCGAAACGGTGGCGGCGATCCGCAAAAACGTTCTCGCCAAGTGCTACGGCGGCGACATTTCCCGCAAACGCAAACTCCTTGAAAAACAAAAAGAAGGCAAGAAACGCATGAAGCGCGTCGGCCAAGTCGACATTCCCCAGGAGGCCTTCCTCGCCGTGCTGAAAGTTGCTTCCTCTTCCGACGACGAGTAGTTTCTGGCGACGGTTGTCAGTTTTTAGTTTTCAGTTGTTAGTCAGAAAAGAATTTTGTGTAAGTGCTCCTTTCTCTTCTAAGAATCTCCTCTTCGTCCGACGACGAATAGCTGTCGTTGTTTCCACGCATCATTCTTTCCTCTTTACTTCCGTGCCCAAGCGGCCGTGGCGGAGTTGGATGGTGACGGCGTCGCCTAGGTTCACACTTTCGGTGGATTTGAGGATGTTGCCGGCGGCGTCGGTGGCGATGGCGTAGCCGCGTTCGAGGACTTTGAGGGGGCTGCGCTCGTTGAGTTGGAGGATGAAGCGTTCGGCGCGTTCGCGTTTGGTGCGGAGGAGGCGTTCGATGCGGACGCCGAGTTCGGCGGCGCGTTTTTCGAGGCGGAGGCGGAAAGCCGAGATCTTCACGCGAAAATCGAAAGTGGCGATGCGCAGATGCAGAGCGGTGTAGCGTTTGCGCGATTGATCGAGGCGCGCGCGGAGGCCGAGGGCGAGGCGCGAGGTCATTTCATCGGCGCGCTGGCGCTGCTGGCGGAGAAGATCGAGCGGGCGGCGGAAACCGCGGCGGGCGGAAAGTTCGTGGACACGGCGCGAGAGTTCGAGCATGCGGTAGCGGATGAGGCCGGAGAGCGTTTCGCGGAGGTCGGCGATGTGTTTGTCGAATTCGCGGCGCGTTTGCACGACGAGTTCGGCGGCGGCGGACGGAGTGGAGGCGCGCACGTCGGCGACAAAATCGGCGATGGTGAAATCGGTTTCGTGGCCGACGCCGGAGATCACCGGGATTTCGGAAGCGGCGATGGCGCGGGCGACGATCTCTTCGTTGAAAGACCACAAATCTTCCATCGAGCCGCCGCCGCGGGCGACGATGAGCACATCGACTAGTTTTTTTTGATTGAAAAATTTGAGGGCTTTGACGATCTCTTCGGCGGAGCCGTCGCCCTGCACGCGCACGGGGAAAATCGTGAGATGGACGTTGTGGAAGCGGCGCGTGAGGATGCGGACGATGTCGCGGACGGCGGCGCCGCGGGGCGAAGTGATGACGCCGATGCGGCTGGGCAAGAGTGGCAGCGGTTTTTTGCGCGAGGTGTCGAAGAGGCCTTCGGCTTCGAGGCGTTTCTTGAGCTGCTCGAAGGCGAGCTGCAGCGCGCCACGGCCGACGGGCTCCATCGATTCGACATAGATTTGATATTCGCCGCGCTGCTCGTAGACGCTGATGCTGCCGCGGACGGTGACCTTGAGGCCGTCTTCGGGGCGGAACTTGATGGCGCGAAGCTGCTGCTTGAAGGCGACGCAGCGGACCTGGGCGCGTTCGTCTTTCAAGGTGAAATAGAGGTGGCCGGACTGCGCTTCGCGGCAGTTGGAGATTTCGCCTTCGACGGTGATGTCGGTGAAGGCTTTGGTGAGGAGGTCGCGGACGCGGGCGGTGAGTTCGCTGACGGTCCAGACCTTGCGGTCGGGCATGAGGTTAAAGGTGAGTTGTTTGGTCATGGGAGGAAGGGGCCAGTGGCGAGTGGCGAGTGACGAGTGGAACGAGAAAGAGCTGACAGTGGACAGCTGACAGCTCACAGAGTGAGGCGATGGCTTGTGTGGGTACCCCATCCCCGGGTGTTTTTTGGCAAGAGTGTGGATTTGCATGAAAGGAAAGGACTTGCATTTTTGGGGAGTGCAAAAAGGTGCAAAAGAGTTTGGAAGAAGTTGAAAAGGAAGAGGTTAGTGCTACGAGAGGAAGTGACGAGTGGCGAGTGGCCCCGACCGGGTCGGGGTAAACGAGTGGTGGGTTGTTGGGTCCGACCCTCCCCCCCGTGATTTCTGTAAGTGTTGCATCTACAAGGGTTGCGAGAGAGAATTCTGTAAGTGTTGCATTTAATGGGCTTATAAGTCCCCTAGATGCAACACTTATGAGACAGGGCTGTAAATGTTGCAAGTACAGGGGTTGCGGGAGAGATTCCGGAGAGCTAAGTGCTTTAGATCCAACACTTGTGAGGAGGCTTGTAAGTGTTGCAAGTAAATGGGTTACGCCGGTGGCTCTGAGAGGTCTAGGTAGACTGGATGCGGGTGGAGTTGGATAGAAATCGAGTGTCCTTGAGTGGGCAGCGGACAATCGGAGGAGCATAGAAAGATGTATTTTAACAGATTGCCACTAGTTGTCAAGTGGTTACTCATAAGTGGTTTGGATTGTGGGGGATGGGTGGGTGTCTGTTCGAATTGGCAGGGCCAACAATGGAACGTTGCGACTGCGCGCGACGAGTGGGGATGGCCCGTCAAGCCCTCGCTTTACGACGGTGGGAGAGTCATCCCTCGGGGCTTGAGATCGTCGGCGGCGCAGTACGCCGGTTACAACTGGTCATAACTTGGAACCTCGATGGTCTCGTAGATCACACCGATTTCTCCGGTGCTCGCATCCTTTGCAACCAGCGCAAGCTTATAGGAGCCGGACGACAAGGGAACGGCAAACTGGAGACTATGGGCCCCCTGGGGTGGCGCTGGTGGGCCTTGCGATTTGGAGGAACCCTCGAATGTGGAAACGACCCAACCCGATGGTTTAGAGAGGCGTCCAAAAACTTGGTATGGGAATGCTGCGGTATCGATGTCTGGGCGAAAGCCTGGTCGATCGCCGGAAATCTCGACGGTGATGGCTGCGATGGAGGAGGCGTGGGTCACTTTTAGAAATTGAATTCGACTCGCGAAATGAATCTGATCGCGGATGATTCGAGAAACGACGATGGCTTCCAAGTCTTTGTAGTGGACGACGGGAGTAGGCGACGGGCCAACGAATATTTCGATTTTATCGCGGGCGTCGCGGTCAAGATCCTTGTCACTCGCGATCGAAAGAGTGAAATGGCCAGGCGAAAAGAGAAGGTCGTCCTGTTCCTCCGGTGGCATTGTGAGGCGAAAGTTGCCGGAGGCTGTGGGGTCAACAAAATCAAGGTCGACACTTTCCCCTACGCCTTCGATATACCGATAATGCCATCTTTCCCACGGGTGCCCGACGGTAGCGGGAGTTTCTTCGGGCGGTCCAGCGGGAGATTCCCCAGCTAGATGCGTTTCTATTTTGTCCGGAGGCCCGAAGATGACGTAGGTGTGGCCGCGATCTGTTTTCCAACCGGGAGTTTGCGTGCCGAATTTTTGATTTGCGAAAATAATGCGACGGTAGTGCTCCGCCTGAAAATCGTTCTCGAGGGCTTCGGGGTTGCTTGAGCGCCGAGACCAAAACTGCTCGATGAATTGCTCCCTTTCGCGGTCATTTTGAAGGCGGAGAAAAGCGCAACGCTCTTCGAAAGTAATGATGTAGACCGCATCCTCCGTTAGCCAATATCGATAGTAGTCCGGGAGCCCAGCAATCACATTTGCCGCACGCTGTGCGGAAGTCTCACCATTTCGCTTGGCGAAACATGGATGGGGCATGATTGCTTGCGATTGGCCAACCGTCTCCGGATTTTGGAGATTTTCATTTGATGAGCCCTGAGATTCTTGCGCGATGAGCACGCCGGGGCAGAAAAAACCGCTAGACAAGATTGCAGCCCAAACGAAAGCGCACACTTGAGTGATCGCCACAGCATGACAGATTCCTGGGATGAATGCCGGGTTGTACGGAGGCGAATGCAATTGTGAGTTTAGTGCCAGAGGCGGCGGAGTTTGCAGGTGTCGAAAATGGTGTCGTTGCCGAAGAGGGGAAGATTTTCGGATTGGGCGATGAGCATGCGGTCGAAGGCATCTTTCGGGGGCCGGGGAGGAGCCCGGCACGGGTGGCGTGAAGGGTGCTTGATGGGGGAGAGGTTCGAAGGATTTGCGGAGGAAGATGGGTTCGAAATTGAGAGCGAGTTCCTGGGTTAGTAGGCTACTGAAAAATGTGCGTTGGCTTCATGGCCCGGAGCGGCTGGCGACAGAAAATCCGTGTTTTTCCAGCAGTCCTAGAAAAAAAGCAGATCCCTCGCTACGCTCGGGATGACAGTGTGGGTCTTTTTTCAACTGCTGCTAGAGATCAAAGAATTCGGGACCGACGCGGAGTTGGCCCTTCCTGCTATCGGGAACACGGTGGCGCGGTTTGGATCAATCGGCGAGGCGGAGGCGGCGATGAAGCTTTGGCGCGGCTGATTCCGGCCACCGAACATGGATACCTGGGATCCAACCAAATACGTTCGGTGGCCGAGTTCGCGAATCCGCTCCACAAGAAACTGAAAGGAACTGTGCAATGGTCTTCCAAATGGAAGATTACAGAGGGATTTGGCTTTTAGGCCCACGAGATGGTCTAACCATTCGATTTGAAGCTTCATGGAAGCTTGGGGGATCGATGGTGGGCATGTTCCTCTCATCGCCTCGAAGACAAAGCTTATGATACGTACGTAATGCAGAGAGGTTTGGCGAGCATGAACAGCGCGCGAAGCGCTCTTCAGAGTATTGGGTTACTCTCAGTTCGGAAATGGAGAGACGAGATGAGAACCGTAGTGAACTGTGGGCTAGGGTTTGCGGGCCGTTGCGGACTGGTCGTGCTGTTGTTGCTGGCGTTCGTTGGTGTAGCTGCCGGACAGAAGGCGCCTGCGGCGACGCGGGTCTGGTCGGTTGGACCGCTGGTGCAGCCTCAGACGGTAGGGGGTGTGGCTTTTGGGGCTGGCGGGGCGACCTTTAACGGCATGCACGTGGATTCGCAGACGGGTTCGACGTTTGCGGCCACGCGGAGCGTGGTGTTTGCGGGCGACCGGATCGTGGTTGCGGTTAGCTTGGGGATGCGGGCGGTGGAAGGTAAAGCGACGCCGATTCGCTTCTGTCAGCTCCTATCGCTCGACGAGAAAACCGGCGAAGTAAAGGACAGACGGGACATTTCCGAGTGTGTATCGTTGCCGATTTTCGCGACGAATGACGGCCATGTGATCGTCTCCGGCAGCAACGTGTTGCGACTAACGCCAGACCTGAAGGATGAAGGTAGTTTCGATTACCAAGCGAACGGCCACAAGCGCGGGCGGATACAAAACGAATCTCCCGATGGCTCGACGTTGGGAAACGCGACAAGCCCAGGATTCGAACTGGTGGACGCGCGAACCTTGAAGGCTACGCAGCTCACGAGCGATCCCGCGGTCGATACTTCGGTCAGCAGCAGAGGATTTGTGACCGACAACGTGCATTGGATAGGCAAATATCCCAAGGACATCGGGTTCGTTACGTATGTGGACGCCACTGGCAGCCATCTGGTGTACCACGGAGAGTGCGGCGGCCGACCACAATTTCTATCGGACGATTTGATCCTAGAGCCTGGCTGCAAAAGTCCCTTCATTCTTGATACAGACGGAAACGTGATTAAGACTCTGGCGACTAGTGGCCGGTTTTCGTACGCAGGCGTTTCGCAAAACGGAAAACGACTGGCGTTGCAGATTGCCAAGGTTTCGAGCCAGGGCGCGATCGAGAAAGAGAAATTTGTAGTTTATTCCGTGGATAGCGGTGAGCCAATTGCCGAGGCCGTAGCGAAGGAGGCCGCTGAAGCACAGTCGTGGACGTCTTTTTCTCCAGATGGATCGATGCTCGTGGTGGGTTCGCCGCTGAAGTTGACGTTGTATCGTCTGCCGTGACGAGTTGAGGGCTGCGGCTACACTCGGTGCGACGCGGCTGCAGAAAAGGGCACAGGCAAGAGTCCCTGCGTCGCAGAGACGCTGAAGCTACGGCGGCTTGGATCAGTCGGCGAGGAAGAGGCGGCGCTGACGAGGATGGTGTTGGCGCGGGAGCGGATCAGGCGGAGAACGTATGAAAGGAAAGATGAGTCGCCGCCTCCTTCTTCAACGACGAACACCTTACTAATATCTCACTCAACCCCCTCACGCCACAGGAGCAATTCGAGGTTTCGTGAACCATGGACTACTCGCAGAATCTCTATTCCTTTTGCGTGAGGACGATAAAGCACAAGGATTTTTCGGAATCCCGAGACGCGAAAAACGCGCATATCCTTAAGGTCAGGGTGTTTCAGGCGGGGACGCCAGCCCATCAGAGGCTGAGTGGCAAGCATGGCAAACGTCTCATGTGCGGAAAAGAGGAAGCGGTGGCCGAGTTCGGGGCTTGCTTGGGTTGCGAAATAGTAGGCTTGGTCGTCGAGGTCTCGATCCGCCTTGGGGCGAATCAGGTGGACAGCGCTCACGGGCGATCGGACTGCTTCAAGCGTTTATCGAGAAGTTTGTGTTTCTCGGACCAATAGGACGGCCCCACTTCGATGGGCGTGCCAGACTCCAACCCTTCGATGGCCAGAGCCTCCAATTCGTCCGCTCCCTGCTGGTCGGCACGCACGAGCCTTTCCAAATATTCTTCGATGCTCATTCCTTCCGACTCTGCTCTGGAGCGAATTTTCAGCTCTAGTTCGGGATGTATCGCAATGTTCATACACTCTCCAATTTCCCGCGCCCTTTTCGTGATTTTACGCCCATACGTCCGCACGTTGCTAGCGAAAGGTCCTGACAGGAACTCACGTAAAGCCGCTCGACATTTTCTTTAGTGAGACGCGAAATTTTCGGGGAGGGGGTTGGAGGGGGATTCTTCGTCCCAGAGGATGCTGAGGACGTACCAGCGGGAGCCGTCGTTGAGGAGCTGGATGGAGTTGATGCCGCGGGTGAAGTGCTTTTCGGCGGCGGCGTGGCGGGATTCGTAGCTGCTGAAGACCTGGGCGATGTTGCCGAATTTATCGACGTGATTGACGATGGCGGATTCGAAGAAGCCGTTTTTGGCGAAGTAGCCGCCGGCTCCCTTGACGTAGTCGTCGACGGTGAGGAGACGGACGGGGGCGGTGCCATCGGGGCGCTTGGCGACGGAGGTGAGGCGCGCTTCAGGGACGAAGAGGGAGCGGAAGCGGGTCCAGTCGCGTTCGCCGGCGGGGCCGGAGATGACATCGTAGAGGGCGTGGAGGATGGCGTCGATGGAAGAGACGTCGGAGGGATTGGCGGCGGGGACGCGGGAGGCGAGAGACGGAGGGGGAGCGGGAGCGGGTGCGGATTGTCCTTGGGGCGGCGTGGGTTGCTGGGAAGGGGATTGCGCGGCGTCGGTGGTGGCGAGGAGGGAGAAGGCGGCGCAGAACGCCAGGATCAATTTCATGAAGAGCTCCAGAAAAAAATGATGCGGTGAGATAGCGAGGCGATGATGCAACGGAGGCCTCGCGAGGAGAAATAGTAGCGGTGGAAGCAGCAGAAAGCCAGATGAGAGCGAGAAAAGAAAGATGCCGGGTTCCCGGGCAGGTGGGGATAAATTCCGGCCGGCACTATATGGAATTGCGAACGATCACGGCGTGGGATTCCTTTTGACGGTGATTTTGCGGTAGAGGGTTTTGCCGGCGTTGATGGTGAGTGTGCCCTGGAGGGTAGGGCCGGAGAGAGTGTACTCCCAGTCGTCGTTGTTCTTGCCGCGGGAGGTGCAGGCGAGATTTTTCTTGGCCGCTTCGTATTCGCAGCGGAGCGTGCCCATGAATTGGCGCTCGCCGTTCACGAGTTTGTAGCCATCCATCTTCAGGCCGCTGGAGGAGTCCTTGTCCGCGGCGATTTCATAGATGACGTGTTCGTCGTGGCAGGGAGAATCGGGGACCGCGCATTGTGATTCGCCTTCCCACGTGCCGAGGATTTCGTGTGCGTTGTTGGGCGGGTTGGATTGGGGTGCGGCGAGTGTGAGGAAAAAAGTTTGCGAGAGCAGAAGAGGGAGGATGAGGTTCATGGTGTGTTCCTGGCGGTTAGACGCGAATCGTTGGGTGGGCGTCTCACGATTGTGGATGAGAGCAGTGGAAAAGAAAGATGCCGGCCTAAAGGCCGGCGCTACATGGGTTGCGAGAATTGAAAGCAGGCGGGGCCCCGACCGGGTCGGCGCAGGCAAGCCGCGCCCCCAGGAGGGGGAGATTGGTTCGGACGGCAATGACGGGAAGTGAAAAAAAAGTGGAGGGTCAGCAAGGAGGAGGAGTGTCGGAGAATTCGTGGAGGACGAGGCAGCGGGAGAGGAGGTCGTGGAGGGCGCGTTTGGCGGGGTGGAAGCCGACGCAGAGGCAATCGACGAGGAAATAGTAGATGCCGACTTGGGGGATGTGCGCCAAGAGGCGGCCGGAGGCGAAACGGAGGCTGGCGCGCCAGAAGTCGATGGGATCACCGCGTTCGTCCGTAACGCAAATGCTAAAGAGATGCTTGCCGTAAGTTGCGCGCCAGGCGGAGCTCTCCATGAAGGCGAAGTAGAGCCAGCTGGTGAGGATGAAAAAAGTGAGGCCGGCGGTGACAAGAGTGGGCGCGTGCTCGCGGAGAACTTCGTTGGGAGGCTGGCCGGGGCTGGATGCAAAGAAGAAGGCGTACCAGATACCCATGCGGACGGCTAGGAAAGTGATGAAGACGGAGAACGGAATGGCGAGGACGATGAGATCGACGAGGGCGGCGAGAAAGCGGACCCAGAAGCCGGCGTGGCGCAATGTATTGGGAATAGGCGACGTGGAGGGGCGCGAAGGATTGTTTGCGGAGGAGGTGGCTGGACGCGAGGGAGCGAGCATGGCGACAAGTGGTCAGCGCGGCGGAACGATTGCGGGGGAAGTAGCGCGACGCGATGAGTCTGCTGCGAGAGAAATGGGGGACGCGGTCATTGGCGCGCGACGTGGGCGACGGTTTTGTCGACGAGGAGGAGGAAGGCGCGGATGGATTTGTGGAGATGCTCGTGGGGGGTGTCTTCTTCTTTGCAGTGAGAGAGGCCGCGAGACGAGTAGGTGAACATCATGACGACAGGCATGAAGGGGACCATTTCGGCGGCGTCGTGGAGTGGGCCGGAGGGAAGCTTGGGGGCGTCGCCGGTGACTTCGCGGACGGACTCTTCGCAGAGGCGGAGAAGTTCGGGGTCGAAGGGGCGGGGATTGATGCGGAAGAGGTGGCTCCATTCGACGGAGACGTTGTTTTCTGCGGCGAAGCGGCGCGAGACGTCCTTAGCTTCGGCGAGCATTTGGGCGAGGACTTGCGCGTCGAGTGCGCGCTGATCGACGGAGATTTCGCAGACGCCGGGAACGGCGGTGACGATGCCGGGTTCGACTTTGACGACGCCGGTGGTGCAGACGACGCCGGCGCCGGGCTTGGAGTGGCGCTTGGCGATTTCGCGGCATTCGAGAGCGGTGGAGGCGGCGGCGAGGAAAGCGTCACGGCGGAGAGGAATGGGAGTGGCGCCGGAATGCGCGGCTTGGCCGACGAAGCGGAGCATGTGGCGTTCGAGGCCGAAGGTGCCGAGGACGACGCCGGCAGACTTGTTCAAGGATTCGAGGACGCCACCCTGTTCGATGTGGAATTCCAGATAGGCTTTGGCGTTGATGCGTTTGAGGGAGTGGTGGGCGTCGAGGACGTTGGCGAGGTCGACGCCGTTTTCGCGGAGGGCGTCGACGAGGCGGGTGCCTTGTTTGTCGGAGAGGCCGCGGACTTCATCGATTTTGAGGCGGGCGCTTGCGGCGGCGGAGCCGAAGAGGCTGTGGCCGAAGCGCGCGCCTTCTTCGTCGGCCCAGTCGACGAGTTTGAGAGTGACGGGAGGCTTTGGGCCATTCGAATAACGGCGGAGGGCTTCGAGGGCGGTGACGACGCCGAGGGCGCCGTCGAGCCAGCCGCCATTAGGGACGGAATCGAGATGGCTGCCAACGATGACGGTTTTGTCGGAAGCGCCGGGAAGAGTTACCCAATTGTTGCCGGCGGCGTCGGCTTCGGTGGCGAGGCCGATTTGAGAGAGTTTGGTGCGGAGCCATTCGCGAGCCGTGCGCCAAATGGGGCCCCAAGCGAGGCGTTGGGCGCCGTCGGGGGTGGAGGTGAGGGCGGCGAGTTCGCGGAGATCGGCGATGACACGGTCGGCGCTTTGGGAGTTGCGATCCGCGGAGTCAAACGATGGGTTGTTAGGTGACGTGGTCATTTTTGTTTGGGCCGCGAGTCTAGATGCCGCTTCCGGAGTTGAAGGAAGTTCGAAGTGGAGGCTAGAACGGGGATGAAGGCGGCGTCAAGGAGAGAATCAGGAGGGGCGTGGTTCATTTCAATCGCTTTGGGAAAAGTCCAACCAACGAATTCGGAAGCCTTACTGAACGAGTAATCCGGGATATGCTCTGAGCGTGAGAGGTCCACTTCGTGAGTCTCAAGACTTGCCTTCTCGCTCGATTCCTATGTCCAACGACGGTGTTAGCCTTTGCGGTTGCAGCTTGTTTGCATGCGTTTCCACGCGGCAGCGCCGAGAACAACCGCAGCATTTCACAAGTTGCTGAACAAACGGTTCCCGTGTTTAGAGTCAAGATCTTGAAGAAATATCCTCACGATCCGGGCGCTTTTACGCAGGGGCTGGAATACTTCGATGGGTTTCTTTACGAGAGTACGGGAGAGACGGGACAGTCTTCTCTGCGCAAAGTGGAGTTGGAGACGGGAAGGGTGTTGCAAAAGACGGACCTCAATTCGAAATATTTTGGCGAAGGACTGACTCTCTTTCGAGGAAAGATATTCCAGCTGACGTGGCTGACGCAGACGGGGTTTGTTTACGATCTGCGGACGTTCCGCAAGCTGCGGGAATTTCAATACTACGGCGAAGGGTGGGGGTTGACGCACGACGGGACGAATTTGATCCTGAGCGACGGGACAAACCGGTTGCGTTATCTCGATCCGGAAACTTTTGAGGTAGTTCGAACGCTTGAGGTTTACGCGGGGAAGGAAGCGGTCATCAATCTCAATGAACTGGAATTGATCGGAGACGAGATTTACGCGAACGTGTGGCATGCGAACCGGATTGCACGGATCGATGCGCGGACGGGCGTGGTTCGCGCGTGGATCGATTTTTCCGCGCTCGCGGCGGAGGAACAGAAAGAACCCGAGGCGGTATTGAACGGAATCGCGTTTGATTCCACGCGGCGGCGATTGTTCGTTACGGGCAAGCATTGGGCGCACTTGTTCGAAGTTCATATCGAAGAAACTCCTTCCACTTCCCTCCACTAAGAAAACTGAGATGGATCGGCGCGCGGCGGGCTAAAAGAACCGGCGGAACTGCCGCGTACGGATGGCGGGCCACACCGACGAGTGGCGCCGCAGAACGAGCTTGCCGGATATTTATTAATATGATATCAGTACGTATAGGTTCACTCTAACAAGGGTCGGGTCAGGGCCCGCAATCCCGATTTTCGAGGCTGAAGCGGTAACGGAGGTGTCGCATGGTTGGCCCCCAGCGCCTACTGGCGATAGCGATGTCGTTTCTATTGGCAGGGATTTCCGGCGGCGCGCGGCCGGATGTGCTTGGAATTATCGTGCGAGCGGACCGGGCGAGCTTGGGCGGGCATTCGGCTTCGGAAGGAACAAGCGTTTACGACGGCGACCGGCTTTCGACAGGGTCGGGAGGAACGCTGCAATTACGAAGTGAAGGGGTGCAAGTCTCGCTGGCGAACGATAGCTGCGTGATCGTGCGGGACGACGCGAGCAGCAGAGGGAAAGGTTTGGGCGCGGAACTCGTAACGGGAATGGTCACGGTTTCCGCGGCGCCGGAGGCCGCGGTGGAAATCCATGCCCTCGGGGCGCTGATTCGTCCGGGCGTGGATGCGCGGGTGACGATGCAGGTGCGGATACTGGGTGCGAAAGAAATGATTGTTTTTGCGCGGCGGGGGTCGGTGCTGTTTTCTTACCGCGAGGAGAGCGAGAGGATTTTGGAGGGCAAGTCTTATCGCGTGGTTTTGGATCCGCCGGAGGGCGGTGCGACGAGTGGCCAGGGCGCGAAGAAACCGAATCAGCATGGAAAGGCATTTCTTCTGATCGCGATTGGCATAACTGCGGCCGCTGCCCTTCCGACGATATGGAAACCGCTGGAGAGCCCCGATCGACCATAGGGGAGAGCAGGACTATTTCGACGCATAGCGCATGAAACGAGCAGGCCGTGGCTCTATCAGGGAAACGGGCACAAACTGAAGTCTGCGCTACGTGGGCACGGTGCCGTTCGGGATGAAGACGCTTGATCGAGTCGCTAAATAAGTTCGACGCCGGAGAAGAAGTAGCCGATTTCGAAGGCGGCGGTTTCCGGGGCGTCGGAGCCGTGGGTGCAATTGTTGCCGATGCTGGTGCCGAGGTCGTGGCGGATGGTGCCGGGCGCGGCTTTTTTGGGGTCGGTGGCGCCCATGGTGTCGCGCCATTTGAGGATGGCACCTTCGGCTTCGAGGACTAGCGCGATGATTTTCCCGGAGGACATGAAGTCGGTGAGTTCGCCGAAGAAGGGGCGTGCGCTGTGCACGGCGTAGAAGCCGCCGGCTTCTTCTTTGGTTAGACGCATAGATTTGATGGCGACGATTCTGAAACCGGCTTTGTGAATGCGGGCGAGGATTTCGCCCTGTTGGCCTGCGGCGACGGCGTCTGGCTTGATGATTGCGAAGGTGCGTTCGAGTGCCAAGCTACTTTCTCCTTATAGTTTTTCGACGAGCAGTTTTGATTGCTTTTACATATTTAGAATCGACGTAGATACTGTGAATCGTTCCGTCTGCTTCCACAAACTCCAGTTTTAGCCTCCCATCATCGAAACCCGATAGCTGGATGGGAACACCGACAATCGCCCCGATTGCCTTTTGATCCTCCACCGGCAATCCATCGAGCAATCCAGGCGGAATTTTCGTGAGAACAACCTTGCTTCCAGCTCTTGGCGACAACTTTTTTGAGGCTGCCGTCTTTTTGTTAGTCGGTCGCACAAAAATCTTTATTATTTCAAGGCGGCGGCGACGGTGAGGCCCATGTCGGCCGGAGTTTCGACACAAAGGATGCCGGCGGCGCTCATGGCGGCATATTTATCTTTGGCGGTACCTTGGCCGCCGCTGATGATGGCGCCAGCGTGGCCCATACGGCGGCCGGGTGGCGCGGTTTGACCAGCGATGAAACCGATGACGGGCTTTTTCACGTTGGCTTTGACGAATTCGGCGGCGCGTTCTTCGGCGTTGCCGCCGATTTCGCCGATCAAGATGATGGCATGCGTGTCGGGGTCGTCGTTGAGCAAGCGAATGGCTTCGAGGTGATTGGTGCCGATGATGGGGTCGCCACCGATGCCGATGCAGGTGGACTGGCCGATGCCGAGGCGCGTGAGCTGATCGACCGCTTCGTAGGTGAGCGTGCCGCTGCGGCTGACGACGCCGACGTGGCCCTGTTTGTGAATGCGGCCTGGCATGATACCGATTTTGCATTTACCGGGAGAGATGACGCCGGGGCAATTGGGGCCGATGAGGCGGATTTTTTTGAAGTCGACAGCGGCGGCCACGCGCACCATGTCGAGAACGGGAATGCCTTCGGTGATGCAGATGACGAGAGGGAGTTCGGATTCGGCGGCTTCGAGAATGGCATCGGCGGCATAGGGTGGCGGAACAAAGATAACGGTGGCATTCGCGCCGGTACCCTTCACAGCGTCGGAGACGGTATTGAAGACGGGGCGTTCGAGATGCTTGGTGCCGCCCTTCCCTGGCGTGACTCCGCCAACCACGTTGGTGCCGTACTCAATCATTTGTTGCGCGTGAAAAGTGCCTTCCCGACCGGTGAAACCCTGGACGATGACGCGTGTTTTTTCATCAACAAGAACACTCATCGGGCACCTCCCGCAAGCGCCACGACTTTTTGGGCGCCGTCCTTCATGCCGTCGGCGATGGTGAAATTGAGGTGGCTTTCGCGGAGAATTTTTTGGCCGAGCTCGACGTTGGTGCCTTCCATGCGAACGACTACCGGAACCTTCAATTGCAGCTCCTTGGCGGCGGCGACGACGCCGGTGGCGAGAACGTCACAGCGCAAGATGCCGCCGAAAATATTGATGAAGACGGCTTTCACGGCGGGATCGCTCATGAGAATGCGGAAGGCGTTTTTGACCTGATCGGCGGAAGCGCCTCCGCCGACGTCGAGGAAGTTCGCGGGCGAGCCGCCAGCGTACTTGATGATGTCCATCGTGGCCATGGCGAGGCCGGCGCCATTGACCATGCAGGCCACGCTGCCATCAAGCTTGATGTAGTTGAGGCCGTACTTGGAAGCTTCGACTTCGAGAGGATCCTCCTCGTCGAGATCGCGCAATTCGCGCAGTTCCTTGTGGCGGAAGAGAGCGTTGTCGTCGAGAGTCATCTTGGCGTCGAGAGCGACAAGTTTGCCGTCGCCGGTGAGGACGCAGGGATTGATTTCGAGCATGGAGGCGTCCGTGTCGATGAAAGCGCGGTAGAGGGCCTGCAGAAATGGCGTGGCGTTCGCGGGAACTTCAATGGGCAAGCCGAGGCCGAAGGCGATCTTGCGCGCCTGGTACGGTTGCAGGCCGACGACTGGCTGGATGACTTCGCGAAGGATGGCGCCGGGATTTTCCTTGGCGACTTCCTCGATTTCCATTCCGCCGGCGGCGCTGGCCATGAAGATCACTTTGCCGGCTTCGCGATCGACGAGCAGACTGAGGTAAAGCTCGCGCTTGATGTCGAGGCCCTCTTCGATAAGCAGGCGCTTGACGATGCGGCCTTGGGGGCCGGTCTGCGCGGTGACGAGCTTCATACCGAGCATATGGCTGGCGATGTCGGCGGCCTCGTCGGCGGAGCGGGCGAGCTTCACGCCACCGGCCTTGCCGCGGCCTCCAGCGTGAATTTGCGCTTTGACGACGCAGATGTTGGAATGCAGGCGCTGCGCAGCCTCGCGCGCCTCTTCCTTGGTGAAGGCGACTTCGCCTCGAGGCGTAGTGACGCCGTAGCGCGCAAGGATCGCTTTGGCCTGGTATTCGTGAATCTTCATCGGGTTCTACTTCCTTTGCGGCCTCGACCGGGCCGGGCCTGGCGTGCCGCGTGACATTGGAGCGGCTCGCCAGTGTTAGTATTTTGAGGCCACGTTAAACAGAGAAGTTTACTTGGAACGCAGAAACGGAGCAAGGACACGCGCCAAAAGTGATGAAATTCCCTTCCATTGAACGAGTGAAAGCGGGGCATTTCCTTTCGAGAGTGGAGGCGGAAGCGTTGATGGAAGAGTTGCTGGCTGGGCGCGTGGAGACAGCTGAGATTGTGCAGCTGCTGACGGCGCTGAACGAGCGGCCAGTGCGGGTGGAGGAGCTTGCTGGATTTGCGACAGCGATGCGGCGGCATGCGGCTCCCGTGTTTGCAAAGAATGAGACGCGGCCGGCGAACATGGTAGATACATGCGGTACGGGAGGCGATGGTTCCGGCACATTTAATATTTCAACGGCGGCGGCGATTGTGGCGGCGGCAGCGGGCGCGCGCGTGGCGAAGCATGGGAATCGGGCGGCGAGTTCGCGAACGGGGTCGGCGGACGTGTTGGAGGCGCTTGGTGTGCGGATCGATTTGCCATTTGCGGAGTACGGGCGGGCGGTGAGGGAGATTGGGATCGGCTTTTTTTTTGCGCAGGCGGCACACACGGCGACACGGCACGCGACTCCGGCGCGGAAGGAGATTGGCGTTCGAACAGTTTTCAATTTGCTTGGGCCGTTGACGAATCCGGCGGGTGCGCAATCGCAGGTATTGGGAGTGCCTTCGGCTGAGGTGATTGATGCGGTTGCGGCGACGCTAGTGGAACTCGGAGTAGAACGCGCGTTCGTGGTGCATGGGGCGGGCAAGCTGGACGAAATTTCGCTGGCGGGTGAGACGCTGGTTGCGGAAGTTCGAGACGGTGCGGTGCGGAGGTATATGGTGACTCCGGAGGAATTCGGAGTGGAGCGAGCCCCGCTAGAGGCGCTTCGTGGTGGCGATGCGGAAGGAAACGCGGCGATCACGTGGCGAATCCTGGAAGGTGAAGTGGGACCGCGGCGCGATATTGTACTGGTGAATGCGGCGGCGGCGCTGGTGGCGGCGGGGATCGCGGAGAATTTTCGAGAAGGTGTGAACCGGGCGGGAACCGCGATTTCTTCGGGGGCGGCGAACGATAAACTGACGCAGCTTGTCCGTTTCACGAACGAAAGTTAAATCGACTCCGGCAAAGAGTTCCATCGCGCACAAAAATGGAGAAAAACAAGGTGAAAATTGTCACGACTGCGCTGTGGATTGCTCTGACGGCGGTTCCGGCGCCGGGCCAGAAGACGATGGCACCGCCGCCAGCGCAAGTGGCGCAAGAGGTGCGCGCGTACCGGATGGAGAATGAGGACCGCATCGTTCGCGAACTGTGCGAGTTTTTGGCGATTCCAAACGTGGCTAGCGACACGCCGAACATTCAGAAGAATGCGGCGCACCTGGTGGAGTTACTCGAAGCGCGGGGCATCGAGACACATTTGCTTTCGATTGCGGGGCGCGGACCGGTGGTATTCGGCAAATTGCAGGCGCCGGAAGCGACGCGGACGGTGATTTTTTACGCGCATTACGACGGCCAGCCGGTGGACGCGGAGGCTTGGACGGATGGGAAACCATTCGAGCCGGCCCTGCGAAGCGGGGCGATCGAGGCAGGCGGGACGCGGATTCCGTTTCCTGTGAGCACGGCGGGACACCCCGCGATTTATAAAGATGATTGGCGAATTTACGCGCGGTCATCGTCGGATGATAAATCGCCCATCATCGCGTTTCTGGCAGCGATCGATGCGCTGCGGGCGAGAAATATTCCGCTGGGCGTGAATGTGCGGGTCATTCTGGAGGGCGAGGAAGAGGCGGGGTCGCCGAACCTGCAACGCACGCTGGAGCTGCACAAAAATCTTCTCGGGGCGGATTTGCTGATTACTGGTGATGGGCCGGTGCATCCAAGCGGGCGGCCGCTGGTTTTCTTTGGAAACCGGGGAGACATTGGGCTGGATATCACCGTTTATGGAGCGGTGCGCGCATTGCACAGCGGGCACTATGGGAATTGGGCGCCGAATCCGGCGATGGAATTGTCTCGGCTGCTGGCGGCGATGAAGGATGCGGATGGGCGCGTGCTGATCGAAGGTTATTACGATGATGTCGCGCCGCTGACGGAGGTGGAGAAAAAAGCGATCGCTGATTTGCCGGAGATTGATCCGGAACTGGAGCGCGAATTGGGAATCGCGAAGCCGGAAGGCCGCGGAAAAAAGTTGGCGGAACTG